>Ga0068869_100000002_pt1 | contig 137582 bp, 257 predicted proteins | sample KBSMisM52_FD_64676 | JGI IMG/M metagenome (GOLD analysis project Ga0068869, IMG submission 64676) | Miscanthus rhizosphere microbial communities from Kellogg Biological Station, Michigan, USA - KBS Miscanthus M5-2 | ecosystem: Host-associated > Plants > Roots > Rhizosphere > Soil ... | reverse complement strand
CCAACGAGATGTACCGCAGGCATCATCAATATCCCCGGCTAAATCGATAGCATCTGGTTTCCACCATTTAATGATATCGAACATCATAGATAGCATTCGTTCTGAATGTAATGGGATATGAATATCTGACATAACCAGCCAGCGTAAATCGTTACTCAATTTAAGCCTATCTGTCTGCCCCTTGATTGGGGACTTGGTAGGATCATAGCACACATTCCACGTGACTTGTCAACCCGAGGGTGCGATGGCGAAGTAACTCACGTACTGCTCGCCGGCAAATTCTGTCTCGTCTGTCTCCTCTTGAGAGGCTATCAAGTGGAATCCACGGTGGTCGGGTATGGCTCTACCATCAAGACCACGTGTTGCAATGTACACTCTATTATGTTGATCTGTCTGTACAGAGATAAATACAGCCGGTCTCATACCCGGCAAAAATGGCCTGTTGAAGTAGACATTGGCTACTTGCTGTTGGTCTTCTGTGTTGATTAGCTTAGCATGTCCGATTCTGAACGTCAACCCTGTTTCTCTGACGATTCCGAGCATGTTGAAATACCCATTGAACTGATGTTCATACAGGTAATCTGAGTTCGATGCCATTTTCTGTAGAAATTCTACGTCAATAGGTCCGTCTCCCCAGCTAACGTGTTCATATAAATCTGATGTCATCTATATTACTCCCTTCATTATGAAAATCTAGTTCAGACTGCGAAACTTTTGATGCAAGTCCAGGATTAAATCCTAATACCTGATAGAAATCTGGCGTTGTGATTAATCTCTTTTCTTCTTCAAACAATTGTCCAGTAATAAAATATCTCTTACCATCTACAATTGATTCAATTATTGATCCCGGTGCAAAGCCTATTTGTTTCCAAGTCTTATATCCAGAAATACTTTCCTTTGATACTCTAACTGGAATTCTATTCCAGCTTCTAAACGCTCTTTGAGAAATAAAAGCTAATTTCGTTGTATCCCAAATTAAATAATATTTATCTTCTTCTGGAAGAAATACAAAAGTCCATCTTGGATATTTTACTTTATTGCTTGGTGGTGACCACATGAACTGTTGGTTCTTGTTCGACTGGTCTTTCCTGCGCGCTTTGAACATTATTCAATTCCTCTTGTAGTTTTTCTGCTTTATTTTTAAAATCATTACCCAATGATCTTGCAACAGCTAATTCCAAAGATTTGTCTGATAATTGTGTTCTTAGATCATCTATAATATTTTTAAAATGTTCTTCTTGATTCATTTCTTACTCCTTATAATATTTGTGCAAATGTAATACGCATATCTGAGATATCTCTAATTGCTGCTAGTGTATGAGATCCCAAAACAAAGTAGAATCTTTCTCCTACTGATGCGGGAACTGGTATCGTAAGAATACCATATGTATCGGCCAATGGGAACTGATGTCTTGCTATCGTTGTTCCGGGAGATGGCGGATTGGTTCCAACTGGAAGTTTACGAAGTTCAATATATACTTCCTCGTCAAGGACTTTATCTACATTAGCTGCTGCACTCATTAAATAAACACCGGCTCTAGTTGCCGTATAAACCTCAACCGGCCAAGCAGTTTCTACACCAGTTATTGCTGAAGTAGATGTCCAGATCGTACCATTTTCATCATAAAGAACAGCCTTATTCAAATTAGGGCTAATCGATGGTTTCATCGTAGCATAGTCCATGTTGATGAAACCAACTTCGACGTTACTGGCTAGATTACCTGGTGAACCAGGACAAACTCTTGCAAAACCATTAGGCATATGTGGATCTTGAATTGTTCCCTCTTGCCATCCTGCTCTTGTCAGGGCAACATTATGAATACCATATCCTGATGCGTCAAGGAACTCAACAATGATTTCTGCCTTTACTCTTTGATGCGCTACAAAACTATCCCATCCGCTAGGATCTGCAATTGGACCTGAAGAGGCTGAAACATATTCATAGAAATTAGGATATGGTTCAAAGTTGGTTTGCATTGTTGCAACACCAGAATATGTTTCAGTTCTTCCAACTTCTGAGAATCTTAATCTATCTACATCTGACATAGCATCCGCATATGTTACAGCAGTTATATTAACTGTTTGACCATTTGTACCTGTTTGGAATTCAAATCCAATCTGCGCGCCTGTTGGCGCAAGGGCAGGCAAACTAATTGATGTACTGTATCCATAAGCATATGGATAGTCAACTAGCTGACCACCAATTAATGAGGAAGTCTTATTGATGTACTGCCAGTCGCCAGCATATACTACACCATCTGAAGTCTTGATGAGACCTCTTACCTGTAGATTAGCCTGTGACGTCGCAAACCAACCAGCGACAATGTTATATTGTCCTGGTACAACTGTCGTATCATACACGCCTGTGGTAGCAAAGTAAATAGTTGGATTACCGGTACCAGATGCAATAGTAAGCTTCAATGAATTGAGATCTCTTCTACCAGCGGCCCAAGTATTTGTTTGAATAGAAGTAAATGTAAATCTATTCTGAATTGAATTTGAACTATAGTATGATAGGCCTCCACCATTATCAAATGAATCGAAATAATCTTTTATCTTATTTCCTGATATAAAGTTATTTGTTCCACCTGCTGCTGCTGATGTGTAGTTCTTAATATCATACCAAAGGCCAGTTTCAGCAGATGATTCTTGCATTAATGTTGAATAGCTTCTCAATTTAGGAAGAATTGCACCAGGTGATGTATTCTCCATAAATGAACGAGTTGTATGTTCAATATTTGCACGTCTACTTTGAGATGTACCTGCACGTCTTGTTCCCCAGAAACTATTAGCAAATGAATAGTTAATGTTCTTTCTATTACCATCAACCGCGTATAGTGAGTTACCGTCGACATTATAAATATCTTCGGTGTTTGTAGGATCAAAGATAATCTGATACTGTCCGGCTGGTGTCAATCTTGTAGCTGCCTGCACCTGGCTATTTCTGTCAAGAACCAAGTTACCATCGGCACCTTTTACATACTGCTGTGCATAACCAGAATATCTCATCGTTGGGTTTGTACCATAAATATTAGTATCTGATACCAACGCAATACTTCCATCTTCTCTATATTGGAATCTGGATATCTTATTTTGTAGATTCATGTTATATGTATAGCCACCAACAGTTTGTGAGATATCAAGTGAGCCTCTGAATAAACCATTGTTGAATTCTACTGAACCATCAGAATTGATGATCCATCCTGATAGTCCTTCTTGATACCCGGCTGATTTTACATATGATGTTGAATCTCCATTAAGTGAAAAAGTACTTGGTGTAGTTTGACCAACAGCGGCTTCTTCAATCATTAGTCCGTCAACAATCATGTCAAAGCCAACATCAGATCCTGTTGGTGCCAAATAGAATGCAAATTGAGCAGCAGTTATACCTGATGTTGTTGTAAATGATCTAAATACGCGAGTATAGGAAGTTGATGTAATATTTTGTCTGTCCCCGGCCAAACCAATATACCAGTTTCCATCATTTGCAAGTACTCCAACACCAGCCTCTTGATTCATTGCTACGTTACCAGATTTTACATATGCAGAAAGTATATATGTCGTCAGAGGCTTTAATGCAACGTTACCAACTCCAACTATACTACCCATGAACAAACCTATTGGATCAGCAGCAACATGAGTTGAGTTCTGAATTCTTAGTGCTTGACTACCAAACATAGCACCAGAATTTTGAACCTGTACAACACAGCTATCATCAATAAAGATATTATTTGGATTAGCCAGACCGGTACCATCATTATAAAATGCTTCTGGCATTTCAATCGATGAATATTCATCTGGTACTAGATTGATATAGGATAACGGATTACCTACTACTAAGGTACCTCTTACCAAAGCATCACCAACCTGCATTCCACCGGTCGTATTAAGAGACCAAGCAGGTTCTGTCGGAACAGTAGTAGAAGGAGCTGAACTTCTAATTGAACCGGTAACAATAGAACCACCATCAATTGTTGTTCGTGATGGTGAAGTCCAAGCAGAAGGAGAATCTGAAGCAGCTATTTTTCTTTCAAACTGAAGGGAATCAATAACAATATCATAGCCAACTTCGGAAGCCATAGGGCCAACCTTAATGAAAAGCTTAATCCTTGATACACCAGATGGCACAGTCAATTTAGCACTGTATCTCGTGAAAGCCGTGCTTGTAACATTGATGGTAGAACTTGTTACAGTTCCACTGGCATCAGTATATAGACCAAAAGCAATATCTTGGTCAATAGCTCCATTGGATTTAGCCCAGATAGAGAATATGTAATCGCCTGGATCTACGTTGACATTCATGTCAACATTAGTTAATCCATCTCTTGAGAACACCAATGTGTGCTTTGTAGTTGGAGTAATAGCAGCATTATGTAATCTTAATGCTTGATCACCGGTTTTGAAACTGGCATTCTGGATGACCAAATTCATACCGCTAGTAGCAGTTAGATTGGTTGCATTGGCAACATTTGCACCATCATGATAGAAATCTGAATCGAATTCGAAATCTGCAAACTGTGGTGGTGCTATATTTGCTGAATCTTGAATATCCAAAGCCTTAGCAGCTACGATACCATCGTATAAAGTAATGCCTTGTTTATCTAATTTCCATCCTGTTTTTGTACCTGCATTATAATCTGATGTTTTAATGATTCCATCAGTATCATCCATTGTAAGCTCAGATCTTATATACAAATCATTAATAAATGCAGTGCCAGCAATAATCTTGGCTGCACTAAGGTCCTGAATCTTTGCATTCAAAATAGAGGCATCAAGAATATTGACACCGCTTAATAGACCAGGTGTGCCTGTGACCTCAAAAGATCCAACAGATTTATTCTCTGATGTATCAACAGCTACAACCCTCCAATACACACTACTTGGTGTTGTTGAAAGATCTGTAAAAGTAAATGCACCTTGAACTGGAATACCATCACCAGCACTTTGAATAGTCCCTCTCAAAGTTGCTGTACTTGTTGTAAAGCCCGTTGTTGTTGATGCATGTACTTCTAAATAAGCAACATCACTTTCCAGATTACCGCCGGAATTTTTAGTCATATCATGACCAACCAAAGCCATCAAGGGGCCAACGGAAACCGTTGCTGGTGCTGGTCTAGACGGAGCAGTATTATCAACTGCTGCTGTGATTGGATAAGGAGTAGCGTTTATATAATCAGAGATACTATTGACTTGAGACACTGAAGCCACTGCTACATAGTAGTTAGTTGATGATTTCAGACCAGTTATTATAGTGCTGGTCTTGTCTGATGGTACGTTAATAAACTGCCATGTGACCTCGTCCGTACTCCATCGTACCACATAGTAGCGTAGATTGGGACTAGTTACAGCAGTCCATGAGACAGTGAGCTGTGACTCTCCTGCTTCACCGGCCGTGGTTGACACTACCACACCAGTTGGATCATCGGGTGGAGAAGTATCCAGGCCAGTTGGAAGATCTGGAATTGCACTATCTGTAGCATATGCTAATGAACCCTGACCATAAATATCAACAGCTCTGATCTTAAAATAGTGAAGTATCTGATTTGATGATGGAAATAGAAAAGCGGTTGATAAGCCACTGAATACAAGATTACCTGAAGTTGGTGTAAATCCAGATCCAGATGTTGACATATGAACTTCGTACTGTTTTAAGTCGTCGGCATCTACAGCATCCCACATTAATGAAATTGAGTTGGGTTTTGCTGTTGCAGTAAAGTTACTGATATTAGGCGGAACAGGATTTGAAGCACTTAGTGAGACGGGTGTTGATATATTACCAACCTGATCTCTTACTTCAACTTTTAATGTAACAGTAGGCTCTGGATCAGTAAATGCTCCCACATTGGCTTCAAATGAAAGATCGAATCTTTCTTGCGTAACATAATAAACCACCGATTTAATACCAGCAGTTAATGTAATCTTATAATCTTTAAAGTCTTTTAGTGGAAGTCCATTGGAGTCAAGGGCAGGCTTAACCCATGTACCAACAAATGAGGTTCCCGAAGAAATCCAAGTAAGACCTGTTACTGGACCTGGCGGAAATGTGTCACTGGTAGCTTGAATCTTATATGATCTTGACCAAGGTGATGAACCTGATTGATTCTTTGCTCTAAGTTGAATAGTATATTCTTCACCAGGACTTAGATCTTTAAGCATAATTTCCATCAGACAACACCCTCAAGAATATATTCTATATCCAAAGTTGACCCAACTGGTTTAATTGTTGGGTCTGCCGCCAATGCTCTACTAAGCAAAAGATTGCTTTGTCCTGCTGAATCATAACGCAGACCATCTAAATCAATGAAACCATTTGATGCCTGGGCTTCTATTTCAACTTCCATTGAAATTATGTTTGACCACGTTGGAGAGCCTGTCGCAATAAAACTACCCTTTGTGAAAGTAGATATATTATAATCTTCATCCAAGATAGAACTGATCACACGTTCGTAATAATCAGCATCTGAGTTCTTGAATCTTAGCTTAATTGAATTAATGTTAGAAGCATAGAATGCAAAAGAAAAGATAGTCAACGCATCTAGCTGATCAAGATTAATAAGCATAGGTGTTGCACCTTTGGCTGTTGCGCTAGCCAGAATATTATAATGCAATGAATTAATACCTATTCTGGTAAATGTATCATCCAAAGTATGTGATCCTACACTGGACGCCCAGCCTGGAGAATCTCCAAAAGACATCAGCAGTGCGTTCTGCATGATTTGTTGAGAAGTCACACTATTTGCAGCAAAGCAGCCAAGTTCATAAATTACATATTGTCCTCTTACTGGAAGTGAAGTTTTAAAATAAATACCATTATTGACATCGTCAACCATAGTACCTGAAATGTTAGCGCCGTCTACTGCAAATGTTAGTTTTGTATCACTAACATTTGCTACATCTTCACCAATACCTACAAGTATAGAGGACGCAAAACTATTGACATTTCCCGCCAACATTTGTCTTATTCTAGACTTGCCTTGATTGGTTATCAGATTTTTATAACACGCTACTAGATCTCCGTCTAGATATAAATTATAGGTTCCCTGCACCTTTAGTTATCCTCACTTCATATTCTACGGCATTTCTTACATCTTCTACTTCAATAATAATATCAACTGCTGCTGTTCCATCTGGTTTGATATTAACTGTCTGACTTTTAATAGCAATAAGTTGTGGTGTGGCCGGAAGTTTAGACGCCGGATTTAATACTTCAACTGAATCATTTACTGGAGAAATTGCATCAGGATTAGATGTTGATCCACCAGGGCCATCAGCGACAATTAAACCTAGAGGCTTTTTTCTTCTGTCTCCAACTGCCTGACCTAAATCTCTTGGAATAGAATTGATTGTATTATCTGCAACCTTATTAGGTACAATCTGATCTGATTTAATTTGCTCCATTGCTACATTTTATCACATATAGTTGTCACGGCCAACTTATCTAACTCTGCGAAGGGTTAGACTAGTTGAAAGACCACTATTGTCAAATTCTCTAGTCATAGCAGTTACAATATAAAGCCATTCTGGTTTAATTTGTGAATCTGAATAGATAACTTTTGACTTATCACCTATTTGAACATAAATATCACCAAATGTTTTTACTTCAATAGTTGCCATAGGATCAGCCCAATGAGTTGAAATCCAAGCCGCTAATGCATCTGCTTCTTCATCACCATTGATCCAGTAAGCATCGAAGTCCGCCGGGCGAGAACCATGCTTTCTTATAGAATCATCATTCTTGACCTCTTTTGTTTTCTCTTCCTTTTCAATGATGATATAACCATAAAGTAGTAGAGTATGGTCAATTGTATTAGAACTGTCTACTTGTTCTGTACCATTTACAATCTCATTCTCATGTGATGCATTAGCAAGAGTAAAGATTCCTCTTTGAGGATTATAAGAGAATTTTGTTACAACCACGCCAGGATTACTACTAAACACACTTGTGCCCTTTGACGGTGCTGCTGATAGCTCAACATCAAAGTCTCTAATCTCTCTAATGATAGACCCAAAATCATCGAAGAAAATAGATTGATCAGTTTCACTATTGGCGATAATTATATCGCCAGTGTTATCATAATTTGAATCTTTATTTACTACTATATTCTGGAATCTAGTAGCGAAATATGCACCCTTTGTCTTATTGTAATAAGAATAATCTTGCGGATAGATATTTCTGTATCCAAAATAAGGTAATGCTCCAATATTAGTATATTCAAAACATAAAGATAAGTCTTCTGAGCTTGTATATCTTATCTTAGCCATACTTGCAAGCTTACCTTTGGCTATATCTTCCATAAGCCATGTTTTACGCGTATCACCCTTAAGTGTCACCGGGCCTAATTCTGCTAGTTGAGCATTTCCTTTACCAAATATCTTAACAGAACTCAAGGAGCTTGTAGTTGCAAGTGAAGCAGCAGACATTGCTACTCTACCTGGCCAAGCGCCATCAGAACCAAAATTAACTATTGTACTAACATCGGTTCCGGGTGGAAGATTAATAATATTCATACCAAATGCTTCATCATTTCTCCATCGTGGAGCTGCACGACCACTTGTTGTAGTCGCATAGAAATATTCAAACTCCGCTATAGTTGAATATCTACAATGAACACCTGCGTAGTTTGTAGGACGAATAACATCATCGGTCTCCCATGTATCAATGTATTGACCATCAACGAAGACTTCAATCTTACCGGAACCTCGGCGATCATTCATCATATTGTCATGATAAACAATCTCAATGTCATACCATTTACCTTTATCGATTTGCATTTTTCCGCCGCCGTCTGCAATCTTGGTATTCATTGGTTCAAGTGGTGTAAAATCATCCCCATTCTTGACATCGATATTAATTTCATTATTCACTCGGCCAGCAGCATCTACATCCTCAGATGTAATTACTGAAAGAATATAGTATCTATGAGCGTCAGTTGGATCTTCCAATGATGGATCATCTTGAGTATATCCGTCTTGATCTGTAATACAGAAGACAATACCAGCAGTTCCACCAGTATTAAACTTAATTCTTGTACCGAACTCTCTGAATTCTACATCTCCAAGATCTCTAATGAGAAAACCAAACTTATCACTGATGTTTGTCTGTTCACTATGATCGCATATAGCTTTTGAATTTTCAACAGTCCATCTACTCTGTGTACGCTTCCAATTTGGCTTGTTTCTCCAGTCAGCTACATCGGCTAGAGTGATTCCACTGCCACCGTAATCAATATAACCGACACCGGTACCCTCGTATCTCCATGCGCGCAAAGGCAACCATCCGTCAACCCAGTTATTTGTGTGGGTTGCCGGTACGGTTTCGTCTACTCCACGAGCTGTGACACGTAGCCTTCCAGTCAATTTATTTTGATAGAGACCTGCTGGTACCGGAGCATTAATAGGCTGGCCGCTAGCACCTCCTGATGGCCCTCCTACGGGCTGGTAACTGTCATAGGTCTGCTTGTCGTAAGCCTTCTTCTCATCATTGCTTTTGATGATCCATTCAGCCCAGGTGTTAGTACCATAATCAATTACGGCATAACCCTTTCCATCATAATTGAATATTTCACCATCCAGAGAAAACGACCCCTTGTAAGGCCATGTTTCTATATCTTTATCGTTCATAAAAACATCACAAGGAGTATCATGATCTACTTCAACACCAGGAATCGCAGTCTTGTCGACCTTAATTCTTAAAGGACTAGCTTTCATAACAATAGAATCACTGGTATCCCATACCTTTGAAGTAAGAACTTTTCCAGTAATATCCAAATCATCTACGTTGGCCTGTCTACGCTTGTATTTGATTTCAATATCATTGACAGCTAGATCATATCTTTTTCTCAATTGTGAAAAGTTTGAAATCAATGTAGTTGGACCATCGATTACGTCTTCACCACGTAGTATGAAGTCTTCTGTATCGACGTCATTTGCTATTTGATTTCTTGTCAATAGTTGAAGCTTACCGAATTCATCCGAGAATATAGCACATTGATGTGATTCACAGATTCTATTGAGAACCTCGTATACTGACTCTTTACCATCAGTCCAAAAATACCTTATATTGGATGTCTGATCAAAGTCTTGAAAATCAATTTCGTATCTGTCTATTCCTACTAGATCAAGGATCATAGACATGATACGACCAATTGACTTATTTTCTACCAGCACCGCCGGGCATTTTATGGTCTGTAAAATCTTTACAATATCAAATAGCTCTATATTGTATTCGTAGGGATTTTCTTGAGCCCATCCATTTGAAAACATTGTTCCAGTACGAACATACTCATCATCAACTAGATATTTAGACATATCATATTTGACATAAGTTCTGTATTCACACCAACCGTCTGTAAGGCCATAAAAGTCAACCGTTGGATCTGCTACTTCAATAGCTAAATCTCTGTTGTCTATAACCAAAGATCCGTCATTTGAATTCATTTGTCCAACAGGATGTATGTAATCAACGTTATCCATGCTGCTATTAATATTATAGTTCTGAAGTCTTGCAGACATATCAATTTCTCTCATACCTGCTATTTCAATTACATGTAATCTCTCTGCCGGTGCATTTACGCTATCAAACTCAACCTTTACTTTCTTGATGGTCTTATACAAACTATCATCTAGTTGTTGTGTTTGCACCCATGCAGAACCATTCCACCATAGCTCAGCTCTACCAGTAATTGCATCAACTGTTGGAGATGTTGAAATAAGAACCCAATCATTTAGATTCTGGTCAAAGATAGATACTCTCCATATAACTGGTCTTGTATCACCTGTGAAGACAACTTTTACTTTATTAACCTTTATTGGAGTGTCGTACTCAACAATTAGATCAGCATTACTGATGGCAAAGTTAAGTTCACCTGTTGATACTGTGTCTTGATTAATATTTGATATGGATTTACTTGGTGATATCCAATATTTGTATGGAGTGGTCTTACTTGCAACATAGAATCTTTGTCCACCCGGTGCTAATTCAGCATTAGAAATAGGGATAGCTGTGCCTGTAAAACCAAACACCATTCCGGCATCTGGTCTAAACCCTTCAGTAATTGAGTTGACTGGAAAATGAATTTTAGAATAAGGCCAAGGCTTAAAATCTATATCATCTATAGTATTTGTTACAGTCGTCTTGACAATTCTATTAAAGTTCCATTCGGCAATGACTATAGCCTTACCACCAATTTGATAGTCTGTATCCAGAGCCGTCATCAATTGGCTGTCAAGTTGCTGCATTATATTTCTTCCAATCCTATGCTGATATCATATAAATCTGTATAAATTCCTCTTTTTGAAAGCTTTGCATCAAATTCACTGAACATAACATGAAAAACCTTATTTGTTCCATCACCATAATTTAAAGTGATATAAAAATCACCATCATGTGAATAATAGAAATTCTTTAAAGCATCTGCCGCCCAGAATTTATCCACGGATACAACATTCTTATTTGGTAAATCTGTCCAAGATACCTTGATATTATTCTTGGTTGCTACTACAAACTTTCTCAAAGTACCGTCGGCCATGCGTTCCTTATTTTCCATTTTCTCTGGGGTAATAGTAATTGCTGATCTATTATGATCGGTTGCCCTAGCAGTTAAATAACCTGGATCTGAAGGACGAGCGAAAGTAATACCACAAGTAATAGGAAGTATCATCTTACTTTACCAACCTTTCTTGAATCCATTAATTTCTTCTCATCGATAGCTTCAATAACTGCTCTCTTTAGTTCTCTAGGTGAAAGACCACTTCCGTCAATTCTCACATCTACATGATACACATTGTTAGCACCGGCGTCAAGATTATTAATACCGCGCTCAAGTGACTTACTCAATGGAGCAGTAAGTACTTTTTCATCCTTGTGCAAATTGGCCATAACATTATCGTAATTAATTGTTCCACCAGTACTTAAACTTGGAATATAATTTCTAGGGTTCTGAAAGTTGCCTGGACCTGGACCCATCTGGAAGTGAAGGTGAGGACCAGTTGATCTACCAGTTGTACCAACATAACCAATAGTCTGCCCCTTTCCAACATTCTGTCCATTTCCAACAGCATATGAGCTTTGGTGAGCGTAACCAGAAATAATACCGTTACCATGATCAATCAAGGTCCAGTTACCAAAGCCAGATCCGCTGTCACCAACCTGAATTACACGACCTTGATCTGTAGCATAAATTGGTGTTCCTTGTGCCGCGCCGATGTCAATACCATCGTGAAGTGATTGTGCTCCAGTAAATGGATCTGTTCTCCAACCATATTCAGAGGTAATTGGTCCACTAGTTGGTCTTACATAATTACCAAGACCAACTGGTCCGCCACCGGCGGCACCAGAACCACTCATAGCACTTTGTGCCATTCTCAAGAACATACCAAAACCCTTTAGAGTTCCATCATTCTGAGCTGTTCCTGCGCCCGCGCCTACAACAGCCTCAGCCATACCTTGCCATTGAGCATAAGCATCAGGGAATGCTGAACGCTGAACTGCTTGGGCTGCCTGAGTTAAACTCATAGCATTTCTGCCAGGAATAGCCAAAAGTCCTTCAAAGAACTTAGTGGCTGCATATGTAGGATTCATGATTTGTTCGATAGTACCCCAGCCTTGTGATGTACGTTGCTGGAATAAACCAACAGAGTCACGGTCACCATAGTTAAGATTTCTAAGACCTGATTCCTGCATAGCAGTCATAAGAGAAATAATGATATCCCTTGTGCTGGCACCCATACCCATACCAACAGAGGCAATAGTATTTGCATTAAGTAGTTGTTCTTCACTTAATGGAATACCGCCGTACATACCTGGCTGTTGTGCAATACTGCCACTGAATCCATTAGCAGCAAAATCTTCTTGCTGCTTTTGACTACCAAGGAATGCCGCCATAATCATAGAACGCATAAGTGTAACTGCAATACCACCGGCGATACCGGCAAAGCCCATATCTGCTCCACCAATACCAAATTGACCTGATTTAATAGCATCAATACCACCAGTACCAATTCTATCTACAGTATTCTTATCAAGTACATATTCACCCTTTTGTAGAATAGCTGGCATCTCGTCAGAATGAAGACCACCGGTTCTACCAAGACGACCTCCTGGATCTCTACCAACCATACCTCCAACGTGGAATGCACCATAATTAGGTTTTCCAACATTGGAGAATCCTGCACTTGCACCAGGTGGCTTCCATCCTTCTGGTGGTTGACCAGAAATAATCATATTGAAGAACTCACCAAGTGTTAAACCAAAAGCACCTTTTGCGATAGAGTCACCAATTTGAGCACCCGATGCAGCCCAATCTGATGAATTGGACATTTGGATTCTTGCAGCATCTACGTTATTTTGTAGAGCCATACCAACAATCTTACCCCACTCAGTACCCTTGAACTGCAATGAAATTCCATGCTCATCATAGGCACCTTGTACTCTGGCAATGTGCTCCCAAAGCTGTTGTTCATTCATAGGAACAAAAGCTCTCAAGGTAGCAAGTTGAATTTCAAGTGTCTTACGATTCATTTCTTGCTTTGCACGTTCTGTCTCTTCTACCGCCGCTTGTTCCTTGGAAAGACCATCTATTCTGTCTTGAAGTCTCTGCTTTTCATTATCCTTCTGAATCTCAAGATTACGCTTTTCCATCTCTTGTTGCTTTTCAAGAGATTTCATTACTGCGTCTTCCTCTTCAGCCAAAGCGTCTAGCTTGGCTTCCTTGGCTTCATTGATAACATCTTTACGTGATTCAAGTTCATCAATTTGTGCTTTATTGGCCTTTTCTCTTTGACGTGCTCTTTCATCAGCAGATAGTTGGGCGTCTTCTACACCCCAGCTTGTTTGTAGACGCTCAGTGTTATTCATAACACGAGCCGCTTCATCTAAATTACCAGTAGCAAGCGCACGGTTATAAGAGATATTGTTATTGGCAAGTTCAGTTAATCTTTCGATTCTTCTTTCTTCTGCCTCAAACATTCTCTTACGTTGGTCATCAAGATCTTTTGCTGCGTCTTCTTGATCCTTGATAGCTTTAATCTGATCATCAATGGCTTTTAGTTCAGCCTTCGCATCGTCTTCAATAGCTTCCTTGCGATCCTTATAGGATTGCTTTGTTTGCTCGATCTTTTCTTTCCAATTATCAGAGAAGGCCTGCATTCTGTCATCCCAGGCTCTATCAAGCTCCTTTGATTCTGCTTCTAGTCTGTCCTTGATACCTGAGTAATAATCTGCAATACCATCCATACGAGCTTTGAACTGCTGATCCATTTGTGTACCGGCTAGATCATATACAGTACCCATTGTATTGGAATAAGCATTCTTCATTGCATCATTGATCTGATTACCCTGTGCCATTGGATCGCCAGTAAGACCACCAAAGCCTGTTTCGCTATCAGCAGTATTTTGCCAGAAATCGCTTGTTCCTGCCATTGCGCTGGCAAAATCTCCGTGTGCATTTCTTGCTGCATTAAGATTCTCAATAAGCTTGCCGATACCTCTATTGGCATCATCAATAGCACTTGAAGTTTTCTTCTGTGCATCTGAATAACCATTTGCGGCTAGTTTGGCAGCATCCAGTCCACGTACACCCGCGTAAATTTGAGCTAGTTGAAGCTTCTGTGAATCTGTTAGTTTACCGCTTGCAGTTTCAGTTTTCTTAACAGCCTCGTTATATTCTTTCTGAGTATCTGTTGCTGATTGTGCTGAATTACCAATATACTTCATGATATCGCCGAAGTTCTTAATATCCTTATTTTGGATAGGAAGATTCAACGCATCCTTTAGCTTGATAGCAAGAACACGATTATTGTTAAGCAATAGAGCGAGTTCAGTCTGTGACTTATTTGGATCTGAACCAAACTTTGTATTAGGTCTAAATCCATCTTGCTTATCATCAAAGATCAATAAGTCCTTAGCAGCATCTTGCCATGAACCCTTGATTTGATCTCCATACTTTTTCTTTAATTCTGTAAAGCTGTCATCAAATGCACTATTAAGCTGAGCGGCAATTTGTCCTGATACATACTTCTTGTAGTATCGTCAAGGCCAACAAGTCTGTCTTTAATAAGACTTGCAGTTAATTCTATACCGGCGCGGCCCTGATCTGTTGGCTGATAAGATTCATTAAAGAAACCAACATTACCTTGGAATGCACCCTCAAATACATTAGCGTCTCTTGTTCTCTTTCTAATGTCCTTAAGGAAATCGTCCATATCTGGAAGAGCACCCTTGAAATCAAAGGTAACCTTGATATTCTTCATTGCTTCTTCAATCTGCTTCTTAGACTTACCAGCGGCATTTAGAAGAGTCTCCATACTCTTCATAATATCTTCTTGGCTTAGTCCTTGACCCTGGAGTCTATAAACTTCATAACGAAGTGTTCTATCAAGCCCACCATTTTGTTGACTTGCTGTCTCTTGAACAAGATCCTTATTATTTTCTCTAAGCTTGTTTGCCATTCCGGCCATATTATCTTTGGTAGCACCTGAGGCATCTTTAATCTGACCCCATTCAAGTTTAGCTTGACCTAGAGTCTTCATCCAGCCCTCTGTGGTATTTGCAAGATCACGTTGGTGTTGTACCTGCTTTTCACCTTCAGCAGTCATAAGCTTATAGGTAGCATAAGCGCCAACAGCAAGAGCCGCTGCACCTAGAACCCAAGGATTAGTAAGAAAACTACCAGCCATTGAAAGCTTATCTTTCATCCAAGAAAATGCAGGCGTAAGAGCTGAGGCAATTCTAGATCTGTTACCAGCAGCAGTACCGAACAAACCACTCATAAAATTAGACTGCATAATTGCGTTCTTTGCGGAAGAAATAGCTGGTGCCAATACCGATAGAAGTCCTGATGCAAGAGCAATACCATTAAGCCAAGTAGATAATGATGAACCAGCCTGAGTGAAAGATCCACCAATAGCAGAAACAGCAGCAACACCCATAAGTGTTTCCTGAGTAAATATCTTTGAGGCTATTGATGCTTTATTAATACCTTGTGCTGCCTGTGTTGATGTAGTGGAAACTTGAGCAAAACCCTCATTGATTGCCTTCATTTCATCTTTAGTAGCAAACTTTCCACCAACTGAATTAATCCATCTACCAGAAGCATTTTGCTTGAAGTCTTTACCACCGGCGCTAATAATCGCAGGCATCGATGTAAGTGAACCAGATGCACCAACAGCAGCAAGTTTTTGAATCGCGGCCTGTTCACGTAGTTCATTAATCATCATCTGCTTTTCAAGATCCAATGCGACCTTTGTTGCAGCAGTTCTATGATTAATAGCCTGAGTTAAAATACTTTCTTGCGCTCTAATCTGAGTTGTTAGCTTATTAAACTCTTCCTGAGAAGCCTGAGTATACATTCTTCCGTACTTCTCATAATACATCTTGTCCATAGCAGAACCATTGACAACATTGCTTCTCTCATTCATTAGATAGGCAAGCTTTTCGGCTTCTATCTTTTCAACTGCCTTAGCCTTTGTAAGATCCTTCTCAAGAGTCTGTGTTTTAGCTGTCGCCATACTAGCAGCGGTTGCTGTTTGAGCAGCGGCAGTTGATTGTGTATAAGCTCTGGTTAACTTATCAAGTTGGAATACCAATAATTGAACTGTATCTGCCTCTGATAAATATTTATTACTTAGGTTACCAGAGGCAATTTCAGCAATCTTTGATTCAACAGTTAAGGTCTTGTATCCATTATTTAGATTAAGAATCCACGATACCGCTCTACCGATAGTACCAATAAAGTTAGCAAAGATACCAACAATCATAGTAATAGGACCGGCTACTGCTAGAATACCAGCACCGATCAATAGGAAGCCTTTAAGGAATTCAGGCATATCATTAAGCTTGCCCATCACCGCGCCAACTTTTTCCATGATCCAGGTAGCTATCTTCAATGCAACTTCACCAAAGCCCATTAACTGATCCTTGAATGTCTGAACGGCAATTTGGAACTTACCTGAAGTGCTTGTTACTTGAGCTTCAAGCTCTTTAGCCGCTGCTGCTGCCCATTTTGAAGTACCTTGATTTGCAACTTCCATTGCCTTTGTTACCTGAGTTGATTTATTAGCCAGACCATCAAGTAATGCATTCATTCTTGTCATCTGGTATGAACCAGCTAATTGACCAATTAGGCGTTGCTGATCAATAATATCGATGTTGCCGCCCATGATTACTTCAGCTAGCTTTTCCATTGTTGGAAGAACTTCACCATTTGTAGAATTGACCAATTCTTTCAGATCCATACCCTTGGTCAATTCCTTGAATGTCTCCTGTACCTTCTTTGAAGGATTAAGAAGTCTATTCATCATGGACTTGATACCGTTAGAACCTTCAACGGAATCGATGCCTTTTTCCTTCATGGCAACAAGCAATGTACCAGTATCTTGAATAGTTCCGCCTAGCTGAGACATTGTTGAGGCAATAACAGGAATAGACTTGGCAAAGTCTTGCATACTTAGTGAAGTGGCATTCTCTACAGCATTCATATAGTTGACGGCATCAGCAGTTTCCTTGGTACTCATTCTATATGTTGCTTGAAGCGCGATAATAGACTCAAGGGATGTTTGTGAATCCATCTCACCTAGAGTTGATAATCTTTGTACTTCAATAGTAGACTGCTTTAATTCGGCCCCAGTTTTACCAATAGCAGCCAATTGAGCCATAACATCCAAAGTATCCTTGGATGCTTTACCCATTGTTTGAGAAACAGTTGTAGCTGTTTCAAGAGCCAAACCTCTTACTTCACCTTGAGCACCATCATATACCTTGGTGATTCTAGTGATTTCTTTATCAATCTGAAAAGCATAAACTCCTGCTGCTGCTGCGGCTGCGGCAAATGGAACAGTGAAACCAACCATAAGCTGTCTACCGGCCCACTGCATATTCTTACCCCAGTTTTGAACCTGAACACTGGCAGCCTTGAGCATTTCAGTTTGAATACCAAACTGTCTGTTGGATACTTCTAATCCGCCGTTAAGTTTATTTACATCATTAACAGACGGTAAATACATTTGTGTTTGACCACTTGGCATTTGTCTAACAGCAGCATTTGCAAGTCTTGTCTGATTCTCTGCCATTGAACGAGATTGAATAGCGAGCTTCTCCATAAGATCTCGCATACCCTGAATCTCCATTTTACCTTTTTGAAGATTCTTTACAAATAGATCAGTCTGTCGTAGACCTTGATCCCATTGGAATTTAGGTGCTGCAACAGACTGTACATTCTGAGCAAGATTACCCAAGCGTGCACTATTAAGCGTATTTAAACGCTTCTCAACATCGCCTGCAACTGCATTAAGAGCCTTAAGTTCAGTCATTGCTTGACTAAAGTCGGCTGAACCGGTGAAATTAATGCCAATGTTTTGTGTAATCTTTACTCATCCTCTTCTATTATATTGAAATGTCCAGACAATTCATATTGCTCTTCTGAAATACCAAGAGCTTTTGCTTCAGCTCTAGCCTTGATTTTATCAAATTCTGTTTCTTTTCCTTCATCTAAATCAATACCTTTAAGTGCTGCCAAGAATCTCTGTTCATCATATTTCTTCTCCCTGGCTTTTTCTATCATAACACTTAATTCTTGCCTGGTAAGATGCGTCTCTAGATCATCGAAATTCTTATACATGCCTGGATAATGATAAAGCAGCTCAGCTTCATAATCTACTAAATCTAACTCTCCGCTTGAGCTGCCTTCTGATTTGGGTCGTTAACTGTTACTCCTGTTGCTATATTAAGAATATAATCCATTGTTGGCATATCAACATGATCCTCAAGAACCTCTATAGTTGATAGAGATGGCTCAAATGTTTCCATTGCAATGGCAGTTGCTTCCAACAGAATGTCCATAATAAGTTTTTCTTCTTCGCCTTCCTTAGGATTTTGAATAGTATTCAAAACAGAAGCTACTCTTCTAAATTGTTTAATTGTCAACGGCCAGACTTGAACCGCCTTTTTAATTCCTTGAAGTTTTACTTCTTCAATGGTGTATACAGTTTTCATTGAAGCCCCTTTCTTATTATCTAATTTTAACATGACAACCTGCTATTAGCAAATAATAGCAAAAGGACACAGCGTTAACTGTGTCCTTCGCTAATTAAAGATTTATGTTATCAAGGGGTAATAACTCTGTCTCTAATTGAACCATATTCCGCACCTGATACCTCGGAAGGTAGCAAACGGAAGTTCACTGGGAATTTAGTTGAGTCGTTACGCTTTAGACCGTGAGTAGATGGATCTACCGAAAGAACTCTACGTAGGTGATAAATACGTTCACGCTTTTTATTACCGGCTGTACGTGGGGATACACCAACAAATACCATCTGTCTTTCAACAGGTTCGATACCAAGCGCACCCGCTTCCATACCAAGAACTTGTTCATCGGCTGGAACTGTTACTCCATTAAAGTCTTTTGTCTGATCAACAATACGACCTGTTGAGTCTACTGCTGTTGGGCTACCTGCTGTTGATCTAAGTGAAGCACCGGCTTGCGCCCATACCACCAATAGATTCTCTAATGTTGCCTCAGCAAATTCAGTCTTAACAGATGCAGTCATCTTCTGCTTGAATAGCTTTGCAGCGTCAAGCAACTGATCTACTTCTACTTCACCATAGTTAGGGCTGTACATGTATTCAACACCGTTTGATGTAAAACCTGCTGATCTCCAGTCTGCGTTAGCATTTAGCGTGTCTGCGAAAGGAACACCACTTGATGTAGCTGGCAGAGTAACGCTGTCTGGCCATCCTGTGCTTAGTGAATCGTCTGTTGATAGAAATACAGCGGCTGCACCAACGATAATATTACGAGTATTAAATTGTGTCATTTTAGAATTTCACCTCCTAAGTTTTATTGTATATCTTTAAGTCTGGCATTGCTTCCTTTTTAAATTATCGCATTCTGGTAATTATTGTGCAAATCATCTCATACCGAATTCTTTACTATAACCAGATTGCAAAGTATAATTTCTATTTATTCCTTCATATGTTGCATCATATCTTACTATAATTATCATAGTATTTCTTCCACCCTCGTCATCTGCTGGTGAAGGGCCTGCGGTGCCTAGAACACTGACATTTTTAAAATCAAAAGGATAAGTGGAGTCAGTTCTAAAATAATCGTTGACGTCGCTTGCAGACCAATCTTCTCTTCTTAAAAGCTCTCCTAAATAATCTTTCATACCGATAAGATAATCCATATCAAGGTGATAGAAGGTGTATGAGATTTGCCCACACATCATGTATGGTTCATCAAGGTTTAATCTATCTGACACGTTATATACTGAGTATGATAGATTCTGATATTTATCTTGATCATAGACAGTTGTTACTTCAGGTAGATCCTGCCCCGGCAAAAAGTATGGAATCGATAATTCACCACCTGGCAAATCTGTCTTATACGACTCCAGATTAATAAACTCCATATCATCCAATTTATATAGAATGAATTTATTTAATCTATATACTGGTGAGTCTCCATATTTAACTTTCCAATCAGTCATCTTGCATCAATCCTCTTCTTTGAGCTGCCGCGCCAATATAATTCTTAGTAAAAGATTCTTCCATTTTCTTTTGAAGATTAGGATCAACTGTAATCGGTCTAATACTGAAGGTCTTGTTTTTTTCTTTTAGATTCGCAAAGGAACCAATTTTTTCAGATATACTTTTCTTCATGCCGTTAATAGCAGTCTCAGTTAGTTTTTCTCTTATTATTTCATTTGGAGCATCACTGTTCCACCAATTTGTCCACTCCTTGGTAAATGAACCTTTTATTTGTTCGTTACCAGCACTCGCAATAGATATAGTGCCTTTAAAGTAAACTATTCCACCATGCTTGTATCCTTTACCCTCTATGTTACCAGCAGATCCACTCTTATCAAGGAATACTAAATACTTGGCAAGCTTTGGTGAGATTCTCACTGGCTGACCTAGTTCAAGAACCATAGACTTCCAAACAAATACGTGGATCTTTTTCACACCAACCGCCGCTAATTTAGGATTAACTGGAACCATTTTCTTTGATGCCCTGAATTCAAAATAAGCTATTCTATTGGCTCCATTACCTTTTAGCACATGACTCCAAAGTCTAGCTGATGGATCACCAACACGATTCCATTCATACATATGATTAAATTGTCTGGTTGATACGGCGGCACTTGTCATATGCAATACAAACTCACTTGAAGTTATTTCGTGAGCAGCTTTAATAAGCGTGCTGATATGTCTAGAAGACTTTAATGTTGCTTCTAGAGTGTTTATAGTAGTACCAAGTTCTGACACTTTACCAAGATCGCTTTTGATGTTAAACATTTCCACCCTGCTGTTCTGCCCTGGCCAATAAAGTATTATATTCAGTAATAGCACCAAAAGGATCTATTACTGGTGAAGAACCAGATGTGTTATACCATGTTTGAGGATTCCCAGCAAGATCCATTTCTTTGTATATAAGACTTCCATCATTAACACTTTTGATTTCAGTTATCTGGTAGCTAGCCGGTATATTATACTCGCTTTGCATCTTGAGATAATCAAAGCTCAGGAATGACTCAGCGAACACCTGGCCAATTCCCTGTCTACTAAAACTGTTAGATTTAAATGGCGTGATTATGCAAGGTATAATTCCTTGATTTCCAATTGTAGTATCAACTACCCAACTGTATTTTATCTGCCCTGAATTTCCTACAGTTTTGATCTTCTTGTATACTTTGGCTAACATTGTATATCTGATAGAAAATATACATCCACCTAACATTTAAATCACCCCAATGCCAGGAAACATTCTATATTCAAGCAATAGATCATCGGCAGTAGCGCTTCCTGTGCCAGACCAAGTCAATGGCGAGAACTTCATATTCCAATCGCTTGTCTTCAAGGATTCGATATATTTGTCTCTATACTTCTGATCTTGACATAGCAAATTTGCTGTTAATATTTTGGATGCTTCTACAACAGGCCCAGGGACATTTTCCCATCCCCATAGTCCATCTATGCTATAAGTAATATTTCTTCTAAATGCATAATTAGTCGGATACGCAGCATCTAGTCTTGATCTTGAACGAGATGTCCTTATTATCCACCCATTCCCGGCTATATCCCATGACTCCAATATTCCATCATCAGAAGCACTTGATACGACGGTTGGATACCAAGATGATATGTGCGTTACGTCATTTACTGAGATCAATCTTCTATTTAATCTCATTGAGTTATTGTCATTGCCTTCTGCTGTAAGAATAAATTCTCTCTTACCAAAAGTCTGACCACAATATCCATCTATTACCATACGTGAAACACGTTCACACTCTAGAAATTCTGTATATGTGGTTACAGATTTGAAATAATCCCAATCAGAGTACGGAGTGACAACTTGATAATCTTCTCTGATTACCATGTTATAACCGGAAACTACGAATGTCCATTCAACAGTAAGAACTTTTTCTTCAGAAACCAATGAAGGTATGATGATAAATGTGTAAACACCAGTTGAAGGTGTTGATACTACTGGATTATTTAGAACAACAGTCTCACCCTCATACACCTTAACTGTTGGGGTTCCGGTCGCTGCTGTTGCAATTCCATCTATAAAAATAGAATATTTTGCCTTACTAATGCTATTTAATAGTATCTCTTTCATTTAATTCACCACATTTATTTTAACACAGCATAAAACAAAAGGCAAAGCTCCCCACTTGGAGGAGCTTTTATCACTTATCAAAGAACGATTTAACTTCGGAAGGCGTCGCTATAACAAAGCCTTCATGTTCGCTCATAATTTTCTCTGCATCTTCCGCAGGCACCGCGCGATATGGACTTTCCCTGGTAAATCTATATCCATAAGTCTCAAAAGTTGGATTCTGTCTGGTCATTTTAAGCAATAGATTCTTCTGATTAAAAGCGATACCAGATGGCTCATTTTTCTCCTGTTCAGGATCATTAAACTTCTTCCACATATCATACGTCTTACCCTCATCTTCAAGCTTAAGCCTTATCTCTTTTACCCCGTCTGTTGGGTCGATAAGAATATCGAAGAAATCTGCTACCTTAGTTAAAGTGTCCTTGTTCATTTTTGCAAAACTCATTATAACCTCCTGATCGATTGTATCATATATAAACGAAAAAAGCAGGACCGAAGTCCTGCTTTAATCAAGTTATTAAACACTGTTATTAGGCAGCTAGTTTAATGTTCTTTACGATTACCGCTGCATCTAGGTTTTCCCAGTTGACACCAGCACGGACGTATGAGGTGTACTCAATAGCATCCTTCTTCTGTGCGAACTGACGGTATACTTCAATTTGACGCTTAATACCAAGAACTCTATTCTTTGGGAATGTAAGTTCAAGGTGACCGTGATCACCTGTACCACCGGAATAGCTGGCATTTTCTGTTTCTAGGAACAATGGAACTTCCTGAAGAACAACACCAAACGGACGACCGGCTACGAATCCATTAGGACCCTCAGTACGAACTGGACCATTCTCGATAACAGCATCTGATCTAGGACCGGACCATGCACCATTACCCTGTTGGGCAATAGAGTATAGATAATCCTGGATAGAGTTTGAACCTGTGTAGAATTTAAGATCCAAACGCTTCTGCATGTAAGTACGTGGCATTGCCTTTAGGGCCTTGTTAAACGCTGCTAGATTTAGTGGAAGACCACCAGCATCAACAACGTGAGCACCGGCTAGGGCTAGCTTATACCAACCATTAAAGATCTTAATTGTCTTGTCTGAAGATGTTGTGTCACCATTAATGGCTAGGTCTTCAAGGTCGTTACCGAACTGTGTAGACATTAATCTAGCGATATGGTCTTCAAGACCGGCTCCTTCAATGTTATCTTCTAGTGATTCACGTGAAAGCTCCCAGTCAAGACGGATCTTTGTTGTTGTCAAAGAAATCTTGCTAAATGTTACTCCAGCGTTTTCACCAGTGTCCACTGCTTCTGTAGCAGCACGAATTAATCTCTGACCAACAGCAATCTTATCAATTTCTGCAACTTCAGAGCGCATTCTCTGTGTTCTACAATCTCTAAGCATAACTGTTGCATCAAACATATAGTCGATGAACATATTGCTCTGCTCAGCAGTTAGTAGACCACCACCACCAGAACCAACTTCTGTGGTACGAATTACTTTCTCTAAAATATCTTCGCTCATGTATATAACTCCTCTCTTTGTGTATTTTTATTTAGTCAAACGTGTTAGGAAGAAATGCTGCTGACCAAAAAGTATTTTGCTTATCTGAACCGGATGATTTTTCCAGTTCTTTTTCTTCTGTTACGTCTAGTGACTTCTTAAAAGCTGTTGAACCTTCGAATGTAGAAAGTCTCTTTTCTACTGCTTCCTGACGTTCTTTAAAACTTTTGAATTCACTAGCAAATTCTGTGTGTTGCTTTAATAGGTCTTCCATTTGAGCACTAACGCTCTTTTCTACACCTGCAACAGTTTCTCTTATTGCTGATAGAGCGTCATCTCTATCTTCACCAACCTTATTAAGGCTAGATTTAATTTCCTCTAGAGCTTTTGCGATACCCTGGAGATCTGGCTCATTTACATTAGAAGCCTCCTCAGCGGTTACCTCACTCGTCACTTCCTCGGATTTTATCACCTGCGCTGTTTCTTCAACTGGTGTTTCTACCGCATCTGTTGTTTCGTTATTAACTACATCTGCCATTTCGGAACCTCCTTTCGTTTCACTCAGATCAACATGGTTCTTCATAAAGCCTGAAGAACTAAGTACGTCCTTTATCTTTTCTACCTTGTCCTCACCAGCGACAGATTCAATCCATCCGGCATTTTTCATGCTGTTATCACATTTTGTGCAATTATGTGAATCGTCTTTACTGAGAACTGCAATAGCATCTGCTTCACACCAGAAAACATTCTCTGGGTCTACATCAAGTTCTTTGTTCATGTTAATAGAAACGCCATCGACAGTTTTCTCAACTGTAAAAACATTACAAAGCTGGTTGCAAGGAGAATCAACAAGACTTAGTTCTTCAAGGGCATATCGATCAATAAATCTGATCTGCATTTCCCTATCCGGGCTATATTCAGTATGTTGTTTTAAAATTGAGCCCTTTACTGAGAAACCGCTTAATGTTCCATCTAGAACCTTTTCCCAGGTATCCTGTGCTCCTTTTGAAACATATGCTGTTACATATATACCATCATACATTTCTTCGGTTTCTGGATCATAATAGGTTTGCTGAGCAAAACTTACAACTTTTCCAACTGCTTTATTCTTATCATGTTGTTCTCTAACGTTTCCTCTGAAGGTATCAAAAGCCATCTTGGATGCTTCCGCAGTTAAAACGTCTCCAGACTGATCAATATTGTCAATTGTAGCCCATCCAGAGACGCGTCTATTTGCCTTGTCAAATTTACTGAAAGGCACACCAATCTGAATTGTATCGTCTGTTGCAGACAATAGAGCTTTTTCTATTTCCATAGTAATCTGATTATAAACTAGAGATTTTTAAAAGGCAAATTGTTACGATTCACCTTTATATTTGCGGCAACGAACAAGCCATAACAAGCAATCATTAAACATACTATCCAATATGAATTATGCCAATTATCAAAAATTGACATAAGCATAGTTAAGAACCAAAGATAATAACTTAGCCTTGTTCCCACGGCTAATGTCATATAGTGTTCTTTTACCGAACCTATTAATATAGAAATGCCGGCACCTATAAGAATAATTCCATAATATATCTCTGGAAGACTACCACTTATTGAATCGAACGGTAGAATGATCCAAATGCCCATGAGCAAATTGAACAAGCCAAGAATGCTGATACCAGCGGTATTGATAGGACTCAGCATTCTACCCGCCATTTTTTCAAGCATTACTTGGAAGCACGTCCTGTTCCTTTAACATTACGGCCGCTAGCGCTACCTGCTGAATCTGATGCGTTATTGCTTCTTTGAGTATCACGCTCACGTGTCTTTAATGTATTTGCCTTTTGATCAGCTTGCTGTTGAGCAGTCAAGGTAATTGGCTCACTACCCTTTCCATCCGGGCGGGCCGCCATACCCTTTCTTGCTCTAACTTCATCAGGTACAACAATACCCATCTTAACTTCTCTTTCATCCATCTGACTCTGAGTATTAGCATCTGTAAGTGAAAGCTCATTAAGCTTGAGTTCAATAATATCTGTTATTTCTTTGAAGACTCTCTTGATCTTTTTTTCAAAGGCTGACTGCTCTGGACGTGAATACGATTCCTTGAATACCTTATCGGCATCTTTAGCTGCTGCTAAACCAACATTCTCACTGAACACTCCTGCGCGTGATGGTGGTGTACGATGAGCCATAAAGATTTCTTCATTATTACTATTTCTGAAATCACCAAACGAAGAATCTTGTTTACCTGGCTCGATTGATTTAAATTCAATTTCAGCATTAATGTCACCCAATGGAACATAAACGCTTCTGTGATGTTGTCCCCTTAGACCAGTCTCAAAGAATTCAACCAATGTTGCCATTGCTGTTGCAGTAAGAGAAGCACCTTTGGTAATAATAACGTGGCGGGGAATGGCCTTGTTCTCAAAGTAATCAAGGTTATATCTGGACGCAAATTCGTTGCCCGCCAAAGCGTGCTTCGCGGCTACAATATCTGGAATTCCATAATAATTATCATTTGGAGAATATTTCTTGAAGTGAATAAGCTCATTTGGATTTTCATCGTCTGTTACTCTATTTGGACCTTTATCTCCAAAGTTTCTGAAATAAGCAACATTAGCTCCGTATACCTGAATAAACCCATCACGCTGTCTACGCACTCGTACGTGAATAGCTGGGACGTGACCGATATAGGCAATACGACCTTGAATATCTCTACCGATTTCCATATAGGCGTTACCCATAGTTTCATAGTCTCGACCTATTTTCTTCATTATCTCGTCAAAGATATCTTCTCTATTTGTTGATTCTAGCCAATCTTCCATGCTGACTCTTGCATTTTCCAAAGCCTTTTCAAGTTTTTTCAGACCAGCGGAAGTTGTAGTTTTTTGACGAGCAAGTTTTGTCTTATTTGATTCTATCCATTCATAACCAAGACCAAACACACTTTCTACCTTGGCATTAACAGCAGCGTGGTGGGCTGGTGAAATTTCATATAGTTTAGCCAAATAATCCAGATTATATTCTGGAGTAATACATTCAAGATAGTTATAGCCTTGTAGATCGTCAACATTGAGTGCTTTTGTACCAGCAGTTTGTGCTTGATTCTCATATGCTTTGGAAAGCTTTCTATCCATTCTACGGACAAAATTCTTATCCAGTCCAGACATCTTTCTGATCTGACTTATCGGCTTTTTAAATGCATCAAAGTCCTCGTCGGCCCCTGATAATTTAACACTCGCTGACTTGGCTATGTATGCGCGAATTAGATCGTCTGCATTGTCCGTAGATTCAATCATCTCTTACGTCTCATCTCTTCCTTATATACACCGATATCATAAGGATCAGGAATAAGACCATCATTCATTCTTGCGACCTGTTCCTGTAATTCTTCATCGGTTATCTTTCTTACACCTTCAAGAAAAACTGCTGTACCTTCTGGAAACCCATAATGTCTGGCTGCGGCAGTTATCTTTGAAATAGCAGTTAAATCACCACGAAATGCCGCGATACTCATAACATTGGCATTTTCATCAGCTACAAATGTTTCATCTGGTAGCTGCCATACATAAACGCCTAGATTTGTTTCTGATACCGCAGAAATTCTGCTTTTCTTATTTTCCATACCACGATTATACCAACAATTGCTAATATCTCGCAAATCGTCACCATATATTAACCAACATTACTACCAATAATAGACCATGCATAAGAATATAATAAGAATGGAGAATCATATTCTGCTTCGCCTTCTACAATTGGTGACAATGTTTCTACAATACGTAACTTATGTGATGATGTTACTATTCTATATAATTGTTGAATCGTTCCAGCCGTAAGAACTGATGGATATGCATTAATAAAAAGATATCTTATATTGGATTGTTCTCCACCGGCTTGACTATCATTTAGAATGAATTGTGTATCCGAAACACTTACCTTTGTTAATACAAGGTGATTCCATTGATTCATTCTTACATTATTTAGATTAGCTACAGCAACACCATTAAGATAAGCTGTATAACCGGTAACCGATCCACCAGCACCGAAACTAGCTTCTCCATCTGTACTGGAGAAAACAAAAGTCTCGTTGGTCAAATCCAATGCCATAAAAGCTATTTCAACACTATTAGGAGGCGTGTCATACCATGTACCATCGTAATTTGAGCCACCTAGATAATGTCCTGGTGGACAATCTACTATTTTAATATCGTTTGAGTCTGAATAGAAAGCTGCGCCGTCCAATATAAGTTTACCTGGAGTTTGAGTCGTAATGCTTCCTTCGTAATAAGCTTTTACTCTTAGCCAAAATGATTTATTGATATCATCCAGCGATACTTTAAAGCTTATACTAAATACTCTGGCTACAGGAAAGAACTCTTCCATTGTGGTAAAACTTGTCTCACTTAAAGCATTTATTTTATATGTAACTATTACATCTGGATCATTACATTCAAAAGTAATATAGTCATAGCTATCATCAATCTGTGGAGTCATGATATAAGAAACCATGTAGTATCCGTCTGGATGTAGCATGAAATCTGACTTATTAATTATCTTGGATTCTCCTAACCTATACCCAGAGAAAACAGAACCAACTGCCTCATATTTACTTGATGTAAAATTAAAATAATCGAAATCCTTAGCATCGATCATATTTGATTTGTTGATGAATCTGTTTGAATAGACACCAAAACCATCCAATAAGTAAAAATATTGTCCGGTTGACTTGAATGTAACATCAGCGATATTGCCTGGATCTGTAGGTGAATAACTTATTTGTGACTGAACATCATTGACATCCAAAGTTGCTGATTCTACATCGAAAGTCAAGGTAATATGGGCTTTGAGTGGCCATTCAGTAATCTCGACTCTTGTGTACTTACTACTTAGATTGCTGTCTACAAACCTCAATTCGATGCCTGACTGATCGATGAATATACCATTCTGTGTATCGTCATCACCAAAAATACAAATATTCTCTGTTGGCTTGGTAAAGTATCCTACAATTTCCATATGACAATTACTTCTAAAGAAAATACAATTCAAATCCAAATTAATTGTATGAGTGGAATCAACAACAAAACTTGATTGATTCCCGGCGATAATTGGCTGACCTGTATTAAGCGCATCGTTATCCAGGACATAAAGTGATTTACCTGATTGATCAGACATAGATGCTGATGAAAGATAAAACTCTGGATCTGAGGCTATGGCAGTCTGATCATAATTGCTCATATCATCACGTCTTATTAACCCATACAATACGGCCATCTAGCGCATGTGGTAAATTGCCTTGTATTGTTGGATATTTGTTTGACTTCCATTGAGTATTACTTGTCTCTACGTTGACACTGATCTCATATGTTGATGTATATCTGAGCTTCATTAGACTCTCACCAATAAATAGAACCTTATATGGTCTTGTTTCTTTCTTAAGAGTCCAGTTATCAAATCCACCGGCCGATACTCCTAGAACATCAACGTGCCTATAACCTATTTTGGTTGGCTGCGTTGGCATAACTTCATTGATAAAAATCCACTCATGTACTGTTGCATCTGTAGTATGAGTAGCAATTGAAATATTGATTCCGCCCAGCCACGCACCACCGGTTGGTACATTTATCAATTTGGTTATATTAGTGCCTGCGGGCAATTGTATTGTGTATGAACTGGACATAGCCTGATTATATCACCAATTAGACAATTCTTCTAATGAACGATACATAGTAGATTTTTGAGTTGTATAAGATATAAGAAAGATCTATATCCACCAGTATTTCTTCTTTATCTTTAGTTAGAACGTATGGCTCAATACCATGTCTATTAACCTTTTTCTCCGGCTTTATGGCATAGTCTTTTTCATATCTTTTATGCATCCTTTTAAATCTATCCGGCAGAATAGCCTGAACCCTTTGACCTATAATATCTTGATCATCGAATCCTGTTAATTGCTGAAAGGCATCGTTAACCATGAAAAATTTCATTTCATTATTGAAGACAGCCACAGCAAATGGACATTCGTCAAATAGACTTTGCCATATCGATGCTTTTTCTACAATTTTGTCTAAATCCATAGACATTTTATTAACTCTGTCTTCAATATTCATTGTAATATGATTATACCTTAAATTGTATTGAAAAAGCAAAAGGCCGATCAATGATCGGCCTTAGCTTTATTGTCCTTGTGAACCATCAGGTCTTGCATCAACCTGAAGCGATCCAACTACACGAACCTTATCCTTAATAGCTTTTTCTATTACTGCTAGAATTTCTTCCTTGGTTGGAACAGTTCCACCAGGAACGGCTCCTGCTAGATCCTCAAGTGTATTGATTACCTTACCTAGACCTGCTGCCAAGCTTGGACCATAAACACCAGTAGCATTAAAAATCTGTGCCCATGATGATGAAAGAGCATTTCCTGCTGTCGTAGTCCAACTACCGAATTCACCCTTTTCATCAGGCTCACCAACCAATGATGCCAATTGATAATCCCATACTGCCTTTGCAATTTCTTCTGCTGTTGCCATATCTTCGTCTTCCTCCTGTCCAAATATATTAGCTAGCTGTTCTTTTGTCCCTGGGAAATAATTCAAATCTACATTCCCGTCGTAACCTTTCAATCTTCCTGTACCGGAAAATTGTAAAATATTTACTGGTAGCCCACCGTGTCCAGTCCATACGCTAGATGGCACTTTTGCCAAATGATTATCGTAAGTATCTGGAGTATTATTTGGATACCATGACTTCCATATTGATGGCAAGCCAAGTAATCCAGGCTGGCCTATTCTATCCCAGTACCACTTGGGTAGATAAAGTGTAGGTGTTCGGTATCCACTATTCCAAAGATTCTCATGAATTTTATAAGTTATATCAGCATCACCGCTACCATCTTCAACGTCAACAATAGCCGGTATGTCCTTGCTTACTATTGATTTGAAGTTGTCTACGGTCTGTTGCCAATTTGGTCTTTGATACATATAAGCCGCGACAAGAGCACCTGCTCTTCTAGCCGCGTTTATTTGACTCTGAAAATAGACATTTTTAAACGTTCCATCATTAGCCTGAACAATAACGAAGTCAATATCGTTTTCTTTAACGACACGCTCGACGTCCATTGTTGCCTGATGATTGGAAATGTCAATTCCTCTAATTCCCATTTTTGCCTCCCTATCGATTATGACATAGATAGGGGTATATTGCAAACAAATTCTGCGTATTTCTATAAAGCACTTTAAAATACCGAAAGCCAGACATATTTCAGTCTGGCTTTCGTCCTAAAGTAGCGAAATATACACGAAGGTTATTTCTCCCGTCACAAGGGGCCGGTGATTAGATTATATCATCTAATCTGCTTTATATCAATTGGCTCTGAAACCAAATCGACAACTTCACAGCCCATTCCATTATTTGAACTACAAGCTAGATCTTTTGTTCCTGTGACAGCCGCATCAGTTTGTTCATAATGAGAAAGCAAAGACCATTCAAGCTTCTCTGGCATTGTACTTAATGCTTTTTCATATTCTTCTTTATTAACTGGCTGGTATGGTGCTTGTTGATACGTGTGATCTGAATAAGGCAAGAAGCTAACACCAGTTACTTCATCGAAATTTCTGTAAACCCATGCTGCTACGTCCAGCCATTCATCTTCCTTGACGTTGATTGTAACTGAAGGCTTATGTTCACACCATGAACGTTGATATGTCAGCCATAGTTCAAGATGTTCTATAGCAGTTAAATCTTCTCTAGTCAGGGCACCTTCTGGAGCTTTGATAGGGAATGAGAATACATCTCCAACTTGAGGATTCATTGCATCGTCTTCGCAGGGCACCCCGGAATCACGCAAGAACTGACCCAATGGATCTTTCTTATCAGATCTTACAGTACGAATGTAATATTCTGAATACCAAGGGTGAATACCAGATGATGTATTTGTAAGCTGACTTGAATTACCTTCCGGCTTTACACAGGTAACGGCTGTTGATTGAGCAATACCAAGTTTGGTTGCCCACTCTTTGTTTGTTGCAACTGCTATAGCTTTAAAACTTTCAAGTCTTTCTGAAAGACCGACATCTTTTCCATTAAGCAATGTGTTACCAAAGATACCAGTCATTGAAACACCTAGTAGACGTTCCTCTTCAGTATTCTTTCTCCAGATTGCTCTAAGGCCTTTGAAGTTGGTAAGAGTAGACTGCCAAGTTCCCAATATAGCTGCAAGTCGGACTTTTCTTTCCAAATCGATGCTGTCGTCTTGTCCTGATACTGGAATGGTGGATAAATTACAGAATTGATACGGTCTGAGATTAATTTCTGAACAAGGGTTTGTTCCAAATTCAATTCCGTCAATTTGACGTCTACCAGATCTACCGGCTGCTTTGGCTGCTGCTTCTCTATTGAAAATTCCTCGTTCCCCTGATTTTGAATCATATAGATTAGTCCATTCTTCTAGAAATACACCAAGACTTGGCTTCTTTTCATAAACTGCCGAATTGTTGGCAAGAGCACGTTGATTATTACTTGTCCACCATTCTCCTACCTTTGATTTTGCTATTTCTGGATCTCTAAGATCTGATAGAGAGATCAGGGCTGAACGTCTTACACCGCCGACTACTACTATTTCCGCTACTTTACAAACCAGATCATGGGCTTCCATTGTTGTAATTCTTCTACCGGCTGCTTTTATGAAAAGACGTGTAGTAAATTCAAATAGATTAACCAAAGGATCAGGTCCACTCGCGCGGCCACCAAAAGTCTTTAATCTAGCACCTTTTTCACGTACTTTTGAAACATCCCATTTTGCAATATTACCTGCATAAAGCATGGCAATTAATTCTTTGAACGCTTTCTGCCAACCTTCTTTTGAATCTTCTACAACGATTAATGTTGAAGTTTTTTCAAATTCATCAGCAATAACAGGAAGCTTTTCTACATATTTTGATTCGACACTAAATCCTACCCCGGTTCCATGCATCAAGACATAAAGTATTTCATCAAATGCTCTTGGTGAATCAACGGGGATGTATGAACAGTTATAGGCAGCGATATGATTCTTTTTTAATGCTGGACCGGCGGTCATAAGCGCACGCATACTTGGAAGAACTTCCATTGTAGCGATAGCCTCGCGCATTTCACTATATTCTGCTTCAGTCAATTCATAGTTGTTATTGGTGCGCAAATGTTCACGCATGAAATTCATGTATCTGTCGACTGTTTCCAGCCAAGTTTCTCTTCTCCCAAGTTCATCATTCCATCTAGCATATTTTGATGTCGCGATGAATTGTTGGTATCCATTATCGATATAACCATCTTTGTCAATCTTAGCCATAAATGTTAACTCCTCTCCTTTTAGATAAAAATAGACAGGCAGCCTTTTAGCTACCTGTCCGTCAGCTATAGTTTTTCAAATATTCAGAAGCCATTAGAAGACGTTCAATATCGTCTTCCATAAGGCCGATCGATTTATTGCAATAGGTGCACAGCAATTTTCTAACGCATTTACCACATGATATCTCAGTGGGGCAACAAGCGTGATCGTGGTCTACTGCTAAAACTCCAACATCTTCAGGAGATCTAAAGCATATTGCGCAGGCGTTACCTTGTAAAATAAGCAACTCATTATATTTCTTCTGAGTTATGCCATATCTATATTCAAGCTTCATGCCTTTGGAACATTCTTTACATTCCTTGCGTTTTTTATTGAAGTTTTCTAATGTTAAATTCCTTTCACAGAGATAACATTGCTTCATGTTTCATTATACCATTCTGCTTATATACTTAAGCGATCGGAAATATTTCTAAAACTTTTTTCGGTCAATTTAAGCCAATCATATTCGTTATGAATATCGAAAGATTGCTGATGATACGTCTTGGCTAGCTCTTCATAGTTATCATACACATAGCGATAGAGATCTACCAAATGGTCAAAGTCAGGCTTGACTACTTTACCGGGGTGCACCTGTGGCCAAGGGCTCGTTACATATGCACTATTTAGCGATAGAGGCCCTAAATAATTGTTGTAGTGTGCCCATTCCCCTGTACTTATTACGGGCATCCCAGTAGCCAATCCTTGCAATGCCGGGAAGCCGAAACCCTCACCGTAACTTGGACTTACCAACACATGAGACTGATGATACAACGACACCATTTGTTCTATTTCGTATGTGTTGGTAATCACACGCACATTACCATCAGGTACGCCTACGATAGAACCCATTCTGTCATATTTTCTGACATATGATGATCGTTTAGCCTTGAGAATTAATTCCACATCAGTGGAGTCACCAAAAGCAGCTTTAAAAGCGTCAAAGGCCATCTGCCCACCTTTTCTCACCGCCGGTTCTCCATCATGGAGAAATCTCAGCTTATCCGATCGGATACGTTTACGTGGCTTCCACATTGGATCAATTCCATGTGGATAAACATTGGATACTTTAAAACCATTGTCTTCTACTATTTGTTTACACCAATTAGAAGCAGTCCAAATTTCATCTACCTCTTCTAATATTTCCTTCCAACCTTCCGGAAACTCAGTTGACTCCCAAACCAATAAATGTATTTTATATTGATTTTGTCTAATGAAATCTGCATAAAATGTCGGGAAAGAAAAGAATAATTGTAAAGGACATGATGGAGAATTAAACTTCACATCATGTCCTAGTTTCTGTAACGATGTTATTATGTTATAGCTTGCTATACCATAACCACCATTTAAATTTAAATCGCCTTCATTGCAATAAAAGCTCATATCCATGCTTGTGCTACCTAGGTCCCTTGTGTTATAGTATTACTTGTACAGAGAATTATCTGTATGGAAAGATCATAGCACATCAGAGGTCAGCTTGACTAGGTCGCGATGTCTGTGTTATGGTACTTCCGGGTACACACCACGATCTACCCGGACCTTAGATTTGAAAGGCCCTTAGGAACTAGTGGTGTGGTTCCTAGGGGCTTTTTCTTTTGCCCCGAGGGTTTGTCTTCCGTTGAAAAAACACGGTAATCCTGCCCCAGGATCTAAGGCAAATCACGGATAGTGGTAGGACAGCGACTAGTGCCAAGACTGTCGGGGTGAGTAGAAGCGTAGACAGTGCTACTGTCATGTCTACAATGCTCGTGGCGATTTTTCCCCTTCTTCCTGCCCACTACTCACCTTTAGGCTTGGTTAAATAAGTGGAAGAAGCTATCGTTGGATAGCACCAGAGTGTGATGATCGTGTTAGGAGGACTTCACAGCGGCAGTAGAGGTTGGTCTCACAAATAGTCAAAACAACTTCTTGTACAAGTTATATTTACTTTCTCTTGTATGTATGTTGACTACAGGCACGCTGGGGGGGTATAGAAGTATATCAAAAATTAGGAGAAAGAAATTAAGAAATATTCAATGGAACAATATGAACGTAAAATGAATAACTATGCCAAAAAACATAATTGTCCATTGTGCCTTAAGAATAAGATTGTTAAAAGTATTGGAAAATGTCTTAAATGTCGTGATATTGAATATCAAAAGTTCACAAATGTTGCGATAGAAGAAAAAAAGATTATAAATAATCCATGTTATTTTTGCAAAAAAGAAATTAGTTATTCTTCTCTGGATGTCAGAGTAAGCAAAAAACGTGTGGTTAAGATGCATAAATCTTGTAATACAAAAAGATTAAACCAGCTTAAAGCTAAGAAAAAACATATCGAGAACCCTTTTAGGGGCGGAACAGCGAGTGGAAAATGAGAACATCAATACCCAAGCAAGATCTAATAACCTTGATTGATTTACTCAAGGATTTTGAAGCTATGTGTTTGGAACGTAATATTAGATTTAATCAATATACAGCAGATCAAATGATGGATTTCTTGAGACTTTATAAGTCATATAGAGCTGGTGTAATTGATCCACCACCGTTTTAAGGATGATAATGAATACAAAACAACAAATAGAAAATATGATTAAGACTATTGAATCTTTTATGAATGAAAAAGATTTCGATAAGTTTTGTAAAATTCATGATGAAAATAATTCTCGTTATACAGATTACGATCTATGGGGCGTGATAGAATCCGGTACCAGTATAGAAAGATATTTATCTTTCTGGTCCGATAAATGTGAAGATTGCCCGACTCCTAATACAGATGATTATAAAGAAAATGATATTTGGATTTGTGGAAAATGTAATAGAACATGGGGATTAAGGTATTCTTGCATTTCAGGTCCTAGGTATATTTGGATGACCGCTGATGAGAGCTAGAGACAGATGGTATGCAGGCTTTTGCTACGTATGCTACAGATCTATCTTTGTTGGCTCTGATGGTGTAGAGTTTTACCGCAAGGGTGGTCCACATCACCATAAAAAGCCTTATAAATTATTCGATACGCCAGAAGATCAACAAAGAGAAATCGATCACGGACATCGTAGTTGGATGAATAACTACACTGGATATTAGGAGATAAAATGTCAGTAAGATTAAGAAGTAAAGTAATTGAATTAGATGCTGTTCTTTGGACCGGCGAAAATCGTGAAGAAATTGAAGCATTTGTTGGCTATACGCCACATATTCGCTTTGATAATACAAATGGTGAACACCTCAAGGTCTGGAATTGGCTTGAAGATCAATGGACAAATGTTCCTTTTGGTCACTATTTGCTTAGAGGTCTTGAGGGTGAATATTACCCATTTGAAAAGAACGCCTGTATGAAGAAATATGAGGTCGTAGAGTGATTAGAAAATTTGTAGCAAAGCCAGTAAAACTCACAGGTTTTCTGTGGAGTGGGACTTCACTTGAAGAGTTTAAAGAAGTAAGTAAATGGCTAAATCCTGATCGAGAATGTAGAGCCAGTTTTGATCATGGATCTATTAGTAATAGGATGATTTTAGAAGTACTTGTTCCTGATACAGATGAATGGACCAAGGTTCCTTCTGGTTGGTTTATCATGAAAGAAGATGGTCCTGAAGGTGATATCTTCATGACAGATAAAGACACAATGGATCGTTTGTATGAACAAACAGATCCGAGTCCACTTGTTGAAGCATATAGATCATATGCAAATCCTCGCAGATTGGTAGATGGTACCTTTGAAATTAGTTAATCTAACTCCACATCCAGTACAAATTGCTGGCAAGGGGCCTAACGGACAGAAAAGAATGATCATCTTGCCTGCGTGCCATACGCCTGCTAGACTCAACGAACAAGCCGATTTACTGAGCATCTTTGACTTTCAAGAGACAGAAGTTGTAATCTCAGCCGTTCAATATACTCATGCATACAATTTACCTGGACCATTAAAAGACACGTTCTATGTGGTCTCACAGATGGTAGCGCAGGCTTATCCAGAGCGGGACGACCTGCTTTTCCCGTATGACATTATCAGAAACGAAGATGGAAGTATTTTTGCTTGTAAACAATTAGGGAGATGGATTGAATGAAACAACAACTGATTGAGTTTTTGAAGGCCAAACATGATTTTAGTGAGAATTACAGTCCAGAGGAAGCACTCTATTATGCAGTAGAAGAAGGACTAGCTAAGTCCTATGAGCAAAAGTCATATGAAATTGTCGGTGAACGTAGATGGGGTCACGACTCAGAAACAATTTATCTCATCGACAATGAATATGCAATCAGATTTGATATTTATGAGGCAACAAGTCATGAAGGTGACGATCCAGATGAACTTGAAGATATCGTAGAGGTTCGTGAAGTGGAAAAGATTGTCAAGGTCTGGGAAGAAGTATGATTGACCCAACTGATAAGTATTGGGTTGAATGTCAGGATTGCGGGGAGAGAGTGAAAAAGCTCTCTCACGCACAATATATTGATATGACTTTCAATCCATATAATTATATTATGTTTTGTCGTCAGTGTAGTATCAATCTACCTGTTGATTCGGAGTTTAGAGTATGATAGATTTTAATCAAGAAGTATATGATGCTTTAATAGATGGTCTTTTTGATCACCTGGAAAAACCGGAGGATTTTAGCGATCTATTAATGGAAAGATATAGACATGGGCATACCAGTATTTATTTTTATCTAAATGCTATTACTGAATTAGAAAATAATTATGGCGATAAGTCATATAGACAATACGATGCTTGGTTCAAAGCATTGGATAAAGCATGGGACGCAGCTTCCGACTATTATTGGAGAGATTTAGATGACTGAAGAAGAGCTAAAACAACTAAGTGAATACTATGAAACACACGACACTTCGGCTGAAATGGAAGATGGTCAATGGGTTGAAACAGTAATGCCTCCCGGTGTTGTAAAACATTATGTGGAAAATCTCGGCGGGCTAGGCGATAGTTATGATGATTATAGAATTGATCATGCAAGCTGGATTATAAGTAAAATGTTTGATCTGTTTTCTAAGCGTACTTGGGTTGATATTCATGATTTCAATAAGGTTGTAGATGATGTTGTTGGAGAAAGCTATACTGAGCGTTATTGGGATGGTAATTGGTGAATGAAGAGATATATTCTGCCATTCAAGATATTCTTGATGACTTATGGGCAGAATATGATCCATATGATGACTATCATATGGTCCAGGGTAAAGAGAATGCATTGACCAAACTTCTTTGGCTTATTGAGGAGAATTATGTTATGAAACACACATGTGACAAATTGTGCAGTATGTATGGATGTCCTAATGATCCTGATTGGAAAGGTGATCGTAAATGAGTCATGAGTCAGATTTATCAAGTTTTGTAGAAGAGGAACTAGATGATCTTTATATCGATGATCTAGACCTAATATGGGGTCCAGTTATTGAAGGAAGAGCCAATGCTCTACACAATATTATAGAATACGTAAAGGAGCATTACATTGCAAAAGATTGATGTATTAGATCATGGCTATGTGCGTCTTGTAGATCACATGGGATCAGATTTATCTGTAGTCAACGCCGCCAGAGTCAGTTACGACAAAGAATCCCTCGAATTTAACCAAAAAGACGATAAACTTATTAACTTCTTATGGAAGAATAATCACACCGCACCGTTTAGACACGCAGTTATTACTTTTGAAGCCTATGCTCCATTGATGATCGCTCGTCAATGGTTTAAATATTCAGTTGCCAGTGCTCACCTTGATTCTCAACAGGGTTGGAACGAATCTTCACGTCGTTATGTAACAGAAGAGCCGACTTTTTATATTCCATCCAAGAACGAATGGCGCGAAGCACCGGCTAATTCCAAGCAGGGCTCAGGTGAACAAGTAGATCCAAGAATGGGTGAGATTTTTACTCAAGAACTTGATAGATTTATTGAAGAAGGCTTGAGAAATTATAATAGATTGATGGAAATGGGTGTTTGTGCCGAACAAGCCAGACTTTTTCTACCCGCGTATGGTATGTACGTAAGATGGCGATGGACTACTTCGCTTTCCGGCGTTTTACATCTTCTGAATGAACGCTTAGAGCATGATGCACAGTTTGAGTTTCAACAGTTTGCCAAAGCAGTCAGAGATCTAACACAACCACTATTCCCATCAACATTTAAGGCAGTATATAATGTCCAAGTTTAGAGTAGATGTCTATGTTGATGATATGTACGTAAGAACTGAATTTGTTGAAGCTGATAACATTTATGATGCTGAAGATAAGATTCTAGAAAAGACTGAAGCATCTCTAGGCTTCGATGTAGAAGAGCTTGACTCCTAGGTCTGGTCAGTGTAGGCTAGCCCAATGAGCGAGTTAGAAGATGTAGAGGTACCGGATCTCAATGAGATGGCAACATTGTTGTTGATTCAATCAATGCGCAATTATGATGTCATGATGCACTTACTGAAGCATTTTGACGAAGAAACTGCTATTGAATTAAGTAAGTTACATGAGAGTCATCAACTCTGGGGTCCGTTGCCTTATGTACAAATTGATAAATAAAAATAACCGACTTATAATTGCAGCGGAGTGATTATAATGCTAGAGCCAGAACATGACAAAAGAGTCAGAGACAGTGATGGTTATAGATGGTATTGGGATGAGCCTAATGATGGTTGGTCCTTAAGCCATTTTGAATACATTTTAGCTTATGTTGGTTTACAGTGGTCAAAAGTCGTAAAAGAATATGGCCCAATGAGATTGGATATTTAATGGAAATTATTGCTCATTATGATAATGAAGATAATTATTTAGGCTACACGTTTGAAGGTGATCTTCTACCGGTGATGGAAATCGATCGCATTGTCCTTGAAGCCGAGGAAGAACTTGAGTTAAAAGATAACACAGTTACTTTTCTTACCCTTGAAGGCAAAGTTGTTTACAATATTGTAGATTTTAAATGGTTCACCAGACGTGGTGATGGTTTTTACACCATGAATCTGAAAGAAGATCAACGTGGATGAGAAATATGGCTACGCCTGCTCTACACATTGTTGTAAGTGGCATGGATGTAAATATGGATATGGCAAACATAACTCTAATACCAATAAGCTCTGTGCCGTTGTAGACGGCGGGGTGGAGCAGGAATATCCATGTGAATATTGTTCTATGGATTGGGAAGAATTTATCAAGTCTCCAGGATTTGATCCAGAATGGATTGCTTATATTCAAAAATGGGAATCTGAAGGTGGCCATCTATGACTAAAATTATAGTTCGTAGTGTCTATAACAGTAAACCTAAAGGTGCTGCTATCAATATAACAACATCAGGTGTAGGTTTAGGTCGTGAGTTCAGTCCTATGCTTTTAGGTCCTGTTTCGATATATCAAGGTAAAGACGTACCCCCGAAAATTGCTAAAAATGTCGAAAATGGTTGGCAATATTCCAAAGTTTATGCGCATCATGATGATAATGGCAAGCCCAATGCCGAATGGTATGAATGGCGAGATGAAGGTTTTTCCAATAAATGGGCTTGTAGATATCCAATGGGACGTGGAGCTATACCATTATATTCATGGATAGGTAAACCAATCGATTATATCGAAGCACGTAAAACTATCTATGTTCCATCATATAAAATGGCTGTTCATAAATTAGATGAGCTTTTTAACAATTTTCTATATTTTGTAGACAGCGAAGAGCTTGTTACATTATTGGATTATGATGTTTATCCCGGCGATACAGCCGATGAGTTGACTTTTCAAGAGATTTTGAATAACCCTAAAGTAAAAATGGGCCATGCTTATGTGCTGGCTGACATGTTGAGAGGAGCATTGGATGCGCGACAAAGATTACAATAAGATTTTTCAAACAATGGCTACTATTTTAGATCATGGTGAGTATATTTTACGTCAAACGGCGCGTAAAATGGAAAAAGAAGTAAGCCCACTGATTGAATCAGTTACAAAAAGAACCGGTAACTGGGAAGAAGATTACCCAGATTTCTATAAATTTATTTTTGATAATGAACTTACAGAAACAGAGAAAATGAGAAGATTTTATTTAGAACGATCAGAGGATGTCTCAGGTGTTTCAGGTACCGGCCGGGTAGCCGAAGGTGTACTATTTACTGATGGTAAAGTTGCTATTAGATGGCCTACTGAATATGGTAGTACCGTAGTATGGGATTCTATTGAACATGCTGAAAAAGTTCATGGCCACGGCGGCTTGACAAAGATTGTATGGGTTGACTAATGAGAACTGTCTTTTACGATTGGGAATTTGACGAAGATGGTGAGACCATCAAACCTATCTCGATAGGTATGGTAGATGAAAATGATCGTGAGCTTTATATGATCAACAAAGATTATATTGACACAGTGCAATCAGGTGAATATGAGCCGAGTCAATGGTTACAAGATAATGTGCTAAAGCATATTAGCGAAAATGATTATATCGATTATGCTATTCCGTTCGAGTTTTTCGCACCGATCATCCTTGACTTCGTGTCAGATGGTGGTAGGATCACATCCAGAGAAGATGTACGCCTCTGGGCTTATTACGCGGCGTATGATCATGTACGCTTGGCTCAGTGTTGGGGTCCGATGATCAATTTGCCTGAGCCTATTCCTATGTTTACCCACGAGCTTCAACAATATATTGAAGATAATATTATGCCAGGTAGTTATCTAGGTTTTGGTCCTGAGATTGAGCATCATCCGCTTTATGATGCCAAATGGAATAAGCGAGTATTTGAATGCCTGAGATAAGATTCTTCGGCGGTAAGCTAAATAACAAAAAGAAGATGCTTATTGCGCTACATTTGGATTACTGTAATCAATACATAAAATATAATTCAAAGCAATTTAATCTTGGTGTAACTCCATTTGAAATAAACAGCACTGCAATGTTGATCAAAGAAGTCTACAAGTTGATCAAAGTTGGCTATATGGTAGATAATAAATATGTTATTAAAATGGGTTACGTCAAAGAAGGTAGTAAGGTCAAGTCCGAAACAGTATGGAAAAGAGGAATGTTTCATAGTGAGCGAGAATGTTATACCGATTACCAAACTGGTCAACGCTACGCAGTATAATCCAGAACTATATGAGTTATTGACTGATATCCTTCATGCTTTACCGGCCGAACTAGGCGGGGTGTGGGTAAGACATAAATGGCTTAACACGGAAAAACCTTTCCCTCTAGTAAATGCCGATGATGAAGTATTCATAAATCAATTTGAATATGTAGAAGAAAATGACTAGTTTTGTATTGATAGCCTGGATTGTTGTTATCGGTGGTCTATTGGCCACCGATCTCATTTTTCATTATATGAATAGGAAAGATAATGGCTGATATTAAGGTAGAGATGCTTGATCAAGCGATTGATGAGATCGCCGATGTCGTATATTTTATTAATCGCGCACTCATTGCGCTCAATGGTTTAAAAAGCTATGGTGCGGTTCACGTACGAAAGCAATTAGAAGATATGTTAGAAGAGACAATGTACATGCGACCTCTATTGGGTCAAGACCGACAGAAGATTGAAAATGCTTCTGCTAATTGATGTTGACGGGCCATTAAACCCATATGCGGCTAAACCTACTAGAAGACCAGCAGGCTATGATACTTATAGATTAGCCCCGCTTGGCATTCCGAAAGATAAACCTCTACGTGTCTGGCTTAATAAAGATCATGGTCCAATGTTGACTGAATTTGCGGCGGAAAATGATTGTAAGCTTGTGTGGTGCACAACATGGGAAAATGATGCCAATAGCATGATTGCTCCCCTGATTGGATTACCGGAACTTCCGGTTATTAATTTCGGATGGACAGCACACAAATGGAAATATAACGCGGTGCTTGATTATTCCGCCGGTGAACCATTTGTGTGGCTTGATGATGACTTCAACAATTATAAAAAAGAACTAAGATGGTTCGAATCTCAGCGTAAAGAACCATGTTCTTTACAATGGATTGATCCCAAGATAGGTATTACAGCAAAAGATCTTATCAAAACAAAGGAATGGATGGATGAGAAAAGATCTGGATAAAGCGGTATCAGATGCCGAAACCCAAGTGCTCCAAGCACAGCGTGAAGAATCAGCGGCGTTGAAATCAAAAGATCAAGATAGAATAAGTGCCGCGAAACTCGCGGTGAAGAAAGCAAAAAGACAATTAAATAAAGCCAGAACAACAAGAGTCAGAGCGGAAGCAGCTTTGGCCAAACGATCAAAGGGAAGATAGATGCCGGAATCATTGCAACAATGGAATGCTAGACGTTCACGTGAGCTGAGAAATATTGAACAACAGCGAAAGATAGCTTATGCCGCACAAATGTTGAAAAATACTGCCGAAGCGGCCTTGAGTAATGTAAGAAATAGCAAGAACTCTACGACGGCTCAAAAGCTAAAGTGTATCAAGAATATCAGAGATGCCAAAAAGGCTATCAAAAGGGCCGAAGCCAGCATTGCCAGCTCAGTGCGTGAACTGGAAAAGATCAATAAACAGAAACCTTCAGGCTAGAGTACAATATAGTCAAGGAGGTGACAATATGCAAAGAATGACAGTTTTAAAGCTTACGGATATATTTACACAATATGGCGTAACAGAACCGGTAGAAGAATTTATTTGTGAATCAGAAACCTATGTTTTCGCCGGGAGAAGATGGTTCAGTATTTATCTTTATCATCTACCATCATCAAGACAATCAAGTACATCAATAGTACCTTATAGAGACAAAGATGTAGAATACACAATCAGCGAATTGGTATATCAAGCAATACCACGAGATGAACAAGCATACTTGGATAGATTCCAAGCATACTTCAGCGAAGTAATAGAACCACCGGAAGAATAATGACTACAAAAAGACAACATGATTATATCGTGACATTGAGAGAAGATGCGTTAAATCTAGCCAAAGCACAATTGACTATGGTTGAAAAATATCATAGTGATGATAAAGCAAAAATCGCGGCGGCGGCTAAAAAGCAGGTCAAAGATAGATCAGCAGCTTTCAGAACAGCAAAGAAAAACAGAGATGGTCATATAAAGAATGCAAATAAAAGAAAGAAATAATGTCAGCCCAGCAAGACAAAGATTTAATATTGGAAAAAGCTAGAAAAATAAGAGCATGATCAACTATTTTCAAATAGAAAATTTTGAACTTTTTTCTTAATATATATGATGTAGCAATCGAAAACAAAAACAATTCGATATAGAGCGCACATATTAGGCAAAATAAAACCTTATGATCGCTTGTCAAAATATCGCCACGTTTTCACTTTTAAAATGCGCTTAAAATGAATTTGGTGTAATGCCTATTTGATTTAATAGGCATTACCCATCAATGTATTGTGTGAGTGTAAACATTGAATGGTTTGTTTCTAGTACAACTTAGTGTTATCACACCTTTCATTGTAAATAATGTAATAAGAACATATTCTCTAGTGGAATTCAGCCGGGGAAGGGATATGACCCTTGACATACCATATGGTAATGGTAATTCAATTACATTATCCACTATCAATAGCTCAACACATACACACATCAGTGCATCACTACCACATGGCACTATCATACGTGCCCCTGTATGGCTCTACCTACCATGATCATTAGCCTACCCTAGGTGGTACTATCCCACTATCAATAACGTTGTCACACATCCATGTCAGGGCATCGTAATAGGCGTTCTCTACTAGCTCAATGGTGTCAGGGTAGTGCAGTACCCACCATGCCATAGACCCCCAATAGTTCGTCATAGAGGCGTTTAGTTTATATCCGTACCCTATTGCATAGGTAATATAAATACATTGGCGAATAACGCGGGTGGTAGTAGTAGAACTAACCTTGATATCAATTGATTCATCTACATAGGTATCACCATGTGAACTTACCGTCATTAGAATCCTTTTCTTTAAGCATCCACTTATTAGACTCTAGTATTCTTCTAATCAATACAGCTAAAGAAAGGTTTTCTCTATCGGCGTCTTTCTTTAATCGTTCTAATTCATAGTCTGTTAGGTAGACTGTTACCTTATTGGTTCTCTTATCATTAATCATATGGGTAGTATAACACAATAACCGTTATATAACGGTTATTAGTATCATTGCAGGTCAGCCTATGTATTGTACCTATCTTATTGTTTATTTAATGTAAAAAGGCGGGGTAAAGTAATGGATATACCCTTGATTATTCAATAGCTACCATAATAAACCCTCCAAATACATAAAGAATCATCATTAGTGCAACACCAGCAATCAAGGTTATACAAATAACAGGCAATAGACCTAGTGCTATAACAACAGCCCTATATACAGCCTTACCAGTATTAATGCTGTTATTTGCAACCATAATGCTCCTTAGTGTATAATGCTAAATAATGCTCAAATATTAATTATTCGGAAAAAATAAGCTTTTTAGGTGTTTTCCCAAGCAAAATACCCCTTTTACAGTGTTTTTTATTGTAAAAAACTAAAATAACCGTATAAAACGGTTACTATTATTTCTCCTTTTCTCCAATTCAATACAGTCTTGTATCTTAATTCCAATTCTTGGACAACCTATTATTGAACCTCCAATAGCATCAAATCAAAGATACTTGGATACATTACCTGCAATACATCACTACCTTTCTTTAGAACTACTACCTCTTTTCCCACCACCCCGGCGAAAATCCATTTTTGTCCATTGTAATCCTTGATTGGATCACCGTAGTTGATTTCAGTAAATGATTCGATGCTTACTGCGCGCATTATTGCCCCTTGCTCGATTTGCGTCACTGATGACACAGCAAATAAAACCTACGGGTAGTGCTACTACACCGACGATTGAAATAGATACAAAACACCAACCCACCAATAGATAGATAACATCCAGCATTGCATTTATCTCCTTAAGCTTGAGTGTTTATGCCTATGCATTATTTCTATCTACCCGGCACTTTTAGCATTTTTGGCGTTTACCGGCGATAGAAATAATGCATACGCGCTAACTACTCAAACAACGCACAAAAGCATCGTATGCGACACCCCATGACGACCCGCAATCCTGCAACACTTGTGACCGTAGTGCCGCAATCCTCAAGTCTGCATCATCTACGCCTAGGTAATCGAACACCTGATTAACAGTCTTACCCGCGTACATTTCCAGTTCGTGATAGCACATGCCCAATCGAATGAGCACATGCCCCCACAGACAACTAGGCTCTAGTCCGTCATTGCCCTTGCAGAAGTAGACACAGTCACCTGTCTTGCCACCTGGCGGCACATAGATGTAATCCCTACCCTTTTGCTCGACTACCGCTGTCAACGCCTCTAGGACGTTCTCACGGGTCAACACGACCGGATCGAACATCATGTCACCCCTCGTAAAAGGTTACAAAGTGGTCGCCCAATTCGATTACCGGAATATCTTGCAAAAGATTGTCGGCGCTCGACTTCCAATCAACTTCCACCCAACTGGGCATGTGGAAAGGGTTGAATTCATCGTCGACATCGGCGAAATTGCGTGCGTAGCCCTCGCGGTCAGCCCAGCACACCACATTCATATCCTTTAGAACCCTATCCAGGTCCCAATGATCGTAGTTTTCGGGATTGATGTAGTTACCATCTACCAATGCGCGCAGAATCGTTGAGATGTCAGCACGGTCAAGCCCTTGACTACCCAAATGTTGCAAATGGTCATCCTGAAAGGCGATATTGCAGGCCAACCACTTACCTAGTTGCTTGGAATTCACGCGTTCACCATTTCTATTGCTGATACCCAGTTGTCATGGTCGCATTCACACAGATAAGCAATGCTGGCACTCTGCATGTAATTGCCAACATTGATATATGCGGTATTGGGTGCACTCAACAGGAAATCACTCAACCCATTATAAACAATGTCACCAATACGGCTGGTAGTAATACGTGCATCTGGACTGGTCTTCAAAATAGCGTGCATGACGTCGTAATGGGCGTGCCAACATGGCGCAGCACACAACCGACCACTAGCCGCACGCCTGGCACCCTTGGCGCGGGAGCTATGGACACCCAACGTGATACGGCACCGTTCGCCCCTGCTGGTGTCCAGGCTGGTCGCTGACTTGACGTACAGGTTCCGGGCATAGTGAGTATCACCAACGCTGATCAATTGCTCACGGGCCGTTTGAGCGCCAACGCCGAAAATATGCATTAGTCCTCCCCATCTCCGCCGGTACCCAACGTGTAAAGCCGTTCACCATTATTGTGCCGGGAGTTCCAATCAGTGCACACCATTTGCGCAATGATTCCATTGAGAAAAGTAGCGACCTGGCGGCCACCATGCTCATTGTCATAAACAACGGTACGCGTTTCGGAATGAATGTAATCCCACACAAACCGCTGATATGGCTTATCGCCAACCGGTTCCAAAAGCTTTTCAATTTCAGCAATGTCAAGCATTGATTCTCCTAAACGCACATCAAAGCGGCTTCAATAATAGCCGCCAGGGCTGATTCCATTGAATCGAATTCCTGGTTTCGCCAGTGATCATAGCCGTAACCGAATGATTCGGTAATGTCATCGGCTTGCCACCAACCAAAACCGGCGGGTACAAAAGACATGATGTGACCATCAATTTCATGCCAAATGATTACACAATCGGCATCGTCTTCTGCATGAATACTGCCGCTGATATCCGTTTCACCATTGTAAAAGTGAAAGTAATATCCGTTATGCATTTTACTCCCTAGTAAAGTATTCCCAAAGGTCAAAGCTGACCTGGTGATGTGATTTGGCTGTATTGGTGACATAGTCGCTACCACTAGTCGTCCATACACCATGCACGATTACCCGGTAAAACCAATTGCCGATGTACTTCCTGCCAATAGTTCCACCGCCGACCTTTTCGATTTCCACCCGAATTCCATCATGTTCATAATAGGATTCGGGTGTGAAATTATCCATGCTAAAAACCGGTATGTCCATGAACATTACATTACCTCCGCTAATCAGTCGGATATCTAGCAAGGCATTAGTACGCATCGCGCAGCACTAATGCCAAGCTAACTAACCTCTAATCAAAACGGTCTAACAGACGTCAGACCAGAACAGCAGCGCGGGTCTCGCTGTCGTCAGCAGCGACAGCCGCATTGGTCTGCTCATCGGTCGACTCGGCAGACTCATCGGACTTGACCTCAGTCACAACCGGTACGGGAGTCTGGTCTACCTCGCTCACCGTGCCTGCCAGCATGGCCGTAGTGACGTCATCAGACTGCGCGTTGGCGAACGTGTGGCCCGTGGTGGTCAGCTTGTCCAGCGGCACCTCAAGCGTGGCAGCAAGCGTGATCATGAGCCGCTTGGGACCGATCCGACCGACCGAACTACCCGTGTGCTTGCGGACATCGGACAGAGTGATCGTAGCGTTCTGAATGGGACCAGTACCGCCGTTGGCGTGAACCTTTCGGTAGCTCACGTTCCACACGGTGTCGATGCTCTTGCCCTTAGGGACGCTGGTCGTCCCACCCAACGCAACCGAATTGTTGAAAAGGTCAGTGGGCACAATGGCCCAATTCAGTCGCAGCACGTGCTGAGCAAGGGCCTTGAACGGAAGGCGTCCAGCAGCCTTGACGGGAATGCCAAAGAACTTTGCGGCCACACGGAAATCGTCCGCGTTCTCGATACGCACCGTGCGTGCGTCCGTGTCGTAAACAAGCGGCTTGATAACGGTGGCAGTCTCGGCGTTAGTGATATCGGTCATTTTCTTTACCCCTTTGGGTTAAGGGGGCACCGATTTGTTTTAATCGGTGCCCCTATCTATTGGTTGGTTTAAAGCGTTGTAAAGCGACTATCAGGCGAAAACGTGGGAGTTGCTGTAGAGAACCGGCTTGCGGTTGCCATTGGCATCGTTCACCAGGAACCACCGTGCACCCTTGACAGCGTAGACAGCGAACACCTTGCGTCGGATACCAGCAATGGTGATGAACTTACCGGCAGTGACGTTGAGAACCGACATTTGAAACCCCTTAGAAAAGTGAATGAATAAGACAGCATGAAAACAATTGCAACCGCTGGAATCGCTGCGTACATAATAGCTACAGCAAAGGCAAAAGCTATTGCTGCGTATATACGCATTAGACGGTAGTAAGATCAGTGTTCAACATGGCAACCACTCGGGTCACCTCATAAACCTTGCCCATTGCGTGCCCCTGGGAAATGGCATCCGCAGTGTTCACCGCGAAAACCTTTCGTGCCGACATTCGGCCGGTAGAGGCGAGACGCAAACGGACAACGTAAGTGGCAGTGTTAACCATGTCTTATCCAATCAATTCATATTGCTTGAGTGTGATCAAGGTGCACATTGCAATGAGCATCAGAAAAAGAAAGTAGACCAGTGTGTACCTTTTGATATGCCTTCCTATTCGATAAAGCATGTCAGTTGACAGTCACAACGGACAGAAAAAGGCCGTAAACAATGGTGACAATGAGCATGGTCACCCAATATGGTCCAGCAAGTTTCCAAGCGAACATTGCCGTAGTGAACATCATGGTTGACAGCAGAACCAACGCACGCGGATTGACGTTCATTTAAGCCTCACCGTAGTAATTGGGCAATGGGAATGGGTAATCCCACTGATTTAGCAACCACTTTGCTATCGGGTGACCCTGCCGCTAATGGTCACAATGGGAGTTCCGGCCAAACCAACCGGATCGATGTCCACTCGATCAATGGCAATCAACGTGTTGCGCACCAAAAAGTTAGTGTGCACGGCGGGAACAAAAGGAAAGTTTGCGTATTCCTTTGTCTCGACAATCGTCGTCGGGCCTCCCCATTCACCTTTACTCACTACATTAGCAATAAGGATGACCATTAGCCGCTCATTTCGTCTGTAACAAGATCAAATGGTCTCGGGTAGGGTACGTGCACCCTGAACACATCTAGAGGCTTAGAGACGACTCTAGACGGTTCTAAAACACACGTCACGCAAAGTCCCGTTCATTCAGTAGATCTAGCATCCGGTCAAGTTCTGCCGTGTACTCGTCATGACTCAACTTGACACGCCGATCACGCAACGTGTCCCATGTCGAATGAAACTCGGCATCCTTGATCCCGTGGTGCCTACGCCTGGCACAATCACGAATGTATTCATTGTGATTGCAACCCTCAACACAACCATTGATCTTGTGTTGCTTGGCAACCTGCAATGCATAAGTGCGTGCATCGGGATGCAAGTTGGAAAGCAAATCAGCACGCATCACTTATCCATCCATTCTGGAATTGCATTGTATGCCCTGTCGAATTCCATGCTGTATCCCCCGATCATATTACCCACGTGCTGAATGAATTCCTCACGGGTTCCATATTCACGTGGCCACGATGCATTGGCATTCTCGGTAAAGTATTCCAGCGTTTCAACCCAACTGGAAAGCGCGTGTGCTACTTCGTTCAAATGGCGAACCAAATCGATGTTCATTAACTACACCTTCAAAAGGTAGTCATTGACACTCTTGGGACGCAAGGTAGATCCAGGGTAAACAATCCAACTCGAACAGTCCTGTTCTTCAAGTTCAGCACGCAACCATCGTGCCGTGTCCTTTGGTGTGCCATTGAAAAGAACATTGCGGCTCTCATCCAATACAGCGTCAAAGTACATAATAGCCTTTCGTTAATGAGAAACGTCATCGGGGGACTGTGTGGCCTGCACTAGTCAGAATCCCTTTAGACATTCTCTTTATATGGCCAATGTATAACGGGTTTTGTTTATTTGTCCCGTTCTTAGCGATAATATCTAATGGATTTCTAGACCGATCTTTCACAGTCAGACCACTAAATTTCACCGCCGGTTTTATTATCTCCTAAAGGTCGCTTATCAATTGCTTATGCTTCCATGTCGCATAGTCAATATTCTTAGCGTTCCGGCATTCTCGGCACCGTAGACCGCATAAACATTGATTCAATCCCACGTTAAGTGGTACAAACGACTCCACATTATCCGAAGATACGCAATTAATAACGCCTACGGTGCACACTTTCCAACTCTTTACCGTCATAGAGTATGTGCACATGAGCAAGGTAATTGACGGCTCGAATCACGCATATAGCCGTGTCGATTGGGACCGTAGTAGCCAACCTAGTGACCAATGCTATTCGCATTCGGGCTTACACTTGTGTATCCGGGCAAAAGCGCGGGAAGCCGAACTATTTAACAATACCCATTAAGGGTAGTACGGACCAAAGGAATCGAACCTTTGAATAGGCCATGAACCCTATTAACCATTATCCGTTTGGCGTGTTTATAGTCTCGCCAGACTTTATTGCTAGGCCTTGATTTGAGCGTAGGTGTAAAGGAAGGCCTCACCAGCACGCCACCACGGTTCCCCGCCATCTTGCACGTTCTGCGCTCGATCAGCAGCAATGCCGATTTCACGGCTGAAACCGAACTGCTCCAACACCAGACCAGCACCCTTGCCAGTGTTGGCGCCTACCTCAATGAACCACTCACGTGGCACACCAAGCTTGACCAGAACAGTCCCAATCAAACAGCCGTCACACAGCCCACCGCCGTCAACGTAGTGCACATAAGCGCACCCAAATTCATTGGGCATAGTGTAGATCTTGTCAGGGTTCGCACCCACCACCTGACCCAAAGTGAAAATGAAAGCAGCGTCGGTGTTATTGATCTTAGGGGTTTCCATTGCTATCACCTTTCATTGGAAACAATTCCCTTGCAATTGAATGCCACGGCTAAACCGAGGGAATTAAAAGCTAGTTGTACAACACAAACACTTTGTCATCATTGGACGCAAAACAGAATGGCATCACATGATTGGATGTATGTGCAATGGTCCACCCTGCCGCATAGTCACGGATGATTTCAGCGGCCGTGTATTCCGTGACACTCTGGTCATTTAGCTTGAATTTGTCACCCGGTGAAAGGTAAATCACTTCCAAATAGCGACCCATTATCCACCAATCATGCTCGCTTGCAACGGGTGATAACGGTCGACTTATAACCGTTGTATTCCTCATGTTTCTTTACCGTGCCCTGAATGGTAAAGAATTCCTCGGTTTCATTGTCACCGAATGCACCGGTGCTGCTGAACCACTTGAAAGCATGGCCGGTATCGGAAACCATTGTGTAAAGAGTGGTTGTGCCGTAATCGGTTTGAATGAATCGAATCGCCTTAATTCGAACATTCAATGTGAGCTTTTCCTTAACACTCCCAACCCATTCGTTAACCGATTCGGTCTTTTCACGTTCTTTGATGAACGTCTTTTCCATGTGCCTGGCGTAAGCCTGCGGTGCGCTCACCAACAAACCAAAGTGAGCAAAGCTAACGCTATCGCCAGAGCACAACACTTTCAGATTCTCAACGTATTCACTCTTACCGGCAAAATCATCGGAAAGAATGAATTCCCGCAACTTCTTTGCCATTGGTTCGGCATCTTTTGCGAGTGGCTTGATTGCCTCTGAAAGCTCACGTGATTCTTTATTGAACGGGTCCAACACTGCCGACACTTTGTCTCGTGTGCTGCCAGTGTCGTAACTCCGGACAAAGCCGAATTGAGTCACACAGGCCCAAGCAACCGCCAGAACCGATTCAATGGTGAAATAGCGTGCACCGGTTCCACAAAAGCCGCTGATCGGTCCGTCTAGATCCTGCTCGGTAATGAATACCACGCTGGCATTCCAACCGAGAAAGTCTTTAATGCAGCTCGAACCCACCTGCAATTGCTTGGTTCCGTCACTGACAATGAATGACTTTTTGCGGTACCGATTGATACCGCAATGATCACATTTGCCAGGCTCTAGGCCATCACGGTCGATTGACTCCACACCAGGTGCAGTGCGAACGATAAAACCACTCTCAATGACGTCAAGAGACGCCAGAAACGTCCACCCGTTATAGCTAGGTGGTTCGCCCTCAATGCTGGTCACATAGACAATCTCAGTGACCGTGAACCCGGATACCTCTCGGGTGCGTTCCTCTCGATTGGCGACTACTTCCAACCGGCCAGTAAAGCCGCGCTTGACTGCCCTTTCATTGATCTTTGCGACTTTGTCTCGTGTTAATACCAACTCATCGGCCGTCAGTGCCCACATGTGGACATCCTTTCGTTTGATGCGCTTCCCCATTTGCTTTGATGCTACGGCCCTATTTCAGCCGATAGGGAAATCCAATCACGAACAATCGTTGACGTGCTGGTCAATCAAATCGTCAGCAGCGTCATTGATTTCCTGTTCACTGAAATAGGAAAAGCCGCTATCGTGCAATTGGATTTCCAATTGTTGGCGGGCATCTACCCTATCTCTCGCTACGCCTTCTCGAATAAGCATGGCGATAGCGGCAGAAAACATTCTCTTACTCATTGCTCCCCTTAGTAAAGAAAGTCGTAACGGGTGATCTTGTACGGTTGCGGCCGGAATTCCATTGCCACACAGGTCAAGTTGCAACCGTAGCAGTGGAACATCGGCGCACCGTTGGACGCCGTGCGGGTCTCTGCCGCCACCAAACCGCACATGCCGTGAGTGGTGACCACCGCACCGCCGTACACGACGTGAGCAATGATCCATTGAAGTGCAGGCGTCTTGCTGATCTGTTCGACCTTGCACTCGTCAAGGGTTTTACCGGGAGTCATGAGAATGGTCATTAGACAACCTTTCATCGATTGTTAATGCGCTCCCTATTCGCAATCGAATGCAACGGCCACTATCACCGTAGGGAATCCTGGCTAGTAGAGGTTGCCGAGTTCGGACAGAAACGCAATCGTCCATTGTCCAGTGTGAACGTTCCGAACCATGTAGAGCATTTCGGTAGAGTTGAACGTTTCCGTCTCTCCGATTGCGCACATGATCCGCCACGAACGCGGCTTACGGTTGTCCTCACCACGCACATCGGCCATACGACCGACGTTGTTTGCCCGGTCCGGAAACACCAGCATGTTCAACAGGTCCAGAATTTCCCCGCCAGGACCCTTGTATTCCTTAATGACAACACGCATGTTAGGCAACCTTTCCCGTGAAAACAGCCTTGACGAACTTGAGACGCTGAATAAAACGCGCCTTGAAACCGTAGTCGACGTTCATTTCGGCGTAGTAGATGCCGAACCATTCGGTAAGCAACGGAAACGCTCCGCTGTCATCCGCAATGGCACACGCCTTGACGTGCCGCCGGTAAAGGTCAACGTCGTCAGTACCGTTGTGAGCGATGAAATCGGCGATGTGCTTAAAGTTCATTTCGATTACCCTTCCGGGTTGTAAATCGACTCACCGAAAATGGTGGTGTCATTGTCCGCGTTTTCGTCTGCGGTAAGGCGAGTGTCGTAAACAGCCTTACCGATCACCGGAAAAATCAGCAGCAAAGCAACGGTGAGCAATTGTTTTCCTTTGTTCTAAATTGGCTGGCACCCTATGGGCTAGTGGGAATGAGTGGAATTGAACCACTATCACCTAAAGGTCATTACCGCTACGCAGTAATAAGCTCTGCCATTGAGCTACATTCCCATACTGCAAACCGATTGTTTATATGTCCGTAGCATTGGGCGGGTCACCGGCCCCTAAAACAATCGGGTAGCACTTCAGTTTCCGTCAAGATGGATAAATGATCGGATTCATACCGGCATGATCACAGCAGAGTCGGAACAATCGATTTATCAACTCTCTTGACTTTCACCATATTCACGATTATTACCCCGTGAAAGAGGCTGCGCTTTTGTTTCACTGTGAGTCTTTTGTATGCGGTCCCGTGTATTTTCCCCACACGTAGCCGGTTCCTCACGTCGGTCACTAACAGGGCATTAGGAAAAATAATCCCCCGGATCTATACACACCAATTTAATTGGTGTATCCGTTGTTAGCTCGGTATCTTCCGCGCTATCTCTATTGAGTTCTCAAGTTTCGTGTGAACACCTTTGGAATCAGGCTTTTACCCCTGACCCTCCGGGCCATCCCCCTTGCGGGGCCTTAAAAGTAGCAAATTCAGTTTTGGTTGTCAACTCGGTAGCTCTTGGCGCGTAGTGTTGCTACTAGCTCTCAAACCCTTGACGTGTAAGGGTTCCCGCTCCGGAGCTTTTGAGTTGTGGTGTTCGGTGGTGCTCCACAAGTACGCACCACAGGCCCCCATTGAGTCAAGGATTTTCTTTTGCTAATGGTGTTTGTGCAGGTCAGAGCTTGATCAACATTTGATGCATAGGCCACTGATGTATAAGTTACCGCGTTGTTACCATATTTGGTGCTCTAGGCGTCAACTGGCCATATCGCCGTAAAGGCCTCTCAGAGCCACGCTAAGCGCTTAAAGGGCCTCTCGGGTACATCCATACCACCCCAACGGCGTTAGGCCGCTCACGGCATTCGTGCTGGTCAGAGGCTTAGAAATTGGTCAGATTTGCTCATGCACATGGCGTGCGCATGTTACCGGTCAGTACGTCCAATCATGCACCTGTGCACGCGTATGAGCCGAGCTGCTCCACAATGCCCCGTAAAGGCCTGCATGTTCGTCATAGAGCGACTTTTATAGCTTCCTAGGGTCTTTGTATGGGTAGGACCGCTCCAACGCCTTAGAGAGCGAATAGCAGCCTGTTTTGCATGTGCAAACGCTCTGAGGCAAAGCTAGGCCCCAACGTCGTTGACGTTGGGGCCGCTTAGATCCATTGGCTATCTATGTAGTGATCACCAACCGCGAATCGACCACTCAACGCCATCGACACGCCAACTCGATCGGTTCGGCATGTCCGTTACCGCACTCAAGATCAGTTCGTCACGCTTGGCACTCATGCCCAAATCAGTCCAGCCCTGAATCTCAGCCATGAGCATCACCCGAAGCTCGGACATTGCCTCAGCGCGGGTTGCCATGATGTCAGAGGCAACGTGCGCCATTGCGCGGTCCTCGTCACGCCACAGAGCAGTGCTGTTCCGCTCAACACGCCACTTGGTAGGCGCAGCCTGAACGGGGTAAGCACGCCAGTACCTACGGGTAAGACGTGAATCAGCTTCCAAAGTGAAAGCACGGTGATTATCGATGTCACCAGTCTGCCGTACCCACACCACGGATTCACCTTCAACGATGTCAGACCCCAAAACCTCCAAAACAGGGTCGGAATCATCGGTGCCCTGAATGAACGTCGGGTGCCAGTCGTCCCGCTGAAACTGATCGATCTCGGAATCGGTAGCGGCGACATAAGCCGACACCGCACCGTAGTTGGTACCTTCGGTGTGCGAATGGAATTCGACGTAAAGGCCGTTTTCGTGAACAGCCGTCACAATTCCGACAGGCCCCATGTAACGGTTCCGGACAATGTCGCCCACATTGAAAAGATGAGCAGGACTGATGAACGTGTCAGGTGCGTTTTTGATCAGCCACTCAAGCCCATTGCGCGACAGCACATAGAGACCCTGGTTTTCCAGTTCGTCAATCAACCCAAGATCAAGCAACTTGTTCCGGGTGGTCGAACGGAATTGGGTCAGTTCAGCAGCGTTCACACCAGCCGCGTCCGTGAGTGCGTTGACCTGCACCGGGCTAAGGCGAACCTTTGTGTTTCCCATGTCCGTGTCTCCCTGTCGTGTGTCTGCGCTTGCAACGCAAGTCTAACCACAAAACGATGTTTTAGGTCACGCAATGGTAACTCTGAGGTCACGGTTTGATCTCTTAGCATATGCAAATCGCGGAGTTGATCATTTGCACGCGCACGCGTGCTCGGTGCCGGGTGGTGGCCAGCGACCAGCCTGTATATGGAATTGACATTACGAAAGGGTCCAAAAAGTCACAGCGATATTATAAATATATATTAGTATTACGAAAGGGAATGAAAAATCACAGCAATATACATTTATTCCAACACAATAATAATTATTCAGAGTTTATTTACAGTAGTAGATAATCGGATCGTATGTACTACTTGATGATGTTGATGAGTAATTCTCCATGTAGGAACTGGGATCATGTTGCCCTTTGATGGCATCAACATATCTTTGAATAAGAACTTCAGGTCCCATAACTTCAACACGTGAGTGAATAGCAATAAATTCGGTGTTCATTAATTATCTCCTTTTAATACCGCACCGGCCTTGATTTAAATATCAATCAAGGCCGGTGCTAGTATGTCAGCTTTCAATACAATCAACCAATGCAGGGAAGTTGGGAAGAATCATCCAATCCGCAACTTCATAATCGTACAATGGAAAACCTATCCAAGCGTCATAAAGTCGTTCCGGTAAAGGAACATAGGCGATAACCCAATTTCTTTGCTCCCCGGATATATCCTCTTCATCCTCAGAGACTTTATGGGCTATCATTCCATCATCTGACAAACGCATTTGAACTGGTTGTAGCATGTAATCACCTCCAATACTGGTCGGCAACTCCACTGTCGACTAGACTGTCATGAATTGCCTGAAGTGCTTCACCCCAAGTATCGCCCGCGTCCTGAACAGTTTGACCAGCATTACAGGCATTTACAACATTGGAATCAAAGCCTAGATAAGTAAGAATATGTCTGGCAGCATATGCATTGCAATGTCTGATGTTGTATTGATCATCAGCCAGATCGGTTTTGAGTCTTTCAATTGGCTCAAATTTCGAGTCGATGGTATAACCAACACTTGCAATACCATGTCCAATAAGACACGACGGCTCTTCGGTATCGATTTCAAAATAAATACAATTTCTGATACTCAAGTGTTGATCTATTTTATACTTGTAATCACTGCCGAATGTTTCAACAGCTTTACGAATGCCATCAATTAGCTTTGTGTTCTTATCTTCTAGTAACATTATACCTGCTTTCATTTTCAACCCGGCGGAAATATTATTTGTTCAGTAAATGCTAAAATGCTGATTTCTGTAAAAATGCTAGATTACGAAGATGCTAGAAAATGCTGGTTTTTCGGAAAATGCTGAATTTAGAAAATAATGCTAGATTCTAGCATCTTATAGGTTTGTTCGGCTTCTCGTTCACTCAGTTCATTATCGCTTTGATACATTCTGCGAATGTCTACTGTGTGGCCAGGATAGTTATATCCTAGTTTAATTTGACTTACCATTCCTGGTGTAGTTTTGAACTCTTGTGCGATTGTCCGTTGACTTTCATCCAGCCAGGCGCGAATGCAAATCTCTCTTGCTTGATTTGGAGTTAGCTTAGGCTTATTAAATCTACTCATCACTTACGAATCTTCCTAGGAGCTGGTGCAGGTGCAGCAGGCTTAGGCATTGGCGCGGGAGGAGCTGGTGGCTTGGCAACCTGTGGCATGGGTACAGCAGGCTTATTTTGCTGTACAGGTGGCATATTAACTGGTGGCTTAGCAGGAGTATAAGCAGGCAGCTTTACCGGTGTTGCAGGCTTAGGTGCCGGAACATACTTGGGAAGCGGAGTTGACTTAGGCTGATAAGTCTTGATAATGCCAGTCTTAGGCTTAGTCCTATAACTATTGTCGATTACGATAAATTGACCATAAGGTAGAGCATCGTTGTAGTAATAGTAATCGGTATCTGGCGCATGGTCGTAACAATATCCAGGATCAATAACTTCACCAGTTGCTGTATTAACGCAATTCTCAGTATATTCCTCAGCAACTGGGCTATAATCGCTATAGTCATCGGTAGTGCCATTCACTCCACAAGCAGTAAGGGCAATACCAAGGACCGCAAATCCAATAATGTTTTTCATTTTTATCCTTTGCTCGGATCGTCAATGCTGTAAATTGAATACACATAGTCAATACCTCTGATATTGACTATTTCAGACCACACATGCTTATTGTTTCTATGCAATGCCATATAATGAATATATGCCTCATTGCCATGATAGACGACACCCCATCTACCTTTATTCTCTTCGAGTGCATAACCAACACCAATAGCCCAAAAATCAATTTCTTTTAGTTCTTTTGGTGGTGGAGAACGCCAGATGATATCTTCTTCTCGCTCTGCCCTCATGCTAGTCTACACTCTCACCGAGGTAAGTCAAGCTCAGAATCCAGAACCAGGCCACAGTCAGTACACCGAACACTACCGTAGTCCACCCTTGATCACCCCAAGCACTGACAACAATCATCATGGCAAAGAAATATACCATAACGCGTGGATATACTCTATCTTTCATCATAATATTCCTTACGCATTTTAATGCCTCCGATTACAATCAATGCTAACGCTGTAGCCATCAATCCCAATTGAATTGGAATCATAATAAATGGTCCGTCGACAGCGATTCTGACTGCAAATGCCAGAAAGCTTAGAACATCAATGAACAAACCAATCTTGATAAACAGATGCATTCTATTCCAAGTATTCATAGTCTATTCTTCAATCGGTAGTTTTCGGCGGCTAGAGTCATAACCAAATCAATCAAATTACCACCCCTGTGATCTTCATCAGCATAAGGTGTAATCAAGACATCATGCATTGCCATATAGGCAATCATTGCCATCAAATCTGGATCTGCCGTATACATTACCTCGGTCAATCGTCTTGACATAATTTCTAATACCGCTTTTGTTTGTCCGTCGTAATGATCAAATACACTCATGATGAACTACTTCCTTTTGATCCGCCGGTGGCACCAAAACCACCACGCGTAATTCCAGGACTACTTTTAACTGTACCACCTGTGGCACTAATACCACCCTTTTGAAAGCTCTTACCGTTAGGTAGATTACGAATAACCTGACCTTGATCAATCTTTGATCCAATACCGGGTGCGTTGTAATTGGAACCGGTTGAGATATACATAATGCTGGTACCAGAGATACCACGATCACATTCACTGTCATCAACACGAATATAATCCGAATTCTGACACATTGTGGCAAAATCATTTTCTGGACTATCCGACGCGGTGGCAATCAATGCACCAACAATAAGAACAGATGCAACTGTTGCCACTAGACCAAAAACAACAACATCATCATCGTCATACATTTACCGCTCCCTATGCTTGAAGATCACCCAACTAACATACATAATGGCACATGAGATAAGACCAAGCACCATTACATCTGGATAATCATGCTGAGCAATCTGATAAATTGCTTCTAGACCAACTCCGATAGAGCAACCAAATAGAATATTTGATAGTAGTTTGTGATTCACTTTACTTCCTCATGATAGGGAACCGCCTGGTATTCTTCATTATTCTTCAATACAGCAGCACTGAGCTTTTCACTGCGGAATTCAAATAGACCATTACGACCAACTACAGGAGTCCAAAGCTGATTATACTTATCCATGAATCCAGCAAATCGATATCCCCGCTGAGAATCCTTAAGTTGGCGCTTTAGTTCATCAATTTCATTCTGTAAAGCAATACTGTGTTGGTCAGCCAACCTAAGTGCTTCCCTAAAGTTATTAATTTTTTCATCCTTAGAGGCTTCAATTCTTGCCTCTTGAGCCTTACTGCTCAGTTTCACTTCAAGACCGCGAATATCCCTACGAAAAGAGTCAATAATATTTTCTGCTTCAGCAGCATATTCCTGATGCCTAGTGATAAGTTCATCGAGCATGGAAATAATGCTAGTTTCTGAGGTAACACCTAGCAGATCAGAAAGCTTGACGTCGATTTCTTCTCCACCGTTAAAGCGATTGGTGGAAATGCCAACCACATTTACCTCATAACAACTACATCCACCATCAATACCAACATAGACCTTCATTTTTACCTCTCTGTTGTGTAGAGCAAGCCTAGCATGTCGTCGAGATCAACACAAGCCTTAAAGCACTAAGGCCACCCATGTAGGGTGGCCTTAGCTCAATTACTATTTTACTCAGAGATTAGCACTCTGTGAGCGGTGAGTATCCGCATAGAGACCTCTATCTCTATCTGTGAAGTTAGCATCATTCAAACCCATTGTCTGAGCACGAACGGCTGTTTCATAAACTTCACGTCTTTTGAGATTGATAACCTCTGCTGTTTCCACAGGTTGTAGATTGGCATCATTAATTGATGTTGTTGCCATATTCTGTCTCCTCCTTTCCTAGATATATCTAAGGAGCTAGATATATTCTATGTGGAAAAGACATATTATGCAAATTAATATACATCACTTAATGCTGATAGTGCTTCCAAAATGATTGGATCATCAGTTTCAGGTGTTTTGTATACCATTTTTCTGATGTTTTGCATTAGATGCTTGGTTGTACCGCTCCACTTATAACTCTTGCTATAGATTCTACGTTCGGCAGTACAACTAAATGGCTCACCATAACTAATAATCAGCACTAATTTGATTTCACCAACTCGGGCGGTGTGAGCACAAAGAGAAGTACTCAGTTTGTCCGATACTTTGAAATCATGACTTAAGATTCTCAAATGGACCCACCTTGCTTACATTCACCGCGCGGGCAATCTTGTTACCATCAGTGTCGTTGATGTCCTTTACACTGGACACACTGTAGACACTATTCTCAATGGCAATCAGTTCTCCAACAGCAAACTCTCGATCCTTGGAAACATCAAAAGAACCAATAAGGCTGAAAGCATAGTAGAAATTGACTGTCTCGTTGTAGTCGTTGTAACGATCACATTCGTAGCACATTTTAACTCCTGATTAGTTGAAGGAACCGATGTAAGAAAGGTTTACAGCCTTGGCGATTTCCCGACCGGTGAGATCAACGATCGGATTGATAGAAGCAACAAAGTAAACGACATTGTCAAACATGATATACATATCAAGCACAATATTCAAGCCAGTGTCAACGATCTTCTTCAGCGAACCAGCTAAGTAGAGATTATATTGAGTGCTAGCGTCCTTACGCTTAAATACGTCAGTGCAGATCTGGCACATTATTTTCGTCCTTGTCCTTTGCAGAAGTATTTACGGCCTGTCTTGTCGTTCTTGTGAAAGACTATCACGCCTTCCGCCGGTGAGTCAAGCACTCGTGAGCCGTTAAGCTCAAGGTCTCTCAGTGTGTCTGTAAGCTGTTCGTAAGAGTGTTCGCCCTCATAGAGTACCGGCACGACCGATAGCCCCTCAGTGAGGAACTCAGCGTCTCGCCAACGGTAAGCGTTGAACAGAAAGACATGTGGAACCTTGAGACCTTTACCCTTGACATACTCACCATAATGACGCTCAAGATCAGCACCACGGTTGAAATTATATAAATCGCGAACCAAACTATACTTACGATCTGCAACCCATCTGGCAATACCCACTTGATCATCTTCAATAAAGGCCATTTGAGTACGTGTCTGAGCTGCCACATGAATAATAAACAATTCATCGGTGTTTGTATCTTTAATGACAACATTATTCATGTCGGCAAATGCTTCAGTGCCATAACGACGCTCAAAGATAACAGCTACATTTGAGCCATCAAGTTTCTCCGTGTAAAGAGCTGGCCCAAAACCACGTGCAGTTTTGGGCCAGGCCTCGAATAAATCCATTTTTATCCTTAAATCATGTTGTATTCGTACAGCCACCACATGGCAGTCATATCGAAATCGTATTCGGTGTTTACAGTCGGTAGTCCATTCTCTGTGCAGTCGATAGTGTCAACAAGAACATAGTTCTCAATAACTTCCATCGTATCGCCAATAAGAACGAACTCAACGCCCTGGATAGTCTTGTTAAAGCCAGACCTGATAAGAGCCATTTCAATCTCCATTACGTCAAACATGTAAACTCCTTTGATTAATTAGTTAACAAAAGGTAGGATTGGCAATTGGTGCTAGAACACCATTGATTGCCCCGCCGTTTTCCATCAAGGTAAACAGCCTTTGCTGATCTTCATTATCTTGATTGTCAAAGGTCCAGAAAAGCGAACCCTTGGCACCAAGCTTACATACTGCGATTTGAGCATCACGAACAGTATAGGCAGCAGTTACGATATCATTATTGAAGAAATCGCGGTGTGCACCAATCTCACCAACAAACCAAGGCTTGGTGAATTGCTTATATTCTGTTGTATTAAGCTCATTCTGCACAGTATATCCAGTATTTGAATCACGCGGGTAGAAATGAATGTCGATGGCATCAACATCTGCTACCTTTGCTCGTGCTGGATAACGATAATCAATTGTTGGATTACAATCAGTAGAGCAATAAGTAGCAAAGCCATCATAGCTTGTTTTACCTACCGCGAACAATGAATAGACACCAATAATAATCTTACCATTTGGATCACCGGCCTTTAGTCCAGCCTTGACCTTTGTAGTATAGCCAGCAAATGAATTATCCGCTGCTGACTGCCTACCAGCACTTGTGCTCATTGAGTATGTTTTACCATCAGCTACTACACTACCAGTTTTGGTAGCAAAAGGTGCCTTATTTGCTTCAAAATATGCTTCATTATCTGAAGCATAAGCAAGAATACCATTGGTGTTTCCAAGGCGATTCAGCAGATCAAGGCTGAACTGTTTCATATATTCAGCCTTAGCTGCTACATGACCTTTATCCATATAAAGAGCATTACGACCATCAACATTAGCTGTTGGAATGGTTTTATTACATGCCCCGCCGTTTTGTACAATCGTGTAATAGTAACAATTTTGCGGGAATCTATAAAGAACTGGAATTACATAAATATTCCGTTCTGTTGCTGCCTTTACGAAATCAGCAACATTTGCCATATAATCCGGGTTGACTGGACGATTATCATTCATACCCAAACCCATGCCATGCATTACACCTTGACCATCATTACGTTCATTTCCAATGTCGATAAAAGTACGAATGACATTGTATTTATCATAAGATAGTTGACTTAGTGCGTTACGAATGGCACTTGCATTATATTGACCGGGTTCAAAAGTGCTGATATACCAATAAGGTGCAGAAGCACCATCCGATGTAAGACGAATATAGTTAGCACCGCGTGGAATAAAAGTTTTATTACTTGCGGTGAATCCATTGCTACTAACATTGATCTTTGGTGGAGCGCTTATTTGAGCTGATGCACTAACTGGCACCAGTGTTGCGGCTAGCATAGCTAGCACAACAACGATTGATCTGAACATTACTTATTCGACCTTTCGGGCTTGACTAGTAGAGCTTCGCCACCACCAAGCCATGAAGGCAGCAAAGGAATATCATGTGTGCAACGACTGATTGATTTGCTACATGAAGCACAAGAGCTGATAGCGATGATCAAATCTGTTGTACCAACCTTGGTCGCCTTGTCAAAAGCCCAAGCAACAGTTTCCGGTCTTTGTACATCACTTCTGATGATTGTAGCAGACTTACGCTTGATTGGTGTGGTTTCAGTTGGAACATGCGTCAGTGATTCAATATCGATACCATCCGCACGAGCTTTGGCTAGAGCAGCTTTGGCCTCACGAGAGAATCTACCACGTGCACCGGGGATTGCCAAGCCCCTCTGAACAAGCCATTCACGCTCTTTCATTTATTCTCCTGGGTACATGTGCATCATACAATAAGCCGGACGTGAAAGAAAGCCAGTTTCATTAAATTTCTTATCATCTCTCAATTTTTGAGAAATCTCAGACATTGGACAATAACCGCTGAAACGAATTTTGAAGATATGATTTTCATATCCATTAGAATTAATCATAAGACCCATATCGATAATCTCTTCAACAACGCCGTGCATTGTTCGATCACCGATTTCTAGATCCGCGAAGTTCTTCATTTCAGTGTCCATTGGTGGCCAAACGCAAGGTTCGATGGACATGATCTTTGATCCCTTTTCTTGATTACATTCGTAACAAAGGATAGAGGTGTTTTCAATTTCAAGAGTGCCACCCTTGATCCAAGGAATAATGTGGTCAAAAGTCAAGTTATCCTTTACGCCACAAAATCGGCAATTTTCAAATCCATTGTCCATACGCCAACGATAGAATCTACGCCATAGCTTATCTGTTGAACTGCCCGGACGACGTGACATTATACTTTTACCAATTCTGGATGTAGTAAAATTACTGTATCTTCTGGTCGTACAACAATACCATCTGAATTAGTACGTTTACGAATACGTGTCATAATTCCATCAAGATCAGTGGGGAACTCCCACACTTTCTCCCCGGCGAAAACACCATGTACGCTGGGTTGCTGTAGAACACGACCATACACTGTATGAACGCCTGGTGTCAAGTCCTGAATCATGATCTGTTCAAGACTAGGCCTAGGCCATTGGATAGGCTCAAGTTCCATGAACGTATTGGCTTTTGATTCATTACATGGTTTACATAGAATGGCCAGATTATGACGAACTGTAGTCCCGCCTTGTGAAATTGGAATGATATGATCAAAACTAAGATTTTCAGTGGTTCCACAAAGCTGGCATACTTCAAAGCCATTATTCATCAACCAACGGGTCATAGCACGCCACAAGGGCCAGCCCTTCATTGATCCTTTGATTGAATTCTTGGAGTTACTCATTAAACCTCACAGTTTACAGTTTACAGATCAAAGGTCTTGTTAATTTTGTCAATCTCACTTTGAACAGTGGTGTTAAGCTCTTGCATTGCCTTGATATCCTTTAATTCCTGCTTGATTCTTGCCCGCCGGGAACTGAGACTATCCGAATTACTGAGAGACTTGGATTTGAAAAGTTTGATTAAGTCGTCATAATCAAGGGAATCATTAGCTCTAAGGTCCTTATGGATAAGCCTGATATCACCCTTGTAACTACGCCGATCAGCCTTACTCATACTAAGATATTGCTTGTATACAGCACGCTTTTCGCGGACTCGATCGTCGGAACAGTGAAGCATGGGACTAGCAATAAAGATTCCGAATAAGGTAATAAGTCCAGTTGTTATACCAACGGCATAGTTGTGATCACCAAGGATCATGCCGAGGGTAACAATTGTCATGACAATTGTAAGAACAGAACCACTGATCATCAGCACGAGACCTAAATTGTAGTCATAAATCTTATGAAATCTACGAGTAGGATCGTAGACATATTCTTTCATCGGGGAAGCCATAATAACCTCACTTATAATCTGGATGAGAGTTTACGAGATTCTTGAAACTTGATTGATTATAGTTTATTCCAGCCTCAAAGACTTCGAAGGGTGTACTTACCGAATCACCCGGTCTAAATACTTCAATAAAAGGATTATCGGCATACCAGACAAAAGTATATTGTCCTTTATTAGTTTTCAGAGCCGCCATCATTACCTCCTTCCACATACCAGCATATAATTATATATAATGCTGCTAATATTAGTATTGTCGTTATCACTCAGCCTTGACAAGCTCCTCATACTGACCAACCATCATATGCTGAGACTTGGTGGCTGCGCACTGGTCACACTCAGTAGCCATCCATGTAGTTGACTTGGTAGTAGCGAATGAATGACAAACAAAGATCGTAGCGTCACCAGCACACTTCTTACAAAGATCAAGGTCACCGGTGAAGTTGTTACGAACGAGTCCGTTTTCACAATGCTTGCAAGGAATCGGGGTGGTGTCAAAGTCAATAGCCATGATATAAGCTCCTTTGGTTGTGACACTAGCCTAGCATGAGTGATTCTACAGGTCAAGCCACCCGGATCAAGGACAGCGTGTAGACCTCTAGAGTCTGTTCGCCTACATCTTCAACCGTGATATGTACTTTGGAGCCATCTTTTCTATCAAATCCAAAGCGATAAATAAAATCTTGACCTTTGGTCAATTCGCTTTCTTTAAGAATGTCATAAATAATCGACATTATATCAGCAGTCATTTTCATCAATCCAATACTCACTCGACTTAATACGATCAATTGCACATTGAGAATTATAATTACCTGCGAGATCGCCAGGTTCCATCAAATATTCAATAGACCAAACGATTTCTCTAAGCTCTTGGGCAAAGCTCATCATATCTTGCATATCCATTTTAATCCTCGTTTCTATAATCTGTCTTATACTTTTCACGACGATTGTATCGAGTGCTTCCATGAGTACCGGCGGCATTTGAACGACGTAGTTCATCAACCCAACGCTGATGCTCGTTTGAACGCTTAGCGCGTTGCGGTGAACGTTTGTGTTTAGCCATTAAAATCTCTCCGCAATCTCACACAATCGAATATTAGGACACTCTGATCTATGGCAATCGATACAAACATCAATATCCATTGATTCGCATGATGCTTTCTCGTCATTGTCCTTGACATTGAGACAGCATTCACACCTAAAGGCGTCATATTGGGCAATGAGGCGATTCATTGCTTGCTCTCCTTCGTACATGCTAGAAGTCTAGCACACCCTAGAGACCAGTCAAGCCCCTTTCGGGGCCTGTTGGTTATTCGTCTTCTGACTGTTCGGCTTGACCAGCTCTGCGCCAGTAGCCGTCAAACAGTTCTAGATCAAGCGTAGCAGGGTCTAGACATCTGCCCCGTGGTCCATACTGGTCACGGTGAGAATCAAAGCTCACACGGCCACTGAAAGTCCTGTGGCATCCAGCACAATGACATCTACCTGAACCGCTCCAAGTGTTAGTGCAACCGCCGCAAGTCAGAGTAATACTCATGATATTCCTTTGCTTGTTCCAGAATGAGATCTTTGATGGATTCTTCTGCTTCTTTTCTATATTCCGGCGGCCAAGCCGATGAAAGTACTGCGGCTAAACCAGCTATATTATCTTCTGGTATAAATCCAGTATCATTCACTGAAGTACTCTTTAACGCCTTTGATGATACCAGCAATACCATCGTGACCAATAGTAAATCTGGCCTGTTCGCCTTCCATTTCATCATCCATAATGCAAACGGTGGGTGTAGTCTTGATCATCCAGCTTTGAGATAGTTCGTAGTCATTGCTGATGTTGACGTACTCTACCACAGTGTCAAGCTCCTTGGCAAGCCTGTCGATGTGCGGGTGTAGTCTTGTGCACCACCCACAATTATTCTGCTCTATTACTTGAATCTTCATCTAATTCTCCTAAATGTACATAAACATCAATATGATTACCATCTTTGATAAGCATAATACCACCACATTGAATACTGGCATTACCTTCTAAATTACTTAGGCTTTCTTGCATCTGTGTTACTAATCTGGTTACATCGTCAAATGTCGGTTCTGTATTTCTACCGTCTATTTTCCATTTGCGATTGCTCTGAGTCAACACATTGAATATATTTTCTATTTGACTCATTTGTATCTTTCCGCCATTGCTTTGTAATAGGGTATGTCATCGGATGTACCTATTGCTGAAAAAGGACCACGCTTAGCAAAAACGTGGCCACATTCACAATATCTACGAATGACTTCGTCTCTAATCGAACCGGCGGAATAAATATGCTTATGCATTTTACCCCATTTCTTTTTTGGAATCCTGAGACAATACATCATCAGGATCGATACCATTCTTTATAAGAATGGCTCTAACTTCAAGCTGGAATACACGAAAGCGCATGAAGATATCCCAGTATTGTTCACGCCAATGATCCAGCATCTTTTCTGTTTCTTTTAATTCTGCTTTTAAAGCATCTATTTCGAGACGCAACGCGATGGCGTTTGTTCTTAACTCATCGCGCAACTCTCTATCTTGTGTATTCTTTGCTCTTGACTTTCCTAGCCAAATCTCAATCAGCCTGATGATACCACCACCCACACCAGCGGCCGAAAGGGCAATAATTATATCCATTGTTGAACTAAGCATCTTAACCTCCCAATCTTATATAACATACTATCGTTATAAGACTTAGCAGGAGGAAAAGTAAAGACAATGGTGGTAGAAAAGCTGCCGCAAGCAGCCTTAAGAAAAACATATAAAACCAAGCAAAGCTTATCCAAAACAATGCTTTTCTACGATTGTTTTGTCTATAGTAGATAAATTCATCAGAAGATGAAGTTAATCTAATATAAAGCAATCTAACCGCTGGTGCTGCTGTGAGAATACCGAATAAACTTCTTAACCAACTAAGTTTATATGTTGGTGAAGTAATACCCAACCATTCCAGCGGTGTTATGATATATATGGCGAACAATAAAAGACCGGCGGCGGAAATTAGTTCAATAGCTTCCATCGGGTGTTTACGAATGGAAGAAAGCATATCGATACTATATTGGGCTACCTTCTGACCTATTTTCTTTACTTTGTTCATTAGCTAATTGTAATTTAGCCAGGTTTATTTGTCAAAGGTTAACAATTATATCCGTAGCTTCAATTGTTTCACCATGATATCTTCTTTCCATAATAATCCTCTTGGCTGGCTTTGTCATTCCATACTGATCAATGGAAATAATAACAAAAGCCCTTGGTTCAAATTTGTTATCAATACATGTTTTGCACATAACAAGCTGAACGCCTTTGATAAGAGAAGACTCAACGTTAAGCAAGACTTCTTTCGGTTTGTTGCAACTCTGACATCTGAATTCAATCACTTAATCTCACCAATCTTTACATCAAAATCTTCTTCATCCAAATCAGTTTCAACGCTTAAACCATCAACAAGATAGTAGACGCGTTTTGCTCCATCCGGATAAGAATGAACAACAAGACCCAACACGCCAGGCTCTTTAACATATACAAGTTCTAACTTGTAGCTCATTCTACACACTCCCAGGTATATTTGGCCAACATTAGTGGTGAACCATTTAATTTATTTAGCAGAGTATTCATCCAAGGTGCAATTGATTCCAGTTGATTATCACTGAAACTGTATAGATTATCAGCATAGAATCTTAAAATAACAATCCCAGGTTTATCTGGATATTCCACAACGTCAAATTTAATGCCTGGATATGGTGCTGGAACATCACGTATAATCTTAGCGGCATAATCATCATAAAATGATTTAATCATATATTCTCGCCGCCAAATCCAATATTACTTCCTGTGTCTTATGTTCATTACGTTTACGATCTACTTGACCATTAATAAAATAGAATCCACCAAATACACCAGTTTCCTTTTTGTTTTTACCGAAGTCATAACATTCTTTAATAACAGGACATGATGCACAGATGGAATCTATTTGTTTAGCTATTACCGTTGAAGATTCATATTCATCAAAGAATAGATTGGTGTTCAACTTCTTACATGATGCTAGATCTTGCCATTTAAGATTGTCGGGATCGATTCCTAACGATCTTAAGAAGATCTGCATATTCTCTGCCGATGACACTATAAAACCCCTTTTCAGCAGCAATGAATCTGCGATAAGTGCCTTGAGGGGTACGAGTGATTAAACCAATTTCCCAACCGAACCATTCGGCATCGTCGCATAATTCAACAAACTTTTCCGCTTGCTGCAATGTAAGGTTCATTGTATCTTCCTAACTGTTGATCTGTCAATGATTAATAACAAATAGGGCACCAAAGGCACCCTATTCATTTTATAAGTCTACTGTGTTATCAAGGATTTGGATTGACCAAATCATCATCAGCCGGTGTTGTTCCGTCTGCTGCGTTTACATAGATTCTGCTTGCACGTTCCTCTGTCTGATTATCTAGACCACGAACTTTACGGTCAGTATCAAGACTTGAATCCCAGTCGCGAGTAAAACGCTGTGCTGCTGTTTCTTCTCCTGCCATTTTCATAACCTCCTGACTGCAATTATAACACAGTCAGCTTTTATTAATCAACTTATTTGAGCTTTAACCCATTTAGGGCACCATCTACCAGCATTATATTCATTGGTATAATGACATATTTGACATAACACAGGCGTCTGAAAAATTGCAATACAGTCTTCTATTGTCTTTGCTGGCTTAAGCAAAGAGTCTTGCCACTTAAATTCTCTACCGTTAAAACTGTCTGTATAAAGCCGACCACAACGACATCTATCAGATATATTGTGGTCAACAACCCATTTCCATCCATCATTCAATCTTACATAAATTGAAAAAGATTTATGATCGCTATCATAAAAATATTTAACGGCAGATATATTGCTGTTTCTATAGTATGGAATTCCATCAAAGACAAACTTCCATACTGCGTGACCAGGTGTATGCTTATAAACCATTCAAATACACGTCAACAATCTCAGCCAATTTACAATCCGGACAAATTTCCTTTTTGGTTGTAATAGATTTCAACGGCGGTGCAAACATGGTGTTTGGTAAATCTCCACCACATTCACACTTTTTCTTTGTAGGTTCAGTTAGTTTGTTCGCCCTCATAATTAAAATCCTCACGACTTAGTCTAGCAGAACGTGTGTCATCGCCTAGGCTGATGAAAATGACACTCTCTGGTAGCCACTCTAGCACATCACGTAGTAATCTGAAAGCGTCTACCACATCAAGCTCATGCAAATCAAGGACTTGGATATCGGATAGTTGAATCTTATGATTAGCTGGCGACACTGCTAATGTTGTTTCTTCCAATACCCAAGCTGCATCAGGATTTACGCGGGGAACAACAAAGCCATCCTTATCTCTTTCAAATAATGTAGGAATCATAGTATGTAGTAATCCCTAATAGTAAGATACTGAATAGATGTTGCATCAAATAGATGCGGGTGGCCATTTTGATCGTCTATATGTAATATATCTCCAGCTAAAATTATACTGGTAAATATATCACTCCATCCAGACCAACCTATTTTTTCACCTTTTTCATTTTCATCTACGAAATTTACTTCTTTGATGCGTCCATTTTTAAGCCATATCTCTACTGTTAATATAGATCCATCTGTTTTAATCATTATTCTCCATTCTTGATATAAACACCATCCCAGTCATCAGTACTATTTATATATTCATTAACCAAGGCTGGGCACTGGTGTTCGATTTCACTTACAAGACAGTCTATTATATCTTGTCTTGACATATTATTATCTATAGATAGTAATATTTTAGATGAACTATCGGGGGTGATGAATTCAATCTCCAGATTATCCTTGCGTTGCTTACCTTTACTAGGAAGGTCTTCCCATATCTTATCTTTGGGAGTGCGTCTAACCCATTCTCTTTTTGAGCCAATCTGATCAATCTTTGAAGCGTCGAATGTCGTTTTATATGGTAGTGGTACTTCCATCCACCCCTCCCACCATTCCACCTTAACTCGTTTTACAGACCACATGCATCCAATTGGAGTACTAGGTAATGCCTTTTCAATAGCTTCTTTCATTGAAAGAGGCTTTTGTCGCATAAGCTTAACATGATCAAATTTCGCAACATCACCACTATTTGGCAATATGATTGTTCTATGAGATTGCACTAATGACTGCTTCATTACTTGCTTCCAGTGATTCTCTAAACTCTTTTTATTTATAGTATCACGTATAATAGTTACAATTACTGATATAAACACTATCAGAAAAGCGACTGAACATACCAAGAACAGAAAGGTCATATCAATCGCCTACGATTCCCCAATAAATAAAGAAAGCCATCAGAATCGCAGTCCAGAATGCAACACCACTAAATAGAGTAGTAAGAACAATGATCCACCAAGGGGCACCAAGAATCAATGCACCAATACCAAATACACCGCCGGTAAAGAGCATCAAACTCCAAGCACTTAGTTCACTCTTGACTCTTTCTGACTTGAAAAAACTCTTAATCTTATTCACTTGCTATTCCCTTCTGAATAAAGTCCCCATAGAAGAAGACTCCACATTAATAATAGAGGGTAAGAGACACACATAGCAATGGTAAAAACCACTACTACGACTACTGGAATGACAAACACACCAATGATAACTGATAACCATAATGGAAGAATCATATTAAGTAACCAGATAGTCAAGGCTGACACACCGATAACACCGAATGTGATTCCGATACGCTTAAATAAATTCATCAAGAGCAAACACTCCTAAATATACTAAAGCAAAACCTGATACAGCTCCTAGTATTGCTGCTACCGCCACTATAAAGCCAAGCAGATAGAAGTATGCAAGATGGAATAGAACAGAAAAAACAATTGCTACAATGAATCTAGCCATTATCGCCCACTCATTAGTAGAATCAGCCCGGCGTAAATAAATAGCACAAAGCCTACAATCAGACCAAGAATAATTGAGATCCATAGCACCAACTTAAATATAAAAGCCAGCACACCAATACAGATCAAACAGACCAAAAGCATAGAAAGCCAAAAGACTGTGATTCTCATGCCATCAGTGATGGATAGTCTTTTCTTATTCGTCACCGAAACTTCTCCAAACCGGATGCTTAATCTCCTTGATGCTAAACACGCTAACAAGACTCTTTCTGATAATCATCTTATGACCATTTTGATGCTCGGAAGAACCAGTATTAATTGACATAAACTTCTCTGGTGAAAGAAAATCCTTTTCAAAACGTTCAGATACTTCTTCAAAAGTCATATCATCATGATTGGATTCAAAGCTTACTTCTGACTTATTAATTCCATCAGCAATAACAATCTTAATCTCTACCCGCGTCACTGGATCTCCTCAATAATAATATCAACAATAGTCGACTTGGCGATCGAAATAAACTGAGATGGCCTTAGTGGATCTGAGATGGCAAAGTTATAGTAATTGCCACAATCATAATATGAATTCCAAAATGAATTAAAAGCATCAGTAAGACATCCAGCAGGATGCAGCTCATGAGTAGCCACTCTAGCAGATGTTCCGGCCACATAATTAATAGTAACAAATGACTTAATCATCTTCATCCTTAAAGGTATTGGGTAGAATCAACGGTGTACACGATTTTCTTGACTCCTGCTGAGCGTAGCAGACTCATACACTTATCGCAAGGCCTGCTCATACGTTCCTGACCAGTCTTATTCACACGAGCGACATAGATAGTTGAACCCTTGGTTCGGGTACAACGACGCAATGCAGCCATTTCAGCATGTTCAGACAGCCAATGAGAATCCTTGTTGAAGAACGGATCATTAGTACGCTTATTAATTCCCATTGCCTGAACTGAACCTCCCAAAGTAATAATAGCGCCGTGACGCATGTTCTCTTGGGAGGTTTCAGCAAGCTTCTTTGCGATATCCAACCAGCGTCGTTCGGTATTGCTAAGCGAAGAAACGATCTCCTTTAATCATCAAAATCAACTCCTTTTATTAATTCTCAAGTTCACCGAATAGCTTACTGAAAACCGCCGGGTAAGAAAGAATAGTCATAGCTGCTGTTAGAATTGCAACATTATCCCAATATCCGAAATACATCCAGAAATTGACTGTGCTTTCAAGCCACATTAACATAAATGCTGTGAATAATGATGTAAGCCACGATAAAATAAAAGTCACCGGTGCTGAAGCAACCAGTGCGATAAAAATATTGCCAACCATTAATATCCTCTTTCCAAAGGTGTAATTTTAATCAGATTGTCTGGATGATCCAGCATGGGAGAATCAAAAGCTACATTCTTACTATCAAGGTAAACATACAGTATAGTGAAAGTGAGCAATGCAAAAAACAAATGACCATAGAAAAACGCACCCGTGAAAATAGCCATCCAGATATACTTTTGGTTTGCTATTAGATCTTGCCTGAATTCATTGAACATTTATCCTCCAACCAAGTAACTACCAACCAACAACCAATAACCCATAGAGCAGCATAGGGACTCAACACTGCCGCGAAGACTGTAAAGCCCGTAAAAGCTAGGTGCACTTTGTTCATGCACCTAGCCTACAGTCAGCTACGTCTGATGTCAAGCTCTCTGGCACCGTAGACAGCGACTTTGACGCCAGTGTCTCTAGCACGCTTGATAGTGCTCAATGTGCCCTTGTTTGCCTCACCAGCCTTGAGAAAGGCCACGCAGACATCAGCCCCATCCACCATAGTCTGGTTGCGTACATGGAAGGCCACAGGAGACCCGTATTTATTGATATCAGGTGGAAATGCCTTAAGTTTAATAGTGACGTTCATACGCTCTTTGAGAGAGCGTTCAATGATATTGATGAACTCTTCTGTCATTTTATCAGAACCTTTGGCATCTCCGTGCCATACTTCAATTTCTGTAGCACCAAGATCGATTAGATTCTTGATTTCAATGATAAGACCACGTGTTACTTGATTATAATCTTGTTCTCTATTTCTATCCCAACCCCGGCTGCCCGTGGTCATCATTATTTTCTTCATGTTTACCACCTAATGTCATAATCTCTTCATGATACTTATTGCGCCAGTATTCTAGCACTTTTTCAGCACCGCCGTGCATAACTTCTACGTCTGGATCGTCACGATAAAAATCCACAAAAAACGCTAGATACATTCCAAGAAATAGTTCATCTGCATTCTTGGGTGCGATATCTTTATCGATGATGTCTAATTTATCTTCATAGTCCACGATGACGCCTCAAGTATTCAATAAACATGCTATAGAACTTGTCGCTAGTGACGTAGAAACATAGCATGAGGTAGCCGATGAAAGCAATGAAATTAACAACAAAAGCAACCGTAAACATTAGAACCTTCCCGTCTTGATCATATAATCATAGGCTAGAATATGGGCAGTGCTGGCGACATTCATGCTATTGACACTTCCTACTTGAGGAATAGTAACAACAACATCAGCCATTTCAATAAACTCTTCAGGCACACCAGTACCTTCTTCACCCAGCATGAGAACTGTTTTTGAGTTCCACTTGAAGTGTGGTAGCAGAACCGATTTATCATACATGTCTGATTCTGCTACCACAAAAGTATAACCAATATTTCTTAGATAATTGATCATCATCTTGAAGTTTTCGATGTCAGGATAATGAGTTACTTGTTCATAATTCAATACACCAACAGCACCGCGAGGATCAAATTTTCTGAACCCAGAATAAATAACTCCTTGACACGCAAAAGCATTTGACACTCTAATAATGCCACCGAAATTGAAATCTCTGAGAGCATTATTAAAGGCAAACACTAGGTTGTTGCGTACTGGTGCTAGCTTAGCCTTGATCTGGTCGTTAGTCAAGCTCTTGAACTCTGGTCGAACGTTGCGCGTCCAGTCGATTTCACGTAGTGCTTTGCGCTGCTCGTGAGTATATTCCATTTAATTATCCAAAATCGCTAGGTGAGAGGTTCTGAATTTCTTCAATACCTTTTTCATAATCATACTTTTCAAGACGACAAATATCTTCCAATTCTGGCAGTCTATCAATCATATAGTGTACATAATTGATGTCAGTGCCTCTAACTTCAATAAGCATTGAAGTTGAATCCATAAGTTTCTCTGCCCAAAGTTCGCCGGTCAGAGAATCACAAACCTTGATAAACCAACCTTTTGATGTATTATCTTTATCGATATAACCCCACATAACTCTGATATCCATAACACTCCTCAGTTTATTGAATTTTATCTGTGTTGTTCTGAACATCCCAACCGTTAAGGCCTAATTCATATGCTGTCTTTTTGAAATGATGCCCACAGAATAATAGTTCTAGAGATTTGTCATCAATAATCTTCACCGCCCTGGCAAAAGCTTGAGCTGAACATCGATCACATCTATCCATCAGATTCAGTTCATACTCTTCTCTTTCAACGGTTTCTGTAATTGTCATTATTAACCACTCCTCTAGATTATTTCATTGATAGAGACAAAGCTAAGGTCTTTGATTTCAGCCCCGAATGACTCAGCCTCTCTAATAGCTTCCTCAACGGCATCGCTGGCATCCGATGGACTAAAAGCAAAGACTCTTAGTTTTGCTTTGATCTCTATTTCATATTCGTTCATGACTCTAGTATATCACCAGAGCCATATAAATCAACTACCCGTCTGGCTAAGCGCGAATACCTGTTCCAGTTCTGAAATCTTGACAACTTCAGCACCAAAAGTCTTGATTGCATTAGCCAGAGTTTCACGACCTTCGTCGCTCATTGCACCTTCTCGGGTCGCTACAGCCATAATGCCAATCATTATGGCTGACACTCGTTGAACGCCTTGTGCAATAATAATAGCAGCTTCGCCGGGGGAAAGCTGAGAAACAATCAGATCTGCGGCTGTACTAATAAGTTGCTCGTTCATTTCTTATCCTTTGTTAGTAGTTCATACATGTTATTGGTAAAGTTTTCAACTTCTTCGATAAGCTTTGTTGACACATCTTCTGGAAATATTTCATTCTTGTGAACAATGCTTACTGTGATGTACATATCTTGCAATATACTAACCAGGGAAGCAACAAGATCAGCTTTCATTTCATCTGTTAATGGAGTAATTAGAAGTCACCCCAATTGACTTGACAGGTATCAAGCTTCAATTCGTCTCGCCAAAGCCCGACCACCTGTGTACGGTCATCAAAGACTAGTTCAACATTACAAAAACCACGAATATGCTTATCAACGATTTCACCTTTGATAATACGATCTTGTCTCTTATCTCCGGTATCGCGCATGTAGAGAACATAAGGAATCTTGACAATTTCACCAGAATCGTTAACATAAGAAAGATACGTGTCGAGCCACTTCATTGTATCTTCACGACAGACATCTTCTCGGCCGGAACAGAAAATAATCTTGTATCCAGCATTGAAATATAGTCTGACAGCTTTGATGATCGCCATACGTGGTCGATCCTTGATAACACTGGTATAGTCATAAGGAGAACGAATTCCCTTATGGTCAGCAACAGTGCCATCAATATCAAAGATTACTGCAATCCAGCCAAGATTATCATTGTATTCCATCGGCTCAAAACTAATTCCCTTGACTTCAGCAGCCTTTTCAGGAAACTTGCCATCAACGAAATAGCTCTTCACCATTCCACGAATAACCTTTTCGCCTACCGAAACTTCACCCGGCAGATCTGCTCTTGCCTTGTCACGTCGAATACATTCGTTGACATCAACATCAAACTGAGTAATACGAACCTCAGCCCCGAAGAATTCAGCAATCTTGATAAGATCCTTGACAACCTTAGGATCAAGATTTGTATCATCGCAAATTACACGAAGACCACGCTTTAGTCCATCACGAATCAAAGCATTTCTAGCAGCAACGGTACGTGGTTCAGTTAGCTTACGATCAAAGATATTATTATGAAGCATAACACGAATCAGATCACGATTCACTCTGATTGTATTACCTAGATCATTTTCTACTTCTAGCTTGGCTTGAGTGGATTTACCAGAAGCAGGTAGCCCCTGGTAAATCTCAAGAATTGGAAACATTTTACTTCCTTACGGTTGGATGGCCTTCCAGACAGACTCTACCAGCAAGTCACTACGTTGGTCAAGCACATGGAACAGATGACTTCTGTAAGGATTCTTTGCTACTGCTAACGCAAAGTCCTTACGTGAATAGCCTGGAGTCAGTGATCGATTAATTTTATCAAACTCAATATTGACCAACTTTAACAGATGATCAAAGCTCTTCTGTATACTTGTTACATATTCTCTAACTGTATCGTGAAATTCGTCCGGTGCCATTTCAAGCAGATTCTCTAAGGTATTGCCATCATGTAATTGCTGCCATACATTCTTTGGTGTCAAATTAGACACAAACTTATGGGCAATTAGATAATCCTGCTGCTTTAACTTTAGTCTATCCCCGGTGCTTTCAAAGTATACTACGATGCCTTCCTTATTAATTCTAGGAGGAATACGTAATGCATCTTCAAAAGTCTTTGCATTGAACTTTTCAACACGTGGGCCAGGCCAAGAATAAAACTTATCCGCAGGAATCCATAACTGACGTCCATTTGATAATTCATTGTTGGCAATAGCACCGATTAAAACAACATCGCGCATTTCACCATAATCAACCACAATACGGTTTTCCGGATAAATAATCTCCACAACAGCGGTAACGGAATTACCACAAATAGTATGAAAGGCATCAGCATAACCTTGAGTCTTCATAATATGATCGTAGGCAAATTGAGCCTGTTCAGACTCAAAGGAGCCACGAGTTGCGGTAAATAAAATATCCTCATAAAAAGCTACCAAGCCCATAGATCCATCAAGCTTGTCGGTAACTTGTACCGGGCCTGATAAATCAATGTCTTTGGCATTAGGTTCACCATAATTAAAAAACTTATACATACAGTTAGCCGCGATTTCACCTTTATTATCAACAACGAGACCACGGCATCGTGTAGTCACTTCATCCCACATTTGCTCATACTGAGCTTTAGGCGTGTAGTTAAGAATAGTCAACGGCAAATGTGGGTGTCGCCTTGCCGTGACATATCCATTGCGGATGTGACTACCAAGTAGCTCCGCATCCAGTAAATTGCTGATATACATTAAATCCCCATAAGATTTGTTTATTGATAAAAAGTATTATAAAAGATATCCAAAAAGATTTCTTCACGCCGTTGTCGGGGCAACACGGCAGTTCGAGTAATGGACTCGCGCGTATTTATATTTAATGTTGGGCTAAATCTGCCACACTGTTTGAATTCATTGATATTATGCATAAGTCTGAAAGCATGTCTGTTCTTTTTAAAATCATCTTTCAAAAAGAAGTTTAATGCTGTTCTTTTATATGTTTCAATAATATCCATACGATAAATATGAAGATTGTTCTCAATTGATTCACGTTTATCATACCATGAAGTATGATATTTCACCCAGTGCTGCTCACCGGCAAATAATGCTTCCAATGATTGAGGGATGCCTTTAAAACACATGTCTTGGAATCTATCCAACGATGTTTCAGTTAGATCAACATCGTCCTTGATTACCTGAGATACTTGTTTTCTTGGTCTATATTTTTGCCAAGGATATTCAAATATCTCATAGTAATCAAGGTCGGATGTTGGGGTCGAAAGCCCATAAAGATGTGATCCGTGATTAGTCTTTAGAAGCAGTCTGGTATTCGCCATGTCGATACTTTGCTAGATATTCAAGACCGGCTGCTACTAATAGACTTACTTGTTCAGCATCCAATTCAGCACCGCCGTATCCTGCTTCTTCATCTTCAGAACTGGCAACCACATGAAATTTACCATCAGATTCCCAAACATCAAGGCCCCACGGTGTTCCATCTTCATGGAAAGTGCCCTCTAGTTTAATTTCCGTCATTATTCCTCCGTAAGTTCATTGATAAGATCAGAAAAATTACCTCTATAACTATAGGTAGAGGTGACACCAGTAGCGTTCTTATATGTAATATCTACATCTGTACGCTCATAAGAACAGGTGCTGCAAAATCCATCATTATAGGTATCTTCTTCATAATCAATAATTTCTTTTACTGTTTCCAGAGTGTTTTTTTCAATAAAACGAGCTAACGCATTATCGAATACAATCTTAAACTTACTCATTTTACTCCTTTGTTGAATAATCCGCTACGGGAATCGAACCCGTATTACCGATGTCTACCGGTGCAATCCCATTATACTAAACGGATTACTAAAATTAAGCGTCTCGCATTACTAGCTTACCATTGGCTTGGAGTACTAGAACACGCTTACGTTGAGTCAGCAGGATAGCCTTACGCTGGGCTTCAGAAGCCTTGTGCTTATTGGCACGCTTCTTAGTACTATTTCCACCACCGGCCGGTGGCTTAAAACCAAGCTGACCCTTGCCACCCTTGGTGTACTTATCCTTAAGTTTCATAATTAATGGATTATCAAGTTGCATTCTAGTTTCCTTCCTCAATCTGCTTCTTTTTAGCCTTGATTGCTTTACCCGTAGGTTTAGCCGTGTGACCTAGTCGATTTACTTGATGACATACAGGTCCGTAATCTGGACCCTTAATGTAATGACCACTGGCATAGGCAAAATAATTACCAGTGTTCTTATCGTATTCAACTTTGATCGTTGCCATTAGTTACCCATCACATCCGTATCGTAATGTTCTTTGTCATTATGTGCTAGCAGACTGAATACAAAATCAACCGCTAAATTAGCTGTCTGAAATTCTGTTTTAAGATCATATTGTTCTACTAATTCTGCAATTTGACTTGCCAATAGCGCTACATCGTGTGTAGACCATTGCTGCTTAGTGGCATTTGGCAAGTATTTGCTGGGCACATCATAGCATGAAGTATGTCGGAAGCATACTTCACATCTACCATAAGATCTAGCAACAATTCCAGGCCATTTGTTCTTAGCCCTACATGAATCGCAAAAAAACATTATTTATCCTTTTGTAGTTCGCCTAGACCATTCAAAGTAGAATATAGCACTTGATCTGTAATCAAAAGGTCATCCTGACGAATCTTTCGACAGGTCTCCAATAGTAACTTCATGTTTTTATGATAGAGACCTAGATCCTTTTCTGCTACGGTTCCCTTGCCAAGCTGAACTAGATTACGATATTTCGTAAGCTTTTCTAATACCTCACTATATAAAGTATTTGGGTCTACACTATTTCTAATTTCTTCTTCATACTCGCTTAAATCTTTAAGAGTAAAAGCTACAGATTTTGACAAAGTATCATAATACCGAGCCATGCCATCGTGGTTAAATACTTCAATTGAATTATCAACGCCCATTTCAACCGAAATAGCAATGACCATCATGCTAATGATCACGCTGCCAATATATGACAGAAAAGCAATAGGACCGAAGATACTAGCAAGTACAATTGGTGTAATTACCAACGCTGTGATAATACACGATACTACCTTTGCTCCAGTAGTTGCTTTTGTAGAAATCTTTAAATTCTTGTAAATAGCACCTTCATCAGTATATTTACTCTTAATGGTAAAAGTCATCTGAATCTTGGCTCCTTCAACATGTGATATCCACGTATATGTAGCTCATTGGCGTGCTTTTTACAATATGGAAAATATTGTTCTGTTGGATAAATACCTGTAGTAAATGGAGCAATAATATGTGTGGATTTCTTATTACAGCCATTCTTTGTACATTCAGGTGCTGTCATCGCTACCTCCTGGTGAGACTCTATCAAGCTCAACGATGGGTGTCAAGACTTTTCGATGGTGAAGCCTTTGCGCTGCCATCCTTCCGCATGTGGTTTACAATAAGGAAGCCAATTTTGCTTCTTTGTCCTCTTGGATCTGGTTGGACATACCAAATACTCAGGTATGCTCTTACATCCATCCTTGGAACATTCATTTTTATTCATTTTATTTACCAATCCTCATCATGTGATAACCAAAGTTAATCCAGCGAATCTTCGCGTGTTTTTCACAATAACCTTCATATTTAAGCTCATCACCAATAAAATCAGCGGTAGTAGCTGAATGATGAGTTTGCGGTGAACGACAAAATCTTTGAGAGCATTCAGAATCAGACATTTTGCTCCTTAGAAAGGTGGTTCATCCCAGTTAATCTTTTCCATCTTGGTACGCCATGCGTCATGAGTATCTGCATCATAATTATCAATCATCGTATGCAAAGCTGTAATTACATTGCGAGCAGAAAAGTCATTGAAAATATCCGTAACATAATCATCTCCAATGATGCTATCTTCAATACAAAGGAAGAAGGTATGATCTGAAGTAATTTCAATGGTAATACGACAACCAGATTCAACAATACTATTGTATTTATTTTCATAACTATCATCGATAAATACAACGTGTGGAATCTGATGTCCATTCGGACGAACAAACTCAGTTATGGTAATTTGCATTACTTTTCCTTAAAGTAAAAACAACCACCGTAAGATGGTTGTTTCAATTATAAAGTGCCGCTGACAGGATTCGAACCTGCATTAATCTTGCTTCGTAGGCAAGTGCCAATCCATTTGACTACAACGGCATGGTGCTAGGCTGGTCTTTTAGGCTTATACCTCATTCAAACTATCTAAACTAAAGCGCTTTAATCTAATGCGATTGTTTGAAGTTAGTTGCGCTATATAGCAACGGCAGAGCGTGTGGAGAGAAGGATTTGAACCTTCGACCGCTGACGTATCAGATCAGTGCTACTAACCAGGCTGAGCTATCCCCACTTGATGCTGCTAGTCTAGCATGTAGCTAGCAGCGATGTCAACTACGCGACTTCAGACCATACTGCCGTGTCGGCACCGCGATCATCAATCCAAAATGATGTACGCTTGTCACCATTAACAGAACATGTTCCTGAACCGGCTGCCCTTTGAACACTGACATAATAATCAGCATCAGTATCATTAGCTGTTGCTTTATACGGCTGGTTAAATGACCTTGCATCATCATAACCAGCTACGTCAACGAGCCAAGGCCATTCAGCAACAATAGTACCAGAAACAGCAGTATCTTTTCTTACTCTTACTGTAAATGAATCATTTACAATTGAAAAGTTTGCATACATATTAACATTAAGCACATAGAATCTACCAGATGTAACACGATAGTTTTCTATCGCAATCTTGGCTATATTAGTTTCTGTACCGGCGATGGCTGAGTTAATAAAACCTGCACCGGTCGCTATTCTACCAGCAACTTGACCCTCTGGCAACCATACAGAGCCATCGTATTCGTAGACCTGTCCGGCGTCTGTTCTAAACGCTAGTTGACCAGCATATGGTGAGTCAACGGCTGTTGTCAAGTCTGATGCACCTGAGGCTACAGCAACACCTTGAACACGCCACAATGAACCATCATACACTTCAACCCATTTACGATCTGTTCTATAAATTCTAAAACCATTGTATAAACCTGATACTGGTCTTGCAGCAGCAGATGCAACAGCAACAGTTAAAGTTAGAGGGTCCGAACCTGTATACAAATGTGATGATGCGTGAGCTGTTGGAGTTCTGGCATCTGATAAACGTGAATCATTACCAATGGCGACAGTTGTTGAAGATGTTCCTGTAGGTAATTGTGCAATAGGAACTTTTACACCAGAATCAAGGCTTGCATAACCTGAAGCCGCCGCTTTTTCTGATGTCAACTGATAAATTGAATGTGTGTGGTTACCTAATGCTACTGTTGAACCTGATGTTCCTGTTGGAACCTGTGCAATTGGTATCTTTGTACCGGCGTCAAGACTGGCAACACCACTGGCAGCGGCAACGGCTGATGTAGCTACTGCACCTATATTAGCAGCCGTGAGAGCGTCTCCACCGCCCGTAAAATGTGAGCTAGCGTGAGCTGTTGGGGTACGACTATCTGACAGTCTGGAGTCGTTTCCTACGGTCACAGTGCTTGATGTAGAACCGACTGGTATTTGACCAAAAGGTATTTTACCAGATCCATCAAGACTGGCAACACCGCTTGCCGCGCCTAATTGTGAATCATCAAGTTTATCGGCTAATGCCGTTGTCAAACCAGTGACATCTGAAATAGCGTGTGTATGTCCAGTATTGGATTTACCACTTAAAGATGTATCAATCTGTGACTTTGTATAGTACAGCGTATCATGATTATGAGTGGTAAGTTGAGCTGATGGTAATTTACCACCGGAATCCAATTGAGCAACACCAGAATTAGCACCTAAAAGTGTTGAATCAACTTTAAGATCTAATAGATCATCTGTTTCTGCTTTAGTATAAGCATCACCAGTGGCAGGAGTAGCAAAACCATATGTTCCACCTATTAACTTTGTCAATACTTGACCTGTTGTAGCACCTACAGCATTGACATCTTCCAACCCGGCCAGATTTGCGTGATCAATAGTTGCTTGTTCTATAGCCTGGATATCAATATCATGATATCTAAGAAATCTTTCGTATTTAGTTGCCATTATTCATATTCACCTACGTTAGATTATAACATAGTGTTAATGAATAATCTACTTTAATAAATCACGTAAGTTCTTCGAGTTGGGCTCTGAGTTCCTTTAGGCTCTTTTCACACTTATTCTTATCCTTCTCATTTCTTGCTTTAGCCTGAAGAATAATAGTTCTGGTAATTTTACCTTTAATGTTTCTGATTTCTTTTCTTAAGGAAGATTCTGCAACTCTTAGCGTTGCTCTTAAACCTTGAAGACCAAGCATCTGATGTTTGTATGCATCTGATGTTTTATCATTGGAATTTAAAAGCTTTTCTGCCTGTTCGATCCTATATTTAATATTCTCTACTCTTTGTTTAGCATTAGTCATAATATCTCCATTTGTTAATCTTTACTATAAACTGCCCATGCTGGATTCGAACCAACGCTAAGATATTCAAAGTATCCCGTGCTGCCATTACACAAATGGGCATTGACAACATCCTTAATCAGGATGTTGGTTTTGTATAATCCTGGCCTTCTGAGCTTCAAGCTCAGCAAGTCTTTTATTATTTCTTTTATTAGCTTCTTCATCCTTACTATTACGTAAAGAAATTTTAATAGCAGCTATAATTTTATTAATTTTACGAAGTTCTTTTTCGCTCATTATCTCTTATCCTATAATTAAACTTGCTGCCCAACCAGAATTCGAATCTGGACTAACGATTTCAGAGACCGTCGTGCTGCCAGTTACACCATTGGGCATTAATATGGACATGTGGGTTAAAATCGTTTGTTTTGACTGCTGCTCTGCCACTTGAGCTACAAGATGGGATTCGAACCCATAACCCGCAGGTTGTGTAGGATAAACAATTTTTATCGGTCCATAAGTTTATGTGAGGATTCCACTTCAGTCACCCACAACCATTATACTATAAATTAATTACTCGTTCTTGCAGCAATTAGGGCGGTTCCATGAATGCGTAGTATTGATATTAGTACCACAAGTTTGACAGTGTACTGTGTTACGAATATTATGCGAAGAAGTCATACTAGCAACAGCACTCTTAGCCGCCCTAATACACTTATCATGAATATAGCCATCCTTACTAATAGGATTTCCACATTCAGGACATACACCCTTACGGATTTTGCCCTTTTGCTTATAGTACTGCTGCATACTCTTGTCTTTGATCTTAGACACTGACCACGTTAGTGATGCTGCTGCCTTATCCTTAAACAAACCCATTATAAAATCCCCTCGTTATAATTCTTCTATTTTGGGCTAAGCGTTTATCTAGCTAGTTCATTCATATGATCGGCTTTGGCTTGCGCCTGTCTTTCAGTAGAAACAACATCTGAAACTGCCCATTTCTTTTTCTGACTGTCCCAGATACCAACGCCATAAATCTTTCCGCCGGAATTTGTTGTACCACTGCGACGCTTAATTATATATCTATCAGGCATCTTGGTCCTTATCAAGCCGTAGAGTTACAGTGTAGTCGTCAGGACCATGTGTGTCAAGGTCGTAGTCTGTGATCACTCGATGAGCGAAGTCAGCAATTTGTTGTTCATTCAGAGGAGTTTCTATCTCTAGTTCATCGGCATAAATTAGAGACTTATCTTTTACGTCACGAAGCTCTACTGTATAAATCATTTTAATCCTTATGTTCTTTTCATTGTTAATTATTATATTTTATAAGTTCCGGGGGAAGGATTTGAACCTTCGACCTTCGGGATATGAACCCGCTGAGCTACCAAACTGCGCCACCCCGGATTAAACCATTAATCTTTTCTATGTCTAGTCTTTAATTTATCTACTTCTGCTAAAGCTGAAGCTTTTGTAAGACCAGTTTTGGTAAAACGCTTATGTACATTATCATATACTCCCCATTTGTCTTCATGAGGTCTTGCTACATAACGATCTTTACCCACCGCAAGATTGCCTGAAAAATTATCTGACATTATATTCCCTTTTCCACAAACGCTTCTCAAGTCGTTTCATTTGATGTTTTGATCTAGGACCATTACAACAAGAACATTGGCCAAACCAACCAAGCTTACCAAGCATCTTCATAACGTGCCACCCCAGGGTAACGATCCCTGACTTGAAGATTTTCAGTCTTCTATGCATCCATTAACATTTAAGTGGCCTAAGCTTAGACTTCTCTAAGCCATTGTTTTCTTTCAAGTGATCTAATACCACTCTTTACTCTTTTATTTCTGTAAGAAAAGCAATAGCCACAACGCTTGATGCATTCATTATTAGCGCATTGAATTCTATTCATCATTTTTGCCATTCTTTGCCTTTCTACGTTCAAGTCTATTAGTACGTTTCTTCGCGGCGCGCTTACCTGAACGAACTACAGCCTGCGTATCACTGTGGTGAGACCCCAACTCTTTGGCAATCTCATCATGCCATTTAGCCATTACAACTCCATCATAGTATGATGCTAGGATTTTGATTGCCGCCCTAAGGCAGTGATGTAAGCTTATCAATCAGCGGTTTTACTGTCAACCTAGCAAACCGTACGTAGCGAAGGTGAGAGTCGAACTCACACGCAAATCTTTATGAGAGATTCCATCTGCCATTGAAAGTACTTCGCCTTGACCTCATCTAGAGGCTTTATTCATTTTATCACATTGTTGTCTAAGAATTTCTCTGTTCGCGGCAGTGTTTCTAATTGCCTCTGTCACAAATTTCTTACTGTTGAAGTTATAAATTGCTATCTTATCTAGCTGACAGGGCAATACTTGATATGGTCTCATTGAAAATCAGAACCTTTACCATCGACACGTTTTCTCACCAGTTTTAGAGATTTATCTCTTTTATTAAGGACTTTACACATTCCGTTACATGCCGCTTGTGATCTGAAATCATAACCAATGATCCAATGTTTATTTGCATTATCCCAGATACCAAAACTATGTTCCGAGGTTGGTTTGTTTCTGTATTTACTTTTTAAAAGATCTTCTTTTGTTCTTTTCTTTACTTCATACCGCGCCACGTCGACCTCTTGTAGTCGTCTATTTTATTTGCATCTTTAATTAATTGCTTACGATGTTTTTCTGCACATTTACATGGAATGCTTCTTGTCTGAATAAAGATGCATCCATCATCCTTGCATTTCTCTTCTATAAAATCTTTTCTTTTGCATTTCTTACAAATAGCAGTTTTTATTGATTCAAATCTATGCGTTTTACGCATTATTTAACTCCTTATGAGCGATTAGACGGGATCGAACCGACGACATCTGACTTGGCAAGCCAGGACTCTACCGCTGAGCTATAATCGCTTAGCCCAAGGTGGACAACTACGAACACCAAGGGTAGTGCGGGCTAAGGGAATTGAACCCTTGACTATTGGGTGGAAGCCAATTATTTTACCTCTAAACTAAACCAGCCTTGATCTTTTATTTTACATCCTAGATCAAGGGATGTCAATTCTAAATACCATTCTTTACATTGATGATGACTGTCTTAATTCCAATGAATAGTTCCTTGATTGTAGTAACCACCCACATAAGAAAATCTGTTGCTTCTTGCTGTCCTACAAAAACTAACAAACCTAATGCAATCACGCCGACCCAGATGGCTCCCTTGATTGCATAAGCCTTGACGTTTTCCATTTCTGTCCTTTGGTTGCTATTGGATATATTAGTTTTATCTATTTACTTTTGTTACTTGATGATTTTGCACACCTGCGGCTACTCTAGTAGCTCTTGAACTCAATGCGTACTTATAATCAGAATCTCTTCTGGATGCTTCTTTATTCCACATATAGACTACATCCCCATTTTGATATACTATTTTTATACCAAATGGTCCTTTACCTTTATGTTTGGTTGACACGTCTAGCTGGCAAGATTCGAACTTGCGCTTTCTACAATCCAAATGTAGTGGGATGACCAAGCTTCCCTACAGCTAGTTACTATCATTTAACATTTTGAATGCCCAGTGATTAGACAGCCATTCTTGATATATTCTATCCTGTTCATCGGCTAATTGTTCGTCTTTATCTTGAGCTAGCTCTTCAAATGTGTCTCTTATAAATTGACGTTTTTCAATTAGTCGAAGTTCATTCTTGGAGTTTTTACCCCAATTCCAACGCGTCTTACGACCTAAAAGTTTATCAAACATTATAAATTCCTTTTGTAAGTCCGGATGGGGAGAATCGAACTCCCGTCACTAGTTCCCAAAACTAGCATTATACCATTTCACTACACCCAGATTTCGATTCACGCTTAAGGGTCTACTTTAACAATAAGCCAATCGATGTATTGGATGAGGACCAATACCTTAAAACTCAATTAAACCAAGGTTTATCTTCTTTTAGTTCCGGTCGCTCGTCATGAGCCTGTCTAATCATATAATGAACATCACCAAAACTGTCAGCATGAACAACAATTCTTCGAATTAGCTTCTCATAAAAAGCAATCTTTTCTTCGTCAGTCATTATATACCTTAATCTAGTAGGTTGAAGGTGAGATGTGGATTCTAACCACTCTAGACATCACATGGCATTTATTTCACTACTTCATGCGTTATGTCCACGTTATTTTCTTGCGCGCCTTTTCAATACAGGCCCATTCTCACCAGTGGAGCATGTCGGAATCGAACCGACCGCAAAATCCTTGCAAAGGATTCCCGACACCTTGCCATTATACCCCAATGCCCTTTCGGGCGGTACAGCTAGTCTAACAGCTAGATCAAGCCTTGTCAACCTTCACGGACGACATGGTGCTTGTGTTTTGCCACGATACATATTGTATTGAATCTGACTAATCTTGATTTCTCGACCATCCATATAATCAATTTCATATGAAACAATCTTGCCTTTTGAATCTTTATTGACTTCTACTTCTTCTACCGCGCACATTTGAATTGGTTTTCCGCAAGCCATAAGCATTAGACCAACAAGTAGCATTGCGACACCGACACCAATAACAGCAAGTGGACGCTTATTCATTGTAGCCCATTCTGTTGTTTTATTAGAGCAGGAGCGTACGGAGTCGAACCGTATTTCGTTTTCTTTTGGAGAGAAAATGCCTATCCGTTGGCTCGCTCCTAAGGCCCTTTCGGGCTTTAAGATTATTATCTATTCTTTAAATCCTGTAGTGCTGTTCTTGCAGCTATGAGTTTTTCTTTAACACTAAGTAGAAAACCGTCTTCTGGATCTTGGACTAGTTGCTTCTCTACATAAACCAAAACCTTGTTTATCGCTTTTAAAGCAATCCATCTAAACATATTGTCACCTCCTGTTAGGTGATGACTTAATTCTACAATCCAGCATCGAGTCTGTCAAGCCTGGCCTGTACCCATGTGAGGAAGCCTGGTAGCTTGTTATCATCATTAAAACAATCAAATTCTGTGTTCACAATTTCACGTTCAAATCCTGGCCACATGATCCTAAAGCAGTTATAATACGCTTGACCAATTCTTTGGCCTGTATTAGCATTTTGATAAAAAATAGCACTCTTAAGAAAGACAATATATCTTGTATGATCTAGTCCCATAGTGCTTCCCACCATTCTTTTAGAAAGTCAAGGGAGTCATCGATACGTTCTTTGGTGACTCTTTCATTCCACCGGCATTTTTCAGACCATAGACGCATTGGCTCTTCTTCATCTTCGGGAAGATTCCAATATGTATGACCGTCTTCTTCTCGAAAATAATCATCCCAATCATGTTCAGGCCATTCATAATCACCATGAGATTCGGTCTCAAACTTACCACGTTCGGCATAAAGTTTGAAGCTTTCAGCATGATAAAGAAGAGCTTCAATCCAGTTATCTGGATGATCAAAAGGTTCAATGCCAGGGAAAGACTGAGTATTGTTAGCAAGCATCTTTAGTGAATTAGAAATAACAATGGCTAGATAGCGGTCTAGTGACCATGTATCGATATAGTGAAGTCCATATCTAGCGCGACTACGTCTTACTTCAACATATTGTCGTTTGGTTGTTTTATCATCAGGTTGAACCTTGTAATTAAGATCAATATAATCAGTCATTATTACCTCAGGGTAGGTCTACGATAAAGAAGTCATTATTTTTTGATGGAATAACAAAAAGAAGTGTTGGTTTAGCTGGCAATCCCCATCCTTCTCCCATAATCCAATCAACTTGGATATAGTAGTTTGGTTTACCAACATCTTGTGGGATTCGCTTGAACTGTAATACTTTACCAATTCTGGTATGTCCACTTCGTCCGACAACAAAACCACGGGCGATCAAATCACCAATCTTTACGGTAATACCTCGAAAATCTTCAACCGTAAAAATCATATCATCATTGGGATCAAGCATTAGTCAGCCGGCCAAAGCATTAAGACTTCTTCGTCACCTAGACGCTTGAATACATCCTTGTACCATTTTTCAACACCATCGTCGTATTCTTCTGTTTCAAATGTATCCATCATTGCTACCTGCCAAAGAGGCCTGTAATAATTACCTTCATTATCAGTTGCAACCCATACTGTTGTTTCCGGCGGTAGAACTTGAAGTTGCTCAATTAGTTCTCTGATAGTAATCATTTTATACCTTTCATTATATGAAGTGGAAGAAGAAGGACTCGAACCTACGTTTTATGATTGCGTCCAATCAATCCCCGCTATATTTGCAGGGTGCAACATTCCCAACAGTTGCCATTCTTCCAAGAGCCTGTTATTGACTGCATTTCGCCCTTATATAGCCTAAGCCCTGACTTTTGACCCAGCTCATAAGCCAATTGTCCTAACTTAATCAGTCAAAGTACCGGTATGGAGATTTGAACTCCAAGAGTAGACTTTTACAGAGTCGCTCGCACATCCTACGCTTACCGGCTTAAGCCTTTCGACTTATGGTAAATAATCTTTTTCAGTATACTTTTCTACTTTATCAACATCTGGTTTCTTAAGCCATAGTTTAATAACTCTATTTCTAGTATGCGGATTGTTGGCTACTACCTGCTTTAGAGTCTTACCGTTTTTATAGTAAACAATAATTCCATATCCAGGTTTACTCATTAATAAGTCTTCCTATTACAATAGAAGGTCTCTCCAGGTGGCTTATGTACTTCTATTGAACGGTCATCATAATGCATGACATTCTTACCACACTTAGCACACTTTTGTTTCGAAGCCATTATCGCCACTTCTTATTATCGCAATAGGCCCAATTACTAGTTTTCTGATAAGAACCATTCTTTAGTTTCTTATAAAGAAAGACCTTATGTTTACTAATTGTTCCATCAATATAATGATCTACTGACAAACCACATACATCACAAGGATGTTTTTCCGTCTTTTTAAGACTTCTATTTGATTTGTCACCTGTTGACCAGCTCATTATCAACCTCCGGAGATTACGTGATAACCAATAAAGTCCCCCCGACGGAAATCGAATCCGCTCCACAGAAGTCACAATTCTGTATGCAACCATTACAATTCGAGAGGTATAGTATTCGGTACGAGAATCGTACTCGCATCTCCTAACCTAGGGCAAGGCGACTTAGCCGTTAGTCCAACCGAATATATTGTTAAAATATAACGTACCCCGAACAGGATTCGAACCTGCATTCCGAAGAGCCACATTCTAAGTATGGTGCGTATACCTAATTTCCGCCATCGGGGCTTATTCTGAACCATCCCATTTGTGATCTGGTTCTTCTGATATGACAATTTCCACATCTTACTTGACATTTATTTATTTCTTTTTGCAAAGCCTCTATTGAGCCTGCCATATAGTGGCCTATACGCTTACCAGATGATCCTATCATTTCTATATGATCAAATTGTAATACTTCTACATCCGTCTCTCCACAATCTACACATGGATTATGTAGAAGATGTTCTAATACGTATTGATAATTTCTTGTTTTATAAGATTTGTTATTAATTTTTGCTTTATTTGAATATAAAGCCTTATTTCTAATATAATGATCTTTAGATAAAGCTTTTTGACAGTCTTTGCAATAAGATGATTTTTTCCCAAGAGACTTACTTTTCCAAGGGAATAGATTTATATCTTTTACACTGAGGCATTTTGAGCACGTTTTAAACATAAACTTAGAATACCACGTTATGCATTCTAAGTCAAGTGCCCCCTACCGGATTCGAACCGGTACTTCCGAAGAAACTGCATTTTGAGTGCAGCGCGGCTGCCAGATTACGCCAAGGGGGCTTACATGGTACTGGTGAGGTCATTGCTTTGATAAAACAAAGCGCACACCTGACTAGCTTTCACACTGTCACGGTTTATATCCCGCTGCCTCTTTCTTTGGGCTACAGTACCATTAAGTTATTATTTCTTTCTTTGCATGGTTTGTCTAGCAATAGCTAGACAAGTTTTCTTGTCGCCAGTCTTTTTAGATGCACAAAACCATTTTCCGGTATGATCATCTTGTCTCTTGGCTACAGTTCCAACATCACCACAAAGAAAACATTCTCTTCTCTCGCGCATTTTCTCTCCTCAAGTTAGAAACAAGGCTGGTGCCGAGGATACAGCAGCTTTCAGTTTAATAAATGCTGCACACCATTTAAGACTTCCCATCGGGCCTGCCAGACCAGTGGCCTAGTGGCTTTCGTCCACCTTGTAGTTAGTAGTCTAGCAAGTCTCTGGAGACTTGTCAAGCTCTGTTTAGCCGCCGGGCCTTACGTGCTAGCTTGCCTTTGGCTCTCCGTTTGGCTTTTTCAGCACCAAACACAGTACCCTCGTATAAGTTTGGAAGTCTTTGCAGGCCAACCAAGATTGCAAATCTAAAGCTATTATTCATTTTAAACTACTTTCCGTAGGTCATATTATAGTAACCATCAATTGCCGCTTTTAATAAAGGCCAGTCTCTGCGACCAACACTCTTTCTAACCTTTTTCTCCATGTATGCTAATTCTTTAGCAACTGCATCTTTATTTGGATCTTTTGAATTCAAATTTGCAAGTGTAAATTTTAGCAAACATAGTTTTTTAGCATCACTACTTAAATGATATGCCATTTTTATCCTCATTTTCAGTAATATGAGTGGCCCCTAAAGGAATCGAACCTTTGACTACGGTATTAAGGTATAGATTTAAATTTATTTAAATAATCTATTGCGTTACTTAATAACGCAATATCATCATTAAAATGACCTATACCCCTATTACACTTGCCACATAATAATCCTCTTATACAAGAACCACAAGAATATGTACCATTACAGCAATTATGATTATGATCTATTGATGTAGGTATTGAAATTTTACATATAGCACATAAATTATCTTGTGAATCTCTTAGAGATAGGAATTCCTCTTGAGTAATCCCGTGTCGCATTGCATTTCTTTTTAGATAAGCTTCTGGGGATTTAACTTTATCTGGATTATTTCTACCCCATGCGGATGCTCTAGAATTATTGCAAGGTTTACATTCTCTCATTTTCCCATCGGGGAAATTCTTATTATTATGAAAATCTTCTAAAGACTTTACATTTTTACATATCTTACACTCTTTCATGTTTAAGATTATACCACATCTTAAACAATATTGTAGCCCTTGAAGGTTCTGCCCCCTCTACTACGGTATGTAACACCGTGGTTTTGCTATTAAACTAAAGGGCCTCGCTAGCCTTTCGGCTAGCTTCCATTATACTCGTCTTGCAACAAAGATAATAGCTAGAATTACCAGAATGATTAGTAACCAGAATATCGGGTCCATGTTGTCACCTATCCTTTCGGAAAGCTAATTCCATGAACAGTGTATCATATATACATGTTATACGTCATATTGTGAACTATTGTATTCTACAATAACAACATCTGTTATATCTGAATATGTATTATAGAAATCTCCACCAACACCATCAGCGAAAATCTGTACCATAAATCTATCCGGGGTGCTGGCTTTATTTACTACATAATCCAGTCTAAATTTACCTTCACCAAGCGGGTGTTCTGCCAGTTGTAATATTGTATATTGTTTATTAGCTGCTATAGTTTGCAATGCGGATAGACTGTAATAATCCGGCATTGCTTCTATCATAGTAAGTATATCAGCTAGTATTTGTTCTCTTGTCATTCTTCACCTCAAAAGACTGCCTAGCCGGAATTGAACCGGCGTGAATCGTTTTGCAGACGATTTCCTAAACCACTCGGACATAGGCAGTTAAAGAGCAACACAGCCACTCGATATATTACACGTTCACTACGCATAACATCGCTGGAAAGTGTTTACTCTGTCATCAATATGTTTCCCTTACGGATTCGAACCGCCATATTGACTCGTAGATATCTAGAATTCTACTTGCACCCCGTATTGGATTTGAACCAATTACCTACAGCTTAGAAGGCTGTCGCTCTGTCCGCATGAGCTAACGGGGTATAGCCCAAGTGGGCTTATTTTATTGATCTATCCATACTCTTTTAATAGCCGATGTAGCTTTCTTACATCTATTCATAACATGATTTTTCATTGTCATATTAAAAGTATTTCTACTAACTGAAGTTAGCTTTTCATTACAATATCTACACTTCTGTGTAAAGGACACTATTCAATCCAGTCTTGTTCCCCGGCTAAAATATATAATAAATCGCCTGGTGTAACTTCTTGGGGTAATCTTCCATCATTAAAAAGTTGTATTCCAGCATGTCGATAAACTTCGTCAACAAGTTGAGAACAGATCATATGCTTCTTGTTGGCTATAAAATTAGTTAACCATTTTGGCTTAATACCAAATCTTGCTAAGGCAATTGCTAGATAGTCCAAAAAGCTGTATGGAATACCTTCAAGCGCTCTTGCTTGCTCTACTATAGCGTGTCGCTGTGTGTCTGTCAAGTTCGCGCCTGAGTAGATTGCACGATTGGTGTAGTCACTAAGCTTGTCTATTCTAGCACCGCCAGGTTGAGCTGCCATGACTGTATTATCATCAAGTACAATAAAAGCATGAGTATACTTACTTGAGTCACCAGCTAGATGTTGTCCTAAGCTTACAAAGAAGCCTAGGACGCCACCAATAGTCGTTAATCCGTAATCTCCAGGTTTAGGGGTTTTAATCATAAACCAATTATAGCATTAGGAAGTCCAATAGTCATTGGTGTCTTCATATTCATAGCCGTCGTCATAATAATCAGACTCATCATCTTCAACGTCAGAGACAGCACTTGACCATTCCACCGCTGTTGCATTGACTACACGATAACGACATACTCTAAGCTTGGCTGCATTGCAATCAGAGGGAACTGATACAACATCACGAGGATTAACTGAAACAGTTAGCACCGCGCCCTGAGCAAAATCCTTCGCATAGTCATATGTACCAACATGTAGACCAGTTGAACAACCTACGGCTGAATTAGACTGAACATTTGCTCTAGGCATTTCAATTACTGAACCAATGGCATTAGGAATATATCCATTCATTTCGACGTCATCCACAATTGCCGGACCGGCGTGAATTGAACGATATTCACCATTAACTACCTTGACACCCTTAAATCCAACAATGTTACCATTCTTAGAAATCTGGAATTTACGATCATTAAGCCAACTGTAAAGTTGTTCACGTGAATGCTCATTGGGATTCTGAGCTAGATTTTCCCAGAATAGAACAAGAGGCTGCCAATCTTCTACGTCATCTTCAACGAATCTTAGAACTTGCTTACCAAGAACATCGTTAACAGGTGATCCATCAAAGTAGATATTGCCATTACGAACAACAACTCGCTCTGATAGTCTTTCAAACTTCTTACTAACTGTCTTCTCTAGATCGAATAATTCTACTACTGAAACATCGTCAGCCAGTACTTTTTCTACGATCTCTGAAAAGTTAGGATTGTGATCTGAATCCGCGACATACATTTCACCGGCCACGAAAACTGTAATATTATCTGATTCATTGCATACTAGATTATATTTTACCGCTCTTGACATGTTTATTTACCTTTCGGGTTGGTTTATTTTATAGGCCTAAATCATAAATGGCATTCATGTAAGCATAGATGTGATCTTCTGGAATATATCTACAATTATATCCAAGCTGTGTAAGCATAGGATAATTATCAAGTAGATTTGTACTTCCACGACCAAGACGTTCTGGCATCCCCGCAACCTTTAGCCTTGATGCCAATCTACGATAATTGCTATATCGCTCTTGTGCCTTATGCTGGGAATTTACTGAACCACTGAATACAATACTACTAACTTCCGGATCATCAATTTTTGACATATCCAGTCTTGATAGAATATCAATGTGATTCATATCTTGGTCGATCAGTTTAATGTCATCTTTTGCTACGTTGTCAATATAGTGTAGCACTCTGGTCTTAGCCTCGTCAAGCCAATATACGGCTTTTGGATTAGCCTTGATGAACTTGTCTTGACGATTTTTACCAACCAAAAGAAATTGAGTATCGTTATTAATAAGAATATCAAGAATAGGATCAGCATCAGCATTGATCTCAGCGCCGGAAGCATAAATAAGCTTCTTTGTATTGTCTACAATCTGATTGTAATCTCTATTACCACGGGAACGAAGAACATCCCAAGTGTCTTGTGTTCTTACTACCCGCGTGGACTCCAACTTGATAGCCTTGATTGTCTTCCATTCAACCTGATGACATTCACTGAACCATACTGAATCAGGCTTGTTTTTATTGACAAAGACTACAGCTTGTCCAGTAAGAATTCCATTGTCCTCAAGATACAGTTTTATTTTCTTTTTCTGTGGGGCATTCAGTCTAGCACAATCAAAGCCATGAATAATAACTATGTTATCAAGACCATAACCTAGACTGGAGTTTCTAGCTTCCACCGCACTGATTTGATCACGATGAAAACCGCTGACATGCCAATCGAACCTATAAGATTCGATGTACTTTGCACCCTTATAGGTTGCATTGTTCATATGCCTGGTAAAAGTGTTCATGTTTCTTAAAGACTTGAACATTTTATAGGCTTCTTTGTAGGTGTTACAGGCTGAAAGCTTTACTTCAATTTCTTTGACTACTTCGGCTGCGAATTCTTCACGTAGACTTTCAAGCATTTTCTTAGTAGTAAGAGTCATCTGCAATGATTCACGTGAAGGAGTAAAAGTAACATCACCGATGTCAACTTTCACGACAGCACGTTCACGATTATAACCCTCTTGTCCGGTAATCTCATTCTTTACCGGATAAGCCACGTTACCCATGACAACATAGTCGGTTGTATCATTGATGATATAAAATCTGCCGACCTGGGTTGCATCTTCCCAGATGTAATGCGGCTCTTTACCATTAAGCAAAACCCTGCCTGGTTCCCAAAATCTGAAGAACTGTTCAGCTTTACTCAAAATATTGCTGTTGCTTTTAATAGGAACAATAATCTCAACACCATTAGGTTCATTGGTGGGAGAAGCATCAATGATTTCCATGACACCGCCACCATCACCAGAACGTGAAACGGCAACACTTGTCTTTACACCATTCTTAATGCCGATAACATTAAATTGATCAGTATAAGTCAAACCACTCTTACTACCAAGACCAAGCATACCGACCTGATCATTGCTTGATCGCTTGGTAGAAGCACCATAGCTTGAATAGATTTCACGAATATCATTTGCATCCATACCAAGACCAGAATCCTTGACACGGAATGTTGATGTTAGATAGTTTGGCGTGGTTACCTCAATTGGCTTATTTACACCAGCAGCTACATGAGAATCCCACGCATTTGTACTATATTCTCTGATTACTGCTAGAAGCGGGTCAGAATATAGATCTGTCAATAGTGACATAAGATGCGCTGTACTATCGGCATCAAGGCGCATCTGTACTCTTTCCCCGCCCAAATCACCACTTACACGAATATCTGTTTTAGTAGGTAGCATTTATTAATCCCAATCAATGTAATTATGAATGTCTGCATGAATTGCGACATCTTTATAAGATAAATAGTCTGAAAATGTCACAAAACGCCTGTTCTCTTTAGGATCTAGATGATTCCTACCGATGAATGTTCCATATTTCTTCCATTCATCTAGATAATCCCAATAGATTCCATGAAAATTAAGGTCATTGATAACTTGCTGATTGCTCAATCCATTCATCACAGATTGACCAAGATGGAATTGACCTAGCATTTGAATTGAATTACGCTGCCAATCCTTTTGTCGCCATACAAAATTATTTGGTGCATCTTCTACAGGGATAGAATGAACACGAGCATCAAAGTAGGCAGGAATATCTGCATAGCCAAGAGTGTCCACATAATAATTGTAACGGCTATTAAAAGCGTAAGTAAAAATAGACGCGGCAATACTAGCAATCTTTTGCGTCTTTCCGCCGAACCAAGCTTCAGTTCTTTCACCCAGGTTTTCCATCAGAAGAGTAGCCTCATCTGATTGTGTATAAGCAAGTTTAAATCCTTGCATTTCCGATGCCAAAGCTTCGGTTGCATGAGTCATACAATCATGAACAACATAACTAAAAGGTGTTTTATGCCTTAGAACTTTCTTTGTCCATGTATGAAAAGCTCTGCCATCAAGACGGATAATATTAACGCCTTTTTCTGTGGCAGAATTCTTTTCATATTCTTTCATACGCATACCAAGACTGGAATGCATCATCTTAACGCTCCCTATCAAAATAGAATCTCTGACCGAACCACTCGAACTGCTTGTCTATGCTGGATACTACACCAGTCTCTACGTCCAGCACAACCGTATGACGCTGAAGACTTGGAGAGTGTGTAGCACGTACGTCAGCATCCAGAGAATAAACTGGGGTCACTCCGGTATCATGATGAAATAAATACTCTGCATAGTGATGATAGTGACCGTGGAACCATGCTTTTGGCTTAAGCACTCTGGCAATGTCAGTCATGTATTGACGATGAATAGTGGAATCAAGGTGATCAATCAGAAAGTTGAATGGATGTTGTGTTGGACAATCATGTGTGAATAGATAGTCGATCTTGCCTAGTTCTTTGGCTTGATCAATTTCTTCAGCAGTAAGAACCTCTTGCGGCCACCAAGATTCATTGAGTTTACGACTACGTCTATCAATGGAGACTGCACCGCCGACCACACCGAACTTTTTACCTTCCCAAATCCAACTATTTACTTTGCCAGTATAGAAAAGATTAGGTTCGATCTCTCGATGTCCATATTCATTTGGTTTGATATTAAGCATCCACTGATCGATTTGATTGTAGTCTTCGTGATTGCCCGGCAGAAAATATAGATTAACTTGTCTACCCAGCTTTTTGCTTTTCTTTACTAGATATCTGGATAAAATTAAAAGATATTCTCTGCCTTCCGGACCTGGCCAAACTCCAAAATCACCAACTTGAATAATTTTATCGATGTCTTCAGCAACAGCTACATCAATAATCTTTTTTGCCCAAATCCAGTTTCCATGAATGTCACCCATCACCAATATTTTGGACATGTTTAATTTCCTCGCATGTCTTTAATTTGCTGTTCGATCTTGGCAATCTGATTGTTAAGGCGATAAACCTTCAAGCGTTTACCTGCAACAATAGCTACAGTTCTTTGATTGATAAGCTTACGTTTTTCATTTTCCAACCATGCTTTATCGCCAATAGCCATTTTATTTCCCTTTCATTGCTTTAATTCTTGTATTTAAAGCATCAATTTCTTTATTGAGCTGTTTCATTCTAGTAGGATCAGTGGTATTGGCTAGCACTGTTACCTTTCTGCTTACTTCTGATTCAAGATTTTCCAATGATTTATTCATGTGCTTCCGGCGAGATTCGAACTCGCGACTCTTGGTTTAGGAAACCAAAGCTCTATCCCCTGAGCTACGAAAGCTTGGCTAGCCTTTCGGCTAGCTTCTAAATTATCGGTTTGTAGCTACAAAAGGTGCAGAACCCATGCAATTCCATCCAGCAGGAAGAGGACCATTTTTGTCATCATTCCAGTTGTTTGTGATCTCAAGACAGTTTGCAGCATTAACAAGATCAGTTAGCTGTGATTGCTTGATCTTATTAGTGTCAGCCTCAATAATTGCCGTAGCCTGCTTAAGCTTAGCACGATTTGAATCTTCCTGATCCTGAATCTTCTTATTCATTCGATCCTGTACAGGCCCAGAAAGATCAACCTTCATCACAGCAACACTTTCAATTCTGATACCATCATTAGCAAAACGCTTGTTCAGAACATCCTTAAGTTCAGCACTGAACTTGCTGAGATTGGCACCCTTGTTTGCTTGATCAGCCGTATACTGACCCATATAACCAGCTACTTCTGATTGTGAATTCTTGGAAACAAGAGCATCCTTAACTCTATCAAATTCTTTCCAATTATTCCACAGATTGATTGCCTTGTCATCATCTGCTACCTGCCAAGTAATATTCACATTGGCAAATGCTTCACCACCGGAAGTGTCAATTCCACTTGCATCCTTTTCACCAGAAAGCTTGAATGCAATCGGTGAACCAGAACCATCAGTTCCATCAAAATCGAGTGGCTGATTTCCGGTGGAGAAATGCGTTACATCACTCCAAGGGCTTGCCATATGAATTCCCGGTCCAGCTCTACCAACAGACTTTCCAAATTCAACGATGATTCCTACGCTTCGCGCTTCAACGCTGAATACTGAAGAAAAGATCCATACAATCCAGAATAGAACAAAAACAGTTCCGGCAATACCGAAGGCTACTGCCTTATCCGACGAACTTCGCATAGCAAGACCAGATCCTACAGCAATAAGAAATACAATTGCCACGACGGCCAGAAAGATAATAGCACCCATTTAATTTTCCTTTGTTAGTTTACTTTTTGTATTGAACAGTTTTTACATCGTCACGATTAGCATATTTCATAAAAGCTCGATCTCTAGCATTTTCTTTAATAAATCTAAAGGTCTCAGGCTTTTTATCTGGATCTTTCCAAACAACTTCGAATTTATAATATGTGATTGACACGCGAGGGCGTAGGAGTCGAACCTACATTAGGATCACCTTCCACCAGCCACCATAGCCAAAAGACCAGATCACCGTACACCGTGAACCCCCTGTCATATAACACCAAGTTGGTTAGACTTAATGGCACATGAATTCTATTTGGTGGGTCGTTCTATTCGTTCGATCTTTAAAACACTTTTATTAGATTCCAGAGCCTTGACTATAGTATTGCGCTCTTTCTCATCACGACACCATTTGGTATGAGTACCAGCGCTTGTGGTCATTTTATAACCGTATTCTTTTTCTTTTTTAGTCATAAACTCTCCTTAAAATTGAAGAGGGTTAACAGTAAAATGTTAACCCTCTTCAATTTTAAATACGACCGGCTGAGAAATTAGCTAGCATTGCAGGTCCAGAACTATCGAACCCGCAAAAATCCATCATTCCCTTATCTGAAGGGTCCGCGATCGTGAAGTCCGTAGCCGTCACACCCAACACCGCTAGTCTAGCATCGATGCCCGTGTGTTGTCTATAGGCCTTGAGAGCCTGGAACGGATGACGTCGTCCAGCATACGTTTCATTATCAGTGATGACAACAAAGGTATCAATCTCGACGTTGTTCTCAATTGCCCATTCCATAGGAAGCGAACAATCAGTACTACCGAAGTTGTTACGCTGAACCTTTCTCATTGCCTGTGCAAGAGTGTCATTCTCAGTGATGTTTAGATCCACGAATGAATCTGAAAAACCTCTGATCATTGAATAAGGTTCTGTGCGAGCAATCTGCATTGCTACCGCACCGGCAACTTGAGCACAACTAAGATCAAGACCCTGACCAGCAGACCAAGACATAGATCCAGAAACATCTACACCAACTAGCGTGCGCTTGTTTGCAGGTTCTACATTCTTGAATGCCGCATAGTATCCCTTAGTTAGTCCAGCAAGAACCTTGCTGTTTGTTTCCCAAGTCTTATTACGATCGATACCATAACTATTATAGCTACCATTTCTGTTGCCACGACGTTCAATTTGACCCTCTTCATAGACAACAGCAGCATTTAGATATTCAATTGGATGAATCAGACCCTTGTGAATTCTGTCTTCATCAGCTAGTCGCTTTGCGTAATCAGCAGCGAACACCATATCATTGAATCCGCCGAGCTTGGCAATACGAACAACGTTTCGTAGAAGCGCCGTCTGACCAAGATTGTCAGTATAGAACAATGTCTTCCACAGTTCTAGATTCTTGTGAAATTCAGTAGGTGCAGTCTCCCAAGGAAGATTGTGTGACTTAATTAGATCAGTCACTTCCTTGATAGAAGTAGCCTTCTGAATTGCCTTGAATCCTTCAATAATACGAAGGTCATCTACCTGTGCATGATCCTTACCTAGAACAAAGTCACCAATGCTGGTACTAATGCCCTTAGGGTGAGACAGACGGAATAGATCTCGATGAGTCCAACCGTCGCGCTGACGATACTTAACAACTTGATAAGCCAGCTTATCGGCATCTTTTGACTCATACCAATTGGCGATTGAATTCTTCTTAGCTCGACCCCATCCACCTAGATTCTTAAGAAACTGAGCATAGGTAAATAGATGAGTAGAAGTACGGGCTACTTTAAGCACCGCTGCTGAAACAATTGAACGATCTACACCATCAATGTTCATTGCGAATGCAAGAGCAAATAGCGCTGGGTCGTTAGACTTAGCGCGACCATTTGCAGACACATCAACAATCTGGCCAATTGCTTCAATTGGATTTGTTGAAATGTATTCGCGAATAAAATCAAGGTTCTGATTTAGAAGATCCTGCTGCTTGACGTAATAAGTACCGCCATCAACACCAAGAATAAGAAAGCGTTCAAAACGATCCTTGTCGCTTACCTTAAATACAAATCCACCGGCGTTATTTACAACCTGAGTAGACTTTGCTTGCTGCTTTGGTGCAGTATTCTTTGTGTTAACTGAATTTAGTGCCTTTGACATTTTAATTCGACCCTTTCGTTAGGTATATAAGTCTATTATAAGAAGATGTGAATGCCAACGTGTATATTTTCGAAGATAAACGTTTAAGCTGCGCCTCTTATTAAGTGGGTTAACTGGAGTCGAACCAGTTTCGCCAGCCCCTAATGCTGGTGTTTTAACGCATAAACTATAACCCATTGAATATGGACATGTGTTGCTATTAATATTTTGTTTTCCAAAATCCAGCGCGCATTGCTGTTATTCTGGTATGACAATTTGCGCATCTAACGTCACATTTGGCAATTTCTTCTATTATAGTGATTAAAGGCGCGTGTCTTGCTATTAATTGTGCTATGGCTCTATGTTTGATGCCACGAACATGATCAAATTGTAAGACAATCGGATCAGTTTCTCCACAATCTATACAAGGATTGCTCTTGAGATGATCAATAACGTATTGTTTCTTTTTCAGTTGTATTTCAGAATCTTCTACGTATCTATGCTTGTTATCTCTAGACCATTTTTTATCATATTCGGCACGACATTTGTTACAGTGCGATCGTAATAAATCTGAGCCATCTTTTTTAAATCCACGCCTACCAAATTCTTTTATATCTAATTCTAATTTACATTTACTACAAATTTTCATATATCTATTATATAGTGGACCGAACTATTTCGCAAGCTTCGGTCCAAAGTTTTTATACGAACATAGGGCGGATTCGAGTTATTGGGCTCTTAACCCTGTTATTTTAATTAACCAATTTAATTTGTGTGATAATCGAATTCCATCGGCTCGTATGAAGTTTTATAAGCAAAAACATATTTTGACTATCGGTGTTTGTCAATTTATTAGATTAATTTGGATAACCGAAGGTCACCGGCTCTTACTTGGTCTAGTCTAGCTGGTCAGAGCTAGCATGTCAAGCACTTTGTTCGTCAGGCTCAATCATCTATCTACACGAATTACTCTTAGAACCTTATCTGAACTATTATGAATTCTATAACGTTTATTACGTTCTTTATCGGTCGGATAAAAGTATGAATCTTCTTCGCTATTAAGCTTCCATGTTATCTTAATACCAAATGATCCTTCACCATGAACAGCCATTTTAACTCCTTGTTTAATATGAATATGTTGCAAATATCGTCGGGTACTGGTACTGCAAATGCCCCTCGGGGCTATATTTCCTTATTCACTGTGATGAACGATATTAATCGACTCATAAAGTATTCCGTATAGGACTTGAACCTATGACTCAGAGATTAAGAATCTCCAGCTCTACCAACTGAGCTAACGGAACATTAGCAGATTTCTCTGCTATTTTACACCATGCTTTCTTATTAAATGACTTCTGATAAGACTTTTAATAAGAATTTTTGAATCTTGAACGTTTGTCTTTTTCCCCGAAAGAATTGTTCCATGACAAATCACACAAGAAGTTCTACTTTCATAAACATTATCTTTTCTATCATAGAAAATGTTGATACTAAAATTAAGTTTTAAAACTACTACTTTAAAACTGGCATACTTTGAAGCCATCTAGATCCTTTAATAACAAGTTTATTTGACAGGTCCTATTACTTCACCGCGAATATGTCCGTTACAAACACGATGCGTTCTTCCACCAAATTGTACTAATGTAGTTGCTTTATTTGGACATTTAGAACCATAAGATTCTGCTTCACATCTATCTTTTGCCATTTATTTTGGATCTTCACCCGGTTTTACTAACTTTCTTATGATTGGACCTACGGCTCCTGAATGCCTTTTACAGGCATAGAGCGTACTACCACGATAACCAACAACACAAGTAGCCTTACTCTTACATTTTACTACTATATTACCATCTGTTGCATCTACTTCACATTTAATTTTAGCCATGAGCCGCTCCCAAGAATCGAACTTGGTTTAACTAGTATACATGCCAATGACGAGCGGCATAGTGATCGTTTTGCAATCAGCTACGATCAAGCTGTGCAAACCTATTTATTAAATTGCGTGATCCCCCTGGGATTCGAACCCAGAACCCACGACTTAAAAGGACGTTGCTCTAGCCTATTGAGCTAGGGGATCATACCCTTTCGGGTTAAAGCTTTCTAATAAAAGTGCCCATTGAGCTACATTGAGAGCATGTCTTTTTAAGAACACCTTTAAAGTTAATTAAAATCGTTGCTTTTCTTTTACATAAGCCTGATGGTCTGTTAATCATTGCAGCATTTGGAATTTCACATTTAGCCATGTGATTCGGGTGGGAATCGAACCCACGTCGTCGGTTTAAGAGACCGAAGCTAATCCCCTCAGCTACCGAATCATAGTGGGCCACAGATAACCCATGTAACAGACGCTGTCTCGTTACCAGACATTTTTAGTTTCCCAACTAAGCGAATCTGTGTGCGCTATGTACAATAGACTACTTGGGAAATAGAAGCATGATAATTCTATTCCTTGCTACTCTATTGCTCACCAGCCATAATCATGCATGGGATCTGGTTCTAGTTGCATAGCCAACTAAGTTATATTATCTTACTGCTTTTCTAAAGCCTTTAACTGCTGAATATGTTCCATCTGGCTTATGAATATTTTTAAGCTTAGGAAATAATGCGTCTCGTTCTTGTTCTGATCTACACCAGGTTGTACGAGTATACCACTTAGTACCGCCGTTCACAAGTTGATATCGATAGCTGTAGCCGTAGTTGCTTAGTCCGTCTCGCATGTGTTCTAGTCTAGCAGCCAGAGGTCAGAGAGTCAACCATCCGCACCCCGCCCTTTTACTCATATCCTAACAGTTTTCTAAAATTACTAATGTCTCTGTTAAGCTTGCGTACTCTTTTTATAATAATAGCAAGATCTTTTTTAGATATGTCTGGATCTCTAGCCTTATAAATTTGATTATTCTTTTCAGCTTCCGCTGTCTTAAGATATCTTGTCCATTTGATTATATCTTTATTTGACATAAATCCTCTTTTAGAAACCATAAAGAGCCAAGTAACCGGCACCTTGACTCATGTCATTCCCATTCCGTACATTGAATGACTTCCACCATTTTATATTATCAGACTACTGGAGCTGCAACCTGGTTTAGTCTTGCAACTTCACCATCAATATTAGTTGCTGCTGCTTGAGCATCTGCTAGAGCTGCGTCAACACGTGTGCGTGCATCTGCAAGATCAGCATTCTGTTGTACGTCTTCAGCATCTTCTGCTGCTGCCAATACTACTGCTGCCTCTCTTTCCGCCGCTAAAGCTGCTTCTAGTTCACGTAATTGATCCTGTAAAGGACCAGTTAATGCAGCTACACGGGCAGCAACATCAGCTACTGCAACACGAAGATTTTCAACGCTTTGATTAAGATCTGCCATTCTACGTTTCACCTCCCGCAATTCATCTCTTAGAGATTCAAATTTAAACACCATAGTGTCTGCTAAATCTCTAATCGCCAGATAAATTTGGGAGTTATTTGAATCTGTCAATTATAACCCTCCTTAATTGGCTCTTATAGTATACCATTAATTGGAGGAATATAAACTTAAATCTTTCTTACATTCTTTAAACTATTTCTATTGGCAACAAGCCATTTTTCACGATCTCTTGCTGTCTTGAATCCTTTTGTTTGATTCTTTGAAGAACCAACATGTGAAGAGTAATCGAAACTTACTTTAAACGGAAATGGATCTGGTAAATTTACCATTGAAACTCCTCTGTATGTTTATCTGCATCTGTATCGTCACCAAAACTAAACTGTGCACGAGCGTCCCAGTTATATCCATTTTCAAACCAGCAATCATTGGTAAAATGACGTCTACCAACAACTGGTGACAGTGCACTGATGATAGAATCAGCATGTTTTCTCATGCTATTTTCCGGTTTCCCGCCAACTCTTGACATAAGAGCGGCAATAAACTTTGCTTCTGATGGAGACATTCTGAGATTTACTTCATCAACTGTATCATATACAACTGGACGAGCTACTTGAATTTTATTCACACTGGCTTCAGCCATCATATATCCTTTGATAATTAATAACAAAGAGCCCCTATGAGGTACCGCCCCCCATTTTCCAATTTACAAGATTGGTACATTACTTTTATGTTATAAGGGCATGTTCCGGGCGAATTATTCCAATTATTCTACCTGCCCCTTTGAGAGGTTGGTCCGGACTCGAACCGGAATTTCCCAGAGCACTAGTCTAGCACTCTACTACCTTGCCTGTCAAGCGCGACTTTTCAATTTTTTTGACTAGCTTATAGTTTTTATTCTTATTGAGAAAATTAAATCTAGCGTTTTGCTGGCTTCTGTAAACAAACCATTCTATTCTTAAAGAGTTTTGAGATTCTATGACTTTTACACCGTATCTACCCTTACCGGATTCATTCACTGCGGTGGATAAATCATCCATGTAACATTAGGCATTTCATCATTTAGCGCATAGAGAATTGGTCTTACTTCATTCCAATCAAGACCACCAAGACCACAACCTAGCGCCGGAATTGCTACAGACTTGATATCGAAATTCTTTACTCTAATCAACAGACTGTCAAAGCCCTTGATGACATAAGACAGTCTACTTGGATTACGCCAATCATCCTTTGTTGGATAGTTAATGACATACTTGCCATCATCATGTTGGTACGTCATCACCACTCCCGGCCGGAAAAATCCCCGTTCGCAATACAATGCATATTGCCTAAACATTTCAGGATAACGATTCTTGAATTCAAGAGCAATACCGCCACCCATTACACCCACACAGTTAACCGCATTGACTAGTGCATCAGCGCCGGAATCAAATAGATTGTCAGTCTTTAATAGAATTGTCAACGTATGTCCAATCAATGTCTGATCTAGCTAGAATATAACGTATATATTGTCTTACTTTTGGAGATTGAAGATCCCAAAGCAACATGTTTGCACCCATTTCGGATGCAAGTTTATTACCATATTTTCCTGGAAGATACTCTTCATATGCCTCATAAAGTTTGTCTTCTATTTCTTCTTTAAAATTATTTACTGGAATCATAGCCATGAATCTTCATCCGCATTCACCGCGCGGTCGTCAACATAACGATGTGCCAGTAGCTTCCCACATACGATCTTATCAAACGGGATGCTGTGATGTAATAGCCAGCACTCAACCAGTTCATAGTCTGCCCAACCACGTGAAGTATGAATGGCAACCTTAAAACCAGCGTCTACTACTTCTTGAAGCTTATGAATATTCATTGGCGGACCTGGAATAGAATGAGGGTTATCTACAGACCAAGTGCCAGTAGCAATAGTTGAATCGAAATCAATTGCATACCATTTTAATTCAGCACGTTGAGCTGGTGGTTCAAAAGTATTATTGTTCATTTAATTTCCATTTCAGTGACTCGGCAGCAATTATATTAAAAAATACTGCTGCTGCATGATCTTCATCAGTTTCGCCAGTAACCCATTGCATAAAATGTCTAAAGGCTGATTCTTTAAATCTTTCAAGCTCTACTTCACTATTGGCTTTTTCCCAATTCCGAAAACCATATTTCTCAGCACCGCGTGCCATTAATCCCGCAACTCTAGTAAACATCTGTTCATTATATGGAACATCTACAGGTATCATCAACATGAACATTGGCTTGCCATTTTGAGTGTCTCTTACCATACCAGATTCATACGGCTCTCTGACACCACTGTCTTTTGTTATCCATTCACTCATTCTACATCTTCCCATCCTGTTGAACGCTGGATCTTATAGCACATTCCGCGACTCTGATCAAACCAGAATCCTTCTTCTGGAATCCATTTCATATTCTTAGGAAAGCCAATTCTTGCATGATGCTTCATTTTGTATACTTTTTTAGACCATGAATGCCATGTGGATTCATCAACTCTTTTATACATCCCGCGATAAATATATTCATCCATGTTCAACTCTTACACGTTCAAGACTTGCGATGAATTCTCCATCCCAATAGGCATCATAGCCGCCATTATCGGTATTCATTTCTAACGATTCACTATCAAAACTTTCGACTCTTTCATTAATATGAGCAATATACTCTCTCATACCAATTTCAGGATCAACAAACGCTCTTACGCCAGGTTGATAATCCATCGTGAGCACGTAAATATAATCAATCACTTGCATCCTGCCAATCAAATTGGTTATACATTAGCTTGTATGCATACATAGCACCTTGAACAACCCAAATGTTTTCAATTGGATTATATTCTGCATAATATGGGATGTTATTCTGAGCATAATGTTTTCTTGTATACAGCTTTGAATATCTTTTCCAGTCTTGATCGGGCCATTTTACAAAAACAGCCCATACGCCATCATCCATAAATCCATTCCTTTACTAAAGCTACTGGTTGCTCATTAACCCACAACCTAGCAGTAATTCTAAAGATAATATCATTACCAGCTTCGTCTTGTTCACTTACGGATTTAGCATATATATTCTCTCTAGAATGATTAAATTGTTTTAATATAATACCTAGAGGAACTGTATTATTAAGATTAATGCCTAGTTGTCGGTCAAGGGTAATTGATTCTACTTTAGAATAGACCCTTCCCGTATTGAGCCCACGCAAAAATCCATATCTTTTGTAGGCAAGTAATTCTTTAGTTTGTAAAGCTATCATTTCATTAGGAGTTATATTGTAATCTGGATTATTATGAATGGATGAATATGTCATAAATTCATCATAATAATTCTCTAAGATTTCTGTAACACTATGAGGATTACTTAACTCCTCTAATAAACTCATCTAACTATCTTTCTTTAGTTTCTTTTGATTAAAACACAAATCATAACTAGAATAACAAAGATAAAAATAACAGGCCAAAATAAGTATACAAAAGATAGAACCGCAGGGCCAGTTTTCTTGACGAATTTAATTTCTTCTTCACTATCACAATCATCAATTACGCCCTTGGTAACTTCCGGAGCAAACTTATAATAACAAGCTGCTGCGATCATAAGGTATACAGACAGCAAAAACCAAATCATTTTATTCCTTTGATAGTTACTTTATGAGCGGAAAGTAAAGTAATCGAAACCTCTGGCTTTCACCAGGCCTGGAGTTCAAATCCAGTTTGGGACCATCCCGCTACCTTCCTTGACGGAAGCCACTCGATACATTCTCAGAACTCCGCTGCAAAATGCGGTAAATTGAACATCGCTGGACTTCACGGTAGATTCCTGCTAATGGAGTTTATCTACAACTAACTCGTGGAGAAAAGGGGATTTGAACCCCTGGACCCCATTTCACTAGGATCATTCGCTTAGCAGGCGAACCCTTTAAACCTGACTCGGGCATTTCTCCATATTAAATTATGGTGCAGTTACTACAAAGTTATCGAAGATCGTAGGATTTGGACCTGCAAGACATATTATACCAGCACCCTGGCCTGTTTGTACAGAGTCAGTTGCGGAGACGATCAACACATCGTTTACATAGGCCTTTATATTACTTCCAGAGCATTCAAGCTTCAAATTTAATACAGCTCCAATACTTGTTGTAACATAGTCAGCGGTTCCTATTGCAGTGAATGTCCCACTTACTCGCTTATATATGTTAATAGATGCCGTTGTACCATTATTATGTGTTACGTCAAGATACAATAGATTGTTTGCATCTGTTACTCTGGCTATTAATCCAGATTCAAGAGAATCATATGTAATATCTGCTTCTACTATCATATCATCAACACCGGCGTCTAGCCAAGCCGCACCAGTTGATGCATTTCTTGCCTTATTTGAATTGATTTGCCATGATGCATCACCTTGCCATGCTCCACCAACCACAGCAGTTCCTAGGTTACCGTTGGAACGATTAAAATCATCCTGAGGTAGTGCCACTGGTGATGTAGGTGTAACAGCATTAGAAGCAGATGATTCGGCAGAATTACCAATTATATTGGTTGCTCTGACTGTGAAAGTATATTCAACACCAGCAGTTAGGCCTGTTACGTTTATTGGACTTGAAGATCCAGTAGCAGTTATGCTACCTGGAGTTGAAATAGCCCTAAAGCTTGTTGCACTAGGACCTGATCCAGATGGTGTAAATGTAATAGAAGCAGATTCCACACCGGCTGTTGCCGTACCAATAGTTGGAGCATTGGGTGCTGCTGTTGGAGGATTAGTTGGCTCATGACCAAGATGTCTTAAACCACCGCCTATCGTAATAGGATCTCCTGTTAATGAATAAATACCAAAACCACTTATTCCAAGTCCGCCATCTGTATTACCTAATACATAGATGTCAGATCCGGCCCCAAATGGGGCTACACCTATGCCAGTTGGTGCAGGTGGCTCTGAATTTATTCTTGCGTATGATCTTATACTACCAGATAAACCACCGTTTGGTGCGTAAATATCACATCCATTTACTGGTGGATAAATCCATGCCACACCGGCTGGATTATCTTCTCTGGCTTCATAAGCATAATGCTCAACGTCAATAAAATCTATTACAACAGTTCCGCCGACCCAAGGAATAACGCCAAGATTTGGCGCTTCGCCTTCTGGATCATATCCAGCCATCTGATATGGACACTGCTCTAATTTAAGCATTCCCATTTTACCAAAATGACTACATGATCTTCTATTGTGAATAGCTATTTTACATCTAAGAATAATAGCTGATCTTATATCACAATGTTCAGTATATGGTAGTCCTGCATAATAACCTTCTGCAATAAAGTATTCAATTGGAATTGCAATATTATTATTTGATTTTGAATCAAGTAATGCTACGCCTGTTGGATGTGTTGGCTCTACAACGTTATCAAGGACTGATTCAACATCGAATCTTATTGAGCCTAGTTTTCTTGTTGAGCATAGTTCCAAATTCATACCGGCCATTGAAGGGTTATCCGGTTGACGCATAATTATATTATTAGCGTAGAAGTGCACATTGCTTACAATATTATCTTCAGCGTGTCCAGTTTTATCTGCATCTGGAAAACCTATTATTGATGGATGTCCATTTGTTGCGTGCCATTCAAATGGAATATCATAATCAACGAAGAGTACACTTGCGGTGGAAACCTGTTTTGCATCGCCATCCACACCAAATGAGCTAGCAGCACGTACAGAATATGCCTCACCAACACCAAGTACACCATATGTCTTTTTAACTGGTCCTTCGGAAGATACTAATGGCATTGGAAACAGAGCATAAGCTTTATCGGCAGTTGGTGTTATTCTCTCTAGTGATGCTACTACCTTATATGTAACAGCTTTTGGAAAGAAAACAAGTCCACCAGTTGGACTAGCCAACATGGCATTCCAAGCGTTCTTGATCGCTGTGTAATCATCAGTAACACCATCACCGACAGCACCATAATTTTCAACATTAAAAAGAGGCAAGGTCATCTGTTGGCTTGAGCCGAATGCGGCCTGCTCTATTAATTTAATGTCGATATCAAAATTTCTTTTGAATCTACCGTATTTATCTTCTGCTTCTACCATAATCTGTATTATAGCATATTTTATTTAACTACGATTTTTCGTATCTCACTATACCATTGACGGTTATTTTATCATATCCGTTTAGCTTCATAGACATCAGGGCACGATCGGTCTTTCTTTTTAGTTTAGCTTTGCTTTCTTCACTAATAATGTGAGTCTGACTTTTACCATTTTTATAACCAATAATAATACGCCTTGGCATTTCCATCCTTAGATTGACCTAAGATCTCTGTCTAATTGAATTCGTTCTGCTTCATCTTCGGTAAGAATGTCTTGATTGATTAAATCAAATGTCTTTAGTGCAATCAGCGATGATCTATAGTCAAACGGAATATTCGAATACCCCGGCTTCGATCTTGGGTATTCAGTTCGTTCAAAGGCTTTTATTTGAAAAGTCGCCGGATTAAATCTTGTTACTATTCCAATCCTTAAGCCATTATTTGCACCATAAACTACAATGTCTCCAAGATGAACCTCAGTATTGAAACAATCCTTAAGAATCTTTGTCATACTATTTCCTCTTCACTGGTCTTACTCTTGTTATGTCTGGCATTTCTTTCATCCGAAATATCATTCTATTCCGCTGGTTTTCAGTAAAATACCAGATAGTTGCTTTTCCACCTTGCACATAAGTGGCTTCTATTCCATATTTTCTGATTATTTTTGACATAATAAGTCCCCCGTAGGATATTTGAAATCCTCCTAAGACATTGACAATGTCTCGTGCTGAGCCACTACACTAACGGGGGTAAAGCTAGTATGCCGTTTCTCTTAGCACACCGCAATAAATCAGCAGAACAACTGCAATTGTTCTAAGAAACGCTGTGTCTGGCCTTTGCACGGGCTTTATTCCAGACTTACTATTCAGTTTGCAGACTGTCCCGTGGGTTGTTTTGGTTTTCAATCGATGGTAACCCAACCAACTTCTAAAAGATTATCGTGACTTCTTATAGACCTTGCCGTTAATTCTTACTTGCTTGATCTTTGGCCTATTATTCCAAATTTCAGCAGCAGTTTTAGCTGCAAGCTCAGTATTATATGTTTCATATGCTACACGTTTTTCTTGAACATTAACAACAGTTATTTTCCATCTTGACATAATAACCCCTCTTATTGTTTAAGTACTCCGTACCGGATTCGAACCGGTGTTCTTCTGAATGAAAGTCAGATGAGATGGACCGCTACTCTAACGGAGCGTAACCCTTTCGGGCTTAGTGCTAGTGTACTACTCATCGAAGAAGCTGTCAACCTTGGTTTTGATACTCTCTGTGGCTTCTTCAATTACCTCAAGCATTTCTCTGACCTTGGTATCAATTTCGTCAGTGATATCTCCTGCGATTTCATCTGCCGCTTGACGAGCATAATACTTCATATTGCTTTGAACCTGTTGTACAAAATAATCAACAGGCACATCAATGCCATTGATAGTAATTTTCATGTCAACATCTTTGAATGAGTCAGTAATAAGATTCAGCTCACTGAACCTGACTTCATTTTCTTTGCGCTGTGCGGTAACCAGATTAATTACCATCCAGCTAAGAAAGCCAGCTCGATCAAGCTCGTGCCAATTGAACTTCATTTGATGCTCCAATACGATTACGTAGCTTGTCAGTCATTGAATTGGTCTTTGGGTTGTTAATATGTGCTTCTGTAAAGTCAAAGCTATTAAGCTGTCTACCAATACGTACTTCAATACAATCTATACAGAGCATACCTTTTTCAGGCATCCCGGCGGAAATAAACCAGATTTCTGATTTTACAAAGTAATGTTCAAGCTTGGTACAACGATTACAATCCAAGCAGTTCCACTTACGCCGAGACTTATGCATTATATCCTACTTTTTATAGACGACTTTTCCACTTACTTTAATCTGAGTAACCTGATCTTTTTCTTTTTCTCTTTTTACGATCTCAGCAACTAATTCTGGTGTATTGGCACCATATGTAGCAGCCAATCTATTACCTTGATATACTTCAATGGCTGGCATTATTTATTACCCTCTGTTCTACCTTCTGCTTTATACATTTTAAAACATATTAAACATAGATTTTGAGATTTCCATGAACCCTTGATTTTTACTCTTTTACGCATTACTGCTTTTGCCGTAACACATCTCTGACATTGCTCTGGTGCTTCTTTATCATTTGTAAACATAAAGTACTCTCGACGGGAATCGAACCCGCTCCGTAAGAATGAGAATCTTAAATCCTACCGTTAGACCACGAGAGCTTGGCTCCCCAGACAGGTTTCGATCCTGTGACCTTCGGTTTAACAGACCGACGCTAACTGCCAACTGAGCTACTGGGGAATATAAATCAAAACTCCGATATCCGGATTCGAACCGAAAAGAAGTGGGTAACAACCACTCATGTTGCCAATTACATCATACCGGATTAAGAAGCTGTCTTACCGTGAGGCAAGCATTGCTTCCGTGTACTATGCTAGCAGCTTGCACGGATCATGTCAAGCTAGTTGTTGCTATAAACCAATGTATCATTGACATAAATCAATAGTGTTTTAGATTTATTTGATTCATCCCTTACGATCTTGTCTTTTTGAGAAGTATCATCGGTTTTGTATACCGCATTAGAGCGGGCACCACGAGCGACTACAGTTATTTTATATGTTGCCATTATTTTCTACGTCTCCATACCATCTTATTATTGACAAAGATGGCATCATTGGTTGATTTTCGTTTCTCTCGATTAACAATCGTATTTTTCTTGCTTTCCGAATCAGTACTATATGTAGCAACGGTAGTACGATTCGCTTGTACACTGATTTCATATTTAGCCATCTTTATCCGCCAGCTCCTTATGAGTGTTACAAAATGGAACAAGCTGCTGCCTAAACATGAAAACACCAACTGGAGGATTCGAACAAGCCCTTATATGGCATTTACGCTCATGCATCGGAAGCTTTTGTTTTGCCATCACTCATCCTCTGGAATAAAAACGCTGGGCTTGGACAAAAGTGCTTGCATTTTTGGCATGAAAACCGGCTCTCGATCAAGCACTCTGTTGAACTCTTCCCATTCTCGATTAGTCAATCGGAAAATGATCGGATGTAGCTTAGAAATGTCTTCCATGTCGGTCAACTCCTTAGCAGTGATGTTCGCCAATGTCATTCAAACTATATATTTTTCTAGAAACGGTATCTGTTGTATTATCTGAAAGATCCAAATAATAACTACCAAAGAATCCTGATTCTTCTCGTTTTCCAGTTACAGTAGGACATGTCATCGTACATGCTTTAATACCAAAACCTAAACCAACAACACATACAATGGCAAATAATACTTGTAATGTTTTACTTGTAATAATATTGAACATGTTATTCCTTCCGGACGTGCCGCGTGTGAGGATCGAACTCAACCTTTAATATGTTTATAAGACATACCCTAGCCACCAGCCAGTCTACGCGGCTTGACTAGCTTAGCTTAGCCTAGTCAGTTCGTGCTGTCAAGCTACTTTTTTCCAGATGTACTGGCTGCTACCAGGTTCTTTTGGAATTTTATTCCATCTGGAACCACAATGACTGCACTGCCATCCTGTTATACCTTTGGATTCATTATCTCCTTTTGGAGACCTTATCATCCAATTTCGTCTACAATTACAAGGCATCTTTATTTTTTCTTAAGACTTCAAATGCTTTACCTATTGAGCTGGCATTTGTAGCTAACCACTTTCTGTCTCGAAACGCTCTCTCATAATTAGGCTTGAATCTTGACTTGTCATACTTGCCCCATTTTTGACCATAGTCGCCAAGTGAAGCACATACTCTACCAAGATTTACCCAATCAACTTGCTGTGTTGCTTCGCTCATCTTAGCAACTGCTTCGTCCACTGTCAAGTTCTGCACCTCTTATCGGCACGCAGTCCATCTGTGCCCTTAGAAGATATGCTACAGCATCAGGCATGGGAACGTCAACCCCTTTAAGTCGCCAACCGTTGATATAAACTCTGATGGTAGCACAGTCGTCAAGAGTATATTTGACATCCCAAAAGTCGAATCTGAATACATATCTATAATTCATTTCAGTTATTCTTAACACGTTTTACCAAACCAATAATACATGCAAAACAGTGATACAGATTGTGATCACAATTTGTAGATTTAGTTTTATACGCAGTTGGGAACAGAGCTGGTTGCGGACCAGATCCACATACATCACATGTTTCACCAATTAGTAGAATTCTACCAGTTTCACAATTATCACATTGTTCAGGTCTTGGCATTTTTATTGTACGTTGTTTACGATTGACAAAGTTGACGGTACCATCAGCGTTAGGTAACGCATCACCTTTAAGATTATTACATGGTTGACATGCTAATCTAAGATTATTCATCGCCCAAGTTCCACCGGCCGATAATGGCCAAAAGTGTTCAATCGTTACTTCTTTTCTTGAAGTAAACTTTTTATCACAGATATAGCAAATAAAACCATCTCGTTGTGTCAGAACATCTATGATCTCTGAACGAGTTATCTTATTTGGTCTATCTTTCAAATCTTCCACCATTATAGTACAGCCTTTCATTCTCAGGTCATCTTACCTCAAGCGGTAACGTTGGTCAAGCTACAGCATCCTGATACCGGCGAGAAAATCAGCTACATCTTGTGGCATCGCTCTTGGTGCCCTGATTACATTATCATTTTCTTGTTGATTCCTAGCCGCCAATTCAAGTGCTTCTCTACGTTCTTTAATAAAATCACTATGAGTGAATGTGCCAATAGTTCCAACTCTTGGCGTTAAAGTAGCAGCGTTGTATGCCGCTCCACATACAGCATCGGACAAGTCCTTACTTGATTTGTTAGTGTGATCAACATTACCGTTAGGTAAAACAACCAGCTTTTTTAACTCTTTACGCAGCAATAATACATCTGGCCCCTTGATTCTATGTTCACCCATCAATGTAGCAAGGTCGGTATATTGATCTCTACCGACTGACAACTTCTCAGCTTTAATACCTACATCATTTAGATGCTTAATAGTTTGATCTGAATTCCAACGGTCAAAGGTAACAAGCTTTATATTAAACCCGGCCTTTTTTACTTTAATAGTAAAGTCTCTGACATCAGAGAAATCCACCGGTCTGTTTCTGTCAGGCTTCCAATACTTCACCATATCTATAATAACATAAGGATGCATCTCACCAGCATTATCAAAAACAGTTGATTGCCACGATTCTACGTGACCCATAGCCCAACCACAATTGTCCTGCACTCGCGCCAGGTCAACATGAATATAATATTCTTTTTCTGGATCTGGCTTAAGAGTAATATCAACATTTCCTGTTACATCAGTAAGTCCATTACCAACACTAAATGCAAGATCAATCTTTTCTTTGGATGGGAACCATCCTCCTTCAACACCATCAGCGGGATTACAAGCAAATCTACCCAAAGCATCTGATGCATTCTTATAAAAATCTCTCTTAAATGAATCAATAGTCTTGGTTGGATTAACTTTCCATGTTGGCCTACGCATAGCCCAGACTTCTGAGAACTTATAACTAATGATCTCGTCTTCTGTCCATGTAATAGAATATTCATTCTCTGGAATGCCATCTTCCAAGTCTATATTCAGCTTGAAAGTATGTTGATACTCAACCATTTCTTTCTCGGCTATACATTCATTATATTTTGTCATAATGAATCCTTCATTAGATCTAGGCCAAGAAAGAATTAGAACCTTACCGACATCATCAAAACGAGATGAAACAGTACCGCTCAAAGTGTTATACATCTTATTGGCTAATGGATTACCTTCTTGAGACCCACCTTCGTCAAAACCATCGATCTCATCCAGCACCGCCAATAAAACGTTATAACCCTCGGTAGCTTCACCTTGTGAATTACCAGAATAAACGTTAATACATTTATCAAATTCTATTGATCTAGCCAATGGCTTATATTTGCCCTTGAACCAAGGACATTTCTTTATTCTTGTCTTAAAACCTGAAAAGAATACATTGGCTGCCTGATCAGCATTAATAGCAACATTGATAATATCAATGTTGTCGCCTGAAGGTTTACCATAATATTCCGCAGGATCTTTTAAGCAAAGAAGTTGATATACAACATAAGCACAAATGATCTGGGACAGGGCATCCTTACCAGAACCCTTTCCCAATGTTAGAATAAGTTCTTTTTTGTTTGTTCTCCACAATCTTTGTCCTTCACGTGCACCGTGAAGTTTAATTAAAGTCGACTCTCTATATATCTGAGAACCGACTTTTACTATTTCAAGTTGATATTTTGATAACTGAGGGAAACCAAGGTAATCCTTTGAATAAACAAACTCTTCAACACCAACCGGCGTTTCTTCAAATTCATCTTCATCCAAAGCACCCATAAAGTCAGAGAAGTCAAGACTCATGGTCTAGTCTCCACTATAACGCCTTCTAGTCTACCAGTTACTTCAGATAATCTCTTTTGTATCTTCCGGCCAATATCTGGATGTTCTCTTGATATTTCTTTTAATATCTCTACAAGAATAGCCTGCTTCTTTTCGGATTCCGCAATTTGATCACCAATAGTATTATCTGCAATCATACCAGCCTTGGAAAGTAATTCCACACGCTTGGCTTCTGTATCGGCAATCATTTTCAAGCCAGTCATAGCTGCCTTGTGATCATCTTTAAATTCTGCTGCTTCTACTTGTCGATATATATTCTTGACAATATCAGAGTAATGAACGTCCACACTAAGAACAATATCTCTTGCTCTAAGTCTGATTGCTTTATCTTGGGCCGCGAATTCTTTAAAGTCCGCAAGATGTTTTTCTACTTGCTTTCTATTATTGCCGGTATGCCTAACGATATCCGTTACCGTATAGCCCTTTACATGCAAAAGAACAACTTCAGACTGATCATCATAATAACGCATTACATCAGCCTCTGACGCTTCTCTTTTTTCCATATCAGACATTTTTCCTCCTATAGCTTACTTTAGGAGTTATTACCTTTGATATTTTACTAGGATAAAAAGACCTAAATCCACCTTTTTCTTCTTGGCATTCCACCCAAGTTACATCTTTAATTATGTTATGAACAAGACAGTCGAATATAAATATAGTATGTTCACCCTTGATCTTAAATTTTGTTCCTGGCTTCATTGTAAAACCATTGAAATCTAATTCATAAAAGACTGCCTTGTTTACATCCGTTGACCATCTAGTTGGTGGCGAGTCATATAACTGATCTTTCTTTTTCATTTCATACCGCCGTTCGTAGCGGTCGGCGCATATACCGATCCAGTGAAACTGATCTTCCTATATCTTATACCGCCGCATATATCGCATTCTTTTCTATTATCTCTTTGATCTATTGGAACATTAATTTCCTTGAATGTTAAACATCTCATGCATCCATATTCATAAATAGGCATAAATAATTCACTCCTTGCTATCGACATTATAGCAAGGAGTGAATCAACATGTCAATCAGTTTTGCAGAGCCCTGTAGATACCTTCTTCAATACTGATTTTTGGTGTATAAAAAGTACTCATTTTGGTTGGGTCTCCAACTCTATAGTGAACACCTTTAGGTGCGGATATAATATGATTGAACTCTGGAGTATATCCAGCAGCTTGCGTAACCATATCTGCCAATTCATTAAAATTGGTTGGGATGCCTGAGCATAGATTAACCGGACCTTTAACATCTTGTTCTATTGCATCCATTGTTGCATTAACAATATCGTCAATATGAATCCAGTCTCTTGTCTGTTCACCAGTTCCCCAAATATCGAATACCGGAACTTTACGTCTGGCTCTATCAAGGAAGTCAGGGAATGGATACCCAAGTGCTTGCTCTGTACCATACCCTGAAAATGGTCTGAATACATGGATTCTAACGCCCTCATTTTGGGCATGTCTCGCCAGCATTTCACCGGTCAATTTTGACCAACCATAAGTAAGATCAGGATTAGAAATATCATCAAGATCTATATAGTCTTCTTTTAATCTACAATCATTCTTGAATAGACCATCATATTCCTCTTGGTATGCAATCGGATATGCTGCTGAGCTTGAATAGTAAACAAAATGCTTAGGTTTTGTTCTTAGCGCCCATTGAAATGCTTCTGAATCAATTGCTAGATCTACAGCTACACTCAATGGTGCACCTTCAATAGTTACTCTTCCACCTACCACCGCCGCTAAATGTATAACCAAGTCATAATGTGTATTATCATATCTAAAGAAGTCTCTTGCATCTATTGGATTAAGTGTATCTGCTATATCTACTAGAGCAATTTCCCATCCTGTATTGAATAGTTTTTCACAAAACTTACTACCAACAAAACCATGTGAGCCTGTTATTAAGGCTTTCTTTCCTTTTCCATTAATCATAATAGTCACCCATATGTATTATATATGAATGACTATTATTTCACAGATTTCCGGACATAACTTGGAAGATACTTGATTCTTCGTGTCTAAGAACATTATATCCAGCTTGTTGAATTAGATTCTCATAAGCTGGCCAGCTCCAGCCCCATGTATGAAATTCGTAATGAGCTTCTGGAACTTCCCCATTAGGACCACTGACAACAATATACTTAGATTGTTCAGCAACTTTCTGAACCATTTCATGTGGTTTATGAAAATGCTCAAGACATTCAGTCATAATTGTAAGATCACCTAATTCAATATCTTCATTAGCAACGTCAGCGTATCTTACATCCACCCCGCGCTTATTTACACCATCTTTAATATTTGATGGCTGGAATTCATAACCCCAAGAATCTATACCTTGTTGTTTCAAGAATGGAGATAGATATTCTAGCAATCCTCCGTCGCCGCAACATACATCTGTAACTGTTCTAATTCCATTTGCTTCGTCAGTACAGAGTTCCAAGACAAAGGCAGCAGCCAATAAAAGGCGGTCTCTTTGCATACCATGCTGTTCAATATGTGGTGCTGCTTCTCTGTCGTTATGAAACTCTTGTGTTGAAAAGAATGGTGGTTGTTCTGTGATTCTGTCAAAAAATGCATATTCACCTTCTACTAGATCTCTCACTTTTGACCTCTATAATACTCAATCTTTTCTATATCATTTGGCAATTCATGAATTATATATTCCTCAAAGACTCTCTTGTCATTTGACCAATTCTCTTTTGAATTGGCTTCTCTATAAGTTAGATCTTCTTCTGCTCTACCGGCCACCGGATGTAAATGTTGAACGATAACATCTTCCAAATATACTGAACCACCAATTTGATCACCAAGAACCATGAAATAATTATCAATATACAAATGAATAAAATCTTCTGGTAGTGCTCGACCTAGTGCCCTAACGATATCTGGTGTAAATGCTAGTTGAGTCGCAATTGATTGCCCCATAATAAGATCATTACCATAAACAATGCCTGCGCCATTATCTAGTTCTTCTCTATATCTCTGATCCCAATGTTTTGTAATTGGAAGATGATCATCACCCATCCACGCCAAGTAATCATAATCATCACAGATAGATACTGATATTCTATTAAGTGTTGGACCAAATCTCTCACGTTTTTCACTGACTATTAATTTGAGATCGTCTTTACCAAAAGCTACCTCTGCATATTTACTAATTTCTGGATCATCTGAATCGATACCAACATGCAAGTCAACTAGTGACTCTGTTCTTTTTAATGCACCATAAAGTCTTTCAATATTATTTGGTCGTCCTCTTGATGGAACGATTAAAGCCATGTCATTCATTTATTCTCCATTTTTGTTAATTCCTGTATAGAGCCCCATTTGGAGGCATGTATTGTTGTTGGTGCATCCCAGTCATAATCTATTAAATTTCTTACACCCGGCTTTAAAGCATATGAATTAAGTTCACCAGTATGAGATGCAATACATAGCAAACAATCTATGGGTGAAAAGAAACCTCTGCGCTTAATATAATCCAATGCTTTACGGCTTCCCTGTTTGGTAAATGCCATACTGACATTTCCATACCCTTGCCATAATCCTGTTAATTCATCATGTCCAAAGTCAAAGATAGACCTTTGATGTGGTTCATAGCTTGGCTCTCCGCCATCATTATAGCCACTGACAGCCATGTAATCACCCTGCTGGTTGGCTGGTGACCATAGTGCTAATAAATCGGCATGTTCTGGTAAGGCTGCTAAATAATCGTGAGCACGTTGCTCAAAGTCAGCACACGGCATGGCGTCGTCTTCAAAGTATATAATACCATCATTTTCGGCACCATATTCAAGACAGTTAAGAACTGAGTAGAATATACCAAACTCACCGGCTTTAAACGGTCCTGGCGTTTCTACATCATGCCATTTACGTTTAGCCTTGCCAAGTTCAACTGGATCTTTTCCATTAACAAAATCTATATTTGCTTCATTTGTTCTAATGAAACGCTGTCTTATCCAAACCTTCTTATAGAACCTTGAGTCATCTATTGTTATAATCGCATAATCAATCATTGATCAGACCATACTTTTTAAGATTCTCTCTAATTGTATTCTCAGAGCATCTAGCTATGGCTGCCATTTCTTTTATTGAATAACCTTTTGTAAGAAAATTCATTTTAAGCCATGCCTCGCTTTGATATATTTTTATTCTTTTCATCTTTTATTGTCAACATAGAATGCTAAACCGATAGCATCGGTTATATTATCCGATTCAATATCTATGTTGAACGTACTCCTTACCCATTGTCTGGTTCTATTCTTTCTTATATCTCTGTTTTTTGCCATATACCAATTCTTACTTTTTCCCGGAAAATCGTGTTGAATCTCAGCCTTTTCTCTTGCAGTAAGATTAGGATTACCTATTCCAGACTGCCAACTAAGTGGATTGATCTCAACCACACTGATATTATCATCTATTAAACAACTAATAACGGTACCTGCGACGAACGCCATTTTTATAGCAGTATCTATAGATCTAACGAAAATAGTTTTTTCTATAGCAATTGAAGACATTTGAAATTCATGTTTAATTGATTCAATTTTCTTACGAGCATCAGACGCTCGATGGTAAACATCATTACCTTTAAAGAATATTTCACCATATTTTAATAATTTACCATTATGGACAAACGAATAGGCTAGACTGTTGGTTGAACAGTCTAGTCCCATAGTAGGAAATTTATTATTCATTTTCATCCACATAAGAAAATCCAAGACTACGCAAAAGATCAATTTTTTCACTATCTGTCTCTTTTATTTGACAGGAATGACAAACATCATCTTGATTATATCTTGACAATCTAGAGTCGCATTTAATACAAACTCTATTTATTTCTCTTCGCCTTTGTTTATTTTCGTGATATCTTTCTATAAGCTTTTTATTAGTAGCCGCATTACAGCATTCTTTTTTACAATAGATCATATTTGGGCGGCGTTTTATAAACGATTCGCCGCACCAAACACAAATTATTTCTGAATCAGTCTTCGTCTTCATATTTTAATACTGGAATATCAGTGTCCCCCTCCGGTTGAATAAAACACCATTTCTGGATTGGACATTCTTTACAGATTTTAGAATTCGATCTAAAAGGATTCTTTGGAAGCTTTCCTTCTTTATATGCTGCAAAGACCATTCTCATCCAATCAAAGACACCTTCTACTTTATCTCTATTGGCATCTGTCATCTCGACTGGGATCAAGAGTTTCTGATGGTCATTCTTATCTTCATATAGAAGCACTCCATATTTCTCATCAAGGATATATAGATAGATTAGAAGTTGAAGAACCTGATACTCCGGCCCCGCGTTTTTTACCATCCTTGATCGCCATGCTTCAGTTCTTGTAGTCTTAATTTCAACAACTATATTATGTCCATTGTAATTCTTGATAATTAAATCGACAAACCCTCTGATTGGAGGATCGTCATTCTTTATCTCTTTTTCAATTTCAACCTCTAATTTACTATTGCCGAAATTAGCTTGAATTCTTTCATGTGCTGAAGTACCAGCGGACATATTGTCAACTGATTTAGAAGTGTACTCTTCTACAAAATCTGCACCATTAAATGCAAGTACCCATCTTCTAGGACACTTACCAGAACCATATCCAACTGATGATGGTGAGAATCTTTCTTTTTTAATATGCTCATTTTTATTTGTTGCATCGGAATAACTGGCATCTAATATTTTGGCCAGGCTCTCTAAGCCATATGGTGTTTTGTCAAACCATAGATTTGCAAACTGACTCATATCACAGCGTCCTTGCCTGATATTTTAGTCCATCAACTAATTTATCCAATGCTTCTTTAAGAGTATAGTAAATATTCTTTTTGTGATTATTATCCGTACCAGCTTTATCTCTAAGAATAGTTGTGTAGGTCACAGCTAATACCGCATACTTTGTGCTAAGAGCTTGAAGTTTGACAATTAAATGTCTTGCTTTCTCTGGTTCCATATAAGGCTTTACCGTTAATTTAATAACCAAGTCCATAGCCTCATCGAAGTCTGGATCTTTAAGAAAATTAGAAAGGTCGTTGATCTCTGTAATTTTAGAAACTAGTGATAGCGTATCATCCATATTTCTTCGACCACTCTTCTAGCATCTGGTGGAACATGACATCTCCAATAATCCATGTTCGTATAGTGTCATTGTCTTCGCCAATGGCAACCATTAATGCCGGTTCTTGGAGATGCTTGGCAGCGTCAGAGCATACCTTAGCCCATACTTTTTGATTTAGATTAAAAGACTTCTTTGCTTCTTTTACATCTACAATAAAAGGACCTAGAACAGCATCGCCTTTTTTGTATTTACCCCGGCCAGAATTAGGTTGTGGAATTCCACCCATTTTTCTGATCTCGTCTTTTTCTGATCTTGCGTCAGCCATTTATAATCCAACCCCAATTCCCTTGTAAAATTGTTTCATGTTCACTTGGACATATAACAATTAGTGTCTTATTGACCTTATTATAGTACACTTTATCAGCGGGTGCAAAGCATTTTTCACACGCTGAATCAATATCTACTTCTATAAGGTCGGGTGCCTTTTTAGGTGCACCCTTTCCTTGAATGAATTCAGGCATTTAGCACCTTCTGCGCTATTTCTTCGGCAATAATTGGATTATCTCTCAACCATGTAACCATCTTTTGTCTGCCTTGGAACTTTTCTTCACCATAAGAATACCATGCTCCACCCTTATTAATGATGCCAGACTTTTCGGCTAGATCGGCTATTTCACCAATTTGATCTACTCCAACATGATCACCAGCATAATAGAAGTCATACATTCCCATTTGATTTGGTGGGCCAATTTTATTGAATTCAACAGTAAAGTTGACTGGACGTCCGACAGGCTTACTAACTATTTTATCGTTTCTCTTTATATCGGCAGTAATCTGTTCGCGTTCGGATGCCGAAGACCATAGTTTAATAACGGTGCTTGAATAGAACTTCATTGCTTCTCCACCCATAGGCTGAAGCTGAGCGCCATAAGTATTGAACTTATTTCTGGCCTGTGAAATCAATACCAATGCTGTATTTTTATTCATATAATTGAATTTATTTACAGCAATACCAAGCTCCTTTGACATCGTACCAATCTGCTTAGTACCCTCAAGACCTTCTTTGAGTTCTTCACCTTTTTCAAAGTATGTTGAAGGAATCAATGAGGAGATAGAATCAGCCACAATTGCATCAACGCCATGTTTCATAAGCTCGCAAATTGTAAGTGTCCAACTATCAATATCTTTAGCTGGTGAAACAATAAGTTGTGTAGTATCGACACCAAGCTTTTCTGCCCATACAGGATCAAAGCTGGATTCTGAATCAATCCATGCGCATGTCTTTCCTTGCTTTTGTGCCATACCTACTGATTGCAAACACATTGATGATTTACCAGCAGATTTATTACCCCATACTAGAGTCTGTCTTCCCATTCCTATACCGCCGAGAAGCGCATTATTCAAACCAATGCTGGCAAGCTCAAGCTTTTCAATATTTCTATTGGAAGCAGCTTCTACTCTATCTCTTGTCTTTTTATCAAGCTTAGCCATAATTTCTTCTATGCCCATTGCTGGTAACCTGTGCTTCCATAACCATGCGTTCCACGGTCACTATCTGACAACTGAGACACTGTATTAAACGTGACGTACTCTACTGGCAGAATTAATATCTGGGCGATCCTGTCACACTTATTAACCATATAATTGGCATCTGTGTGGTTCATCAGAGTTACAGATACTTCACCACGATATCCTGAGTCGATAACACCAGAACTATTCATGCCGATTCCATATTTGGTAGCAAGACCAGATCGTGGTCTGACTAAACCAAAGTATCCTTCTGGAATTTCAAATGCCACGCCTGTTCTAATTAACTTTTGTCCACGTGCATGTACGATTGCATCTTCGTCAGAAAACAAATCTGCACCGGCGTCGCCTGGTTGAGCATATCTTGGCGGTAAAGCACTTTCACTTAGAAGCTTGATTCTCATCTGCATCCATATCATCCTTATCTATTAGTTTTACTATGAGAATGCCATCAACAATGCTGATGGCAACTCCACGATCTTCCTTAGAACTTACTGAATCTTTAATCTTCGCGGCGTCAAATTCTATTGTGCCACCATGTCTGTCTAAAAGCTCATGAAATAAATAGGGTATGAGCGCACCCTGTAAATTAGCTTGCTCCATTAATAAACTTAGTCCCTTTATATTCTTTGATATCCAATGCTCTTACAGAGCCAATCTTACAAGTCATTCTAACCATTTGAATATTCTTTTCGAATACCATTAACGTTTGAAGATTCTTTTCGAAATCACAGACAACTAGATTAGCAATTTTCTTACCATTTTTAGTAGTTTTTGCCTTTGCATAAAGAATCTTATATTGTCCTTCAACAATATCTTCTAATATTGGTCTGCGTAGATAATCAAGTACAATGTCATCTGCTTCGTTTACTTCTTCCAAGTCAATGTACTTCATGATACTGTTATTACCGATCAAAAACAAGTACATCTTTCCCTTAACGACTTCAATGTCTTGATCGGCAAAAGCACCAGCAGTTCCTGATGAGTCTACCATATCAACTCTGGCCCAGCCTTCACCACGCTTGATTGCTTTGACCATTCCCATAACAATAAAAGTTTCATCATCCATATATTCTTCCAATGGAGTGATTTGATCTTTCATTCTTTGAGTGATCATATCCGTATCGAAGGCTGGCACGCCAAGATACTCATATAGATTCTTTTTAAAATCTTCTGGTACTGGATTGTCATCGAATGATGCGCCGCCAAAAGCATTAAGAGCTGATAGAACTCTGCTGTTAAGACCACTTCCTTTAGTCATAGCATACTCTCTAAACTCTTTATAGTTTGCGTATGGACGTCCACTAATAATTCTTTGAGCTAAAGTGTCAGAGATATACTTAACCCCGGACAAACCCATTCTCAACGCTGTATCTTCAATAGAGAATGTTGTATTAGAACTGGAAATGTGTGGCAATCTAATACGAATATTCATTTGCTTACACTCAAGCAGATAATCCGTGATGTTTTCTCTATTATCTTCATTACGAAGCAAAGCACACATGTATTCAAGAGGATAATGATATTTCAACCATGCGGTCTGATATGAAAGCATTGAATAAGCAACGGCGTGAGATTTGTTAAAAGCATATGCCCCTGATTCCTCAAATGAAGTCCAAAGCTTTTCAGCGACTTCTTTTGTTACTTTCTTTTGAGCACCCATGACAAACTTAGGCTTAAATGTATCAATTACTTCACGTTTTTTCTTACCAATACCACGGCGAAGTGCATTTGATTCACCAACAGTGAAACCAGCAAGATCTACTGACAGCTTCATCATTTGTTCCTGATAAACTGGATATCCAAATGTTTCATCCATAAAATTTGAAACATCCTTATGAATCTGAATACCTTTTGTCTTACCAAGCTTAGCGCTAATATAATCTTTACCAATAGCATTCCAAGCACCCGGTCGAACCAACGCATTCGATACTGTTAGATCATTGAAGTCATTACAACCCATGTTCATCAATAGTTTAGTATAAGGTGCAGCTTCACATTGAAATACTCCAAGTGTTCTGCCTTGACCAAGCATGTGATAAACATCTTCATCTTCATAATTAATATGCTCAAGGTTAATAGCGATACCTTGATTCTGTCTAATCAAATTAATGGCATCTTCAATAACAGTCAATGTCTTCAGACCTAGAAGATCGATCTTAATCAGACCTAGAGATTCACATTCATTTTTATCAAGTGCCACTACTTCAATGCGTTGATCTGAACCTGTTTGTTTTCTAGTTTCAATAGGAGCATAATCAGCAATAGCTCTGTCCGCAACAACTACACCAGCGGCGTGCATACCATACCCATTAATCTTACCAAAGAGCTTTTCAGCAATATCCGGTACTTCTGGATACTTCAGACAGAACTTCTTTGCAGCTTCTCTGAATTCTGCAACAACATCATGCCCAGTGATTTCATCGATACCTTCAATAGACTTAATAGCTTTATTGATTTCTGCATAAGGTACACCAAGGGCACGAGCTGCATCCTTTAGTGCTTTCTTGCCCTTATAACGATTGATATTTGTAATGCTGGCAACGTGACCATACTTATCAGCTAGATATTGTTTGATCTCACCACGTCTGTCATCTTGAATATCCCAGTCTACGTCAGGATAGTCAGTACGTTCCGGATCAAGGAATCTCTCAAATAGGAGGTGCTTCTTAATAGGATCTAGGCCTGTAATATCTGTAGCATAACATGTAAGTGATCCGGCGGCGCTTCCACGACCAAATCCTGAACGAATACCCATTTTATTAGCAAAATCCATTGCATCACTAACAAGCAAAAAGTATGTTGGAAATTTTAAGTCTTCAATTACTTTAAGTTCATAGTTTGCCCTGCTTACATACTCAGACTTTTCATCCAGGCCACGCTTTTTAAGACCAGCAAATACTTTTTCTCTAAGAACTTTATTAGGATCATCGCTAATTTTTGGTAGAGTGTCCAGCCCCTCTTGATAAGTGTAATCACTAATACGATCAGCGATCTCTAGAGTATTTTCAAAGATGTCTTCACGATTGATACCAGTTTCTACGAGTTCGGCTTTTCTCAAATCGTACCCCCCGATAAATAGATTGATATCTCTAAAGCTCATTCTACGCTTGCCATCTTTTTGAGCTGAATCTGGATAAATGTAATCCAGACGTTCCATCAATTCCATCTTGCTAGCTTTAGCCAGGTCGAAAGACTTGTCCATCTTAGGGTGAGTTGAAAGAATAAGAAAAATCTCTTCCATTACTCTTTGGTCTTCTGATGCGTAATGACTATCTTCCGCAACAATAGCTTTGATCTTTAGTTCATCTGCTAGCTCAAGCAGATCATAGTTCAATTTAACAGGATTGTGCCCTTGCAATTCAATATAATAACGATCACCTAGCAGACCTTTGAATTTCTTTGCTTGCTCGTAAGCATATTCATAATCCTGGCGTTCGTTCATAGCTTTACTTAGAAGACCACCCATACACGCGCTGGTGAAAATAATATCTTCATTGTACTGCTCAAGCAATTCAAAATCCATACGTGGCTTGTTATAATATGCCAACCAGGCTTCACGATCGATAGCTTGTAGATTCTGAAGACCTTTGTCATTCATAGCCAAAGCAATAAGATGTACATAAACTGATGTACCGTCTTGTCGTGATGTTTTTGCACGTCGGTCAAATCTGTCTGTTTCTGAATAATAAAGCTCTTCGCCAAGAATTGGCTTAACATTATACTTCAAGGCTGAACGCTGGAAACTTCTGTGCCCCGCCAAAGTTCCATGATCTGTAATGGAAATAGCTGGCATACCAATTTCAACAGCCTGTGACATCATTTCATCTGTTGAACAAAAACCATCTAGTGGGCTATATTCTGAATGACAATGTAAACCAGCGATTTGAAAAGACATTATTTAATCTCCTTTTAATGGTCTCTGTGGACCTGTGTCTATTAATGGAAACACCCCGCCGAAGCGGGGTGTTCTACAACAATCTTACCATTCAAAACTTTTAGCAGCTTCTGCTTGTGAAGCGGGAGCTTGAGTTTCATTCTTTTTAGCATCTGGTAGATAGAAATTCTTCTGCTCTTCGTAAGGAATCTTACGACTAACGGCAGTAGCTAAATCAGCCAACTCTGCGGATTGAGTAATCTCAAATGAAGTCTTTAGCCTAGGAGTAAGATTCCATGAATCGTTACGCTTAGGACCCTTGGAGATTTCAAATTCCTGTTGCGTGATTGAACCTTCACCATCACCGTCATGGAATCCATAAATTAGATCAAAGAAGGTACCTGGTGCTGGTCTAGAAAGAACCTTGATTTCATTATCTTCTGTTTCGATGTAAGTGTATAGATTAGACTTAGCAGCCCAAGCGCCATACTTCTTTTGCCCTTCGATTTCAATTACAGGTTCTACCTTTACCATCTCACAACCAAAGCAGCGACCTTCTGAATCATAAGAGCATTCAGCTCTACGAATAAAGTTGTAAGGAGAAGTGTGCTCATTGAGAAATACAAATGAACCATTATTGCTATCGTAGTTTACAGAATCTGCACTGATTTCCTGACGGAATCTAATACGTACCGGATTCCTCTTTGCAAGACTAAACCAATCAACTGTAGGACGGTCTGCACGTTCTTTAATTTCACGCTTTTTACGAAGTACATCATCTAGTGAAAATGCCATTTTATTTGTTTCCTTTTCTATGTTTATTGTTTTATGGCTTGGCTTTTACTTAAGCTGCCTAGTCCATTATACCACTTCGTCAGATCAAAGAGAAGAGCTTATTCTGTCGCTTCCAGAAGGCCCACTCAATAGAGCTGATTGAATTATCAATACATTGGGCAATTTGCTCATCTGTCATATCCCCGGCGTCTTTTGCACCATCCGGATATACAATATGATAGTCATAGCTAGCCCATCTAATTCTCTTTGATGGTAGAGCCTTGATTATTTTTTCACCCAGTGCTCTGCCTGGATTATGTCCTAGACATGTGTTTGGACACTTATTACAATAAGGAGATCTGTGTTTGTCTGGATCATCCATATCAGTCATGATAATAATTGTATTGAAATATCTATCTAATGTTTGCTTATGCCACTCGGTGAAAAATCCACCATTGGTAGCAACCACATTTGGATATCCAGCTTGATGTACACGCATAGCATCCATTGAAGATTCCACAACAATTACCGTATCACCAATTTTCTTAGCCCTATGAGCATTGAAAAGAAGTTTACTTGTTGGTAACTTATCTGAATTCTTGAACACTTTACCAATTCTGGATCTACCGATTATACCGACTAATTTGGCATCCCAATCGTGTAGTGGAATAGCAAGCATATCATTTCTAATAGAATATCCGATACCAAAATAACCTAGGGTTTCAGGCTTGAACTTCCTTTGTTCAACCATATAGTCTTGACCAAGTGATCCCCATAAATCATCAGCCATTCTATTCATAGTGTCTACGTTAAAGGTTGGAAGCTCAATCTTTTTATCAAGTAAATCTTCTATCTGCTTGCCAATAGGACCAGATGATGTCTTATGTCTGTCAATAATTCGCTTGACGACAAAAGGATTTGAATTGGTCATATGGGTGACCAACTTTACCAGGGTTCCTCTTGCATCACACATGGGAGAAAAACATAAATAAAGACCTTTATCTTTATCTATTGACAAACTTGGACTATCAGTATTTCTATGGAATACACAGAGACAAAGTAAATTTGTCTCTGTTTCCCCCCTTACGTCTACACCTATATCATTCAATATGGCTTCAATCTGACCAGCACTATAAACTTCATCCATCTTTGATTAATCTCCCATCAAGCCAAAAAGTATAGTCCTGCGCTTTTTTCTTCCCGGCGTAAGATCCATACATGGTAAGCCGAAATGTATATCTGTCGCCTAGCCATTCAGTTGACCAATGAGATCCCATATTGTAAATGGGAAGATAGCCAGTTGACTTCATGACATCAATTATAATCCTTTCGAATTCTAATCTAAGCCTTATGAAATCTTTATCATCTTTTATGATGCCATGCTGACTAAAATGCTTTACCGGTTCGTGCATGATCAGTCTTCTTCATCTGGCTCATCAACCCAAACTTCTTCAATATTACCATTGGCAATATCCATTTTTAGCATGAAATTGAATAGTGGACCGTGACGGTTTTTACGTGCGATGACTTCAGTTAGATTGTGACCTTCACGTTGTTTATGAGAAATCATACTGAGAACCAAGTCAGCATCGAAAGCCGATTGTCTAGATCCTGCGACCTCATAGATTTGAGGAGGAGTAAAATACTCCTTAGTCTCATTACTTGAAGCGGAAGCAACACAAACAACAGGAACTTCATTTCTCATTGCTGTCGCTTTGTTTTCTTTTGACACATTTCTTACTTTTTCAGTTTCACCGCTGGAATTCTTATTATCTTCCTGTAGTTGCATATAGTCGATGTAAATAATATCCGGACCATATTGATCAATCTTGGCTTGAAGCTGAAGGTTATTAAATCCACCCATGCCTTCTGAACCAGTCACAACAAAAGAATTATCATTGTCAAGCTCTTGCGAAGACCAATTCTCCATATCAATAAGATCAATTTCAGCACGGGAAAGATCTGACATGTTGAACTTACCTCTGGACATCAAGGCGTACGCACGATTTCTTACTAGCTCTGGAGACATCTCAAGGGATACATATAAAACTTTCTTCCCTTGCTTCCAGGCGTTAATAGCGAACTCCAGTGCAAGCCATGACTTACCTTGGTTGGTCCTAGAGATGATCATAATATATTGACCAGGTCCAGCGCCAGTCGGATAATTAGCGTCAATCGAATCAAAACCAAATCTGATTCCAAGTACACCACCGTTTTCTTCCATTCTACGCTTTGTCTCAGTAAAATGTTCAACGGCTTTAGAGTGGTCAGTAATATCAAGATCCTTGACAACATTTGAGACTTTACTGATTTCGACAAATCTTTTTTGAAGATTGCTCATAATCTCATCATTAGGCCTACGACCTAAATCGCTGGCCAGGCCTCGTGCAATACGTTCAAGCATGTTGCTTGTATATTCTTCACGCAGTTGCTCAAGATAATGTTTTACATTTCCTGATGTTTCAATTAATTTAAAGCTATGGTCCTCTTTGGCAAATCTTTCAGTAATAATATCAGCCGGAACGATCTGTCTATGCTTTGTGTAATAATTCTTAATGAATTCCCACACATCAGCATAAGAATCAAACAGTTCATCAACATGCGATCCATTGATTAATGGTGCGATGTCTTTTTCCTTGATTACTGAAGAGATTACTCTGATTTCATTGATCAATTCTTGCCGTACCTTTCTCTAAATCTTTGAACAGCACTTTGTGTCTCAGATAGTAATTGTTCTCTCTGCATTAAGTCTGCTTCTTCAGCGTTCATTTCTTGAATCATTTCATCATATTTATAGAGAAACTCGCTGATGCTAACTTCAGTATAATGCGAGATATAGTAGTCTGCAAGAGTCTTGGCTTCTGTTAGTTTGATATCTTTAAGCATATCAACCACAGCGTATTTAAATTTAGACCTATTGACAATAGGTCTAGTCTTAAATTTATCAGTGTACGACTTGACAAAATGATTAATAAAAGCATCTGCATTTTCGAATTGACTTTTGCTCACTTAACATACCTCTTAGCTTTTTCTGCTAGCTTACTAGCAACTAGATCATATACTCTGTCAAGGGCGTCTCCTGTTGATTCTTCCGGCTGTTTTTCAGTTGTAACGCCAAATTCAAGAATTACATTTTCAAAATTACCAAGATTAATCGTCGTCTTCACATTCACTTTCACTTCTGACATCTTCTACCTCTCTTTCCATACAAAATCCGAATCCGAGTTTAATATCCTCATTGTGATTCGGTTGAATGCCAGCTATGGCATTAGCCATATTAATATATTTAGAGCCTATATTGATCAAGGATTTAACATCACCATTCTGGATGGCCAGAACTGCTGCTATATCCAGAGCCGATGCCCCTTGAGCAAACATTTCTTCCATACCAAATTCTGTATCACCAAAAGGTATATAGACAAGTTTGCCTTTCTTCTTTTTCTTACTCATATAGCACGCCATACCTTTACGAATTGACCATCTTTATCTTTAATAAAATATGATTCTCCACCGCGCATTTTTGTCAATAGTTCAGCCTCACTGACTAAATTAAAATTAGCGTATGGTTCTCCGTATTTGTTCTTCTTTGCAAGAGCAAATAACTCAGACCGCAAGTTGAACACGTCGTCTTCTGACCAGTATACGGTAAGCGGACGACGTGTTGCAATAGAATAAGACGTACCAGAGCCACGACTTATAAGGTTCCTTTCCATCATGACCTTAAGATACGTAATTTTCTTATCAATTAATTTTGCCACTTCTTGCAAAGTAAAAGCCTTTTGAAATCTCTTGAGAGTTTGTTGATAATTAAACCACATTCTACTCTCCTCTTCGAAACCCCAAATAACTAACATGTTCTCATTTTTAACTACTCTGATGAGTTTATACAGTTTACCATCAAGAAAGAAGTAGTTCGGAATCTGGGTAGCCAAAATAAGCTCGCTCCCTTTTCTTTTCTATTTTATTCAAAACCTTAGCCGCATAGGTTGCCTTACCTAAGGACCATCGTTCGCCACATTTTATGCAGAATAGTTCTATATCACCATTATAAGAATGAACTCTGTCTATAAATACTCTGCCGTCACATTTTTTACAATAGAGCATTAATTGACCTTCGGCTTATTCCCTGAAAGAGCCAGTTTATTTTCTACCGTTGTACCCTTCATAATGAATTGATAGATCAATTGTGAAGATGCATAAACAGTGGTAAACGTTTGAAATAATGCAACTGTAGTAAATGCCGAAAATCCACCCGTCATAAATAACGCTAGAATTGCCGTTAATACAGACAGTATTGTGGCTACCGCAGCTTTTCCTTTAAAATTCCATTCAACATTCTTTATAAGAGAAGTTAAAAGAACAACTGATATAACTGATGCGATTATTAAACCTGTTAACATTTATAAATCCTCCTTAATTTCACAGGCAACAAGAAATGTTCCTGCTTGATATTGCATCATAGCGCTTCCATTTCTGGTGGCTATGTTAAAAGATTGAGTTGTTTCTCTAATTTGAGAATAACTTTTACGTGGATCTGGCAGGGCATGTGATGTTGAAGCAACAGATATAATCCAAGTTCTATCTTTCATGATTAAACTTGGTGGTCTGAACTTCACCCCAAGACCCGCTTTCACCCCGACGTGGAATATCATAGCACGCACATCACGGTTGGACAAGCGTATTGACTTCATCCATTGCCGACCTGATACTTGTTTATTCCAAGACAATAGTTCATTAATCCACTCTTGAGCTTGATAACCGTTTATGTTTTCTATAATATTCCAAATTTGATCTCTGTATTCACCTGGAATATATTTTGTAATAGTAAAGCTTGCTGCTAATCGGGCCGACCACAATAAATCATCATTATCTATATTTATATCATATGGCTCAAACCAACTGTTATAAAGAACAGCATCTTTTCTATTGGCAAATTTAGTCATGAAAATATCATCCATAGGCTTACGTTCTGTCTGATTAATAGATTCATCGTAAATAATTACTGGATGATCTTTGGTCAAATTAATATTTAGACCCTTGAATTTCATTCCAAGAAAGTGTTGAGTTTTGTACTCGGTCTGTATATGTCTTATAGTATCGTACTCGGTACAATTTCTCTTTGGGTTGTAGGAGATGACTTTATCTCCTACCATTAGCCCATTATCGTATTGCCACCCTCTGTTAGTCCATATCTTTACACCATATGACTTTATCATGCAGTAAATCTCTTACCGTCAATGTAACATGTGTAGCCACGTTCGGTCATATGAATTGGTACTAGATGTACGTGCGGCTTTTGTCCTTCTTCAACATGTGCAATCGCAAATCCTGGTTGCCAGTTATGTGTCGGTGCATATTTAGCCTCTGATACATTCATCAGATGTCCAATTTCATAACCTTCTAGATGTTGAGTTGTAGTCTGATCTGGATCAGTGAAAACTACTGACTTGGCAAAGCTTGCTTGTCTATGTGAGTGTCCTCTAATCAAGGAGACATTCCAGTCTTCCATATCTTGTTTTACACTCTGACCGCCGTGCTTTGAAATGGCAAGTCCATGATGAACATGCATATCACCAAATCTTTGCACCGGCGGACCTTGATAAGAATGCCAAGACCAACCATTCTTATTCAAATCATATAGTGAATCTGGTGTAATTAATCCGTCCAAAGCCTTAGCTTTGGTCTTGATATAACTATCATGTCTTGTCCAACCGTGATTACCATCATGCCAATGAAGATCAGCTTTAGGTGCAGCACTTCTAATATCAGCACTAAATTGTCTCAATAGAACAGAATCTTCAAATACATTATTATCTACTTCGTCAATCTTGCCATCTGCCCAACGAGATGTACCGCAGGCATCATCAATATCCCCGGCTAAATCGATAGCATCTGGTTTCCACCATTTAATGATATCGAACATCATAGATAGCATTCGT
>Ga0068869_100000001_pt1 | contig 178472 bp, 167 predicted proteins | sample KBSMisM52_FD_64676 | JGI IMG/M metagenome (GOLD analysis project Ga0068869, IMG submission 64676) | Miscanthus rhizosphere microbial communities from Kellogg Biological Station, Michigan, USA - KBS Miscanthus M5-2 | ecosystem: Host-associated > Plants > Roots > Rhizosphere > Soil ... | reverse complement strand
CCCGCGCGGCTGCTCGCCGGCTGGGACAACGAAGACCAGTGGCTCACGCTGGGCTCGCATTTGTTCCTGCACGGCGGCGTGGCGCATGTGCTGGGGAATTGCTGGTTCCTGTGGATTTTCGGCAACAACGTGGAATGCAAACTCGGGCACGTGCGCTACCTGCTGTTTTATCTCGCGAGCGGGCTGGGCGCGGCGGCGTTGCAGATCATCGTGGATCCGTCGTCGTCGGTGCCGATGGTGGGCGCGAGCGGGGCGATCTCGGGCGTGCTCGGCGGGTATTTCATCCTGCTGCCGACGTCCTGGATCGTGACGCTGGTGCCGTGGATCGTGCCCATCGTGCCGGTGCCGGCGTTTTTGTTTTTGATCCTGTGGTTCGCGCTGCAGGCCGTGAACGGTTTCGGCGCGCTGATGTCCGGTACGGCGGGAGCGGGCGGCGTGGCCTGGTGGGCGCACGCCGGCGGCTTTTTGACCGGCGTGTGCCTGACGCTCTGGGCGAAGGCGAATCGCTGGGTGCGGCGGTGAGACCGCTCAGTGGCCGCCGTCCAGGTCGCCGGGTTGGAGGAACTGGGTGAAGCCGGCCTTGTTGGCGGCCTTCATATAGGCCTCCTTGCCGGAGATGCTGCCGTCCTGCACGCGGGCGAGCAGGCTTTGGTCCATCGTGACCATGCCGTCGGCGCCGCCGCCCTCGATGATGGCGCGGATGTTGTTGATCTGGCCGCTGCGGATCGTGTTGGGCAGCGCCTCGTGCTGGAGGAGGATCTCGTGCACCGCGCAACGGCCCTTGGGCAGGCGTTTGCAGAGGAGCTGGGCGACCACGCCCGAAAGGCAGCCGGCGAGCATCACGCGCACCTGGTTCTGCTCGGCGGCGGGGAAGGCGTTGATGATGCGGTCGATGGTTTTCGGGGCGTTGTTGGTGTGCAGCGTGCCGAACACCAGCATGCCCATGCTGGCGCAACTGAGGGCGAGCTTGATGGTCTCCAGCTCGCGCATCTCGCCGACGAGAAGGATGTCGGGGTCGTGGCGCATGGCGCCCTTGAGCGCGGCGCCGAAGGTGCGGGTGTGGTCGCCGACCTCGCGGTGCACGATCACGGACTTTTTGTTTTGGTGAACGAACTCGATGGGGTCCTCGATGGTGATGATGTGGCGCGCCGAGGTCTCGTTGATGTAGTCGATCATCGCGGCGAGCGTGGTGGACTTGCCGCTGCCGGTGGGGCCGGTGACGACCACGAGGCCCTCGGTGAGATTGCAGAGTTTCTTGAGCGCCTGGGGGAGCTTGAGGTCGTCGAAGGACAGGATCTTCGTGGGGATCTGGCGGAAGACGGCGGCCTGGCCCCAGTGGTTGTAGAGGTAGTTGCCGCGGAAACGGGCGACGCCGGGAATCTCGTGGGCGAGGTCGAGGTCCTTCTTTTCGAGGAACTGCTTCCAGCGGGCGGGCGGGCAGATTTCCTCGAGGAGGACGGCCATCTTTTCGGCGGTGACCGGGGTGTCGGCGATGGCGGTGAGGTTGCCGGAGATGCGGGCCTTGGGCGGGAGACCGACGGTGAGGTGGAGGTCGGAGCCGCCGCGCGCGAGCATGTTTTGGAGCAGGGAGTCGATGGCGGCCATGGTCAGGTGATTTTCGCGCGCAACATGCGGTTGTTGATGTTCTGGAGCGCGGTCTCGGCGGTGATCTGGCGTTTTTGGTAGAGCTCGAAGATGACGTTTTCCATGAGGCACATGCCCTCGCGCACGCCGGTCTCGATGACGTTGCGCAGGCCCTGGGTCTTGCCGTCGCGGATGAGGGCGGAGACGGCGGTGTTGGCGATGAGCAGTTCGCAGGCGAGGGCGAGGCCGCCCTCGGTGGAGGGGAGGAGACGTTGGCAGAGGATGCCGCGCAGGCTCTCGGCGACGCTGGCGCGGATCTGCGTCTGCTGGGACGGAGGGAAGACGTCGAGCAGGCGGTTGAGCGTGGTGGCGGCGTCGCTCGTGTGCATGGTGCCGATCACCAAGTGGCCGGTCTCGCTGGCGGCGATGGCCATCTCGATGGTTTCGAGGTCGCGGAGTTCGCCGATCACGATGACGTCGGGGTCTTCGCGGAGGGCGCCCTTGAGCGCGGTGGCGAAGCTGACGGTGTGCGCGCCGACCTCGCGCTGGGTGAGGTTGCAGCCGTCGGCGGGTTGCACGACCTCGACGGGATCCTCGACCGTGATGATGTGGTCGGAGCGGGTGGCGTTGAGTTCGGCGACGAGAGCGGCGAGGGTGGTGGTCTTGCCCGAGCCGACGGGGCCGGTGACGAGGATGAGGCCGTTGTGGTAGCTGAGGAGTTTTTTGACGGCGTCGAGATTGCGCAGGCCTAGCTCCTCCAGGCGGGGAATGCGGGCCGGGACCATGCGGTAGGAGCCGGCGGCTCCGCCCTTGTGGAACATCAGGTTGACGCGGTAGCGGTCGCCTTTGTCGAGAGCGAGCGCGTAGTCGAAGTCGCGTTGCTCCTGAAACAGCGCGCGCTGGGCGGGGGAGAGCAGGGCGAGGTTGAGGCGCAGGGATTCCTCGGGAGTGAGCTTGTGGTCGCCCAGGTGAACAATCGCGCGGTTGTGGCGGATGAAAGGCCGGGTGCCGGCGGAAAGGTGCAGGTCGCTGGCGCCGTAGCGTGCGCAGTCGCGCAGGAGCGTGCGCATGGCGGCAGCGACTGTGAGGTCGTTCATCGCGCCGACTTGGTCGAAGGCCATCGCGGGCAGCTTGGCCGGGCCGTCAGACGGGGCCATGAAGGCGGGAGTGGTCATGCCGGCGGGCGGGCGGGTGACGGAGGGCTTGGGCGGGATGGTGGCGAGAACGGCGAAAGGGTCGTCCACCGGCGCGCCCGCCTTGCCCTTGGTGAAGGCGAGGCCGGCGATCTGTTCCAGAAGCTCGAGTTGAGAGTCGGCCACGTAGCCCTCGTCGATGAGTTTTTGGGCAAAATCCATCAACCCGACGTCGGCCGGGAGTGCGTCGCGGACGGCTGCCGCGTGTTCACGGGTGAAGAGGCCTTGGTCGAAGCCGAGACGGACTAGCCAGCGGATCTCGTTTTGCATGAAGGGCCGGATGATCCGGCGTAGGGGCGAGTGTGACGCGGGCGGACCGGGAGCCAAGTCCCAAGCTCGCGAACCGCGCGGTGATTTTCGGGTCCATCGTAGCACTATGACTATGAAAACTACACTTATGTCAGGTTTGCTTCGCTTGGTGGTGGCGGTCGGCCTCACGGGTGTGACCGTCGTGCAATCGGGCTGCCTCGCGGTGGCCGCGGGCGTGGCCGCGGCGGGCACCGTGGTGTATATCCGCGGTGAATTGCAGGCTTCGCTGGCCAATCCCTACAGGGATGTGATCACCGCGACCGGCAAGGCCCTCGAAAAATTACAGTTCAGCAAGGTCAGCGAGAAGGGTGACGCGTTGAAAACGGTTATCGTGGCTCGCACCGGTTCCGACAAGAAGGTCGAGATCACCGTGAAGAAGGTGACGGACTCCGTGACCAAGGTGGAGATCCGCGTCGGCGTGTTTGGCGACGAGGCGCTGTCGATGACCATCTTGGATAACATCAAACAAGCCCTGTGATCGTTCGCGAAGGGCGGGCGGCGGCGCCATATCGAAGGTTGCAAAGCGGGTCGTTTCGCAGACGCTGCGGTAACTAATCCGTTCATTCATGTTACGAAAGATCATCTCGAAGCTGCGCGATACATTCGCCCCTTCGCCCAAGGTCAGCCCCGAACTCAAGGGCGGCCACCCCGCTTACGACGTCAAACCCAAGCCCGCCGCCTCCCGTCGTTCCGAACACCCGCCCCGCGACCGCGGGCCGAAATCCGAGTTCAAGCCGTCCCCGGCGCGCACCGGCGGTTCTTCACCGCATCCGCGTCCGGATCGTCCGCCGCGCGATCCCCAGTCCCGCGAGGGCGGCCGTCGTGGTGGTCCCCAAGGAGGAGGTCCGCGTCCGCACGAGCAACGCGTCGAAAAACGCGAGCGTCCCGTCATCGACCAGTCCTTCGACGGTCCGACGCGCGCCCCGATCAAGCCGGTCGCCCCGGTGGAGATTCCCCCGCAGGACACCGCGTTCACCAAGCTCGGCCTGAACGACGCCATCGCCTTCGCGGTGGCCGAAATGGGCTACTCCGAGCCCACGCCGATCCAGGCCCAGGCGATCCCGGTGATTTTGTCCGGCAAGGACGTGATCGGCTCTGCCCAAACGGGCACGGGCAAGACGGCGGCGTTTGCGTTGCCGCTCATGCACCGCCTCGGCGCCCATCAGAAAAAGACCCGCTGCCTCGTGCTTGAACCGACGCGCGAACTCGCGTTGCAGGTCGAAGAAGCCTTTCAGAAATACGCCAAATACACCGACCTCACCGTGACGGTCGTCTACGGCGGCGTCGGCTACGGCAAACAGCGCGACGACCTCGCGCGCGGCGTCGATGTGATCGCGGCCACGCCCGGTCGTCTGCTCGACCACCTTGAGCAGGGCACCGCCAGCCTCGCCGATGTCGAGATCCTCGTTCTCGACGAGGTGGACCGCATGCTCGACATGGGATTCCTGCCCGATGTGAAACGCATCATCCAGCGCTGCCCCAAGGCGCGCCAGACGCTGTTCTTCAGCGCCACGATGCCGCCCGAGCTCGCCCAGCTCTCCACGTGGGCACTGATCGATCCGCAGGAGATTAAGATCGGCCAGCGTCGCTCGGCCGCCGAGACGGTATCGCACGCGTTCTACCCGGTCGTGGCTCCGCAGAAGTTCGACCTGCTGATCGAGCTGCTGCGTCGCACCGAGTTCAAGAGCATCATCATTTTCACCCGCACCAAGATGGGCGCGGACCGCATCGCGCACCGCCTGCAGGCGGAGAAGCACACGGTCGGCGTGATCCACTCCGACCGCAGCCAGCGCGAGCGCGTCGAGGCGTTGCAGGGCTTCAAAGATGGCACCTTCGAGGTGTTGGTCGCGACCGACATCGCGGCGCGCGGTCTCGACATCGCCGGCGTGTCGCACGTGATCAACTACGACGTGCCGGAAAACGCCGAGGATTACGTCCACCGCATCGGCCGCACCGGCCGCGCTCAGGCGACCGGCGACGCGTTCACCCTGGTTACCGAGGACGACGTGCGCGACGCCCGCTCCATCGAGCGCTTCATCGGCGCGACCATCGAGCGGAAGAAGATCGAGAACTTCCCTTACATTTATTCCGCGCTCTTCGACGAGAAGGCGCTGGCCGAGGCGGCTCCGCCGCCCAAGCCGAAGAGTCGCTTGATGCGCGGCTCGCGCTAATCGGAGGGCGGTGAACACAAAAAAGGCCGGACGAATTTCGTCCGGCCTTTTTGTGTTCCGAAAACGATCCGGTGTTTATTCGCCCGCCTCGTGCGTGGCCTTGAAGGCGAGGGCGGCGACCGCGCCGCCGGCCAGGTCGGCCGCGACGTAGATCCAGAGCTGGCTGAGCTTTTCGAGGCCCATCACCACGACGCCGAGACCGACCGCGGGGTTGAACGCGCCGCCCGAGACGCCGCCGACTGCGACCGCGCCGGCGAGGACCGTGAAGCCGATGGCGAGACCGTAGAACGAATTGCCGGCGGTGCCCTTGGCCGTGGCGGCGTTGAGCACCACCCAGGCGAGGGCGAAGGTGAAGAGGAACTCGACCACCAGCGACGAACCGACGTCATGCGAACCGGTGAGGACCGGCTTGCCCTTGATCGCGACGACGATGAGGGCCGCGACCACGCCGGCGGCGAGCTGGGCGATCCAGTAGGGAACGACGTCTTTGGTCTCGCACTTGCCGCGCAGCCAGACCGCGAGGGTCACGGCCGGGTTGAAATGGCCGCCGGAGATGTGGCCGCCGGCGAAAATCATGACCATGAGAGCAGCGCCGATGGCCAGCGGGGCGAGGTCGCTGCCGCTGCGCACCGCCATGCCGACGGTGAAAACGAGGAAGAACGTGCCGATGAACTCGACGATGTATTTTTTCATAAGGAAAGGGTCGTCCTCGGGATGGAGGGTTTCGCGCCCGCTGGCAATGTCCGGCTGCTCCGGTGACAAGCGCGTGACGAACGCAATCGGGGCTTGATCTATATTCCGATAAGGGAATGTACTGGCCGCCGTGAAGCTCGTGCAAATCTACCAGTGCCTGTGCGACGAGACCCGGCTGCGGCTGCTCCACCTGCTGCTGCAGGGGCCGCTGTGCGTGTGCCATTTCCAGAGCGTGCTGGGCGAGCCGCAGGTGAAGATTTCCAAGCACCTCGGCTACCTAAAGGCGCGCGGACTGGTCGTGGCGAGCCGCTCGGGCAACTGGATGATCTACGCGCTTCCATCTGAAAAGGTGCGGACGTCCGAGCTGAAGGCCAACTTGGCCTGCCTGCAGGACTGCGCCGCGGAGAACGCGGTGTTCAAGCGCGACCTCGCGCGGTTGGCGAAACTCGACCTGGCCTGCGCTCCGGTGGCCGCGGTGCGCGGCACGGGCAAGGGCTGCTGTTGCTGAAACTGATTTTATGACGACGACGAATACCGAACCGACCACGTTGAGGATTTCCGAATTGCGCGCCGCGCTGGCGGCGGCTCCCGCGCTGCCGATCACGGTGGTCTGGACCGACGGCGAGCCCATCGAGGCGCATTTTCATGTCACCGAAGTCGGTCGCGTGCAGAAGGACTTTGTCGATTGCGGCGGCACCGTGCGCCGCGTGATCACGTGCCTGCTCCAGACATGGGTAGGCGACGACACCGACCATCGCATCACCGGTGGAAAATTGCTGAAGGCGTTCGATTACGCCGCGCCGGTTCTGGGCGGGGAAGACCTGCCGGTGGAGCTCGAATACGAGGCGTGCAATGTCGTCACGTTGCGCGTCGTTTCGATCATCGCCGAGGCGGAGCGTCTGGTCATTCAGCTCGGTGGCAAGCACACCGACTGTCTCGCGAAAGAGGTGTGCCTGCCGTCCACCGGCACCTGTCAGCCCGGCTCGGGCTGCTGCTGAGCCGTAGCGCTGTTTTCACTTTTCAACCATGAGCACTTCCAAACCCACGATTCTGATTCTTTGCACGGGCAACTCGTGCCGCAGCCATCTCGCCGAGGGACTGTTGCGCGCGGCGGCCGGCGATCTGCTTAACGTTGCGAGCGCGGGCTCCAAGCCGGCCGGCTATGTGCACCAGCTGGCCATCGCGGCGATGAAGGAGATCGGCATCGACATCTCCACCCACACCTCGAAGCACATGAACGAGTTTCTCGCGGGCGAGGTCGAGACGGTGATCACGGTGTGCGGCAACGCCGATCAGGCGTGTCCGATTTATCCGGGGCAGGTGAACCGGCATCACTGGCCGTTCGAGGATCCGGCGCATGCGACCGGCACGGACGAGGAGAAGATGGAAATGTTCCGCCGGGTGCGGAACGAGATCCGCCGCGTGTTCACGGCCTATGCCGACGGACGCCGCGACCAGCTCAAGAGTCTTTCCAAGAAAGTAACGTCGTGAGCGATCTGACGAAAAAACTGTCGTTTTTGGACCGCTGGCTCACCGCGTGGATATTTCTCGCGATGGCGGTTGGCGTGGCGCTGGGACGATTCGCCCCGGCGCTGGCGGAGACGCTCACGCATTGGAGCGTGGGCACGACGTCGGTGCCGATCGCGATCGGCCTCGTGCTCATGATGTATCCGCCGCTGGCGAAGGTTCATTATGAGGAGCTGCCCGACGTGTTCCGCGACAAGCGAGTGCTGACGCTTTCGCTGATTCAAAACTGGCTGGTCGGTCCGGTGCTGATGTTCGTGCTGGCGGCGGTTTTCCTGCGCGACCAGCCAGGCTATTTTGCCGGACTCGTGCTGGTGGGCATCGCGCGCTGCATCGCGATGGTGATCGTGTGGAACGACCTGGCGGGCGGCAGCCGCGAATATTGCGCGGGGCTGGTGGCGGCGAACGCGTTGTTCCAGGTATTCACCTTTGCGCCGCTGGCGTGGGTTTTCCTGAAGGTGCTGCCGCCGCTCGTAGGCGTGGACCTCGGTGTGCTCGACCTCTCGGCGATCACCATCGGGAGCATCGCGCAGAGCGTGTTTGTTTACCTGGGGATTCCGTTCATCGCAGGCTGGCTGACTCGGGCCGTGTTTCGGCGCGGCGACCGGGTGCGGTGGTTTGATGAAAAGTTTCTCCACGCGATCAGTCCGATCACGTTGGGCGCGCTGCTGTTCACCATTGTGGTGATGTTCAGTCTGCAGGGGAAACAGGTGCTGGCGCGTCCGCTCGACGTGCTGCACATCGCGGTGCCGTTGGTGGTGTATTTCGCGATCATGTTCACGGCGACCTTTTGGATGAGCGTGAAGGCCGGGGCGGACTACGCGAAGGCGGCGACGCTTGGATTCACGGCGGCGGGCAACAACTTCGAGCTGGCGATCGCGGTGGCGGTGGGCGTGTTCGGCCTCACCTCCGGCGCGGCGTTCGCGGCGGTGGTCGGTCCGTTGGTCGAGGTGCCGGCGCTGATCGCGCTGGTGACGGTGGCGTTGCGGTGGAAGCGACGATTAAGGAGCGCGTGAGATTGGGCGGAACCGCCGGCGGCTTCATGTGCGTCGCCGGAGCGGTTCCAAACGGGCGGCGTCACGGAGCTTCGGCGAGGGCTTTTTTGTAGGCGTCTTCGATTTTGACCCAGGCGTCCTCGATACGGTCGCGGCGTTGCGTCCAGTTTTCCGGCGTGGCGTTGCGGAGGTCGGCGATGTAGGACGTCAGGCGGGTCCGCGCGGTATCGAGGACCTTGAGGGCGTCGTTGAATTTAACCGGGTCGTCCTTGGTGGTCAGCTTGGCGCGCCGGGCTTCGAGGGCGGTGATTTGCAGGTCGAGTTTTTTGCCCACCCGGTCCAGGATGGCCAAGACGGTGGCGCGATCATCATAGCCGAGATCTTTGATGTCGTTCCACCGGGTCTCGATCAGGGGCGAGGGAGAGGTGGCGGCGGACGCCGGCGGTGCGGCGGGAGTCTCGGCGGCGGGCGGGGTGGCGGCGGAGCAGACGGAGGAGAGGAGGGTGGCAAGCAGGACAGGGAGTGGGGTGATTTTCATGAGGCAAAGGGGGTTAAGGTTCACGATATTGCGCCGGGTGTGTTTCGACTCTCACCAAAGACCGCATAATCGGGGATCAGTTCGCCGAGGAGCGGGCTTGCGCCGGACGCGTCGGCGCGAAGGATGCGAGCAATCATGCAACTGGACATTCCCGCGGGCGAGTTCGCCGGCTACATCTTCGATCTCGACGGCACGCTTATCGACACAATGCCGCTCCATTACCGCGCGTGGGACAAGGCCATGCGTCACCATGGTCTGGCGGAGGCGTTGAACGAGGATCTGTTTTATTCTCTCGGCGGCGTGCCGACGGTGCGGGTGGCCGAGTTGCTCGGTGCGCATTACCGGCTGGAACTCAATCCGCACGAGGTGGAGATCACCAAGGAACGGATGTTCTTGGAGATGCTCGACGCGATCCGGCACATCGAACCGGTGGTCGAGTTCGCGCGTCGCGTGGCGCGCACGCATCCCGTGGCCATCGCGACGGGAGGGCAGCGGGAGATTGCGCTGCCCGCGCTCCGTGCGGCGGGGCTGGACGGGCTGTTTCAGATCGTGGTGACGCCGCGCGACGTGGGGCTCGGCCGCGGCAAGCCCGCGCCGGACATGTTCCTGCTGGCGGCGGAGAAAATGGGCGTGGCGGCGGAGCGTTGCCTGGTGTTCGAGGACGCCGAGCCGGGCATTCGCGCGGCTCGGGCGGCCGGCATGGCCGTGGTGCGCGTGCCCAGCCGGGCGTGACAAAAGGCTTTTGCCGCGCGGGCGGATCGGCTTGGCTCGTCCGCTCATGAAGCTGGAATCCCTCGTCAATCCCTCCGTCCTCACGCAACCGGTCTACGAGCCGGGCAAGCCCATCGAGGATGTGGCGCGCGAACTCGGGCTCGATCCGACGACGATCATCAAACTCGCGTCGAACGAGAACCCGTTCGGCCCGTCGCCTCTGGCCAAGGCCGCTGCGGTGCGTGCGCTCGACCAGGGCGAGCTTTATCCCGATGGCGGGTGTGTGGCGTTGCGCGCGAAGCTGGCGAAGGTTTACGGGCTGGATGCGGCGCAGTTCGTGGTCGGCAACGGCTCCAACGAGATCATCGAGCTGCTGGGCCATGTCTTCCTTCGTCCGGGCGACGAGGTCGTGATGGGAAATCCGTCGTTCGCCGTCTACAAGCTGGTGACGCTGCTCTTCGGCGCAAAGCCGGTCGAGGTGCCGCTGGTCAACCATACGCATGACCTGAAGGCACTGGCGGCGGCGATCACGCCGAAGACGAAGCTGGTGTTCGTGCCCAGCCCCAACAATCCGATGGGCACGGCCAACACCGAGGCGGAGCTGCTGGCGTTTGCGCGCGGCCTGCCGGAACACGTGGTGTTCGCCTATGACGAGGCGTATGCGGAATTTTTGGACAATCCGCCCGACCTGCGTCCGCTCATCCGCGAAGGCCGGAAGGTCGTGTGCCTGCGCACGTTTTCAAAAATCTACGGCCTGGCTTCGCTGCGCGTGGGCTACGGCTACGCGACGCCCGAACTGGCGGCGCTGCTCAATCGTGTGCGCCAGCCGTTCAACGTGAACGCCATCGGCCAGGCGGCGGCGATCGCGGCGCTGGACGACGGCGCATTCACGGCGAAGTGCGCGCGGGAAAACCGCGCGGGGCTCGCGCAACTCGAGGCCGGGTTCAAGGCGCTCGGCCTGGAGATCGTGCCGAGCGTGGCGAACTTCCTTCTGGTGAAGGTCGGCGACGGCGCACGGGTCTTCGTGGAGTTGCAGAAACGCGGTGTGATCGTGCGCCCGATGCGACCCTACGGCATGCCGGAGTGGCTGCGCGTGACGGTCGGCACGCCGGCGCAGAACGAACGGCTGCTGGCCACGCTCGCCGCGGTGCTGCGCGGCTGAGCGTGCGCGGCGGCTAATCCCGCGGGCGACGCCGGACGTCCACGCTCGCGCTCAAGACCGGCTGGCCGCCGATGTGTTGATCGCGTCGCTCAGATCCTGCAGCAGCGCGCTGCGGTCGGGGGCGAAGAGGAAGAGGTCGCTGCCGAGCCGGACGTAGGCGGTGCGCAGGAGTTCCCGGGAGGGTCTGCGCATGGCGAGGAGTTTGCGGACGTTGGCGGCGAGCGGGGTGGTGTTGTTTAGATCGAGATCGAGCTGGATCAGATTGGACAGGGCGGCCTGGTTGAGCGGATCTATCTGGACGGCCTGGTCGAGGACCTGGCGGGCCTGGGCCTTGGCTCCGACCGCCAGCAGGCGCTTGGAGACGGCGATGAGATTGTCGGCGCGAAAATTGGCCTGGGTGAGAAAATTATTGAGGAAAAGCTGGGCAGCTTCGGCGTCGTTCAAGCCGTAGTTGGCGATGGCCTGGAGGCCGTTGAAGACGGCGTAGTAGTGTTTGCCCCATTCCTTGTTTTCCTTGAGGAGTTCCCGCACCAGCTCGAGGGCGGCCTGGTATTTTTTGGAGACGATGTTGGCCTCGACGGCCATGAGGGCGTGGCTCTCCCAATTGAGGTTGTGCGCCTTGCAGTAATTGTAGATGCGCCGGGCGAGGGTGGAGTCGCCGGTGTTGGCGGCGAAATCGCCCAGAGCGAGCAGGGCGTTGGCGTCGTCGGCGAAGTCTCGGAAGATGTCCTCCGTGTTGCTCTTCACCGCGGCGATGTCGCCCTCTTTTTGGAGGGCGTAGAGCTGATCGATGCGGGCGCGGGCGTTGTTGGGGTAGGCGAGGGCGCGGATGAAGCTCTCGCGGCGGGCTTCGCTGTCGTGGCCGGCTTCGCGCAGGTAGGCCACGGTCTGGTTGTAAATCTCCTCGTCGTTGGGCAGCTGGCCGGAAAGCTCGTGAAGCTGGTCGATGGCCAGGTCTTTCGCCCCGCGATCCCAGTTGATGCGCGCGGTCAGCAGGCGGCCGTCGCGCGAGCTGTCCAGTTGATAGCGGCGAAGGATGGACTCGGCTTGGTCGTAGTTGCCGCGGAAGTAGCATGAAGACGCGGCGGCGAGGGCGACGAGTTGGTTTCGCGGGGTGATGGTGTCGTCGTTACCGAGCAGGGTCTTGTAGTAGGCGAGGACCTGCTGGTCATCCTGCTGCTGGAGCAAAAAGCTGAACAGCGTCTTGAGGTAGTCCTTGTCGTTTTGATGATAGGCGAAGCCGTCGAGCAGGGTTTGCCGCGTGAGATCGGGCCGTTTCCAGAACCCGTAGAATTGGGCGAGCAGAAGGCGACCCTCCTTGTTGGCGGGGGATTTTACTAGGCCGAGGCGAAGTTCGTAGAAGGCCTCGCGAAATTTCTGCTCCTTGATGTGGGCCTGGGCGCTTTTGATAAGAAAGTCGCCCGAGGACTGCTGATACGCTGTCTTGCGCCAAAACAGAATGTCCGTGTAGCGAACTTCGGTGAAGCCACGTTTGTGTTTGATGAAGAGATAGCCGGCAGCCGCGCCGCCAAACCAGCCGAGCAGGGCGAGGACAACCAAAGACAAGCCCAGTTGCTTCCAGTGAATTTGCACCTGCCAGCCCGCGCTGCTTTGGCGGAGGACGAAGGGGCTGAGCCGCTGCAGGCCTTTGGGTTGATGGGTGGATCTGGTCGCGGATTTCTTGAAGTTATCCGTGCTGGGGCTGGGCTCGGTCATGGAGGGGATGAAGAAAAAATTAGATGAAGGATAAAGTGTTGAAAATAGCCTTGCATCCGAAACTGGGTTGCATCCTTTTGGGCCTCGGCGATTGCCCTAGGAAATTCACAGCAAACTTACGCACACCCGATCACGCAATTCTGCATTCGGGCTTTTTTTAGCAAAAGCCATCTTCCTTTAATCTCTCAACTTCTGGTTTGTCGTGCCGCGCTGATCCCGTCTATTCAGAGGCCGGCTATTCATCCTCTTCTTCTAATCCCCCTCATTGAATCATGAAGCACATCGTTCGTAATCTGGCCCTTTTGGGCTGCATGGGTAGTTCCGCTTTTGCCGCTCCGTTCCTCGCCATTGGTGATAATGCAGAGCTTTTTGTCACCGCTGATGCCAGCGCTGCCTACAACGACAACATCCTCCTCGCCGCGCCGGGCAAGGAACTGGACGACACGATTCTGACGTTCAGACCCGGTTTCGATCTACAGTATGGCAAGGACTCCCTCTTGAAGGGCAACCTCATCGGAACGGCTACGCTCACGAGCTATTCCGACAATGATAATCTGAACAATCAGCTGCTGGGCATTTCCAACAACTCTTCGTATGAGAGCGGCGGGTTGAAGCTGAAGTTCACCGCCTCCCACAACGAATTGGATCAGGCGACGGTCGACGTCACCCCTGCCAGCGGCAAGCTGGTCGAGCGCCATGTGAGCGTGATCGGTGGCAGCGGCGAGTTGGAAGTTTCCGAGAAGATCAGTGTGGGCGCCGGTCTCACCTTCTCCACGACCGATTACAAGGAGAGCGGTTATACCGAAGAGGACTCTTACACCGTTCCCGTGAACGTCTACTACGAGTTGACCCCCAAGGTCGATTTGAGCGCAGGCGTGACTTACACCAAGACCAACCTTGACGATGTCGCCGCCGGCCAGGCCGATGAGTATGACGCCTACTACTACAATGTGGGTGCCCGTGGTACCTTCACCCCGAAGCTCTCCGGCGCTTTCAGCGTGGGTTACAACACCCGCAAGGGTAATGTCGGCCCGGATGACGGCGGCTCCTTCGGTGCCGACGCCTCGCTGGCTTACGCCTACACGGACAAGACCCAGTTCACCCTCGCGCTGAGCCGCAACTACAGCAACTCCACCTCCGGCGGTGCTTCCTACGAGAACAGCCAGATCACCCTCGGCGCCACCAGCGCCATTGCGGTTGATTGGCGCCTGAATGCCGCGATCACCTATCGCCAGCTGGACTACCAGAACATCAGCCAGACCGATGATTATTACGAGGGCACCGTGGGCGCCACCTACATCATCAATTCCAACCTGAGCGCCGGCCTCTCCTACATCTATCGCAACTTGGGTTCCGATACGGGTGCCGATTTCAACAATAACGTCGTCACCTTGTCCGTGTCCGCCCGTTATTGATCGACCCAGCTTGACCATTCCCATCGACGGAAGAAGATCCTGTGGTCTTCTTCCGTTTTTTTTTCTCCACGTCCGTGTCCATGTTGCCCAAGCTTAAAATCCCCCTTCTCGCCTTTTTGGCCCTGTTTTTGACGTTTCCGCTGCTCGCGGAAGAACAACGTCCCATTCCCGCCGCCGCCGCCGCGGATTACATTCTGCAGCCTTCGGATTTGCTGAATGTGCAGGTGTTTCAGGAGGAGAATCTCAAGCGCGACGTCCGCGTTTCCCAAGAGTATTCGATCACTCTGCCGCTCATCGGCAAGGTTGACCTGAAGGGCAAGTCCCTGCGTCAGGCCGAGGATCTTATCCGCGATCTGTATAACCGCGACTACCTCGTGAATCCACAGGTCAACGTGGTGGTGGTCGAGTATGCCAAGCGCACGGTCAACGTGATCGGCCAGGTCAACCAGCCCGGCGCGGTCCTGTTTCCCCAGGAGCAGGGCTTGACGCTGCTTGACGCGATTTCCCGGGCCGGCGGCTTCAGCCGTCTCGCCAATCGCAGCCAGGTCAAGCTCACGCGCACCAACGCCGACGGCAAAACCGAAACCTACATCATCAACGCGGACGACTTGATCAAGGGCAACTCCAGCAACAGCTGGCCCCTGCTCGTGAATGACATTGTTTTCGTCCCCGAACGCATTCTTTAAAAGGTCAGGTTTCTCTCATGGATTCGAATTTTAAGCACCAGTCACAAGACGGTCAGATTTCGGGCGATCAAGGCTATGGCGGAGGTTACGCCAGCTACTCCGCTGTGGGCTACGGCGGCGAAAACGCCATGCAGCGCGGCTTCCGCGATTACGCGCTGATCCTGCGCGAGCGCATCTGGTATATCATCGTCGTGTTCCTCGTCGTGTTTTCCTCGGCGCTGGTTTACACCTTCAGCCAGACCAAGATTTACCAGTCGGTCGCAAGCATCCAGATTTTCCGCAGCGACCCGACGGTGATGAAAAACGTCGAGCAGGTCGTCGATAACACCGTGCGCGGCACCGAGGACCTCAACACGGTCGTCGAAGTGCTCAGCAGCAACGCGATCATCCAAAAGGTCGCTGATCGCATCACCGGCGAAGACATGCGCCAGTTCATGGCTCCCTATGAAAAGGGCAAGGGCAGCGATCCGGTGACTCCGGTGGAAGTGCTGGGTGAAAACCGCAAAATCGTTCCCAAGCGCCTCAGCCTCCTCATCAATGTCGTGTATCAGCATCCGGATCGCCAGATCGCCGCGAAGGTCGCCAATTTCTTCGTTGACGAGTTCATCGCCTACAACGCCCGTGTGCGCATCGACGAATCCATGAAGGCCGTCGAGGAGTTGAAAATCCGCGCCGAGCAGCAGGAGCGCACGGTCAAGGAGCTGGCCAACGAGCTCCAGACCTACCGCGAGAAGAACAACATGATCTCGCTCGACCAGCGCAAGGACATCGTCACCGAGAAGCTCAAGGCGCTGAATCTCTACGTCACCCAGACCGACGCGAAGCTGAAGGATGCGGAAATCCGCTGGAAGCAGGTTCAGGAGCGCCGCGCCAGCGGCGGCGACCTCACCGAGCTTTCCTTCATCTCGAACCAGACCCTCATCGACCAGCTTGTGAAGGATGTTTCGTCCAAGAAGATCATGGTTGCGCAGCTTCGCGATCGTTACCGTGAAAAGCACCCGATCATGATGGAGACGATGAACTCCCTCGCCCAGGCCGAGCGTGAGTTGACCAAGGCCATCGAAAATGCCGCGGCCACGATCGAGTCCGAATACCAGAGCGCACGCCGCAACGACGCCGAGGCCCGCGCCTCACTCGCCCAGGCCGGCGTGGAAACCATGGCTTTGGATCGCGCCGCGGTCGAATACGAGGAGCGTGAGCGGAAGCTGAAGATCAACGAACAGCTCCTGCAGAACCTCATCGGACGCATGCGTGACACGACCATGATCGCCACCATGGAAACGCAGAACGCCCGCGTGGTTGACAAGGCCAGTCCCGCCCAGGAGGGCGATTACGTTTCCCCTAGGATCCCTTTGAATCTCGGCTTGGGCTTCGTCGTCGGCCTGGGTCTGGGCCTCGCCTTCGCTTTCTTCGTCGCCTTCATTGACGACCGGGTGAAGAGCTCCTTCGACATCGAGGCGGTCGTGGGCATTCCCTTGATCGGCATCATTCCGCAGATCAAAAAAATGGAGCAGCCCGACAAGGCGCAGATTGTCGTCAACAATGCCGACCGCCAGGTGTGCGAGGCCTTCCTCACACTCCACTCCAGCCTTCGTCTCAAGGACGAGAGCAAGAACGCCCAATGCGTGCTGGTGACCAGCACCATCCCGGGCGAGGGCAAATCCTTCACCACGACCAATCTCGCGCTTACGTTCGCCGCCCACGGCGAGCGCGTGGCGGTGGTGGATTGCGATCTTCGCAAGCCCAACATTCACAAATCGTTCCGCCTGGAGAATCGCAAGGGCGTCATCGATATCTGCGCCGGCACGGCGACGATCGACGATGTGGTCATCCGTGGTGTCCATCCCAACCTCGACGTCATTCCGACGGGCGGTCGCGCCAAGAACCCGACGCAGATCCTCAACGGCAAGAACTTCGAGTCGATGATCTCGGACCTGCGCAAGCGCTACGACCGCGTGTTCTTCGACACGCCCCCGCTGGCGGCGGTGAGCGATGCGCTCATCATCCTGCCTTTGGTCGACGGCTCGGTCTTCACGATCTTCTTCAACAAGGTCCGTCGCAAGGCCGCCCAGTTCAGCGCCAAGAAACTCATGGAAACCAACGTCCCGGTTTTCGGCGCGGTGCTCAACGGTCTCAACCTCGCGGTCTCCGGCTACTACTACGCCCAGTATTACGACAAGTCCTACAAGGACTACTACGTGGTCATGTCCAAGGAGGACGCCACGCCGGAGCGTTAAGTCGGAGTTCGCTCCTCGTTATTTCCGCAAGGCGGACCTTAAAAAGGTCCGCCTTTTTTATCGTTTGGCGGCGGCGCGTCGGAGCCGGTCGTTGACCGCTAGCGCCAAGGCATCGGAGCCCGGGGCCAGTTCGGCGTGGATGTGCGACCACGCGCCGTTGTCCAGCGTCCGAAGCCGGTCGAAGAGATTGTGCGCGGCTTGATCGAAGGCGTTGGGGGCTTCGCAGAGCCAAAAGGTGTTGGCGTTCACCTGCGCCGGTTTCTGCATGAAGAGCAGCGCGTGGTTTGAGCCGGCGGAGCGGACGAGCGCAGGGGTGATTTTGTCCACCAACGTCAGCGGCGTGCGTGGACTGTAATGGCGTTCGAGCAGGCCGGGGGCGATGGCGGCGGTCGCGGTCGGCACGATGCGGCGGTGGATCGTGATCTTACGACCGAGCACGCGGGCCATCGCCTCGCGGGACACCGCGCCCGGGCGGAGCAGCACCGGATGCCGGGGATCGCGCAAATCCAAGATGGTGGATTCGACGCCGATCTTGGCGGAGCCACCGTCGAGAATGTGGCCGATGCGCTTGCCAAGACCGTCGCGCACATGCGCGGCCGTGGTCGGGCTCACGTAGCCGAACGGGTTGGCGCTCGGGGCGGCCAGCGGACATCCGCTGCGCCGGATCAGTTCGCGGAAAAGTTGATGGGAGGGCAGACGCACGGCGACGCTCGGCAGCCCCGAGGTCACGATGTCGGGCACGCCGGCGCGTTTCGGGAGCACCAAGGTGAGCGGGCCCGGCCAGAACAGTTTGGCGAGCTTGCGCGCCGCGTCGTTGAGCACGGCGACTTCGTCAGCTTGTTCGATGCTGTCGACGTGGACGATGAGCGGATCGCTGGCCGGCCGGCCCTTGGCGCGGAAAATCGCCCGGCACGCCTTCGCGTTGAGCGCGTCCGCGGCCAGGCCGTAGACCGTCTCGGTGGGTGCGGCGACGAGACCACCCTCGGCGAGAACGCGCGCGAGCAGCGCGAGATTTCGCGGAGTGGGGCGGTAGAGCCGGGCGGCGGGCGTTGTGCTCATGGCATGAAAAAGGCCGGAGGGATAAGCTCCGGCCTTCGCTGGGAAATCCTGACCGGTCGCTTAGAGGGCGAGCAGGTTGTTACGGGACTGTTTGATGGTCTTCGTAACGGCGCGCTGCTGCTTGGCGGACAGGTGGGTGTATTTGCGCGGAAGGATCTTACCGGTGTCGGTAACGAAGTTGCGCATGGCCTGGGGCGTGGTGAACGGAATGTTCTCCGCGTTGACGGTCTGCTGGGTGGTTTCGGTCGTGCTCATTTGAAAAAGAGGAGAATGAAAACCGGCGCAGCCAAAGATTGTCAACCTACAATCCTGCCTCCAACTTGGCGCCGGCTTGGGCATTTTCAGGGTCCCTGTAGTTCAACGGATAGAACAGTCGTTTCCTAAACGACGGATCCGGGTTCGATTCCCGGCGGGGGCACCAGCTTTCCCATCGCATTTGCAGCCAGTCCGCGCAACCTTCGCCGGTTTCCACCGTCTTCCTCTTCAATCGTATGCGTTTCCCCCATCGTAACTCCCCGCGCACGGCCCGCCGCGCGTTTACCCTCCTCGAAATTCTCATTGTTCTCGCGATCATCGGCTTGTTGGTCGGCCTCGCCGTTGGCAAGTTTACTGGCATCTTCGACAAAAAGCAGGACGATATTGCCCGTCTTTTTGTGAATTCGAGCATGAAGATGCCGCTCGTCGCCTATCGCATCGACATGGGTGGCTATCCGTCCACCGCCGAAGGCCTGCAGGCGCTGGTGACCGCCCCGGCCAACAAGGCCGACAACTGGAAAGGGCCCTACATCGAGACCCCCGGTGGCAAGCTCCCCGTTGATCCCTGGCAGGAGCCCTACATTTACCGTTTCCCCGGCGTGAAGAACAAGGACAGCTACGATCTCTTCTCCAAGGGCCCTGACAAGACCGAGGGCACGGCCGACGACATCGGCAACTGGTAAGCCGCCCGTCGCCTCGCCGGTTTTCACCCATGCTTGCGTCCGCTCCGAGATTCCGCGCCGTCCGGAGCGGGTTCACGTTGCTCGAGGTGCTGATCACGATCGCGTTGATCGCCTTGCTCACCGGCGTGCTCGTGATCGGCACCAACCGCCTGCTGGGTGACCGCCCCAAAACCGCCGACGAGCTGTTTTGGGCGGCCGTTAATTCGGCCCGCAAGGACGCATTGCTCAACAACCACGACGTGCGGTTTGTCTTCGACTCCAAGACGCATGAGTTCGTCGCGTCAGCCTCGGGAGTGGAAACGCGTCACGCTTTCGTTCCGAAGGAAATCGCCGAGGTTGATTTTCTGGCGACCAAATCCGTCGGTAACCCGTCCTCGGCCATCTTGGTGGGCGGCCAGCTGGTGGAGACGCAGACGATCCCGGCCGTCATCTTTTACGGCGACGGCACGTGTTCGCCGTTCCGCGCGCAGATCAAGAGCCGCAGCGGTGCCCGAGTGCTGGAGATCGATCCGTGGACCTGCGCCCCGATGCTCACCGCCGAGCCCGTCCGATGAAGCGCGCACGCCCGACCGGTTTTACCCTGATGGAAGTGCTGATCGCACTCGCCATCTTCGCGCTCGCGGCCGTCGTGCTGGGCGCGGCCTATGTCAACGTACTCAACGGCTACGAGGTCGCGCGCCGTGCCACGGTCAGCGACCCCGAAGTGCAGTTCGCCCGGTCGCAGCTGCTTTCGCAGGCCGACGTGGACCTCGCCCGGCAGGGCGGCGAATTTGAATCGGGCGACGGGCGTCATGTCGTTTGGACGGCGGCCATCGACCCGACCAACGAGGCGGATTTGTTCACCGTGACGTTTGACTGCGAGATCGCGGGCAAGGACACGATTCCGACCAAGAAGGTCCGCGAGATTTTTCGCGTGCTGCGGCCGACCTGGTCGGTTGGGCCCGACCGCACGACGCTCCGCGCCACTGCGAGGGATCGCATCCTCAAGATCCAGGAAGGGATGAACAAATGAGGCGGCGCGGGTTCACTTTGCTGGAGACGTTGATCGCCATCGCGCTGGCGGGATTCCTGATGGTCGCGCTCAACACCTTTGTTTTTTCGATGGGCGAGCTGTGGGGGAAAAACACCGATCTTCGCCTCTTCGACCAGCACGTGCGCGCCGTCACCCGGTTTCTGGAGCACGAGCTGCGCGCCGCGGCGCGTCCGCCGGCCGGCGTCGCCGACGCGGCGCCGATCGCGGTGAAGGAGATTCGCACGCAGTCGGGCTCCACCGAGACGTTGCTCACGTTCGAGTTGTTCGAGGGCAGCCGCATCTTCAACTGGCCCGACCGCCCGTTGCCCGAGGTCGTGTGCTCGCTGGCGGTCCGCGAGGGCACGGGCTTGCTGTTCCTGTGGCATTCGCGGCTGGAAAAGGATTTCGAGGACCAGTCTCCGCGCGAGACGTTGGTGTCGCCGCTGGTGTCGGCGTTGAGCTACGATTATTACGACACCAGTTTCAAAAACTGGAAAAACGAGACGCAGCTCCGTCGCAACGCGCAGGGCGAATACGAGGCGCCGCAGCGTCTGCGCGTGAAATTCACCTACCGCACGCGTTCGCAGGAAGTCCTCATCACGCTGCCCTCCGTCGTGCAGGGCGTGCCGGCCTTTTGAGATGAGCAGCGACTTCCCATCCCTTCGCCGTCGCGGCTCCGTGCTTCTCATCGTGCTGGTGACGCTTGTCTTCGCCACCGCGGCGCTGCTGCTCTTCATCGAGAAAGCGAGCACCGATCTTCTCGTGCCCATCCGTGAAGCCGACGCGAGCCGTCTGCGGCTTGAGGCTTATTCCGCGCTCGAGACCACGCTGGCCGTGCTGGAGGATTTCCGCGAAGTGGGCGAAGGCCTGCACGGCCCTGCGGAAGGCTGGGGCGATCCGCTCGCTTTCGCCGGTTACGAGCCGGGCGAGGGTCGCACGGTCGAGGTCGCGTTGGAGGATGAAAGCGCCAAGCTGCCGCTGCCCTCGGTGAAGCCCGAGATGCTCGTCGCGCTGTTCAAATACTGGCAGGTACCGCAGACTGACGCCGAGCGCCTGACCGATGCGCTGCTCGGCTGGATCAAGAAGGACTACACGCCCACCACGATCGGCGCGCCCACCGCGCAGGATTACGAAAACACCGCGCTGCCGTTTGTCGCGCCGGGCCGTTCGCTGCGGTCGTTCACCGAGTTGTCCGCCATCGAGGGCGTGCGCCAGGCGTTTTTCGACGAAACGACCGGCGCGCCGACCGAGCTTTATCGCCGGTTCACCGAGACGTTTTCCCTCTACCGGTTCAATTCGCCCAACATCAACGGCAACCGGCTCGAACCATTGCTGGCGCAGGAGATTTTCGACGAACAGCAGCAAAAACGCGTGGCCGAATACTTGAGCGGCGCCGGCGCCTACGCGCCGCAAGGGCCGGGCTTTTTCAAAAACGCGCGCAGCATCGCGGCGGTCGCGGGCGGCCAGCCGTCGAAGCTCGGCTACGGGTTCACGGTGCAGGCGTTGCGAATCACGATAACGGTGCGGCAGGGCGTCTCGTCATTCCGCCTGTCCGCCGTGGTGGCGCCGCAGGGCGGTGCCAAGGTCGTCCCCGCCAGCACCACCGCCACGACCGAAACCGACTCCGAATCGGACGCCTCCGCCCCGTCATCCTCAATCGCGGCCACCGCGAAGCCGCCCACGGCCGCCGCCTCGTCGGCGCCGGATTCCTCCCCGCCCACCGCGGTGCCGCAGACCACCGATCTCAAATACCCGTTTACGTTTCTCGAAATCCATGAAAACGATAAGGCAGTTCCCCCGCCTGAATCGTCCGCCGAACCGACCGCATGAGCCTTACCTCGCTTAAACGCTTTCTTCCCTCGCCGCCGCCCCGGCAGGTCGTGTTGCTGCCGGACGCCCACTTCTTCGTGCGCGCCGTGCCGGTCACCGAGGGCGCGCTCCCCGCCGATGTCGCCGCGCAGGCCGAGCTGGCCGTGGAATCGCTCGCGCCATTCCCGATCGCCCAGCTTTACTACGGGCACCACTGGCTGCCGGGCGCCGATCACGCGCTCGTTTACGCCGCCTACCGGAAGCGTTTCACCGCCGAGGAAGTCGAGGCCTGGCCGCAGGCCGAAGTCGTGCTTCCGTCGTTCGTCGCCTTGCTGAGCAAGGCCGATCTGCCCAAACCCGCGACCGTGCTGGTCGCAGCCGGGGCGACGGGCGTGACCGGACTTTATTTCGCCGACGCCAGCGGTGTGCCGACGCAGGTGCGCGTAGAGCCGGTGTCCCCCGAAGCGACGGATGCCGACCGGGCCGCCGCGCGCGAGGTCGTGCTCGCGGTCTTCCCGGAGAAATTTCACGTGGTCGACGCCGGCGGCGAGCCCCGGTTCGATCCGGCTTCACCGCAGGGCGAGTTTGTTTTTCGCGCAGGCGAGCGGGAGGTTCACCTCGAAGCCGAGGATGCCGCGCCGCTCGACGTGCGTGACAAGGACGAGCTGGCGGCTCGCCGCCGGGCCCAGGCCCGCGACCTCATTTTGTGGCGCACGTTTGTCGGCGCTGCCGCAGCCATCGGGTTTGCGGCCCTGCTTGAAGTGGTGCTGCTGGGCGGCTCGATCTGGCAAAAGCAACGGCTCGCGCTGGAGGCGAAGCAAAAGCCTGTGGTGGAGGGCATCATGACCTCGCAATCGCTGGCCACGCGCATCGAGGAGCTTTCGACGAAGCGACTGCTGCCGTTCGAGATGCTCGCCATCATCAACACGGCGCGTCCGCGCACGATCCAGTTCATGCGCACCGTGACCAACGGACTCTACACGCTGGAGGTCGATGCGCAGACGAATTCCACGGGCGACATCGACGTGTTTCGCTCCGCGTTGAATAAGCTCGCCGGCTGCGAAAAAGCCGAGGTGCTCGATCCGCGCAGCCGCGACGGCGTCTCGACTTTCCGGCTGGTGGTGACCTTCAAGCCCGATGCGTTCAAAACCGCCGAGGAACCTGCGTCCGCCGTCCCGACCGTTCCGGCTGTTCCGGCAACGACGCCGGCCGCCGCACCCCAACCTGAGGTCCAGTCATGAAAGCCTATTTCCTAAGCCGACTCCTGCGTGAGAAAATTCTGCTGCTGGCCTTTGTGCTGATCGGCGCGTTGATCTGGCTGTCCGGAGTGACCGACCGCGCGGGCGCCCAGTGGCGCGCCTTCAAGGCCACCTCGACGGATCTCGACGTGCAACGGCGCTGGCTGCTGCAACGCGAGCGCATCGAGAAAGAGGCGGCGCTGGCGATCGAGCATCTCGATCCGGCGCGCAGCCTCGACAGCGTGCGTTTGCAGAGTGAGCTCAATTCGATGGCCCGGGCGGCGGGGCTGACCAACTACGACGTGTCCGACAGCCGCACGGTGCGCACCAGCCAGTTTGCGGTGCACTCGGTGCAGTTCTCGGCGCGCAACGCGGACATCGGCACGCTCATCACCTTCTATCAGTCGCTGGCGCAGCGCGCGCCGTATCTCGGGCTGGAGCAGTTCGCCCTGGCGAGCAACCGGGCGAATCCCTCGCAGCTCACCGCCTCGTGGCGGGTGACGTCGGTCGAGATCGCGCGGTGAGCGGGTGTTTCGGAGGCGGGCGGCGCGGAAGAGTCGTTCCCGCCTCTCCTCACATCTTGAAGCTGGAGCTGAGCTGGAAGACGGCGCTGACGATCGCGAAGGCGATGAAGCCGACAAAGCTGAACACGCCCAGCAGCACCACGGTGGCCATGATCTTGGTGAAGGCGTTCAACTGGTTCGAGATCGCCTTCTGATACGACACCGAGATTTTTTTCAGGCTCGGCACGAGGTTTCCGGTGTTTTCACCCACGGCCAGCTGGTCGAGCACGAGGTCGGGAAAACAGCCGGTGCGCGCGAGCGATGCGGACAACGCTTCGCCTTCCAGCACGCGACCGGTGGCCTCGTCGAAGGCGGCGCGATGCACGCGGTTTTGGATCTGACGCTCGGTCATGCGCAGCGCCTCGGAGGTGGTGATGCCGTTTTCCAAAAGCACCGAAAGGGTCTGGCTGAAGGCGAGGACCGTCTGCGACACGGAGAAGGGGCCGAGCAGCGGGAGTTTGAGCGCCCAGGCGTCGGTTTGCAGACGGCCGGCGTCGGTGTGGCGCCAGCGCCAGAACGCGACCGCGCCGAAGGCCAGGCCGGAGATCACGAAGATGCCGTATTTTAGGCCGAAGTCGGAGAGTCCGAGCAGCAGCCGTGTGGAGGTCGGCAGTTCGCCACCGAGGGATTTGAGCAGCGTCTGCAGGCGCGGCAGCAGGAACACCAGGAAGAAGATGATCACACCGCCGGCCACGACCATCATGAAGGCGGGGTAGGCGAGGGCGTTGAGCACCTTTTGACGCAGTTCTTTTTGCTCCTGGAGGTGCGTGATCAGACGGATCAGCACGTCGTTCAGATTGCCGGTGGCCTCGCCGGACTGGATGAGGTTGATCGTCGAGGAATCGAAGACCGCGGGGAACGCGCTCATCGCGCGCGAGAGCTGGGCGCCTTCGCTCAACTGTTCCCAGAGCAATCCGCAGAGCAAGCGCTGGCGGGGTTCCTTGATGCGCACGCTGAGCATGCGAACCGATTCGCCGGCGGAGAGTCCGCTGGTGGTGAGATCGACGAGGGCCTCGAGGAAGGGCAGGCGTTCGCGGCGGGTGAGGGAGGACGCCTGGGGCGTCTTGGAGTTGAGAGTTGAGAGTTGAGAGTTGAGAGCGCCGGAGGACGAAGGGGTGGATGTGGGTTTTCGTTTTCCGGGGGCGGGGCGGCCGGCGGCTTCGCTCACGTGGACGGGGGTGAGGCCGCGCACGGCGAGGAGGCGCAGGGCGTCCTTGCGGCTCGGGGCGTCCAGCGCGTCGGTGACGGTCTGGCCGGAGCGGTTGCGGGCGGTGTAGGTGAACGAAGGCATTAAGGCCGGTTGAGAGTTGAGGGTTGAGAGTTGAGTGATCGGAGAAGCTGGTTCGGAACTCTCAACCCTCAGCTCTCAACTCGTTACTTTTCCGTGACCGTGATCACGCGGAGGACTTCGTCGAGGGTGGTGTGGCCGGCCTTGACCTTTTCCCAGCCGGACTGGCCGAGGGTGCGCATGCCGTGCACGCGGGCGCATTCGGCGAGGGTGCGCGTGCTCTCGCGCTTGAGGATCAGGTCGTGGAGATCGTCGTTGGGTTTGAGGATCTCGAAGAGGCCGATGCGTCCGCGGTAGCCGGTGCCGCGGCAGCGGTCGCAGCCGACGGGGCTGTGTAGGTGGGTGACGCCGGCGGCCTCGGACTCGGCGAGGCCGAGGATGGCCATGGTGTCCTTAAGCTTCAGCGCGGGGACTGACTCGGGGCGGGCGCAGTCGTGGCAGAGACGGCGCACGAGGCGCTGGGCGATGACGAGCTCGATGGCGGAGGCGACGAGGAAGGGCTCGATGCCCATGTCGATGAGGCGCGTGATGGCGCCGGGCGCGTCGTTGGTGTGGAGCGTGGAGAACACCAGGTGGCCGGTGAGCGAGGCGCGGATGGCGATGTCGGCGGTGTCGCGGTCGCGGATTTCGCCGACCATGATGACGTCGGGGTCCTGACGAAGGATGGAGCGGAGGGCGTTGGCGAAGGTGAGGCCGATCTCGGAGCGGATCTGGATCTGGTTGACGCCGGGGACCTCGTATTCGATCGGGTCTTCGACGGTGATGATGCGCAGGTCGGTCGAGTTGATCTTGCGGAGGAAGGCGTTGAGCGAGGTGGATTTTCCAGAGCCGGTGGGGCCGGTGACGAGGATGATTCCGTGCGGGTAGTCGAGGACGTGGTTGATCTGGGCCTGCTCGTGGGGGCTCATGCCGAGGCGGTCCATGGTGTAGGCCTCCTTCTTCTGGTTGAGAAGGCGGAGCGAGACGGACTCGGCGTAGATGGTGGGTGCGGTGGCGACGCGGATGTCGAGGACGTTGGAACCGGCGCGGAAGTTGATGCGGCCGTCCTGGGGGAGGCGTTTTTCCGAGATGTTGAGCTTCGCCATGATCTTCAGGCGTGAGATGATCGCGTCCTGGAAGCGGCGGAGATTGTCGGGCACGGGCACCTGCACCAGCAAGCCGTCCACGCGGTAACGGATGGTCAGCTGGGTTTCCTGCGGCTCGAAATGGATGTCGGTGGCCTCGTCGTTGACGGCCTGGGTGATGACATCGGTGACGAAGCGCACGACGGCGGCCTCTTCGTCGACGTCGGCGTCGTGTTGCTGGGCGGTCTCGGGCGCGACGTAGTCCTCGTCGCCGCCTTCAAGGCTGCCGGAGCCGACGCCGAAGTGCTGGAGGATGAGATGGTGGATTTTCTCGGGGACGCCGAGGTGCCAGACGAGCGGCCGCGCGGTGAAGGTGCGGATCCAGTCGGCCATGACCGCGTCGGGTGGCCAGGCGGTGGCGAGGTGGAGGGGAGCGGTGGAAAGCTGAGGGCTGAGACCTGAAACCTGAGGATCGGGCTCGGCGGGTTTTTCGCCGAAGGCGATGGGGACGAGTTGGTAGTCGTGGACGAGACGGGCAGGGAGGAGGCCGAGGGCGGCATTGTCGGCCTCTAGGTTGCTGGCGATGTCGGTGTCGGCGGCTGCGGCGAGGGCGGCGAGCGCCTGCGGTTCGTCGAGGGCGAGGGCGGAGGCGAGGAGTTTGAGCCGCTGGCCGCGGGGGGCCTCGGCGATCGCCAGACGCTGGGCGTCGGAGATGCGTTCGGAGAGCGAGGCAGGGAGGGGCATGGCAGGCGTGTCTGTGATCCGTCGATCAGCGGCGGTGCTTGGGGCCGGACTCTTTCGTGGGGGACTCAGGAGGGACTGCAGGCGCAGCCGGTGGGTTGATCGCGGCATTCAGCGCCGGATTGTTAAGCTTGGCTGCTTCCTTCATCGCATCGGCTGAGGCCTTGTCGGGCGTCATCATGACGTGGGGACGGAGGAGCACGATTTGCTCGGTGCGAACGATGGACGAATTGCGGGCGCCGAATAGATCACCGATGATCGGGATCGGGCCAAGTCTTGCGCGGGACTTGCTCTTGGTTTCACTAATATAGCCGCTGAGCACGATGATTTCCCCATCCGTTACGTTCAAATAGGAGGAGGTTTCGCGCTTGTTGATCGGGGCCTGCTGCAGGCCGGAGCCTAGGTCAATCGACGTAGTGCCGAAGGCGTTGAATTTTTGCGTGATTTCCAGCTGAACCGTCCCGTCTGGACCAATGAGCGGCTTCAGTTTAAGCTCAGTGCCGGCATCTTTGTAGGTGACCGAGGAGGTGAGTGCGGACGCTCCGCTGCTCGCATTCGTGCTGTCGCTGCTTTGAACTTGGTTGAACGTGGGCCGTGATTCGCCGACCAAGAAGGTTGCTTCCTTGTTGTGCGAAACGGAAAGCGTCGGGGTGGCTAAAATGCGAACGTTCGATTTCTGAGAATTCGGTGAGAGGCTGATCACGCCGCTCAGGGCATCGCCGTGTAGTAGGTTTGCGAAGCCGGGTGTGGTGGCAGTGCCGCCGACTGCACCTAGGGAGCCTCCTGCGCTTGATCCGGAAACGCCGGTCAGACGACTGTTTTCCACCCTAAATCCGAGGGCATTGATGCCGGTTTCGTTCGCGTTGTTCAGTGTGACCTCGGCGATCAGCACCTCAATGCGAACCATCGGAAGCGGTTGGTCCAATTTAGTGATGAGCTCTTTCGCTAGGCGGATGTCATCAATAGTGCCACTTACGATAATGGCGTTGGTACGGTCATCGGCTACGAGGGTCAGCAGCGTGCTAAACTCGGAGGCGGTTCCCACTCCAGCCACGCCTGAGTCCATCACTGTCACGGGAGGTTTGGATGCGGCGTCAGCTGGTGTCGGTATCGGTGTGGTGCGTTTGGTGTTCGTCCCGCCGGCTCCGCCTTTGTTGGCGGCGGTGCTTTGATTGGTCACCAATTGGGTGAGTTTGGTCGTGAGAGCCACAGCGTCGGCATTATTGAGCTTGATGACGTCCGTGCGCGTGTTCGGGTCGGATTTTGTATCGAGTTTACCGATGAGTTCGTCAAAAAACGGCAGCTGTTTGGCATCCGCAATGAGAACGACTTGGTTGGTGCGATCATCGGCGGAGAGTGAGAGTGAGTTGCCCAGCGCCTGTTGGTTGGGACTCTGGAGCATTTGCTTCACGCGATTGACGAGGTCGCTGGCCTTGGCGAAGTGCAGCGAATAGAACTTCGGGGTGAAGTCGGTCGAGGCGGGGCGGTCGAGGGAGAGCAGGAGCTGTTCGACGCGCTGGAGGTTGGCGATGGAATCGGTGACGAGAAACGAGTTGGTGTTGTTAAAGAGCACCGCGCCGCCGAGCTGGACGTTGAGCAGCGTGTTGAGCTGCGGGACGAATTCCGAGGCCTTCACATTGTTAAGCTCGAAAACCTTGGAGGCTACTTTGCCGGAAGGCGGCAGGCCGAGGAGCGAACCGGTGATCAACTCGGGAGCCTCGGTGCGGGTCTTGTTGGCGAGCTCGATGATCTTGAGGTATTTTTCGCCCATCTCGACGACGCCGATGTTGTTGAGCGCAAGGGCGGAGACGAGGGCCTGGATCGCCTCGGACTTGGGAACGGGCTTGGGAATGTTGAGCGTGATCGCGGCGGCGGGGAGCGCCTGCGGGCGAAGCACGATGCGGCCGGTCCAGACCTCCAGGCGGTCGATCACCAAGTCGAGCGGCGCATCGCGCAGGCGCAGGGAGTCGATGATCTCCTCGGGGGCGCGGACGGCGGGAACGGTGGTGCTGGGGGTGATTGCGGGAGTCTGCGCGATGAGGGCGGCGGGAGTGAGGCAGAGACCGGCGATGACGAGCTGGCGGGGAAGACGCATAAAAAAGGGAACGGGGCAGCAGGGAAGGGGGCTTAAGCAGAGGAGAATGCAGGGGGGTTGTAAATGGAGTTATGCCGGTGGCGAACGGGTTTCGGAGGGCACGGGTATTTTTGACACTTGCGGGGGGCGAAGGGCGTCCCAACCGTGACGCTCAGTCATGCCCAATAGTTTCGGTCATCTTTTTCGCATCACCACGTGGGGTGAAAGCCACGGTCCCGGCATCGGCGTGGTCATCGACGGCTGTCCGCCTCTGCTCCCCATCACGGTGGAAGAGATTCAGGCGGAGCTGGACCGCCGCCGCCCGGGGCAGAGCGACATCACCACGCCGCGCAAGGAAGCCGACGTGGTCGAGATCCTGTCGGGCGTTTACGAGGGCAAGACCACCGGCACGCCCATCGGCCTGTTCGTGCGCAACACCGACCAGCGGTCCAGCGCCTACAACGAGATGAAGGCGGCCTTCCGCCCGTCGCACGCGGATTTCACCTACCAGTCGAAGTATGGCGTGCGCGACCCCAACGGCGGCGGGCGCAGCTCGGCGCGCGAGACCATCGGTCGCGTGGCGGCCGGCGCCTTCGCCAAAAAAATCCTTTCGCTCGCGCACCACATCGAGACGCGCGCCTACATCACCCGCGTGCACGACATCGCGGTGCCGGCGGGCGCGCTGCCCGCGTTCCCGACACTGGCCGAGGTCGAGGCGACCGCGGTGCGTTGTCCGCACCTGCCGACGGCCGAGGCGATGATCGCGCGCATCAAAGACGTGCGCAGCCAGGGCGACTCCGTGGGCGGCGTGATCGAGTGCCGCATCCGCAACGTGCCGGTGGGCCTCGGCGAGCCGGTGTTCGACCGCCTCGAGGCCGACCTCGCCAAGGCCATGCTGTCGCTGCCCGCGACCAAGGGCTTCGAGATCGGCAGCGGCTTCGGCGGCTCGCTGCTCAAGGGCTCCGAGCACAACGATCTCTTTGAAAACCGCGACGGCCGCGTGCGCACCGTGACCAACAATTCCGGCGGCGTGCAGGGCGGCATCAGCAACGGCGAGGAGATCGTCTTCCGCGTGGCCTTCAAGCCCACCGCGACGATCCTCCAGCCGCAGCAGACCGTGGATTTGCAGGGCAACGCGACCGAGCTCATGGGCAAGGGCCGCCACGATCCGTGTGTGGTGCCCCGCGCCGTGGTCATCGTCGAGGCGATGGCCGCGCTCGTCCTGCTCGATCACGCGATGCGCCAGGCCGGCCAAAATCGCGCGTTTGAGTTTCCCGCGAAATAACGAAACAGTCGCGTATGAATACCGCGCCGATGATCGATCCTGACCACCCGGGGACCGCCGAAGCTCCGCTTGTTTACATCATTCTGGGCGCGTCCGGTTCGGGCCGCCGTGAGGTGCTGGCCGACTTGATCGACGGCGGACTGGCCGAGGGCGATCGCGCCGCCGTGCTGCTGTCGTCCGCCGAGGCCTCCAGCGAACACGACGCCAAGCTGGCGCACATCGCCCGTTGGAAATGGCACGACGGGGTGGTTGACGCCGTGCTGCCCCCCGGGGCCACGCACGTGTTTTTTGTGACGGACGGACGTCTGAATCCCGTCGACCAACTTGAGGCGCTGCAAAAGTGGCTCAAGGTCGTGCAGGCCGATCTGGGCCGCGTCATCACCGTGGTCAACTGCCAGCTCGCCGAGAAACACGCCGCGCTGGTCGCATGGTATGAGGCGTGCGTCCATTTTTCGGACGTCGCGCTGCTCAACCGCCGAGAAGGCGTGGCCAACAAGTGGATGTCGGACTTCCAACTGCGCTTCAAAGAGGCCTGCTTCCCGTGTCTGTTCGAGATCGTGAAAAACGGCCGCGTAAAAAATCCGCTGGTCATCCTCGATCCGCAGGCGCGCCGCATGTCGCACATCTTCGACATCGACGAGTGGACCGGCATCGACCTCGAGGGCGTGGAGTTCGGCACCGAGGGGGCCGACGAGCCCGAGGATGAGGGCGACGCCCCGTCGAAGGCGGATGGCGACAAAAAGAAGGGCCATCCCAACCAGTCGCCCGAGGACGATGATGATTGGCTGCCTGAAAAGGAGGCTTACTTCGAAATGCTGCCCAACGGAAAGCGCGCGAAGGAAATCCCGGACATCACGAAGTATCTCTGACCGCGAAGGCGGACGCAAAAAAGGCCCGGCGAAATGCCGGGCCTTTTTGTTTTTCGGGAAACGCGGATGCGCTTACTTCACTCCGGCGGCGGCGGCCGCGGCGACGAAGGCCTTGGCGCGGGCGGTGATGGCGGCCCAGTTCTTTTCCTTGAGGGCCTTGGCGTCGACCAGCGAGCTGCCGGCGGCGGTGGCGAAGGCGCCGGCGCGCAGGAAGTCGCCGAGGTTTTCGGCGGTGACGCCGCCGGTGGGCACGAGCTCGATCTGGGGGAGCGGGGCCTTGACGGACTTGATGTAGTTGGGGCCGAAGAACTCGGCGGGGAACACCTTGGCGGCGTCGGCGCCGGCCTCCCAGGCGGCGACGATCTCGGTAGGCGTGAAGGCGCCGGAGAAAATCGGAACGCTGTAGCGTTTGCAGAGCGTGATCACGTCGGGGCGCAGTGCCGGGGTGACGATGAACTTCGCGCCGGCGAGAATGCCCATGCGGGCGGTCTCGGCGTCGAGCACGGTGCCCAGGCCGAAGAGGAAGTCGGGCAGCTCGGCGGAGACTTTCTCGAGCACGCGGATCGCGCCCGGGGTCGTCATGGTGAGCTCGATGGAGGTCAGACCGCCGTCGGCGAGCGCCTTCGCGCAATCGAGCAGGCCGTCCGCGGACTCGGCGCGGATCAGGGCGATGACTTTCTCGGACTTAAACTTCGAGAGAATGGCGTCTTTTTTCATGGGTAGGAAGGAGGTGACGTTACACAGGGCGCAAGGATCGCGGCGAGAGGGAAACCGCTGAGAACATTAGCACCTCGGCGACTTGCCTAGCATGGTTTCGTTTTTAGGGCGGAGGCTGGCGGCGCAAAAAAACCGCGGTCTTGAGGACTGCGGTTTTAAAAATGGTGCCCGAGGACGGACTCGAACCGTCATGCTGTTAGGCACAGGCTTCTGAGACCTGCGTGTCTACCAATTCCACCACCCGGGCAGGGAAGGGAGGGAAACCACACGGACGGCGGACACCCTAGGCAAACACAAAATGCGATCCTTTCACGGCGACGCGGGCGGGACCTGCGCTTATTTGCCCATGGCCGCGAGGTCGTCGCGGGCGCTTTGCATCTCGGCGATGATCTTGTGCGCGTGATCGAGCAGGTGCTGGCCGGGGGTGGTCAACGTCACCCGGCGTCCGAGACGATCGAACAAACGGCACTCCAGCTCTTGCTCCAGAGATTTGATGGCGTGGCTGATGGCGGATTGGGTGAGATGGAGTTCGTGAGCGGCCAAGGTGAAGCTGCCGACTTTTGCAAGTGTTGTGAAGGCGAGCAGCTTGCGGCTGTCGAGAATGGGCGTCATGGGTGGTGTGGGCGTCCGAAAGAATTTTTCTAATAGCACGTTCCAAGCCAGCCGCCTGCACCTGATGGGGTTATTGTAAAAAACCCCTCGCGGGCCCGTGGCTTCGCTGCCACGGTGCCGCCTCTTTTCCCTGTGGCCCGACCCGACGACAGCATTCCGCCCGCCTTCCGCATCGATTTTCCGCCCGAACTGCCCATCAGCAGCCGGGCGGCGGAGATCGTGGATCTGATCGCGGCCAGCCAGGTCGTCATTTTGGCGGGCGAGACGGGTTCGGGCAAAACCACGCAGATCCCCAAAATGTGTCTCGCCGCCGGTCGCGGCCGCCAAGGGCTCATCGCCTGCACCCAACCGCGCCGTGTCGCCGCGTTGTCCGTCTCGCGCCGCGTGGCCGAGGAATTGAACGTCGAATGGGGCGGCGCCGTCGGTTGCAAAATCCGTTTCGACGACCGCACCAACCGAGACACGGTCATCAAGTTCATGACCGACGGCATGCTGCTCGCCGAGGTGCAGAGCGACCCGATGCTCCGCGCCTATGACACGGTCATCCTCGACGAGGCCCACGAGCGTTCGCTCAACATCGATTTCCTCCTCGGCCACCTGCGCAATCTCCGCCACCGCCGGCCCGAGCTGAAGATCATCGTGACGTCCGCGACGATCGATACCGGCGCCTTTTCGAAGGCCTTCGACGACGCGCCCATCATCGAGGTCTCCGGCCGCACCTACCCGGTCGAGGTGATCTACGCGCCGCTCGACGAGTTTGGCAGCGACGCCGCTGAGGGCGACGAACGCTCCGCAAAATCCGAAGCGCTCCACTACATCGATGGCGCGGTCGAGGCGGTCCAGCGCATCGTGCGCGAAAGCGACTCCGGCGACATCCTCGTGTTCATGCCGGCCGAGCGTGACATCCGCGAAACCACCGAACTTCTAGAAGGCCGCCGTCTGCCGAACACCGAGATCATCCCGCTTTTCGGCCGCCTCTCCAACAGCGAGCAGCAGCGCGTCTTCTCCTCTTCGCAGCGCCGCAAGCTCATCCTCGCGACCAACATCGCTGAGACGTCGCTCACCATCCCCGGCATCCGTTACGTCGTGGACACGGGTCTCGCGCGCATCAGCCGCTATTCGCCGCAGGCCCGCACGCGCCGCCTGCCCATCGAGGCGGTCGCGCAATCCAGCGCCGATCAGCGCAAGGGCCGCGCCGGCCGCGTGTCCGACGGCGTGTGCATCCGTCTTTATTCGGAAGCCGACTTCAACGAGCGCCCGCGCTTCACCCAGCCCGAGATCCAGCGCGCCAACCTCGCCGACGTGATCCTGCGCATGAAGGCCTTCGGCCTCGGCGACATCGAACGTTTTCCCTTCATCAACATGCCGGCCGCGAAATCCATCCGCGCCGGCTACGCGTTGCTGGAGGAGATTGGCGCGCTCGATTCCGACGCCAACGAAGCCGCCCGCCAGCTCACCCCGCTCGGCCGCGAACTCGCGCGCCTGCCGGTTGATCCGACCGTGGGCCGCATGATTTTGCAGGCGCGCGCCGAGAAGGCCGTGCGCGAGGTGCTCATCATCGCCTCCGGCCTGAGCATCCAGGACCCGCGCGAGCGTCCGATGGAGGCCCGCGAAAAAGCCGACGCCGCGCACCGGAAGTTCAACCACCCCGACTCCGACTTCATGGCGCTGCTCAACATCTGGGACGCCTACCACGACCAGTTCGACCGCCTCTCCCAGGCGAAGCTGCGCCGGTTCTGCAAAGACCATTTTCTCAGCTACACGCGCATGCGCGAGTGGCGCGACGTGCACTCGCAGCTCCTCGACGTGCTGGAGCAGCGGAAGGATTTCCAGTTCACGTCCGTCTTTGACGGCCTCGCGCCCGACAAGATCACCGATGACAAAACCGCCTTCGCCACGCCCGCCTACCGCGCGATCCACCGCAGCATCCTCGCCGGTCTTTTGGGCAACATCGCGATGCGCGACGACGAGAACGGCGGCTACAAGGCCACGCATGACCGGCGCGTGACGCTGTTCCCCGGCTCGGTGCTGGCCGTGCGCGACGAGAAAGCGAAAAGGCCCTCCTCCGCCAAGGCTTCGGAGGGCGCGGGCCGCGACAAGCGCGGCCCGCGATGGATCATGTCGGCCGAGATCATGGAGACATCGCGGCTCTTTGCGCGCACCTCGGCGCGGCTCGATCCGGTGTGGGCGCTCGATATCGGCGCGCACATCGTGAAGGTCGCCCACAGCGAGCCGTTCTGGAACCTCGACGCCGGTCGCGTGATGGTGAAACAGCGCACGCGGCTCTACGGACTCGAGTTGGAATCGCGCGCGGTGAGCTACGGAAAGATCAATCCCGCGCACGCGACGGAGATTTTTATCCGCGAGGCGCTGGTCAACGACCAGGTCACCTGGCCGCTCGACTTCATCGCCCACAACCGCGGCGTGCGCGAGGAGATCGAAAACCTGCTCACCCGCACGCGCGACAGCGGCTACCTCAATCTCGACGAGGGCATCTACCGGTTCTACGCGTCGCACTTGTTGCCGCAAAACGCCGACGATCCCGTCGTCTCCTCCGTGGCCGAACTCGTCGATCTCGTGCGCGAGCGCAAAGGTGCCGAGCCGCATTTCCTGGAGCTGCAACCCGACGACCTGCGCGATCCCGAGGAATTGCAGGCCGACACCGAGGCCTATCCCGAGGCCATGCCGCTCCAGCAGTCGGCGCTGCCGCTCGCTTACGCCTACAAACCCGGCCAGGCCGACGACGGCGTCACCCTCGACGTGCCGGTCCGCGCCGCCGCCGACCTCACGCCGGCCGTGCTCGACTGGGCCGTGCCCGGCCACCTCGCCGCCAAGGTCGAGCACTACCTGCGCGCGTTGCCCAAGGAACTGCGCCGCGACTTCGTGCCGCTCGGCGATGCCGCGCGCAAGCTCGCCAAGGCCGCCGCGCAGCACGCCCGGCTCACCGCGCAGCGCCACACGCTGCCCGAGGCGCTGGCGATTTTGGTCGGCGAACGGCTGAAGCTGAAACTCGACGCCAGCGTCTTCGCCGAGGACCGTCCGCTGCCCGACCACCTGCGCGTGCGGGTGCGGGTGGTGGACGACGAGGGCCGCGAAATCTGCGCCAGCCGCGAACTGGCGGAGATCGCCACGGCGCTCGCCGCGCACCAGCGCGAGGTCAGCGTGAGTGTTTCGCGCGAAGATCCCGACGCCTGGCGGCGCGCCCGCGCCAAGCACGAGACTCACGAACAGACCGAATGGAAATTCGGCGACATCCCCGCGCAGGTCCATGTGTGCGACCAGGCGGGCGTGGCGGTTTACGCCTATCCCGGACTCAAGAACGGCCCGGGCGGCGGTGTGGCGCTACGCTTGTTCAAGACCCCCGAGGAAGCGGCCGCGTCGAGTGCGCCCGCCTTGGAGCGCATGCTGGAGTGGCAGCTCACACACCAGCTCGCGTGCCTGCACAAGGACTTGAAGCAATTGCGCGAACTCGGCGCCCTGCCGGCGACGCTCGGCACGACCGACACGTTGCGCGAACACGCCTACGTGGGCATCAGCCGCTGGCTGCTGGCGTCGGACCGCGTCAAACACCTGACGGCGTCCGCGTTCGCCGCCGCCGTGATGAAGGCGAAGGCCGACCTGCAGGGGCTCGTGCCGCGCTTCATCGATCTGCTGCGCGAAATCCTCACGCTGCGGCAGGCGTTGCTGGTGCATCCGAACCCGTATCGCGGACAAGGTCCCGAGCTCGCCGCGCTCATCCCGAACGACTTTTTGGGGGTGACGCCCTACGAGCGTCTCGCGCATTTTCCGCGCTACCTGAAGGCGATGAAGCTGCGCGCCGACCGATGGAAGCAGGGCCAGGTCAAGGACACCGAGCGCATGAAGCAGCTCGCGGTGTTCGCCGGCGTGCCCGAGCTGCGCTGGCAGGTGGAGGAGTTGCGCGTGAGTTTGTTCGCGCAGGAGCTGGGCACGGCCGAGCCGGTGTCCGTGCAAAAACTGGAGCGCGCCCTCGCCGATTTGAAGCAGGGCAAAAAACCGTCCGCCTCCGCGCCCGTTCCGGAGCCGTCGAAGCCGCGCGAATCGACGCCGCTGCCGGTCACGACGACCAAGCCGAAGGCGCCGCTCAAGAGCCTCGGTTCGCTCGACGCCTTGTTTAGAAAATGAGTGGCGGCGCGGCGTCTGGTGAAAATCTATAAACCTGCGTTCCCGTTCCCGCGCGCCGTCATTTCGCTTGGCGGGCGGGGGCTGTCCCGCTGAATGGCTGAACCATGAATGTAGAGTCCGCCCTCACGGAAATCCGCTCCGGTTTCAAACGCATGACCGCGCTCTACGGCGAACCGGTCTTCGACGAGTGGGTGCTGGTCGCCCTCACCGACAAAAGCGGCGTGGTCCAAGGCTACGAAGGTCCTCGCGCGGCGCAGTTCCGTGCGTCTTTTGCCAAGGATGTCGCTGCGTTGCGGACCGAACTCGCCGGCGAGGAGTTGGACACGGGCGGTTTTTCGTTTGGCGAGGCCACGCACGGGCACACTTACGACGCGGTCATGCGCGTCGGGCCGGCGGCCTATCTGCTGGGCAACCACACGGGACGGTCGATGAAGGAAATCCGCGCGCGTCCGCAATGGCTGAAGGCGCAGGCGGCGTGGTTCGCGTTGGGTGAGAAATTCCGCGATGATCCGCTGGCCGACCTGTCGCCGGTCAGCCCGTCCATCCGGTGAGCACGAAGACCGCGTAGGCCGCGACGAGCAGCCAGCCCACGACGCGGGGGAGTCCGCCGCAGACGAGCAGGCAGATCAGATGGACCACCGCTCCGGCCATGAGCAGTCCCAAGCCCCACGCCGCGTGGGGTGGCAGGGGCAGCGGTTTGATCAGCGCAAACAGGCCGATGCCGAGGGGAATGCAGATGTGGCCGTCGCCGACCTGCGAGGCGTAAACGACCTCGGGGCGTTTGCGCGCGGCATAGAAGAAGGCGAGCAGCGCGTTGGGCAACACCATCAGCCAGCCGGTGAGCCAGCCGAGATTTTCGGCGCGGAAGAAACCGGTTTTTTGGTGCGAGAGCCACGCCACCAGTTGGTCGATGCTGGTGTAGAGCGCGACCGCGCCCAGCAGGACGAGCCCGACATCCAGCCAGAAGCCGGCGCCGAGTGAGATGCGTTCGCGGGTGTTGTGCTTGAGCACGTCGTAAGCTTGCACGCTTTGCCAAAACACAAAGAGACCTACCAGCATGAGTCCGTCGGATGCGCTCAGAACGCCGTCGTCCGCCAGCACCCAAGTCGCGCCGGAGAAAAACAATACCGCGACGAGCGTGAGCAGCAGCGAGAGGCGGTTGAGGCGTTGCGGCAGATCGCCGGAGCCGGATTTTTTGGAGCGGGAGGCCTTTCTCGGTTTTTTCGCGGAGGCCGTGGCGGGGGACGGCACGATGTCCAAGCCCCAAAGGATGGCGGGCAGGCCAAGCAGCAGCGTGAGGTTGGTGACGTTGTTGACCAGTGCGTTGGTCATCACCTCCTGCGCCGGCGTGGCGCCGCGGGCGACGATGAAGACGAAGATCAGATTACCAAGGCCCGAGCACAGCGGCATGACCAGCGTGCCGAGCGCGGTGCCCTCGAAGCCGCGGTCCATGATCGATTCCAGCCGCCAGAGGATGAACAGCGACGAGAGCAGGAAGAGCGCGGCGTAGGCGAGTGGATCGTCCAAGCCGAGGTCGGAAAACCAACCGGGGATCGGGTTCATGCGCGCACGGTCAGGTGGAGGCCGTCGCGCTTGCGTATGAGCCGCACGGTCGCTCCGAACGCGTGCGACAGCGTGCGCGAGGTGAGCGTGGTTTTCACCGGGCCGGCAGCGACGACTTCGCCCGCCTTCATGACCAGTGCATGGGTGAAACCTGAGGTGATTTCCTCGACGTGGTGGGTCACCAGCACGAGCGCGGGGCCGCGCGGGGCGCGGGCGATCGAATTTACAAAGGCGAGAAAGCCGGTGCGCGCCACCGGATCCAGGCCGGCGCAGGGCTCGTCGAGGATGAGCAGCCGGGGTTTCGCCATGAGGGCGCGGGCGATGAGCACGCGCTGGCGTTCGCCCTGCGAGAGCTGGCCCCAGAGGCGGCCGGCGAGTTGGCCCGCGCCGGTGAAGCGCAGGAGCTTCAGCGCGGCGCGGCGGTCGGCGGGCGTGAGTTTCACCCAGAGATCGAGTTGGGCGTATTTGCCGCTGACGACGGTCTCGAGCGCGGGTTCGTCGGGCGGCACGCTGGCCTGGAGCGCGCTGGTCACGAGGCCGATGTGCAGGCGCAGGTCGCGCCAGTCGCTCTCGCCGTAGCGTTCGCCGAGCAGCTCGATCTCGCCGGCGCTGGGCGTGAGGTAGCCGGTGAGGGCCTTGAGAAGGGACGTCTTGCCGCAGCCGTTGGAGCCGAGGATCACCCAGTGTTCGCCGCGTTCGACCCGCCAGGCCACGTCACGCAGGATCGTGGTGCGGTCGCGCATGACGGTGAGGCCATGCAGGTTGAGCAAGGGCGGGGAAACAGGCATCGGTCCGAGGTTGGCGGGGTGGTTTCGGTCGTCACGCGAAAACACGGGTTTGGCTTTGCCAGCGCGCGTTTTCACCTTCGCTTTATCAGGGCATGCGCATGTGGAAACGGATTCTCGGTCTGCTCGTGCTCGCGCCGGCGTGGCTGGTGGCGCGGCCGTTCACGGTGCTGGTCTACAACGTCGAGAATCTCCACGACGCCGACGGCGTGGCCGTTTACGACGACTACCAGCCGGCCGTGTATACGAAGGCCCATGCGCTCACCAAGCTGCGCAACATCGCCGCGGTCGTGGCAAAGTTCGACGAGGGCAAGGGGCCCGACGTGATCCTGTTTCAGGAAATCGAGATCGACCACACGCCGGGGAAAACCGCGCCCGACTACGCGGCGATTTTGAAACGCTACGCCGACACGACCCTCGAGCAGATGCTCGGCACGGGCTTCACGCCGGAGGTCGGCGATCTGCCGGCCGAGGCGCTGTTGTTGAAGGCGTGCGCGGATCGCGGGCTGACCGGCTACACCGTCGTGACCGGCGGCGATCATGATGCGCCGGCGTCCGATCCGCTCGACCGGCCGGCGGTGAAGACGGTGGTGTTCACCCGGTTTCCCGTGAAGGCCGTGCACACGTATCCCGTGCTGCGCGCCCGCAACATCCTGGAAGTTTCGCTCGACGTGGACGGACATCCGCTGACGGTTTTTAACAACCACTGGAAGTCCGGCGCGGGCGACGCGAAGACGGAACCCGTCCGCGTCGAAAACGCCCGCGTGCTCCGCCAGCGACTCGACGAACTGCTCAAGGCCGATCCGAATGCCGACATCCTCATCGGCGGCGATCTCAACTCCCACTACAACCAGAAGCGCCGCTATCGCGCGCTGAAGGAGACCGCGATCAACGACATCCTTGGTTCGCAGGGCAACGAGCTCGCGATCCGCGGCCCCGCCCGCGATCTCTACAATCTTTGGTTCGAGCTGCCCGAGGCCGAGCGTGGCAGCGACACCTATAAGGGCGAGTGGGGCACTCTGATGCACCTCCTCGTCACCCGCGGTCTCTACGACCAGGCGGGCGTGCGCTATGTCGACAACTCCTTCGCCGTCGCGAAATTTCCCGGACTCAACGCCGATGCGGCCGGCCTTCCCGTGCGCTGGAGCGCCGAGGGCGAGGGTGGGCGCGGGTTCTCCGACCACTTCCCGATTTACGCGCGTTTCCAAACGGTCGAAGACAACCAGCCGGGCAAGTTCGCGCCGCTCGTCCGTGACTCCGGGCGCGAGGACGCCGACGAGGCCAAGGCCCGCAAGGTCGATCTTTCCAAGACCGATTTCGCCTCCGCGGTGGTGCTGGCGGATCTGCCACCGGGCGCGAACCTGCGCGACGGCACGTGGACGGGTAAACTGTTCCGCGTCGAGGCGAAGGCCGTCGACGAACGCCTCTTGAAAATCGAGGTGCGCGGCGAGACCTACGACGTGTTTGGTCCGCGCAAGGAGATCCGCGACCGCCTCTACGCCCAGCGTCGCGAGAACGGCGGCCGGCTCGTTTTCTACGGCGAACTCGGGACCTACAAAGGCAACTGGCAGTTTCTCGTGAAATCCGAAGAGTGGGTGAAATAACCGTCCGCATCATGAGCACGCTCACTGTCTACACCTACGCCAACTGCGACACCTGCCGCTGCGCCGTGAAATGGCTGCGCGCCCACGCGATCGCGTTCGCCGAAAAACCGATTCGCGAGACTCCGCCATCGCCCGCCGAGCTGCGCACCATGCTCGCCCGCCTCGGCGGCGCGGGGGCGTTGCGCAAACTCTTCAACACGTCCGGCGTCGATTACCGCGCGCAGAAACTCGGCGAAAAACTCCCGGCGCTGTCCGAGGCCGAGGCGTTCGCGCTGCTCGCCGGCAATGGCAACCTGGTGAAGCGCCCCTTCGCGCTGGGTTCCGGCGCGGAAGCGAAGGGCGTGGGCCTGGTGGGCTTCGACGAGACGGTCTGGACGGCGGCACTGGCGGCGAAAGGCGATTAAAGCCTTTCCCATTTCCGCCCGTTGACTCGCGCGGGGTTCTTCCTGCACTGTTCTCTGCGTGACCGCTCCCGTTTCCACACCGTTGCAACAAACCCTCCGCTGGCTCGCCAAGCATGCGAACTTCCCTGCGGCGCGTCTGCCTGCACGGGCGGAGTTGCTGCTGCTCATCTCCACGGCCGCCGAACAGGAGGAAGTCGCCCTGCAGCGATCCCCGCGTTTCCTGATCGAACGCAACGACAAGGCCGGCGACGCCTCGCTGAAAGCCTACACGATGAATCGCTCCTTGGTGCACTACGTATGCAACAACGCGCAGAAGACCTGAACGGTCGGGTCGTCGTTCGGGACGACAACGGACTTGTATTGCGTGAGAATGGCCCTAGTCGATGCAGGTGCCTTCACCCCTAAGAGCATTTGCCCTGATCTGGTTGTTGATGTCTCTGCCCGCTTACGGGCTCATTGAGCGACGACTGGAACGGAGTTTTCCGGTGGGGGACATGGCCGCGCTGACGGTGGATTCCTTTTATGGGCCGGTGACGGTGCGCGAGGTGCCGGACGCCAAGGCAATTTCCGTGGTCGTTATCCAGACGGCCGATGTGGCTTCGGAGGCGGACATGGATCGTTGCCTGAAGGCACTCGATCTGCGGGTGGAGAAGGCGCGTTCGGGGGCGGTATCGGTGTCGGCCCGGTTCCGGACTTTGTTCACATGGAGTTGGAAAAACTGGCCGCCGGTGTCGCTCGCCTACGAAATCCAAGTGCCGCGGCGTTGCGATGTGCAGATCACCACCGGAGAGGGCGCGATCACCACGGGAGCGCTGCAAGGCCGCGTGGTGTTGCGCAGTGAAAGCGGAGCGATTTTTTCGGGCGAGGTGGATGGCTCGGTCAAGGCGCGCAACCGCGCCGGTCCGGTCGCGATCACGGCTTGTTCCGGTCCGATGGAGGTGACGACGGACACGGGTAACATCACGGTGGGTCGCGTCGGCGGCCGGGCGACGCTGGCCAGCGCGGGCGGCTTGATCGAGTTGCAGCGCGCCGCCGGCGAGGTCGTCGTGCGCGGCGACGGCTCCGATGCCCTGGTGGGCTTTGTGTCGCCGATCCGCCACGCGGCCGATATCAGCACTTCGGGCGGGTCGGTGGCGCTCGTGCTGGAAAACTCCGCCGCCTGCACCCTCGACGTGCGCGCTTCGGTCTTCGGCAAGGTGTCTTTGCGCGGAGATCTTCCGCTGGCGGTGAGCGCCGGCGGCGCGGGCCAATCGCTGCTGAAGGCCGCGATCAATGGAGGGGGCGAGCGCATCCAGGCCCGGGCGAGCGGGGGCAACGTGCTGGTGCGCGGCGTCGTGCCGCTGCCGGACAAAAACGGTTGAAGCGCACAGGCGGGGACTCCGGCGGCGCCTCCCGATTCTTCGCTTCGCGCCGCCTTGGCGGTGTGCTTGCATGGCGGCATGTCCGATTCCCATGACCGCCTCGTCGCCAAACTCAAACGTGCGCATCTGCTCGGCACGGTTTCCGGCCTGTTGGGCTGGGACGAGCAGGTCAACCTGCCGCCCGACAGCATCGACCAACGGTCGGAACAGATGGCGTTGATCGCTGAATTGCAGCATGACGCCGCGTCGGATCCGGAGATCGGCGTGCTGTTGGCGGAGTTGGAAGGTAGGGACGGACCGCCGGGCCGTCCGAGATCGAAAGGCGACGGCGCGGCGGTCCCGCCCTACCTTTCGGATCGGCAGGTTGTCGTGCGCGAGGCGCGGAAGGACTATGACCGGGTGACGAAGCTGCCGGCGGATTTCGTGGCGGAGCGGGCCCGGCATGTCAGTCGCGCTTATCACGCCTGGGTGGGGGCACGGGAGGCGGGCGATTTCGCGGCCTTCGCGCCTTTTCTCGAAAAACACCTGGAGCTGGCGCGGCGCGAGGCGGAGCTGATGGGGTGGGGCGACCGGCCTTACGACTACGCCCTCGACAAACACGATCCCGGCATGACAGCCGGGGAGCTCACCGCGCTATTTGCCGAGTTGAAGCCGGGCCTGCTGCCGCTGGTGCGCGCGATCGAGGCCTCGCCGGTCAAGGCGCCGCGGGGTTTGTTTAAAAACTTTCCGGTGGAACAGCAGAGACTCTTTCTGACCGAGGTCGCCACGGCGTTGGGTTTCAACTTCCGCCGCGGACGCATCGACGTTTCGCCCCATCCTTTTTGCGAGGGCTGCGGCGCGGACATCCGCATGACCACGCGCTTCGACACCGACAATCCGCTCGACGCGATTTTCAGCGCGGTGCACGAGACCGGCCACGGGCTTTACGAGCAGGGCCTGCCATTGGCGCACCTGGGGACTCCGCTGGGCCAGCCGGTCGGGATGGGCATGCATGAATCGCAAAGCCGGATGTGGGAAAATCAAGTGGCCCGCAGCCAGTCCTTCTGGAGGTATTTCGAGCCGCGCCTGCGGGAGCTTACGCCGGGGAACCTGACCGGTGTTTCGTCGGAGCAGCTGCACCTGGCGATGAATGCCGTCAAACCCACGCTCATCCGCGTCGATGCCGACGAGGTGCACTACAATCTCCACGTCATGCTGCGCTTTGAGCTGGAGCGCCGGCTCTTTGCGGGCGAGTTGACGGTGGCCGGGCTGCCTGCGGCGTGGAATGCGCTGTCGCAGGAGCTGCTCGGTCTCACGCCTCCGTCGGACAAGCTGGGCGTCTTGCAGGACGTGCACTGGTCGGGCGGCGCGTTCGGGTATTTTCCGAGCTACTGCCTGGGCAACATGATCGCGGCGCAGTTTTGGTTCACGGTGCGGGACGCGCAGCCGGGGATGGATGCCGATTTTGAGCGTGGCGATTTTTCCCGGTTGCTGGGGTGGCTGCGGAAAAACGTCCACGAACACGGACGGCGTTTCGACACGCGCGAATTGGTGCGCCAGGTGACCGGCGAGGAACTTACGCCGAAATACCTGCTGCGGTATTTGCACGAGCGGTATGCGCCGCTGTATCTCCGGTCGAAACAGGGGTGAGCGACCCGGGCCCGGGCGGCTTGGGAGCGATGACCTTCGACCGAAAATACCGGCGTTCGATAAAGTGATAGGTCGCGATCGTCATGGCGACCGAGGCCGTCAGGGAGAACAGGAGCTGGAGGCCGTAGTTTTGGCCGAAGGGGAGCGCTTTGATCATCGTCCAAGTGACGATCATCATGATCGGCGTGTGCACGGCGTAGAGGCTGTAGCTCACGATGCCGACGCGGCGCAGGGCGCGCACCGCGCGATGCCCGCCGAGCGAAGGCTGTCGCAGTTCCAGGCAGGCCAGCCAAAGCAAGCCCCACACGCACACCCCGCACCAGAGGAGTTGGAGGAGCAGGTTGCGGGCGTGAAAGGCGGTGAGTTCTCGGATGGCGATGAAGGCCAGCCAGCAGACGGCGCAGGGCCACAGGGGCATGCGCCGGGGGGCCGAGAAATACCAGCGGGCCGCCAAGGCTCCCGAATACCAAAAGGCGGCCATCATCAGCGGGGAGTTGTAAATCCAGTAGGGATTGAAGCGCGGTGTGAGCTGGATGATGACAAACTGAATCAGCAGGGAGAGGATCCCCATCGTTCGCCAGGCTCCCTTGCGCGCACAGGCCAGGAAAAGCGGGTAACACGCATAAACCACGAGTTCGGATGCGACGGTGTTGATCGTGGCGTTGCCGGCCAGCAGTTCACGAGGATAAAGACAGCCCAGGCCGGTCAAGCGCAGCGCGAAGTCGAGCGGGGTGCCCGTGGCGTGAAACGCCAGCAGCGGGTCTTGCGCGGGGGAATGCGTCTGCACGGCCACGAATCCAAGCCCGAGCAACGACGCCCACCAGTAAACGGGCAGGATGCGGTTCGCGCGGTTTCGGAAATAGCCGGGCCAATCGACCGGCGTCGAGGTGGCCGGTCCGCAGTGGGCGGCGTGGATGCAAAAACCGCTCAGCACGAAAAAGCCGATCACGGCGGGATGCAGCCCCCCCGTGTTCCATGCCAGGCTTCGGAAGAGATCGACGCCATTGGCGAGGAATGCGGCGACAAAACGTTCCACACGTCCAACGGGCGTGAAGTCGGCCCACAAAATCCAATGCGAGACAAACACCGTCAGTGAGCACAGGCCGCGAAAAACATCCAGCGACCAGAGTCGCCTCGAGGCTTTGGTTGTTGGAACACCGTTCACCGGCGAAAACTGTCCTTGGGCGGAGGCGGTGCGCAATCTTTCCTTTGTAACGGCTGGAATCGAGTCTTCGGAGCGCTCAACGTGCCCGGGTGCAATCAGGACTGATCGACACCCACACGCATCTCGATGGTTTCGCCCGCGCGGGCACGCTCGACGCCGTGCTGGCGCGGGCGCGCGAAGCGGGCGTGACCGAGATGATCTCCATCGGCACGGAAAGCGACGACTGGGCGCTCATCCGCGATCTCGCGGTGGCGCATCCGGGCACGGTGCATTATTCGGTCGGGCTGCACCCGTGCTGCGTGCGCGAAAACTGGGCTGCGGAGGTGGCGCGGATTGAGGCGTTTTGGAGCGGGGAAAAAAAGCCCGTCGCACTCGGCGAGTGCGGGCTCGACCGGTTTCATCTGCCGAAGGATGACGCGGCGAAAGCCGAACAGGTGTTTGCGTGGCAACAGGCCGCCTTCGAGGCGCAATTGGCGATCGCGAAACGGCTCGGGTGTCCGTTGGTCGTGCATTCGCGCGGCGCGTTCGCCGAGTCGGTCGCGATGATCGACGCGAGTGGCGTCGATTGGGCGCGCGTGGTGTTTCACTGCTTCAGCGAAGGTCCGGCCGAAATGAGCGAGCTGATCCGGCGCGGTGCGTATGGATCGATCACCGGCGTGCTGACCTACAAGAACGCGGAAAACGTGCGCGAGGCCGCCAAGGTGCAGGGGCTTGGGCGGCTGATGCTGGAGACGGATGCGCCGTATCTGACGCCGGTGCCGCATCGTGGAAAACCGAACGAGCCGGCCTTCATGCGCCACACGGCGGAGTATGCGGCGGCGATGTTTGGCGTCGGGATCGAAGAACTGGCGGTTGCGACCACGAAGACGGCGCGGGCGTTTTTCGGGCTTTGATCGCGGAAACGCGGAAGGGCGGACTCGCTGAAAAGAAAAAGAGCGGAAACCCGGTTTGATCCGGATTTCCGCCCTTTCGCGTTTTGCGATTAAAATCTCAGGCCTCGTCGAACTTGCGGGTGAAAAGCGCCTCGAGCTCGACGAGCATCTGCGGGGCGTCTTCGCCGGTGGCGAGGAACTTGACCTTCGAGCCCTTGCCGGCTGCGAGCATCATCAAGCCCATGATGGACTTGCCGTTCACCTGCTCCTCGTCCTTTTCGACGAAGACGTCGGCTTTGAACTTGTTGGTGATACGCACGATCATCGCGGCCGGACGCGCGTGGATGCCCATCTTGTTTTGAACCACCAGCTCTTTCACATGCTGGCCCGTCGTGGTCGTTTCGTTCTTATCCATTGCAGTTTGACCTAGCAAAGTCCGGACAGAGCGGACGGCTTGCAACCCAAAAACCGGCCGCCCAGTTTTTGCGGCATCATGCCCAAGACCGCGATCATTGTCCCGTGCCGCCTCGAGTCCACCCGCTTTCCCCGCAAGTTGTTGCACGTCATCAAGGGACGTCCGCTGCTGCTGTGGGTGGCCGAGCGCATCAAAAAGGAGGCGCCGGAGTTCCCGTTGTTCTTCGCGGTCGATGACGAGCTGCTGGCCGCGCCGCTGCGGGCGGCGGGTTTTCAGGCGATTCTCACCGGCGTGCAGCACCAGAGCGGCACCGATCGCATCGCCGAGGCGAATCGCACGGTGAAGGCGCATCAGGTGATCAACGTGCAGGCGGACGAGCCGCTGGTGACGCGCGCGCAGATCCTTACGCTGGCGAAGCTCATCGACGGCACGGCGGCGATGGCGACATTGGGCACGCCGTTCACGACGGCGGCGGATTTCAACAATCCGAACCAGGTAAAGGTCGTCTTCGCTCCGGGCGGCGGACGGGCTCTGTATTTTTCGCGGGCTCCGATCCCGTATGCGCGCGACCGCGCCGGCCAGGTGGACGATGCGTGGGTGCGGGCGAATCCCTGCTTCAAGCACCTTGGCCTCTACGCCTACAAGGCGGAGTTGATCGAGAGCTTCGCCAAGCTGCCGCCCGGCCGCTACGAGCAGATCGAAAAACTGGAGCAACTCCGCGTGATCGAGAACGGCCATGAGATCCTGTGCGGGGTCACCAACGACCCGACCATCGGCGTGGACACGCCGGAGGACGCGGAGAAATTCGCGCAGTGGCTCGGGTGAGTCCGCGAGGCGGACGGGCGCTTTATGGGCGCAGCGACAGCGCCTTCAGCCGCGCATACAACGCTTCCAGCCGGGGCACGGGCACGCCTTTCGCGCGTGCGCGGCGCAGCGGCTCGCCCCAGATCGGCTCCACTTCGAGCGGCTTGCCGGCGACATAATCCAGCATCGTTGACGGTTTATACGGCCCCATCGGGCGCGTGCGCTCGACTTGGTCGATCACGAATTCCTCGGGGATCGCCACGCCATGGGCGGCGGCCGCGGCCTGCACTTCGCGCATCAGCGCCCACACCTCGGCCTCCATCGCCGGCGATCTCAAAATATCCTCCGTGGTGATGCCGCCGCCGGTCACGGCGAGTCCGTTGAACGGCACGTTCCACACCAGTTTACGCCAGCGAGCCTCCAGCAGACTGTCGCTTACCGTCATCTTCACGCCCGCCGTTTGGAACAACTCCGCCAGCGCTCGCGTGCGCGCCTGCGCCGGGCCGGAGAATTCGCCCGCCACGATGTGGCCGGGCATCGTGCATTCGGCCACGCCCGGCGCGATGCGGTTGACGCACACAAAACACAGCCCGCCCACCGTGAGCCCCGCGCCGGCCACCGCCGCGACCTGTTCGTCCACGCCCAAGCCGTTTTGCAGATTCAAGACCACCGTGCCCGCGTGGAGGAGGGGAGGCAGCAGGCGTGCGAGCTGGTCGTTGGCCGTCGCTTTGAGCGTGATGATGGCGAGGTCAACCGGACCGATTTCCTCGGGGGTCGCCGCGACCTTCACCCGGGGAATCGAAAAATCCCCGGCGGGTATCTTCACCGCGATCCCGCGCGCGCGCAGCACGTCGAGCTCGCCGCGCGCGAGGAACGCCACGTCGTTGCCCGCGTGCGCGAGCCGGCCGCCATAATAAAGCCCGAGCGCGCCCGCCCCGACCACCGCGATGGTTTTAAACCCGGATGACATCCCGCCATCTCAAAAAGGAGCGGGGACGGACGAAAGCCTATTCATCGTTCACGGCGCGGATGCCCGCGGAAGGACATGAAAAAAGCGGCATGGAAAACCATGCCGCTTTCGGTGTGCCGGTGTGAGGCGCGGCTCAGAACTGCCAGGTCAGGGTGGAACCAAGACCGAGGTTGAGCGCGCGGAATTCGGCGGCGGCCAGGGTCGAATCGTTATTGGAGAACGTGACCCCCGTGCTGACGCGGAGCTGCTTGGACGGCACATAAATGAGGGCCGCGCCCGTTGTGTTGCGCCAGTCTTGGCGACCTCCCGCGTTCATGAAGTCGGAGTAGCGATACTCGTAGAAGCCCTGGGCGAACCAGCTGCTGCAAAGCTGGCGGACGATGCCGACATTGCCGGTCCAGACATCGCGCTCGGACGACGACGGCGACACGAAGTGATGCTGGTAACGAGCCCCGGCAAAGAAGGTCGTGCGCGCATTGATGGCGTGCGAATGGCGGATGCCCACGGTGGGCGCGACGCCGCAGCTCAGCTCGCCGCCGCCATCCAGGGATTGATAGTCGTAAACCTCGGGACCGACATAGGCGGTCCAGTTGGGGGAGATCTCGTAGTTGAGGTGGGCGACGGCGTCGACGCCCCAGTAGTCGAGGTTCGACACATCGGCATAAAGGCCGGCCTGCAAGGCGGCGGTCGTCTCGATCGAGAACGGCGAGTTGAACTTCACGTTGGCGGTGGCGCCCACCGAGGGAAGCCAGACAAACGAGTGTTCACCTGCATCGCCGCTCAGGTCGGCGTTGGTCTGAAACTCGAAGTCGTTCTGAACAAACACGCGGTAGTCGACCGCGTAGCGGGCGATGACGAGCTGCGAGTAGTCGCCGCCATCCTCGGAGGCGACGCTTTGGGGCTGACGCGCCGGATCACCCTGCAAGGCGGGACGCGTGTCGTTCGAGGGATCGAGCTGGGCAAACGCACCGGTGGTCAGACCGGCGGCGAGCAAAAGGGAGGAAATGCGAAAGGTATTCATGTTGGAAAGGGAGTGAGGAGGAAAGCCGTCCGATTACTGGGGGAGCTGGCGAGGAGTCTCGGCGTGCTGCTCAACGACGTTCTCGTGGACGGCGCCATCCAGCGTGTCACCCGAGGAATTCGGATTGGCTCCGGCATCCTTGATGATCCCGGCCAGCTCGCGCTCGACCAGACCCTGCGAAGGCGAGTCGATGAACTTGGTGAAGACCGCCGCGGTATCGATGCCCTTGCGGATATCAAACCGGCTGACGACGCTCGCACCCTTTTCAACCGAGATGACCTGGCCGGCCGTGATGGTCTTGCCATCGACGACCACCGAGCCCTCGTAAACATAGACCAGCACGCGGCCGTCGATAACCTGCACCAGCAGGGTCGTGCCGGTGATGGCGGCGGTGACCGGACCGGCCTGGATGGTCGTGCCGCCCATGCCCTTTGGCACCACGAAGAGCGCGGTGCCCTGCTTGACCTGCGCGGTGCGCGTGCCCTGCGTGAACGAGAAGGACGTGAGCTGGCCGAGGCGCGTGATGGTGCCGTCGTTGAACTGCAGCTCGGCGCGCGACTTCTGGCCGGTCACCACGGCGTTGTCCTTGGTGACGGTTTCATTGAGCGCGGCTTCGCGGCGTTTGACTTCGCCGCTGGAGTCAGTCGCGAGCACCTTCAAGTCGGCGACGGCGACATCCTTCTGGATGAAGGTGATTTTTGCGGACTCGAAGAGCTGGCCGGCCTGGACGAGAGGCACAACGAGCAACAGGGCGGCGAGGGATAGGAATGTGCGCATGATGTGAATGGATTAAGGACAAAAACGTGATAACACCGACGAGTTGCCTTGATGACGCAATTTGCCGCAAATGCAAGTTGCCCGCTCCGGGTTTCATCCAACAAGTCCGCCATCGATGGTTTTTCCCTCACGCTTGATCCGCCGGCATCGCATCACCTGGCTGCTGTGCGCGGTCGTCACGGTCCTCAGCGGACTCGCTTGGCACCTGGCTTCCGACACCACCTCGGACAACTGGCTGTTCCCCCTCCGTCGCACCGAATGGCAGATTCAGGACCTGTTGATGCGCAAGGGCCCGCCCGCTCCCGTGGCCGACAATTTGGTGTTTCTCGGCATCGATAACCCCAACTACGGAGATCGATTTGATGAAGACGAAGTCGCGGAATTCCCTGCATTGGGACTTCTTTCTAAAGACTACCCGTGGTCGCGTGAAGTCTGGGCGGTTTTGATAGACCGCTTGATCGACGCGGGAGCGAAAGCCGTGGTGTTCGACTTGATCTTCGCCACGCCCGGTCCAGGCGATGATGCGTTCGCAGCAGCGTTAAAACGCCACGAAGACAAGGTGGTTCTGGCCGCAAACTTAATCCTGCCCGACGACGGTAGGGCGTTGATCACCCCACCGTCAGCCAACCTGACGGAAGGACTGAAACATCCGGAAAACGTCGTAGGCATGGCGAACTACTTTCCTGATGCGGACGGCGTAATTCGCCGATTGGTATATAAATCAGAGATGAAGTTGATTGCGCTCAGCTATCGATCTCTGAGCGCCCAGGCATTGGCCCAAGCCGGGGTTGCCGAAGAAAAAGACCCAACGCGTGGGCCTCAATTCCTACAGCGCTTTAACTACAGCGGATACACCGGCCTGGCTTATGCCCACCATCCTGTTTACGAAATTTTCGTCCCCTCGTTCTGGGTCCACAACTACAAGAACGGCGCGTTCTTTAAGGATAAAATCGTGGTCGTTGGCCCTGTGGGGAACTGGACGCAGGACTCCCACCCCACGCCCTATGGCCCGATGTTCGGCGCCGAGATCCACCTGAACGCGATGTCCGCGGTCATGAACCGCGCCTTCATCACGGACCTTTCACTTCTACAGGTATGGCTGCTGATCGTCATCGCGGGCCTGGCGGCGGCGCTGCTGATGTCGGCCACGGATCACGCGTGGCTCCGCTTTGGAGGCATGCTAGTGGGCAGCGCCGTCGGCGTGCTCATTGCGCGCCAGACCTACAACACTTGGGCGGTCATGCCGGTGATCCTGACGCCCCTGATCGCGTTCAACTTCTGCGGCGTGGTCTGCCTCGTGCAGAAGTTCTTCGTCACGTTCGCCGAAAAGATGCGCACCCGCGGGATTCTCGAGCGCTACGTCTCCCAGAACTTCGTGCGCGAGCTTCTCGACAACACCGACAGCTTCGAAAAATCCCTCGGCGGCGTGCGCAAGGACTGCACGATGCTGTTCTCCGACATCCGCGGCTTCACCACGATGACCGAGGGCGACGACTCCCACAAACTCGTCACCCAGCTCAACGAATACCTCAGCGAGATGGTCGAGTGCGTGTTCGCGCGCAACGGCACGCTGGACAAGTTCATCGGCGACGCGGTCATGGCCGTGTGGGGCAACGTGAAGGTGCGCACGCCGCGCGAAGACGCCATCGACGCGGTCCAGTGCGCCCTCGATATGCTCGCGGGCCTCGACAAGCTCAACCCCGGCTGGGTCGCGGGCGGGCGTCCGGCCCTGCACGTCGGCATCGGCATCAATCGCGGCGAGGTGATCGTGGGCAACATGGGCTCGCCCCGCCGCAAGGAGTTCACCGTGATCGGCGACTCGGTCAACCTGGCCTCGCGCCTTGAGGGCGTGACCAAGGAATACGGCCTGTCGCTCGTGATCGGCGAAAGCGTGGAGCAGCTCGTGAAGGACGACTTTGTTTTGCAGCCGGTCGACCTGATCCGCGTGAAGGGCAAAAAGCGCCCGGTGCAGGTGTTCACTGTGATCGCCCCGGCCTCGCAGCCGCCCGAACCCGCCGTGCGCGAAGCGTTGCGCCTGTTCGAAACGGGGCTGACCGCTTACCGCGAGGGCCGCTTCGCCGACGCCCGCGGGTTGTTTGAAAAATCCGCCGCCGCGTCCGCACACAACAAACTCGCGGGGATTTATGTGCAGCGCAGCGAGGCGTTGATCGCCGAGCCTCCCGTCGGCGAATGGGACGGCGTCTTCGTCATGCACACCAAGTAAAATGCCCTGAGCATGCCCCGTGCAATGGAGGGGCGACGTCCTCGTCGCCCGACGCGCGCAGCGCACCCGACCCGGCGACGGGGACGTCGCCGCTCCACCAATCCGAAGCAAGTTTCGGGGTATTGGCCCCAAGGGAATAAGCGGAAGCCGGCCGCCCGAAAATAGAACCGCCCGGAAACCTTTCGGCTCCCGGGCGGCGTTGTTTACTGGGTTTAACTACGGTTCCCTTAGAACCGCAGGTGCGACGACATCTCGCGGCCGAACACCCCGTTGAGGCGTGCGGTCTGAGCCGGCGTCGCGGCTTCATTTTGTATCCGATAAACGTCCGCCACGCGCTTGGTTGTCCGAGCCCTGGACTTCCGGAAGAAGCCCGAGTAGGCAAACGCGCTAAGGACGCCCAACGGAAACCCGTTGTTTGTCTTGTTCATGGTCAGATGGAGGCGCCGGACGACAATCGCCCGATTCCTCCCGGCTGACCACGGACCTTGCAAAGAACGCCCCCAGAAAAGGGCTTCGTCGCCAAACGTCAACTACCGCGCCCGGCGTTGGCGCTAAGTCCTTCACCACACGGCCTGCGCACGCTTCGACTCCAGCGCGGTCTGCGCATTCGCATCCAGCTCGGGCAGAAAATCCAACCCCGTGCGCCGCTCGATCTCGTCGATTGAAACCAGATAGCGATCCAAGTCCGCCCCCGCCGGAGTCTCCTGCGGAAACACAAACGCCTCGGTCCGCAAGCGTCCGTCGCTCTCGTCCGCCACGATCATGAAAAACGCCTCGGGCACCGCCGTGCCGTTGGACAGCTTCGTCGGACGCGCCCCGAACACTGGCCCCGCCAGCACCCAGACTTCGCCAAAGCGGCCGGGGTAGCTCGTGGCGATTTTCATCTCCAGTTCCTTCCACGCGCCCGCGTTCAGCGCATGACGCTGCGGCACGACGTTGGACATGAGAAACGTCTCCCGTTGCGCCGCCTCTCCGCAGCGCGTGGCGATTGCGTAGTTCGGCGCCATGTGGCCGCGATCATAGCCGCTGTTCGTGTAGGCGGAGGAATCCACCCGCGCCGCCGTGCGCAGATCCGTCTCGAAACCCTCCGGCCTTGGCGCCGGTGCTGGCAGGTCTTTCCGGTCGGCCACGCGATACGCCACCCACGCCGGATCCTCCAGCGCCTCGCAATAGCCCGCGACGTAACCCCGGTTGTGCAACACGCGGATCGCATGCGGAAAACCCGTCGGCCGCGGCATCCCGCCATAAACCTGCGTGCGATCGCCCGAAGCGGCCGCCTTCACAAACTCTTCGCTGTAATACAGGCGGTAGAGGTCCAGCGCCACGTCGGTCAGGGCGATGCGCTTGTTCTTCTCGAAATAGTTTTCAACCAGCTTCGCGACCTCCTCACGCCGCGCCGGCGGCTGCATGACAAACCAACCGCCCATCACCGCCAGCAGGAGGGCGTTGAACCCAAACACCACCTTGAGCCTGCGGCCCCGCGCCGAACCCGTGCGACCCCGCGCGCTCATTTGCCAAACTTCCGCAGCGCCTTGTTGATGGCCACCAGATCGCACTTCTCGGTGTCTTGACCCGGGCCGAGCCACTCCAGCCACTCGCGACCCAGCTCGGTCGTTGGTTCCTGGATACACGCCAGCATGTCGTGGTAGGCCTCGACCCCGCCGCAATCCTCCGGCGGACCCGCGCGCTCGCCGGCCGTGCACAGCGGATAAAGCGCGCCCTTCGCGACCGCCGCCACCGACTCCACGCGGATGTCCACCCGCCAGCCCTCGCCGAAATGATAGTCGTAAACCATGCCGCCGCGCTTCGCCAGATCGAGGTCCGCGAGCGTGATGTCCCGGTCGTCCTCGACCATCACCCCGCCCTGCTTCGACGGGTTGCCCAGTCGCAGGTCCTCCAGCGTAAACGTGTGTGTCTGGTAATCGAACCAGTCGAAGGCCACCTGGATCGAGTCGTGCAGGCGCGCCAGCCACATCGTCTCCTTCACCACCAGCCGCCGCCAGATGCGCGGCGCGCAGCCCGCGACCGTCAATCCCAGCACCAAGGCCTGCGCCGGCGGTTTTTTGGTCCGCGAACCCCGGCCCTCGTGCAGTGAAATCATGCGGTCAGACAAGCAGCTGCCTTTCGTCGGGCGACAAAAAAGCCGCGCGTCGGCAAACGCACGGCCCTGTCCTGCAAAGAGACATTTTAATCTCACCGCCAACGCCGGTGCTCATACTGCGGGGTGCATGACCACGACGGACCCCAGCCGTTCACATACACCACCCGGCGCGGCGGCGGGCACGCATACCCCGACGAATACACCGTCACGGTGCGCGGATAATACACCACGACCGGAGCGGGCGGAGGCGGCGGACACGCCGGCGCCTCGTAAACATAGACCACCTGCTGGGGCGGAGCCACGACGACAGGCGGCGGGGGCGACACGACGACCGGACGCGGCGCCTCGTAATGATCATCGAGCGCAGAACCAATCAATGCCCCGGCCAGTGCACCGATTGCAGCCCCTTCACCCGTGCGATGGTCGGAATTATGCCCGATGATCGCCCCCGCCGCGCCACCCAGCAGCGCGCCTTCGACGACCGTCGGACGAAACAACTGCGCATGGGCCGAGCCTGCGGCCAGTGACACCACGCACAGAGCCAAAAGAGTCTTTTTCATACCCTTCCTAAGACGCCCCGCCCGCGCAAATGTTTGCCCCGCACCGCCAGAATTACCCAACCCCATCCCGCCAAGGCCGATACTCCTCAAGATGTCTCCGCCGAAAACACAAAAGCCGCCTCGTGAGAAGCGGCTTTTATGACCTGACACCAAGCAAACCTTAAGAACTAGAAAACTGACTACACGGGGATAGACGCGGTCGTTAGCGAAACGCTCAAAAATAATGGCAACAAAATACGCGGTTTTTATAAATCACGCAAAATGTTGATATAGATATTGTAGCGATTTGTTAATTACTTCCGAGTGACAGCCGCGAGCGCTGGTCATCTGTGGTTTTCGCACGCCCATTCCATGACCACTTCACGCCCGCATCTCTTCGGTTTGCTCGCAGGCCTGGCTCTTTCGGCCGGCCTTTGTTTTGCCTCCATCACTTTCACCCGCGCCTGGACCCGCATCAGCGAGGATCAGGTCGTCAACGTCACCGGTTCCGCCCGCAAGGAGGTGCGCTCCGACCTCGCGCTTTGGCGCGCCAGTTTCTGCTCGGATGCCGAAACCCTCGCCGACGCCCATTCTCAATCGAAAGCGGACTTGGCGCGCGTGGAAGCCTTCCTGCGCAACTCCGGCCAGCATGACTACGTGATCCGCCCGGTGCAGGTCACGGAGCTGGTCGAACGCATCAAGACCGCCCAAGGCGAGGTCGCCCGCCGCACCGGCTATCGCATCCGCCAGAGCATCGAGGTGCGCTCGACCGACGTGGAGGCGCTGCCCCAGCTCGCGAGCGACGCCGTGAAGCTACTTGATCAAGGCATCACGCTCGCATCCGACGGTCTCGACTTCATCTACACCAAGGCGGGCGAGGCCAAGATCGAGATGATGGGCGAGGCCGCCAAGGACGCCCGGGCCCGCGCCGAACAGATCGCCCTTCAGGGCGGGCGCATGGTCAAGGAGCTGCGCAGCGCCCGCATGGGGGTCGTGCAGATCAACCCGCGCTACTCGACCGCCACCAGTTGGGAGGGCAACAACGACACGTCGTCATTGGACAAAACCCTCACCACCACGGTCACCGCCACCTTCTCGCTGCAATAAACATCCCCGGAGCATGCTCCGGGGCATTGGATGCCAATGTGTAGGAGCGGCTTTACGCCGCGATTCCGGAGGCGCGCTCCGCGCGTCATCGCGGCGTAAAGCCGCTCCTACATCCAAGCCGAAGCAAGCTTCGTGGTATTGAATCCAAGGGAATAAGATCGATCGAAGATCCCGAGGCCGGTCCGAATCCTACCCGTGCAGCTCCTCGTGGAGCTTCACGGGTTTTTCATCCGCCACCGGCGTGGCCGTGAGCGGATAACGGAACGTGCGGCCCTCGTAGTTTTTGAAGACCACTTCGTCGTCGGTGATTTTTTCGACGTAGTGCGGATTGATCGGCACCTTGCCGCCGCCGCCGGGCGCATCGATCACGTATTGCGGCACCGCGTAGCCGGTCGTGTGACCGCGCAGCGCTTGGATGATCTCGAGGCCCTTGCGCACATCGACTTTGAAGTGCGCACCGCCCGTGATCAGGTCCATCTGGTAAAGGTAGTAGGGCCGCACGCGGATCCGCAGCAGGCGGTGCACGAGCGCCTTCATCACCTCGGCGTCGTCGTTCACGCCCTTGAGCAACACGCTCTGGTTGCCCAGTGGCACGCCAGCGAACGACAGGCGTTCGCACGCGTCGCGCAACTCGGCGGTGACCTCCTTCGGGTGGTTCACATGGATGCTCATCCAGATAGGCCCGTGCTTTTTGAGCACCTCGCAGAGCTCCGGAGTGATGCGTTGCGGCAGGAACACCGGGATACGCGAGCCGATGCGGATAAACTCCACGTGTTTGATCGCGCGCAGGCGGCCGAGGAGGTGGTCGAGCTTGCGGTCGGACAGCAGCAACGGATCGCCCCCCGAGAGCAGCACATCGCGGATCTCCGGATGCGACTCTATGTAGCGCAAGCCCTGCTCATATTCGGGGTGGAAGTTGTAGTCCTGCGCGTTGGACACCAGCCGGCTGCGTGTGCAGTAGCGGCAATAGGATGCACACCGGTCGGTCACGAGGAACAACACGCGGTCCGGATAACGGTGCACCAAGCCAGGCACGGGCGAGTGCTCATCCTCGTGCAACGAATCGAGCTGCTCCTCGGCATGGAGCTGACCCTCGCCGGCCCGCGGGATCATTTGCAGGCGGATGGGGCAGTTGGGGTCGTTGCGGTCGATCAGGTTGAAAAAATAAGGCGTGATCGCCATCGCCAGCTTGTGGCCGGCAAACAACACACCGGCCCGCTCGTCGGGCGTGAGCGTCATGTAGCGCTCGAGGTCTTCCAGCTTGGTGAGCCGGTTTTTGAGCTGCCACGACCAGTCCGTCCAGTCGCTTGCGGGAACGTGTTGCCAGAGGCCCTGGCCTTCAAACCAGGCGGAACGGTCTTCGGAGTAAGGCATGGGCGGGTGTGAAAGGAGCTAAGTTCATGTCCCCTCGCTGTCAAACGGACCCTTAACTTACCGGGAGCCCGGGAGGGGTCGCATAGGTTTTACACGGTTGGCCCACAAAACCCTTGGCAGGCATGGGGGGAGGGCTTTTCGTTGGGCTTTAATGTCCACGTTCAAGCCCGCAGTTCTCGCTCTCGAAGATGGTTCCGTGTTTCGCGGCCGCGCCTTTGGCGCCGATGCCACGATCGCCGGTGAATGTGTGTTCAACACCTCGATGACGGGCTACCAGGAGATCATCACCGATCCGTCCTATTTCGGCCAGATCGTCACGATGACCGCGCCGATGATCGGCAACTACGGCGTCAACGACGAGGACACCGAGGCCTCCGTCCCCCGCGCCAGCGGTTTCGTGGTGCGCGAACTCTCCCCCATCGTGAGCAACTGGCGCAGCCAGTCCTCCCTCCACGACTACCTCCGCAAATACGGCATCCCCGGCATCAGCGAGGTCGACACCCGCGCCCTCACCAAAAAGCTCCGCGTCGACGGCGCGATGAAGTGCTGCCTTTCCACGCTCGGCCTCTCCGACGCCGAGGCCGTCGCCAAGGCCAAGGCCTGGCACGACATGGCCGGCAGCGACTACGTCAAGGACACCACCTGCAAGGAGCCCTACCTCTGGCGCGCCGACGACGCCGCCAACCACAACGCCGTCTACGTCCCCGCCGGCACCACTTTCGGCCTGCCGAACACCCCCGCCAAGCGCTTCACCGTCGCCGCCTTCGATTTCGGCGCCAAACACTCGATCTTCCGCAAGCTGATCAACCATGGTTTCGACGTAAAAGTGTTCCCGGCCACCGCCACCGCCGAGCAGATCAAGGAGCATGCGCCCGACGGCGTGTTCCTCTCCAACGGCCCCGGAGATCCTGCCGCCCTCGCCTACATCCACAAGACCGTCACCGGTCTCGTCCCACACTTCCCGATCTTCGGCATCTGTCTCGGCCACCAGATGCTCACGCACGCCCTCGGCGGCAGCACCTTCAAGCTCAAGTTCGGCCACCGCGGCGGCAACCAGCCGGTCAAGAACCTCGAAACCGGCAAGGTTTCCATCACCGCGCAGAACCACGGCTTCGCCACCGATCCCGCCTCCCTCGCCAAAGGCGGCGCGCTCGTCACCGAGATCAACCTCAACGACAACACCGTCGAAGGCCTGCGCCACAAGGATCTCCCGATCTTCTCGGTGCAATACCACCCCGAGGCGGCCCCCGGCCCGAACGACGCCGACCCGCTCTTCCTCGATTTCTACAACCTGGTCGCCAAGCGCAAAGCCGGCAAAATCTAAGCCCCCAAGCCGCCCGAAAACCGGGCGGCTTTTTTGCAGCCATGTCCACCCCTGCCACCCGCCCGCGCTGGTCGCTGCGCGGCGTCGCCGAGGCCGCGCTTTGGGTCGGACTGGCCGGCGGCTTCGGCCTGTGCCTGCTGACGCTCGCCGCCTTCGCCGGTGAACGCCATTGGCTGCTGGAGATCACCACCCATTTCCGCCCTCACTATGCGCTAGGGTTGCTCGTCTTTGCCGCGGCTTACGCATGGGGACGCCGGTTCCGGCTCAGCGCGGTTTTCGCGGTCTTCGCCGTAGCCAACGTTGTCGTCTTGCTGCCGCGCTTTGCCCCTCACGCCACTGCGCCCGTCGGAGCACCTCAGTTAAAACTGCTGCTCTCCAACGTCCACACGCCCAACCGCGATTACCCCGCGCTCCTCAATCTGATCGCCCGAGAACAGCCCGATGTCGTCGTCCTCATGGAGGTCAATGACACCTGGATTGCCGCCCTTGCGCCCCTCGAAAAAACCCATCCTTTCACTCGCAAGGTGTCCCGCTCGGACAACTTCGGGATCGCCCTCTACAGCCGGCTTCCGCTGAACGACGTCCGCACGCTCTACCTCAGTCCCGCCGAGGTGCCGTCCATCCGAGCCACCGTCTCCCTCGGCGACGACCGGCCCATCACCCTGCTCGCCACCCATCCGTTGCCTCCCGGTGATGCTGAAAACACGATGCTGCGCGACCTCCAGCTTGGCGCCATCGCCCGTTGGTCAGCCTCCGCCACTGCGCCCGCCGTGGTCACCCGCCTTTCGCCGGTTGCTTCGCGAAGGAGCCCTGACCGACACCGGCCGGGGGATCACGCCCACGTGGCCCGTCGAACCGTGGATCTTGCGCATCCCGCTCGATCACTGCCTCGTCACATCCGCCCTCGTCGGAAAGGAGCACCGGGTCGGCCCGAACATCGGATCCGATCACTTCCCGATCATCGTCACCGTCGCGTTAGCTCCGCGCGCTCGTTAACCCGATCATCATGAAAAAATGGATCGTGCTCCTGCTCCTCGTCGCCAGCGCCTGGCTGTGGCTGCGCGAACCCGCCGCCACTTGGCGCGGAATGCCTGCGCCTCACGATCCGGTCCAGACTGCCGCCCACCTGTCGCCGTTCAAACACGGCGACTACACGATCACCCCGCTCGCCCATTACTCGGTTAAGGCCGTCGTGCTCGCCCGCGAACGCTACCGCTACGACCCCGCCGCACCCCTCGCTCCCGTCGATCTCGCGCTCGGCTGGGGCCCCATGTCCACCGCCGTCGTCATCAACGACCTGAAGATCAGCCAGTCAGGCCGCTGGTATGAATACGCCTGGCGCGACGAACCTCCGCTCGATCCCGGCCAGATCGCCGAGCATTCCGCCAACACCCATTGCCTGCCCGCGACGCCCGAGATCCGCAAACAGCTGCTCGCGATCAAACGCCACGACGTGGTCACGCTCGAAGGCGAACTCGTCGAGGTGAACGGCCCCGGCGGCTACCGCTGGCGTTCGTCGCTCAGCCGCACCGACACCGGCGGCGGCGCTTGCGAAATCCTCTGGATCACCGCGATCAGCCGATAGGGCATTTGGTTTTGAGGTAGAGCGCTCACGATAAAAAGGCCGCACGGCGCGTGGCGCGTGCGGCCTTTGGCAGGCGGGCGGATGAGATCGCTTACGGGCGGATCATACGCGCTTGATCGGTTTTTCGGCGAGCACGGTGACCGGAGTCGCGGGGTTCGCTTCGTCGGTTTTGGCCGTGAAGCTGCGGCCGGTGAGTTTTTCGAGCAGGCTGATGCCGAAGAAACCGTTCATGAGACCGCCGGCGTCGCCCGAGCCGCCACCGCCGCCCACCACGAGGTTTTCGGGGATGAGCTTGATGGTGCCGGTGGAGAGCTTTTCGACGACGCGGATCTGGCCGAAGACGTCCTTGCCCATGGCCTCGACTTCGAGGCGGTAGGCTTCGGCGGTGGATTTACCCTTGGAGAGGATGACCTCGGCCTCGGCGTTACCGACCTTGGCGGTGGCCTCGGATTGGGCGCTGGCGGTGACCTTGGTGGCCTCGGCCTGCGCGTTGGCGCGGAGCTTGATCGCCTCGGATTCGCCGGTGGCCTGGAGAATGGCGGCGGCCTTGGAACCCTCGGCCTCCTTCACCTTGCTCTCGGCGAGGTTCTTCTGGATTTCGACGTTGCGCTCGGATTCCACGACCTTCGGCTGCATGGCGGCCTGGGCGGTGGCGTTTTCGAGGGCGCGACGTTCGTCCTGCGCCTCCTTCTGCGTGGCGTAGGTCTTCTTCTCCTGTTCGGCGATCTGGCGGTCGGTCACGGTCTTGGTCAGTTCGGCCGGAAGGACGACGTCGGCGATGAGCGTGTCCTTGGAGTCGATATGGTGGACGCGAAGCACGTTATCGATATGGGACTTGGCCTTTTCCTGGAGCTGCTTGCGCTCCGTGTAGAGATCGAGCGCCTTGATGTATTGGGCGGAGTTGCGGAAGTGGGAGCTGATGGCGGGCTCCAGCACCTGCGAGATCATGTTTTTCACCGAGCCGAGGTTGGCGATCACCTTGGGGGCGTTTTTCACCGGGATGTGGATGATGACGCTCACGTCCATGTTGACGTTGAAGGCGTCGGCGGTGCGCAGGGTGATGGTCTTGAGGCTGGAATCGAGCTCGTGGGCGCTGGAACGGTTGTCGGCCCAGTTGAGCAGGATCTGCGTGGTGGGAACGATATCGACCTTGAGGATCTTGGTGTTGAGCGGGTGCTTGCCGGGCTGGAGGGGGTCGGCCCAGATGCCCTTGTTGCCGTTGGCGACGATCTTGGCGTTGACGGCCTCGTCGGTCAGGTCGGCGCCCTCGGGGCCGACGAAACTGGTGACGACGCCGCAGAAGCCGATGTCCACGCGGATCATCGGGGCCTTCTCCACGGAGGCGAACCACGGGTTGATGGCGTAGTTGCCGGCGCGGAGCACGGGGATTTGCAGACCCTTTTGGCCGCCGGCGGCGAGGAACGCGGCGGGATCTTGGAAGTTGTTGTGCGTGCCGAGGGGAAGTTCTTCGGCGGCGATTTTCGACGAATCGACGATGGGTTTACCCTCGAGGATGGTGACGATGCCGACCTGGTCGGCTTCGATGTTCACCCAATCCACCACGCTGATGACCTTGAAGAGCGCGGGATTGATGCGGTAGCGGCCGGGCATGAGGACGTCGAGCTGACGGCCCTTTTCGCCGCCGTTTTTGATGAAGGCCTCGCCGTCATAGAAATTGTTATGGCCGGGGACCTTGAGCGCGAGCAGGCGGCCCTCGGGAATGCGGGCGCCGTCGTTGGCTTCGACGAGGCCGACCTGGCCGCCCTTGATCTCGGTGATCGGGCGCTTCTCGATCTTAAACAGGATGGTGTTGATGCGGTAGAAGCCGGGGTTAAGGAAGGCGAGCTGGGGGCCTTTTTGGCCGCCGTTGTTGATGAACGCTTCGGAGTCCTGGAAGTTGTCGCAGGCCACGGGCGAACCGAAGTTGCCGCCGGGGCGGGTGACGGGCTGGCCGGCGATGGCCTCGACGTAACCGACTTCGTTGTCGTCGATCATGATCGCATCGACGATCGAGATCTCGAAGAGGGCGGGGTTAATCTTGTATTCACCTTCGGGAAGGATGGCCAGCTGCGGGCCCTTTTCGCCGCCGTTGCGAAGGAACGCCTCGCCGTCCTGGAAGAGGTCGCACGCCACGCTCTTGGCCATGTAATTGCCCGAGGGAATGGGCGCGCCGGTGATCGCGCGGACCACGCCGACCTGGTTCGACGGAATGACCAGAAAGCGATGCTTGGTGGTCTTGTAAATGAAGGGGAGCAGCAGGTGGAAGCCGGGCCCGAGCACGCGGGCCTGCACGCCGACTTCATGGCTCAACGCCACGGTGCGACCGTCCGGCATCTGTCGGCCAAACCAGCGCCGCTCCAGCGTCACGATCTGACTGCCGCCGGCGATGGTGATGGAGTTGTAGAGCAGGATGAGCAGCGGAACGACCAGCAGGACGTAGCCGAGATGCTGTTCGATGAAGTCGAGGATAGGCATGGGATTCGAGACGAAGGTCTGGGTGTGATGAGCCGGTGCGACCGTCGCCAAGTGCGACGACGGCTGGAACTTACGATGCTAGCCGGCTGTAAAAACCAGGCAAGATGTATGCGCAACCGGCCTGACGGACTCCGACGATGCGCGATGAAAAGCGATCAGCCTGCGGGCGTCTGTTTGCGCAACGTGATCACGCACTCGAGGTGGCGCGTCTGCGGGAAGAGGTCGAACGGTTGCACGGCGGTCAGCTCGTAACCGGCAGCGAGGAACGACTTCAAGTCGCGCATCTGGGTGGCCGGATCGCACGAGACGTAGACGACTGCGCGCGGACCGTAGGCGAAGAGCTGTTGCAGGAAGGATTCGTCGCAGCCTTTGCGCGGCGGATCGATCAGCACGACCGTGTCGGCGGCGGGGAAGGTGAGGCCGGCGAAAATCGCGGCGGCGTCGCCCGCCTGGAACGTGACGTTGGTGCGGTGGTTGGCGGCGGCGTTTTGCTTGGCGAAAACGATGCTGCTCTCGCTGATCTCGATGCCGGCGACTTTTTCAAACGCAGGCGCGGCGGTGAGGGCGAAGAGTCCGCTGCCGCAATACGCGTCCACCATGAAACGCGCGCCGCTGGCGGCGGCCTGGTCGCGGGCGTAGCCGGTGAAGGCGGGCAGGATGAACGGGTTGTTTTGAAAAAAGTCGCGGGCGAGGAACTTCAACTTCAGGTCGCCGACGGTCTCGGTGACGATGTCGTCGTAGTTGGTCGTGACTACGCCGGAGGCGTCGCGAAGGAGGAGGGTGCCGCCGCGCGCATAGTCGCCATTGGCGGCCTTTTGGCGGACGGTCGCACGGGCTTCGGTGAGGCGGGCGTTGATCGGATCGGTGGCGATGGCGCAGCGCGGCACGTCCACGATGTCGAAACGCGTGCCCTGGCGGAGGAAACCGATGGGAAGCTCGCGGCCGTCGTCGCGCGGGGCGTTGAAGTGCGGGGTGATCTTGGAGCGGTAGCCGTATTGCACGGGCGAGCCGATGACCGGCGACACGTGAAACTCGACGCCGGCCATGAACTTGAGGAGCTCCTCGACCTGGCGGCGCTTCCACGCGAGCTGTTCGTCGTAGGAAAGATTCTGGTATTGGCAGCCGCCGCAGGTGGCGAAGACCGGGCAGGGCGGGGTGATGCGGTGGGGCGACGGGGTGAGGACGGTGACGAGGTCGGCCTCGGAGAAATTCTTATGGTTGCGGAAGACGCGGGCCTTCACGCGTTCGCCGGGCAGGGTGAAGGGCACCATCACGACCCATTTGGAACCGGGCTCGTCGGGGTGCGGCACGCGGCCGAGGCCCACGCCCAGGTTGGTGAGCGTGGCGATCTCCAGCTCGATCTCCTGATGATAGGCGAAGGGACGGTCGTTGAACTTTTTCTTTTTAAACACTGAGGAACAGAGGACAGAGGGTCCGGCCCCAAGAAGAAAGCAGAAACTCCGGCTAGATTCTCCGTGCCCTCTGTGTCTCTGTGTTTAAATCGAATCCATGCCTCCCGAGAAGATCTCCAGTCTCCAGAATCCGCGCGTGAAGCAGCTTGTGAAGCTGCGCGACCGGCGTCCGCGCGACGAGGCGGGTGTGTTTCTCGTCGAGGGCTACCGGCAGATCCGCCGCGCGCTGGAGAAATCCATCAGGCTCACCGAACTCTACATCTCGCCCGAGTGGTATCTGGGTGAAAACGAGCCCGCCCTCGTCGCCCAGGCGCAGGCGGCCGGCGCGCAGGTGTTTGAGTTGAGCAAGGACGCGTTTGCCAAAGTCGCCTACCGCGAGCGTCCGGACGGCCTGCTGGCGGTCGCCCCGCAGTGGAAGCGTTCGCTGGCCGACATCCCTGCGCCGGCCGCGGGCAAGGCGCCGTTTCTTCTGGTAGTCGAGGCCATCGAGAAGCCGGGCAATCTCGGCACCATCCTGCGCAGCGCCGATGCCGCGGGCGTGGACGCGCTCATCGTGTGTGATCCGGTCACCGATCTTTTTAATCCCAACGTGGTGCGCGCCTCGACCGGCGTGTTGTTTTCCGTGCCGGTCGTGATCACCAGCAGCACGGAGGTGCGCGAGTGGTTGCGCGAACACGGGGTGAAGTCGGTCGCGACCACGCCCTCGGCCACGGATCTCTACACCGACACCGACCTGCGCGGTCCGCTGGCCATTGTGATGGGCAGCGAACAATACGGGCTCAGCGACTATTGGCTGAAGGAAGCCGATCAACGCGTGGTCATCCCGATGGCGGGCCAGGCGGATTCTCTCAACGTGGCGATGGCCACGATCATCACGCTGTTTGAGGCGGTGCGCCAGCGCGGGGTGTAATGTAGGCCCGACCGTTGGTCGGGCTGCATTGGGATGGATGGACTCCCATTCGCCCGACCAGCGGTCGGGCCTACATTTTCGATCCGTTGCGTAGTGATGCGACTAGCTCCGCCGTGCCGGCAGCCATGCTGATGCGCGGCGTGTAGCCAAGGTCTCGGCGGGCGGCGTCGAGGGAGAACCAGTGGTCCTTGGCCAGTTCGGCGGCGATGAAGCGCGTCATCGGCGGTTCGCCCTTGAGAGGGAGGACTCGCCAGGCGGCTTCGCATACTGCGCCGACGGCGGACGCGGCCCCGAGCGAAATATGTTTCGTCACCGGCGGTTCGCCGAGCGCGGTGAGCAGGCCGTTGATCCAGTCCCAGAGCACGACCGGCTCGCCGTTGGTGATGAAATAGGCGCGGCCGGCGGCCGATCCAGTGTCACCCATTAGGTGACACTTTGGGTTGGGCTCCGTGGCGATTTCCCTGGGGGCGACGGATGAAGTGTCACCTAATGGGTGACACTTTTCCAAGGCGGTTTCGGCGGCGAGGTGGGCGTCGACGGCGTTTTCGACGTGGACCATGTCCACGCGGTTGCGGCCTTCGCCGATGATGCGGAGGCGGCCGGCGCGGGCGCGTTCGAGGATGCGCGGAACGAGATGCGGATCACCCACGCCCCAGATCAGGTGCGGACGCAGCGCGACGGTGCGCAGCGCGGGCGAGTTGGCGGCGAGGACCTCCGCTTCGGCGATGGCCTTGGTGAGCGGGTAGGGACTCGGGCAGGCGGTGGTGAGCGGGAGGGATTCGTCGGCGCCGGCAAGATTGCGGCCGTTATAGACCACGCTGGGCGTGCTGGTGTGGACGAAGCGGGCGACGCCGTGTTCGCGGCAACCGGCGAGCAGGGCGCGCGTGCCGAGGACGTTGGCGCGGAAAAAATCGTCGTAACGGCCCCATACGCCGACCTTGGCGGCGACGTGAAACACCGTGTCGATGCCACGGCAGGAGGCGCGCACCGCATCGGCGTCGTCGAGCGACGCGCGAATGAATCGCACGCCGCGTTTTTCCAGGTCGGGTGCGGGCGTGCGGGCGAGGACGGCGACGGGGCGGCCTTGCGCGAGCAGGCGCTCGACGATGCGGCGGCCGAGAAAGCCGGTGCCGCCCGTGACCAAGGCGGGTGATTGCCCGAGCGAAGTATCACCTATTAGGTGACACTTTGGGTTGGCGGCGGGGAGGCTCATCGCTTGGGGTCGGACTCGTAGCCGCGGGCGCCGTCGGCGGCCCAGCGAGCGAGGGCGAGGCGGTGGATCTTGGCGTTGTGACGCACGTCCACCGGGAGTTTGTCCCGGAAGTAGAAGAGCATGATGGGGGACGTGTGAGGGAAGCGCTTGGCGATCTCGCGGAGTTCGCGGGCGAAGCGGCGGCAGTCGGCGCTGGATTGGGCGAGGCTCATCGAGGTCGGCTCGACCACGAGGGCGGCGCGCTGGCGTCCGCGTTCGCCAAGGCCGATCAACGCGCAGCGGCGCACGTCGGTATGGGTGTTGAAGATGGGTTCAACCTGCTCGGTGTAGAGCGGGCCGTCGATCGTCTCGACGCGCTCGGCTTTGCGTCCGCAAAACCAGAGGCGGCCGTCGACGCCTAGGTAGCCGGTGTCGCCGAGCCGGTGGAAGACCGGCGAGCGGGCTTCGCCGGAAACGCCAAACGCCAAATCACAAACACCAAAGGAGTCCGGCACGCCGGAGGCGTGCGCTGTCATTTGGGATTTGGAGTTTGGTGTTTGGGATTTGCCGACATCGTCGGCCCGGATTTTCGCGGCGGCGGTGGCTTCGGGCAGGGCGTCGTAGGAGTGGGTGACCGTGGGGCCGCGGACGATGATTTCGCCGATCTGGCCGGCGGGCAGCTCGCGGGCATCGGCGAGGGTAGCGATGGGCGCGTCGGTGATCGCGATGATTTTGACTTCGTTGGCGGGGAGCGGACGGCCGACGCAGGTGCCCGCGCCGTGTTCGGCGGCGACGTCGGTGCCGCCGCCGTGGCCGTCGAGGACCTCGGGCGCACTGATGGTGCTGACGGGCAGCACCTCGGTGGCGCCGTAGGGACTGTGCAGCAGGCCGTTGGGCAGGATGGGCGTCATCAGGTCCCAGAGGTCGGGCGGGACGGGGGCGCCGGCGCAGAGCACGCGTTTCAGCGAGGGCAGCTCGATGTGGTGCTGGTGACAGTGGACGGCGAGCTTACGCCAGAGGGTGGGCGAGCCGAAGGAGCTGGTGACCTTTTCCTGGCGGATGGCCTGGATGATTTTATTCGGGTCAACGGAGGCGGGGCGGCTCGGGTCGATCTCGGGCACGACGGTGGTCATGCCGAGGGCGGGGTTGAAGAGCGCGAAGAGCGGGAGCAGCGGCAGGTCGATCTCGCCGGGCTCGATGGCGTAGGCGGAGCGGATCAACTCCACCTGAGCGTCGAACATGCCGTGGGTGTAGCAGACGCCTTTGGGCGCGCCGGTCGAGCCGGAGGTGAAGAGGATCGCGGCGAGTTCGTTGGACGAACTCGCCGCGAGTTGAGAGTTGAGAGTTGAGGGTTGAGAGTTCGGCGCGCGGCGCGCGGTGGGTGAGCCGCTGGCGGGGATGCGGACCTCGACGGTGCGGAAGGTTTTCCGATAAATCCGGCTGATGAGGCGGGCGAGCGGGATGCCGAGGAGGGCGCGGGGGCGGGAGCGGGCGACGCAGGAGAGAAAGCTTTTCAGGCCCATGCCGGGGTCGATCACGATGGGCACGGCGCCGTGGGCGAACAGGGCGAACGCGGCGGCGATGAGCGGGAGGCCGGGGCGCACCATGACGAGCACGCGGTCGCCACGGCGGACGCCGCGGGCGGTGAGTTCGGACTGCCAGGCGGCGACCTCGGCGGCGAGTTCGGCGAAGGAGAGCGTGAGGTAATCGATGTCGCCGGCCGGAGCGCGGCCGCGAGGAACCTTGAGCGCGGCGATGTGCGGTTGCCGCGCGGCCATGGCGGCGAGGTGGCGGGCGATGTTGGCGTTATCCGATGGCACGGGTGGCGGAAAACCTCATGGATCGGCGGGCGGAGGCAAAGAAAAACCCCACGCGGCGTAGGGCCGACGCGGGGTTAAGATAAAGACAACGGACGAAGGATCAGTAATCGCTGAAGGTCAGCGCACCCCAGCCGAGGGAGAGCTGGTCACCGGAGGGATTCACGCGACCCAAGCCCTGGGTGGCGTCGACGTCGACGGTGTTGGTGCCGACCGGCTGATAGTAGCCGGTGTTGTAGGTGACCAGACCGCCGAGGACGCTGTTATTGCGGCCGGTGCGGGTCTTTTGAGTGGAGCAGCCGGAAAAGAGGGAAGCAGCGGCGGCGCAGATCACCAGGGTAAGCAGGGTCTTCGATTTCATAGGGGAGGGGAGCAACGTGTAAGGTGGCCGGCGCTTTGGCAAGCGCAGGAAAAAAGGAAATCCGGGGGCGGTGTTCAGACCGGTTTGAGCGAAGGTTGGTTACGCAGGAGGTCGGCCTGCCAGGGGAGAAGAATGTCGTCGAGTTTGGCCGGATCGCGGGCGATCGAGGCGAGCTGGGACCGGCTGGCGATGAGTGTGGGGTCGAGGGTGAGCGAGGCGGCGACGCGGTCGCGGTCGGCCTTGATGCGGTCTTGCAGGGCGATCTCGGCCGGGGTGAGCGGGGCGAGTTCGGAGCGGCGGCGGCGGGGGAGCGTCTGCGGATCGCGGCCGAAGCCTTGGCGGAGGGCGGTGGCGAGCGTGGGGGCGAGGCGGGCGTGGCGTTTGCCCAGGTTGACCTTGGCGAGGATGCCTTCGATCGAATCGCCGTCCTCGGCGGCGTAGGCGATGTTCAGGAGCATGTCGGAGTTGCAGACCTTGAAGGGGGGCACATCGAGTTCACGGGCCCATTCCTCGCGCCAATGCCAGACGGAGTGGAGCACGCCGAGACCGCGGCCGCGGAGGCGTTCGGAGCGGCCGATGCGCCAGTCGTTTTCATCGTCCTGGGGGAAGCCGAGCAGGCCGGACTCGATCTGGCGGCGGCACTGCTGGTCGAGCCAGTCCAGGCGGTCGAGCTTGGCGAGCTCATGGGTGAGGATGTCACGCAGGGCGGGCAGGTGCCAGACGTCGAGCGAAGCGTAGTCGAGCAGGTCCTTGGTGATGGGACGCTTGGACCAGTTGGCCTTCTGGCCGTCCTTGTCGAGCTGGACGCCGAAATGTTGTTCGAGCAGGGCGGCGAGGCCGATGCGCTGGCGGTTGAGCAACTGGGCGGCGAGCATCGTGTCGAAGATGCTCTTCGGGCGGAACCGGCAGAGATCGGCGAGCAGGCGCAGGTCGAAATCGCTGCCGTGCATGAGGAGGTGCTTGGTCGCGAGCTTTTCCCAGAGCGGGGCGAGGGGTAGCGGGGCGAGCACATCGACGAGGAACACTTCGCCGGCCACGAGGAACTGGAGCAGGCACACCCGGGTGCGGTAGTGGAACATGTTGTCCGCCTCGGTATCGAGGGCGACTTCGTCCACGCGGTCGAGCGCGGCCAGCAGCGGCGCGAGCTGGTTGGGTTGGTCGATGAGGAGGTAGGCGGGAGGTGGTTGCTCGTTCAACGTGGGGCCGAGGAAACGGCGAAGCGGCGGCGGACGGAAGCGCGAAATGCGTCTTCGCGGCCGGACGGCGGAGCGGGGGCGGGTAAGGCGGCGTGCGATTGATTTTGCGCTTTGGGGCGCAGTTTGCCGCGATGGCGGGCGATGAAGGTTGTCGTGCTTTGTTCCGGCGGGATGGATTCCGTGGCCGCGCTCCAGTGGGCGCAGGTCAATCATGTCGTGTCCGCGGTCATCAGTTTCGACTACGGCGCGAAGCACAATCCGCGCGAACTGCCCTTTGCCGCCGCGCACGCCGCCCGCCTAGGACTGCGCCACGAGATCGTGAAGCTGGACTTTGTGAACCGCCTGTTCGCATCGGACCTGCTCACCTCGGGCGGCGACATTCCCGACGGTCATTACGAGGCGGAGAACATGAAGCAGACGGTCGTGCCGTTCCGGAACGCCGTGATGCTGTCCATTGCGACCGGTTTCGCCGAGAGCGCGGGCGCCGAGGGCCTCGTGATCGCGGCGCACGGCGGCGACCACGCGATTTATCCGGATTGCCGGGAGGATTTCATGCGCGCCATGGGCGACGCGATGCGGCTGGGCACCTACGCGGGCATTCAGTTGCTGCGCCCTTTCATCGCGATGAACAAAGCCCAGATCGCCGCCGCCGGCGTGAAGCTCGGGGTGGATTTTGCGCAGACGTGGTCGTGCTACAAAGGCGGGGCGATCCACTGCGGCACGTGCGGCACCTGCGTGGAGCGCCGCGAGGCGTTCATCGACGCGGGCCTCCCCGATCCGACCGTTTATGGGGACCACGGTCCGCTGCCCCGCAAACCCGCGGCCTCCGACTGAGACGCGGCGCGCGTCCGTCCTTTGCGTATGTTGATTTCCGAGACCTTTTATTCGTTGCAGGGCGAGGGCGAGCTGACCGGCGTGCCCTCGGTGTTCATCCGCACGAGCGGTTGCAACCTGCGCTGCAACTGGTGCGACACGCCCTACGCCTCGTGGAATCCCGAGGGGCGCGAGCGCTCGATCGCCGAACTGGTCGCCGAGGTGCGCACGCATCCGGCCCGCCATGTCGTGCTCACGGGCGGCGAGCCGATGATCGCGAAACACATTCGCGAGCTGGCCGCCGCGCTGCGCGAGGCCGGACAGCACATCACTATCGAGACAGCCGCCACGGTCGCGCCCGGTAGCATCGCTTGCGACCTCGCGTCGCTTTCGCCGAAGCTGGGGAACTCCGCCCCGGACTCGCGCCTGCCCGACGCCTGGCGCGAGCGTCATGAGATCACGCGTTGGAATCCCGATGCGGTGCGCGCGTGGGTGGACGGCTACGCCTACCAGTTCAAATTTGTCGTCTCCACGCCGGCCGACGTCGCCGAGTTGGAAGGCCTGCTCGGTTCGCTCGGCCGCGACATCCCGCGCCACAAGGTGCTGTTGATGCCCGAGGCGACCTCGCTCGAAAAGATGCGCGAGCGCGCGGCGTGGCTGGGCGAACTTTGCAAAGCCCGCGGTTATCGGTATGCTCACCGCCTGCATATCGAACTCTATGGCAACAAACGCGGCACCTGATTCCGAAAACTCGCGTCCGTCGCCCGAAGCCGGAGCGGGCGGCGGGGACGGGGTCGTGGTGCTGTTTCCCGGTCCGCACCCGCGGAAACTATCCGAGGTGATGGAGCACCTGATCGAGGAGTTTCGCGAGCGTCCGGTGACGCTTCGCGAGGTGATCGGCGTGTTGCAGGGCCGCGCCTACAACCTGCTCATGCTGCTGCTGGCGATCCCGTTTCTGTTTCCGTTGCCGCTGCCGGGCCTGTCCACGGTGCTGGGATCGGTCGTGGCGGTGATCGCGCTGCGGCTGACGCTCGGCCAGAAACCATGGCTGCCCGACCGTCTGCTGGATCGCGTGCTGCCGCCAAAGTTTTTCCCCACGCTGCTTGGCGGAGCGAGCCGTGTGCTGCGGTTTTTCGAGGTAATGCTGAAGCCCCGCCAACTCTGGCTCACGTCGTCGCCGCTGCTGGTGCGGTTGCACGCGTTCATCATCCTGGTCGCCGCGTTCGTGCTGCTGCTGCCGCTGCCGCCCGGAACGAATTTTCCGCCGGCGCTGTGCATCGTGATCATGGCGGGCGGATTGTTGGAGCGCGACGGGTTGTTCGTGCTCGGCGGATACCTGGCGTTCGCGTTCAACGGCGTGTTTTTCGCGCTGGTTGCGATTTACGGCCAGAAGCTGGCCGGGTGGATCTGGAGTTTGTTCGCGTCTTGAGCCGGCGGGCCGCGCGAGGCGAGGCCCAAGGATGCGCAGTTCTTTACAATCCATGCGTGGTTGCGGCTCGGAGTTTGCTTTAAAATGCTCTCGATTCACTCACGGATCACCTCTGCGAAATGACCACGACCACCACCCTCACGCCCGAACAGCTCCGCCTCGCCATCAATCTCCGTCTCGGCCTCCTCGGTTGCTCCCCGGTTGCCGATGCGGAGGGCTCCGACCTCACCGGCGTCGCCGCGCCGTTGTTCGCGCAGCAGCGTGAGATCACCCGCCGGCTTTCGCACCAGCTCTCGCCGGTGGACGAGCGCATCCAGCACTTTCTTAACACCTACCTGGCCGAGACCGGTCCCGCGCCCCGTCTGCCCGCGCGCACGTTCGTCCTCGACCAGCCCGGCCTCGCCCGCGAGCTCTCGCTGCCCGCCAACGGCGACACCGTCGATTCGCCTCTCCTGAAGAGCTACCGCCTGCACAACGGCGTGCTGCACAACCCGGCCAACGACCGCCGCACCACCCAGGGCGTGTTCCACATCGCCGAGGGCGGCCTGCCCGTGCCCGACGACAAGCTCGCCGTGCCCAAGCTCACGTTCTCCCGCATGGTCGAGCGCGCCCTGCGCCATCCGCCCGAGCTCCTTCGCCTGCCCTACACCGCCGGCCAGGCCAATCCCGCCGAGTGCATCGTCTCGCTCATGCTCCGCCCGCTCGTCGTGCCTGCCGTCCCCGGCTTCATCGGCGAAAAGCGCATGGAGATCCGCTTCTTCGCGCCCGGCTCGCTCATCTCGAACCTTGATTTCGTCGAGGCCATCTTCGGCAACGCCGGCGATCCCTACCTCGCCGAGAACGACGCCGCCCTCGATGTGGATGGCTGGACCGGCCACACCGGCTGCGTGATCCTCGCCCCGCATCTCGTCGGCGTGCGCAAACACCTTGTCGGCCTGCCGCACTGGGATCTCGCGACGCCGCGTCAGCGCCGCGACGGCATGTGCTGGAAGACCGAGGACGAGCTCTACAACGGCGGCAGCGCCTTCAAGCTCTGCGCCCGCGACGCCCGTGGCATCATGGTCACGATCATCGCCGACAACTACTACGGCTACTGCAAGAAAGAGGTGAAGACCCAGATCAGCTTCGCCGCCAACCTCTACGGCCTCGCCGAGGAGGAGCACGCCGGCGGCGCCCTGGTGTTCCCCAGCTACGATCTCGGCGAAGACTTCGCCGGTTACGTCGAAAACCACGGTGACTACACGCTCCATGGCGTGCTCGCCCGCGAGCCCAACCTGTGGAGCCTGCACCCCGAGGGCCACGCCGTCAGCGTGCAGGACCCCGATACGATCCTCGTGCCCGAGGTCACCCATTTCGACCTGCGCAAACAGCGCATCTCGTGGACCTGCGACGAGGGCCCCCGCCAGATCAAGCTCCTCGCGGGCAAGACCTACGTGCGCCCCAGCGGCTACCGCGTCCACATGGAACCCGTGCGCGGCGAACCCGGCCAGTGGCGCCTCGTCGGCACCGTCGCCGAGACCACGCTCTGCCACAAGCCCTGCACCGTCTCCGGCGGCGGCAAGTCCGAGATCTCCAAGGCCATCTCCGACGCCATCCTCCCCGGCCACGTCTTCCTCGCCGACATCGACCGCGACATGGACAACGTCACCGCGCTCCTCGCCCGCGACTACTCCGACCGCTTCCGCGACGAGCGCGCCGGCAAGGACAAGCGCCCCATCCTCAGCCCCGACCGCTCCCTCGGCAGCGTGATCAAACTCCTCACGCCCTCGAAGCGCGACTACACCGACGCCTACAACGGCTGGCTCGCCGCCATCCCGCGCCACGTCAAGGAACTCGTCTTCGTCGTGAAACGCTTCCACAAGCCCGAGTGGGGCGCCGCCTGGCGCGAACACTTCTCGGTGGACACCATCAACGGCCGTCCCGGCTACGAGCTGAAGCTCGACGGTCGCAAACTCGTGGTGAACACCCTGCGCGTCGGCTACGAGGAGGACGGTTCCTGGCGCGTGTTCGGTCTGCGTCACGACTTCCACCCCGCCGCCAAGGTGCAGATGGAGGACGACATCACCGCGTCCGTCGTCGCCCCCGGCGCCGACGCGTCGCAGCCCTCGCTCAAATACGTCCAGAACTGCGAGGCCCGCCTCTTCCAGCGCCCCGACGACGCCATCCATCGCGGCTATGACAAGCAGGCCGAGGCCGACATCGCCTCGCCCGGCACCTTCCTGTCGAACTACGAGCCGCTCAACTCGGTCGAGGCCGCCTCGATCATCGAGGACGCCGTGGGTTTCTCCGCCTACACCGCGCCCATGCAGGAGCTCGTGAAGAAGGCCGCGAAGACCATCGGTTCGCCCGCTTACTTCGTGTCGAGCGCCCATCCGCGCCTCGTCGGCGGCAAGCCCTCGAAGAATCCACGCTACCTGCAGCTGCGTCCCGACGTGGCCAATCCGCGCGCCACCGCGCTGGCCCAGCTTGGCCTGCGCCTGCACCGCCGCCTGCCCGCCGGTGCGCCCGTGCTCACGCCCGTCAACGTCGTGGTCCCCGGCCGCCGCAACAACCCGCCCGAGCCCGGCGTGCGCGCTCTCTGCTGCTTCAATCCGATCCACTACATGGAGCTCCCCGAGCTCTTTATGGAGTTCATCAGCTCGATGACCGGCAAGTCGCCTTCGACCACCGGCGCCGGCAGCGAAGGCGCGCTCACCAAGGGGCCCTTCAACGCCCTGCCTCCGATCATCGACCTCAACGCCGCGCTGGTCTCGTCGATCCTCACCAACCACGACGTGTTCCTCTCGTCCGCCGGCTACGTCGGCCCGAAGGTGCGCGTGGACCACGACGTCTCGCTCCTCGTGCCCGAGATCTTCTCGCGCATGAGCGCGCAGGAACGCTCGGCGGCCGCGCTCATCGCCGACGGCTGCTTCGAGCAGCTCCTCGATTTTGAGCATCGCGGCAAGATGATCTACGCCAGCCGCCTCGGCTACCGCATCACCGCCCGCTTCGTGCGCATCTACTTCGGACGCCTGTTCCCGCATCCGCACGTCGTCTTCACCGACGAGATGCTGCGCCCCGAGCAGCAGGACATGGACATCTTCGCCGACGGTGTGGACACCATCGTCACCACGCATCAGCGCGTGGCCGAGAGCTACTTCGCCGATGGCAGCATCGCGATGGCCTGCCCGCCGCTGAAGGCGCTGTTGGAGATCATGGCCCACGGCAAGACCGCCGCCGGCCACGGACTTAATTCGCCCGAGGTGCGCGGCCTGTTCACCCGCGCGCACCTGCTCGGCAGCGACTGGTATCGCGCCCGTCTCGACGCCAAGCAGACGGCCGAGACCACGCTCTGGACGCACCACGTCAAGAGCCTGGAGACGGTGATCGACCAGGACGGTTATGAGGACGTGGCCAAGCGCCTCGGCCTCAAGAACCGCCTGACCCACGCGCAGGCCGAGCTGGCCCGCGTGAAGTCGCCCGCCTATCGCAAGTCGCTCGACGGCACCCTCGGCGTCCAGCCGCTGGTGTAAGCGAACGGTGAGCGCGGCGCATCACCGCCGCGCTCCCGCCTGAGCATCCGCATTCGCGTCAGCGCGGTGCGGATGCAATCTTTTCATCGGCCCGCGCCCGCCGGTGTTTGCGCCGCGGGCGGCGAGGCCTATGATTCGGGTATCCCGGACGACATTCCGCCGCCCGCGCTTACTTCAAAGTCATGCGCTCCCGTGATAACCGCTTCAATACCCCGGCCGAGGCGTTGGTGCGCCTCGTGTTTGTGTGCCGTGGTCTCTTTTTGTTTTTCGGTTTTGTCCTGGCGCTTTCGGCGCAGCACAGCGGCGCCGCGGCCGATGTGCTGAAATCGGTTTTTTTCTTTTCCGCCGCCATCGCCGGCCACCTGTGGCTGAGGCGCGGAGGCCGATTGGACGAATGCCATCGCGCGCTGGACGGGATGTTCATTGGCGAACCTTCGGTCGTGGACGCCGAGGACGAGCTCGAAACCTTGATCCACCGTCGCGAGGAGTTGGAGGAAAAGCGCGGCACGCCCGGTTTCGATCCGTGGGCCGTGCAGGTCGTGCGCCGCGAGATCAGCGACTACGTCAGCCATCATCCCGAATCCGCCCGCCGGTTCGACGACGCGGCATGACGCCCGGCCAAGCTACTTCTTCAGCTTCGCCTTGAAGTCGTCGGTGGGGCATCCGCAGTCGCCGCCGCAGCCGGGCTTGCGGCGCTTTTTCCACGCGCCGCGCAGCAGCAACCCGAGGGTCGCGGCGACCACGAGAAGCGCGAGCGGAGTTTGCCAGTTATCCATGGGTTCAATCTACACGCGAATCGCTTAATATCCCAGCGCCCGGCCCACTTGGTAAACAACCAGGCATAGCGTCCAAGCGAAGCCCGTCATGTAGCCGAGTTGGAAGAGCGGCCAGCGCCAGGAGTTGGTCTCGCGTTTCACCACCGCGATCGTGCTCAGGCACTGCATGGCGAACACGTAGAAGAACATCAGGTTCAGGCACACCAGCGGCGTGAACAGCTTGGTGCCGTCAGGCCGTTCGGCCGCGCGCAACGCGTCGCGCAGGTGCAGGCGGGTGGTGGCCTCGTCGTTGGATTCCTCGACGGCGAAGATCACGCTCATCGCGCTGTTGAACACTTCGCGGGCGGCGAAGGAGTTGATGAGGCCGATGCCGATGCGCCAGTCGAAGCCCAGCGGGGCGATCGCCGGCTCGAGGATGTGGCCGGCGCGTCCGGCGAAGCTGTGGGCCAGCGCCTCCTGCTGCGGCGTGCCCTCGGGCGCCTTCGGATAGGTCGCGAGAAACCAGAGGATGATGGACAGGCCGAGGATGACCGTGCCGGCTCGTTTCACGAACACGCCCGCGCGCTCGAGCATTTGCAGGCCGACGTCGCGCAGGCGCGGCAGGCGGTAGGGAGGCAGCTCCATGATCATCAGCGGAGGGGCGCCGCGCAGCAGCGTTTTCTTGAAGAACCAGGCGAAGCCGAACGCGCCGAAGGTGCCCATTGCATACATGAGGAGCATGATGCTGACCTTGGTGCCGACGGGAACTTCGCTGGTGGGCACGAGCGCGGCGATCAGCAGCAGGTAAACCGGCAGGCGGGCCGAGCAGCTCATGAACGGAGCGACCAGAATGGTGACGAGGCGGTCCTTGGGTTGCTCGATCGTGCGCGTGGCCATGATGCCGGGAATCGCGCAGGCGTAGGAGCCGAGCAGCGGAATGAAGCTGCGGCCGTTGAGGCCCACCTTGCTCATCAGGCGGTCCATGATGAAGGCGGCGCGCGCCATGTAGCCGGTGTTTTCCAACAGGCCGATGAAGAAGAACAGGATCAGGATCTGCGGCAGGAACACGATCACGCCCTGAACGCCGGCGAGCGCGCCGTCGATCACGAGGTCATGCAGGTCGCCGGGCGGAATCCACGACGACACATGGCCGGACACGAATCCCATGAGGCTCTCGATCCAGCCCATGGGAATGCCGGCGAGCGTGAAGATGCTCAGGAACATCGCGGCCATCAGCACGCCGAAGATGAGCCAACCCCACACGGGGTGCGTGACCCAGGCGTCGATTTTGTCGCTCGTGCTCGGGCCGACGGGCGCGGTCGGGGCGGTGCTCACGACCTCGGCGGTGAGACGGCCGATGCTGTCGTAGCGGGCGTTGACGAGCGCGCCGGCCCAGTCGGTGCCTTCGGCGGCCCAGCGTTTTTCCCACTGGGCGAGCGTGGCGTGGGTGCGCGCGGAGAGCGGAGTCGATCCGGCGACGCGCAGGCGGTCCGGATCGGTGAGCAGCAGCAGCGCCTCGGCGCGGGCGACGAGCGGCGGCTTGCGGTCGTCGTCCTGCAGCGAGGCCTGCAACTCCGAAACGGCCGGCGCGATGGCGACGGGGATGTCCCAAGCGTGTTTCGAGAGCGGCAGGTCGGGACGGCTGAGAGCGAGCTTGAGCTCGATGATGCCGCGCCCGGTGGAGGCGGCGCAGGCGATCACCGGGATGCCGAGGATGTGTTCGAGGCGCGAGGTGTGGATCTTGATCCCGAGTTCCTCGGCGACGTCCATCATGTTGAGGACGAGGATCACGGGCCGACCGAGATCGAGGATCTGGTGGACGAGGTAGAGGTTGCGCTCGAGGTTGGTGGCGTCGACCACGCAGACGATGCGGTCGGGCATCGCGGTGTCGTCGCGGCGGCCGAGAAGCACGTCGCGGGTGACAGCCTCGTCGGGCGAACGCGCGGCGAGCGAGTAAGTGCCCGGCAGGTCGATGAGCGTGATCGGGTGGCCGTGCTGCGTGTAGGCGGTGCCGACCTTGCGCTCGACGGTCACGCCGGGGTAGTTGCCCACCTTCTGTTTGAGGCCGGTGAGCGCGTTGAAGAGCGTGGATTTGCCGCAGTTGGGATTGCCGACGAGGGCGTAGACCGGGGCCGACGCGCGCGCGGGGGCGGGTTTGGCGAGCGGAGGTGTCATGTGCGCGCGTCGGAATGACCAATGTCCAATGACCAATGTCCAATGAACGAAGTTGGCGACGGAGTGTGCCGGGAGAGTGATGAGGTGCTGGTAGTCACGTTATGAACCATTGGTCATTGGACATTGGTCATTCGGTCATTTCATGGTCGAGCCGGCCGCCGGCTCGACCATGACGTGATCGGCTTCGGATTTGCGCAGGGTGAGGTTGTAGCCGCGGACCTTGATCTCGATCGGGTCGCCGAGCGGTGCGGTGCGCACAAGGGTGAGCGTGGTGCCGGGCAGCAGGCCCATCTCGCGCAGGCGGAGGAAGGCGACGCCTTGCTTGGGGAACTCACGCAGCACTGCGCTGGTGCCGACGGCGAGGGAGGACAACGTGACGAGATCAGCCATGACGAAAACGGGCGGCGGACGGAGATGCGGCGGATCAGGCCGCGCCGCGGATGACTTCCACCGTGATGTGTTTGGCGACGCCTTCGCCGAGGGCGACGCGCATGCCGCAGACCTGGCAGAGCAGCGTGCTCTGGCCGGAGATTTTCTGGACGACGGCCGACTCGCAAAAGCCCATCTCGCGCAGGCGCTGACACAACGCGGCCTCGCCTTGCAACGCACATACGCGACCGGCCGCCCCGGGGGGGAGCTCGGTGAGAGTCATACGCGGACGCTGGAGTCGCGAGTCGATGTTCATGGCGAAGGCTCAAACTATGACTGAGACTCAGTTTCAAAGTCAACGCACCCGATGACACTTGGAGCACTTCTTCGGCGAGGCCATACAAGCTGTTGATCTTCGGCTTCCTGTGCCCAGTGGCACTCGCCCAAGCTCATTTGTGGCCAATGAGTTGGCGGATTAGGTGGGAGTGGCACAGACATTCTTGTCTGTGCGGTCGGTTTCGGAGCACAGGCAGGAATACCTGTGCCACGTTTAGGCCGAGATGAAAGCGTCGAGCCACCGGGTCAGGCTGTCGATGCCGGCGAGCGGTTCGGGGGTGGGATTGCCTGCCCGCCAGGCGGCGAAGGGGCGGGCATCGCCGGTGGCGAGGTCGTCCATGTCGTTGTGGATGACGGCGTCGACCGTGCCGGCGGCGAACAGTTTGCCGACGGCGAGCGCGCGTTCACCGGCGTCGGCGCCCGCAGTGAGTTTGAAGCCGATCACTTTCAGCGGACGCGGCGCGGCGTGCTTGAGTCCGGGGAGCAGCTTGGGCGTGGGCACGAGGCGCAGCGTGATCTCGGCGGCGTAGGACGACATCTTGCCGTCGCGGGTTTCGGTCGGGCGGTAGTCGGACACGGCGGCGCAGTGAACGACCGCATCGAAGTCGCCCGTGCCGAGCAGGCGGTGGATGCGGGTCTGGAGATCGGCGGTCGAGGAAAACGCTTCGGACGCCGCGACGCGGTGCGCGCGCACGGCGGCCTCGCCGTGGAGGAGCGTGACCGTGTGTCCGTGTTGGGCGAGTGCGTCGGCCAGCAGCGCGCCGGTGCGGCCGGTGCTGACGTTGGACAGGAAACGCACCGCGTCGATGGGTTCGCGGGTCGCGCCGGAAGTGACGAGGATGCGCATGGGACGGTGCGGATACGGGAACTGAGTTATTACACAGAGGGCACGAGAGGTCGCACGGAGGTCACGGAGTAAGGCAACGGAGTTTTTCCTGGATTGGGCTTTGTGGCCTCTGTGAATCCTCTCGTGCCCTCTGTGTAACCATTTCCGGTCTCACGCGATCTTGGGGCCGAGCTCAAGGAGGACTTCGGTGACGAGTTGCTCCGGTTCAAGCAGGCGGCCGGCGCCCTCCTCGCCACAGGCGAGCGCGCCATGGCCGGTGTCGAGCACGCGCACGCCGAGGTCGGAGAGTGTTTTCAACGAAGCCTGGGTGAGCGGGTGGTTGAACATCTCGACGTTCATCGCGGGGGCGATCCACCAGGGCTTTTTGCGCAGCTCCCACGCGAGGAAGAGGCTGCCGACCAGATCGCCGGCGAGACCCGAGGAGAGGCGGTTGATCGTGTTCGCGGTGGCCGGCGCGACGAGCGCGAGGTCGGCCCAGCGGGCGAGGCTGATGTGCTCCATGGCCTTGCCGGGCTCCCACATGTCGCTGGCGACCGGATGTCCGGTGAGGCCTTCGAGCGTGGATTTCCCGATGAACTGGAGCGCGGAGGACGTGGCGACGGTGCGCACCTCGACGCCGGCCTGCACGAGCCGCGAGATCGCGAAGCACGCCTTGTAGCAGGAAATCGATCCGGTGAGGAAGAAGAGCAGGCGGGGTTTGCGGGCGGTGGTCATGGACTTGAGAGGTGACGGAGACGGGAAATTACACAGAGGGCACGAGAGGTGGCGCAGAGGTCACGAAGAAAGGCAGCGGAGTTTTGGATCGAGCTCTGTGCTCTCTGTGAATCCTCTCGTGCCCTCTGTGTAACGGGATTGGTGCTTAGTAAGATTCTTTTTTGCTCGGGAAGCTGCCGTCGGCGACCGCCTCGGCGAAGGCTGCGAGGCCGGTGGTCACGGTTTTATTCCCGTCGGCGAACTGGCGGACGAATTTGGGAGCGAAGCCCGGGTTGAGCCCGAGCATATCGTGGAACACCAGCACTTGCCCGTCGGTGTGCGGGCCGGCACCAATGCCGATCACGGGAATGGCGAGGGCGGTGGTGATTTCGCGGGCGAGGTCGGTCGGCACGCATTCGAGCACCACGCCGAAAGCCCCGGCGGTCTCGGCGGTGCGGGCCTGGCGGAGCATGTCCTCGGCACCGGCGTCGGTTTTACCTTGGACCTTGTAGCCGCCGAACCCGTGCACGGATTGTGGGGTGAGGCCGAGGTGGACGATGACGGGCACGCCGGATTCCACGAGATGGCGGACGACGTCCTCGTGTCCGTCGATGCCCTCGATTTTCACGGCGTGGGCGCCGGCGCGCATGAGGAGCGTGGCGCAGTCGATGGCGGGCACGATGCCTTTGCGGGCGGCGAGGTAGGGGAAGTCGGCGATCAAGAACTTGGCGCCGGCGAGTCCGCGGGCGACGGCGGCGGTGTGGCGCGCCATGATCTCGGGTGTGGCGGCGAACGTGGTGGCTTCGCCGTCCACGACGGTGGCCACGCTGTCGCCGACGAGCACGCAATCGACGGGCGAGGCCGAGAGGAACTTCGCCTCCCAGTGCGCGTAGGCGGTGGACATGCTGATGCGGCCCTTGCCCTTGCGGGCCTTGAATTCGAGGACGGACTTCATACGGGGCGGAAACCGTCGCACGTCGCGGAAGAAAAGCCAACTCCGCGGTTAACCCTCCGTCCCGGGGCTTTTCATGGGGGGTGATTTGCCGTCGCCGGGCGGAGTCGGCGACGGCTGGAGACTAGCAGGAAAGAGTCAGACCGATTGTTGCAGGTAGATTTGAAGCGATTTTGAGTTCTGCTTCGGTTTGATCTACTTCGCCAGAAGAGTTCTCTAGCTCACCAGTTCAGGAGCTGTCCGGGCCCATCTGCACGCAGTGTTCACCCCTCATCCTGCGTCGGCTCCGGGGCTATCTGAATTCGCCAAAGCTACGTTTAAGTTTGGACTTCGCCTTCGCACTCCCCACTCCGAACGCTTGGGGCTGAAAATGTCGGTTACTTACGCCAATAGATACTCGGTATTCCTTCACGATCCCCCTTTTTTTCTCCAGTTTATGATCCGCTGGCCTGGTTCACTGCAACGTTCGCAGGTAGGCGATCAACGCCACGATGTCCGCGTCTCCGTGTTTTTTGGCAAATGAAGGCATCTCCCCTTTGATGCCATGCTTGATCACCGTCGCGATGCGGCGATCGCTTATTTCCAGCCCGTGGAGATCCGGCCCCTCGTCGCCGCGGGCGTCAGTCCCGTGGCAATGGGCGCAGCTGTTGAAGTAATATTTCTCCCCGTTCCTCACCAGTTGAGGGGTGATCCGGTCGGTCGGAAGCAGGACTTTCGTCGACTCTGGCAGTTCGTGCGAGACCGCAGCGGCATGGTGTCGCACCGTGGCCGCCAGCATCGCGGTGCCGGCAAGGGCAAGTGCAGCCGCCAGCACAGCGGCAAGGAGTGGATGATGCATGCATGATTTCACGAGAGTCCCTGTAACATTTCGCCGCCGTAATAACCCGCCGCCCCGGTGAGAATGACCCCCACCCCGACAACGCACAGATACGCCACATAGGTTTTGCGCGTGATATCCGCGCCCGCCTTCAATCGCCACGTTGCGGCCCCCACCAGAACAGCGAACGCCGGCCACACGAAGCGATGATGCATCCCGAGGTCATCCGCACCCCAGAGATCCCCCTTCGTCACAAACACCCCCGACACCACCGCCGCAATCCCGCCCGCCGCGGACAGCGCAATGGCGCAGGTTCCCGCGACGCCGAGGCTGCGCGCGATGGGTCGCGACCACAGGATGACCGCCGTAAAATCGCAGAGGAACGCCGCCACCGTGAGCGCGATCGGGAAATGCGTGCTCGCGCCGTGAAGTTTCACCCAAGGAATCGCAAGCATGGCGTCAGGAGGGATCGGCGAGGGTTGAGTCAACAATCGCCAGCGGCGTGCCTGTCTCAAGGTAGGAGACCTTGGTCAACCCGAGGAACGAACGAAGCCGCCCGCCTTCTACGAGCATGGGGCCCGGCTTCTCGGCCTTACCCGGCTCCGGCTGGGGGAAGGCGGTGGAGCGGGCGGTGTGGAAGGTCACGTTGCCCTCTACCTTTTGCATGGCCTGGTGGATGTGTCCGTTGAGCACGGTGACCGAGCCGAAGCGCTTGAGCAGAGTGAGCGCCTTCTCCGCGTCACCGGTGCCCCAGCCCCATTTCGGGTAAACCGACCAAAGCGGGATGTGCGCATAGACCACGATGGGCGTCTCCGCCGAGAGCGGCGCGACATCGCGGGCGAGCCAGTCGAGCTGCTCCGCACCCAGCACGCCGAGGCCGCCCTCGGCGATGGCCGCCACGTTGACGAGCCCGATGAAGTGAACGCCCTTCTGGTCGAAGCTGTGCCATCCGGAGCCAAACGAACCCTTGCCGAAGCGCTCGCGATACTGCGCGCCATTGTCGCTCACGATGTCGTGCTCGCCGGGCACGTAGAAGACCTGCTTCGTGCGACAGTCCTTCAACATCTGCTCCAGCGTGTCGAACTCGCCCGCCTCCGACAGGTGCGTGAGATCGCCGGTGTGTAGGATGAAATCGGGCGCCACGGGCAACCCGTTGATGCGGTTGATGGTCTCGCGAAAGGTTCCGACCACGTCCTGGTTGGCCGGTTTTTTAAAGCCGATGTGGCTGTCGCTGATCTGGATGAAGTTCAACTCGCCGCTCTTCGCGCCCTTCATCGCATCCATGGCGCCCCCGGTCGTCTGCGCGAGCACACGTGAGCTGAGCACGCCGCCGCTGACCGTCCAGAGCACTCCCGTGCCCGCCCAAGCCATGCATTTAAGGAAACCACGCCGGTCGAGCCCGTCGTGATGATGATCGTGAAGAATGAAGTCGCCCATGTGAAGAGGTGTTGAGGTTGATGGTTCCACCTGTTGCTACGCGGAATGGGCGTCCGATATTCCAGATCCCCGAAAAATAAAAATGACCTTCCGAGGGAATAAAATCGCTGTCCGTGCGTATAACCGAATGACAGACTCCTCCCGCCTTCACGGTGTTGCCCTTCGAACAAAGCATGCTCCCGCACATGGACGCCGCCTACAACCTGGCGCGGTGGCTCCTGCGCAACGAACACGATGCGCGCGACTCCGTGCAGGACGCCTACCTGCGCGCCTTCAAGGCCTATGACCAGTTCCGCGGCGGGGACGGCAAGCCCTGGCTGCTCACCATTGTGCGCAACGTTTGTTACTCGAAACTGCGCAAGAATCGCGCGGTCGAGCCACCCAACGTCTTCGACGAAACCGAGCACGGGCTGGTGGACGAACGCGCGGAGACGGCCGAGCGTCTGCGCCGGGAAGTGAGCGTCGAGCATCTGAACGCGACGCTGGCGGAACTGCCCGAGGCCATGCGCGAGATGATCGTCCTGCACGACATCGAAGGGCTTTCCTACCGCGAGATCGCGACGGTCGTCGGCATCCCGCTCGGCACCGTCATGTCGCGCCTGGCGCGCGCCCGGCTCCGGCTGCAACGTGAACTCATGCAACGCCAGGCCAAGGAGACCTCCGATGAACTGTGACGACATCCGCCGCCAGCTGAACGCCCATCTCGACGAGGAACTCGACGTGATGCACGACTCCGAAATCATCGCACATCTCGATGCGTGCCCCGCCTGCGCCGACGCCGCCCTGGCGCACGCCGCCCGGCGAGGTCTGACGCGAGAAAAACTCCAACGCTTTACCGCACCGCCCGACCTAGAGGCTCAAATCCGGGATTCTCTTTCTCTGCCAAGCCCAAAGGTGAAACCGAGCTCGCCGTCCATTCTTCGTCGACTGCTGCCGCTCGCCGCCTGCATGGCGATCGCGGGACTAGGCGGTTATCAAGCGGGGGTTTTCCAGACCCGGACTCGTGACTCCGTGGATGAACTCACGTCCAGCCATGTCCGGTCGATGATGACCGGACATTCGGTCGATGTAGCCTCCACCAGTCAGCACACGGTGAAGCCGTGGTTTGCCGGAAAGATCGACTTCACTCCACCCGTTCCCGATCTCGCCGCTGATGGGTTTCCCCTCATCGGAGGCCGCCTGGACCAAGTGGAGGGAACCACCGCCGCCGTGCTCGTCTATCAATGCCGGAAGCACGTCATCGACCTGTATGTCTCCCCGTCCGCCGCAAAGGCCCCGTCCGGCGAAACATCCCACCGAGGATTCAACATTGTCGCCTGGACCGAGGGCGAGAATCATTATGCCGCCGTCTCTGATCTGGCATTGGTCGAACTGAGGGAATTCAGCCGCCTCTGGCGGGAGCAGACCCGCTTATGATCAGCCGTGGATCGAATCGATGGTCGAGCAGAAGCGAAAGAAAAGGCTGCGCTGCAATTGAAGCGCCTCCTGCTTCAGATCTTTCCTGCAATTTTCCACGTGGAGACTAGCAGGAAAGAATTGAAGTAATCCACCTAGGATCGGCTTGGTCGCATTGCAGGCGAAAGCACTGATGTGTTTGTGGAAAGTGTCAGACCGGTTCTTGCAGGTAGATTTGAAGCGGTTTTGAGTTCGGCCTCGGTCTGGTCCAGTTCACCAGATCCGTTAGATATGGCGGGTATCAGGAGGGATGTAAGAATGCTTGATCCAACCGCGTAAAAGGAGGGGTTTTAGCACATCACCGGGCAAAGTTGATCGTTTCAATGTAATGGATTCAGCATACTGATCTTACAGGTGTAAGATTACCGGTGCCCTACAGTGGGGGAGCGACAGGGTTGGGTTAACTCCGGCTTTCGCTAGATTTTTGACAACGGAAATCTTTCTTAGGAATAGTGTTCAGTAAGGTCATCCCCGGAAAAGAGACGTAGGCGGCTCATGGCTGCGATGGACTCGGCAAGCGTATCAGGCTGCAGGTTACACCAGTGATCCGCTTGCAGGCTTCGCTTGGTCAGATCAAGTAAAGAAGAACTATATCCTCGCACAGCAATTTACGGTAAATCGGGGATGGCCAGGCGGAACCTATGGTTATGCAGCGAACGGAACTTCCTTTGCACTGGAGCGTAGGGGTTTGCGATTACTGCGGTCGTATAATTCGAGTTCTCGAAATGACGATTCCGTGGGCTGGGGCGGTGGATGGTCACATAATTATTGTCTCAGGGCGGCTCTGCGCTCAGCTCCGGAAGCAGGTCTCTTACGGATATGATGCTCTGAATCGTCGAATCTCAATGACGGTATCCGGGCAGACAACATTCTACGTTGTAGACCCTCATGGTGGTCCCAAGAATCGTGTTTTAGTTCGCGAGAAGGCCGATTCGAGCACATACTATGTTTATGCTGGCGGCGTGTTGCTATATGAGGAGCGTGTGCTTTCAGGGGGCACTTCCGGTGATGTTTCTTACTACCATTACGACAACGTAGGAAGTACTATTGCGTTAAGCAATAATTTGGGGGCGGTTGTGGATAGGATCTCGTACGGACCGTACGGTACTATCACATATAGGCAGGCGAACTTCGATACTCCCTATTTGTTCGTTGGCGCGCACGGAGTGGAGACTGACTCCAATGGTCTTTACTACATGCGTGCTCGGTATTATAATCCACGGATTGGTAGATTTGTGAATTCTGATCCGATTGGTTTTGGGGGAGGCATGAATTGGTATGCTTATGCCGGTAATAATCCTATCCTTTTGAGCGACTCCATGGGCCTGTCTGGGTACGGGGAGGACGTTGGGAATAATATAGCTGCGGAGGGGCGTGGGGTATTGAAGGGAGCGGAGGCGTTGGATGTCGCTATTTTTAGCTTCCTTGATCATCCAGTCGACACCACCGTAGAGGCTCTCAATGGACTTAAAGCTGCGAGTAACGGAGCTGTAGATAATATTAACCGTCTGTGGGCGCGGGAGCTATTGGGTTATGATTACCAGATTTCCCAGCAGTCTCATCAGTTTAGGAAGGCGCTGAAGGACAGTATAACTAATTTCGATTTCGAGGACGGTGGCGCCCTGGCATTCAACATAGTTGCTGGAAAGGCATTGGCGACGGTGATTGGAAGACTAAGTGCCGAGGGGTGCTTCATGGCCGGAACTGTGATTTCAACGCCATCCGGAGAGGTGAATATCGAAGATATTAAGGTTGGGGACGTAGTTTACGCATATGACTTTGAATCTGGGAGGGTAGTCGAGCGAACTGTTTTGGATACGCCTAGAAATTTCACTCATTTATGGGTAAAGCTCTACTTCGGGAATGATGAAGTAGTTGCAACCGCTAACCATCGGATTTGGGTCGAGAGTGAGGGTGATTGGGTCCCGGCGGGGCTGATTAAGACGGGGATGGCGATTCGTGTGCAGAATGGATCATCAAGGACTGTTTCTAGAGTGGTCTCTTATGAAATTAGGACTCCGGAGATTACGTATAATCTCGAAGTTGATGTTGATCATAATTTTTATGCAGGATACGTAAAGGCGTTAGCTCACAACGGTGATGGTTCATATACAAACTATCATCAAAGCGGCAAGGTGTATGTGGGTAAAGGTGATGCTGCTCGTGCAGCTGAATCTGCCGCTGAAAAGGTGGCAGCTTACAATGATCCTTTAATTAAAACAGACTGGACTCCGGCAAACGGGGATGTAGATTCCTTTGTTCAAGAGGCACTCCGCTTACGGGCTGCAGGTGGTCCTGGTGGAAACACATACAATAAGATAAATTCGCCGGGGGAAAAAATCCTTAGGGCTTGCGGGCTGTAATGATTATGAACGAAACAATCGTAGATGGATTTCGGTTTTCGCAGGGTGCGGACGGCCATCGCTTTTTGATTATCGAAAGCAATCGGTTGAGCGAGTGTGTGGAGTATTGCCGAGCGAACAATATCGAAGGGTTGCACGTAAGTCCATATCACGGCTACCACCTCCCTGCGCTAGACTTTCTGAGTCGATGCGAGCATGTAAGGGAAGTTCACCTGCAAGGCGAATTTTCGAACTACGATGGGCTTTATGCTCTTGTAAATTTAAATTACTTGTCGGCCGTTTTTCAGCACACGATTGATCTTAGTAGATTCGGGTCCCTCTCGACCGTGTTCTCCGATTGGAATAGTGAACTTGATGGGTTCCTATTTAAGACCACTTCCTTGAGGAGCTTGTGGATTAGGGGATATAAGCCTCCGAGTGGGACGCTTGAGCGTATCGGTGCATTACCGGGGCTCAGGCATTTGCATATTGTGCAGTCAGGAATTCAAACCATTTCAGGGCTGCTTGCTCTCGGCGACCTTAAGCACCTATCTCTGAGTTATTGCCGCCGCTTGCAGTGCATCCACGCTGACGATATCACCTTAGATTTAGAGGAACTGGAAGTCGAGAATTCGAAGGCGCAAATCGCGGTTGAGAGTTTCGGGAAGCTCACGCGGTTGCGGAAGTTAATTTTACTGGATTGTGCACCGCTCTCCAGCCTTTCCTTCGTTAAAAATATTCCGGCTCTCGAATTCATCTCATTCGTTAATACCGAGATTCGAGACGGCGATATGACGCCATGTTTTGGGCTTAAGTATGCAGGGTTTTTGAAAAAGAAACATTATACACACACGCCGGAGCAGGTGGCCGCTGCAATAGCGGAAAAATAATCCACACCGGCTCACACCATGCGCAACCAGCGCCAGCACCGAAAGTGCTAGGCACACATAGGCCGCTTTTTCCGCGACTGCGTAAATGGGACGCGGTCTTACAACGCTGGGTTTTGGGACGCCAGGATGTTGTCGTATATCCTCAGCCAGGCGCTTCACCAGATCAGCAGTTATCCGCACTTCGCCATGCAACGAGACTGTCAAAAAAAGGATACTCAGTCCGATTAGGGGCCATGCTGTCTGCAGGCTCAGCCGGGCACACACGTTGCCCGCACTCGGTGTGGAAATCGGACAGGTGCCGCGCCGCCTTATCGTTGGCTTTGGGATATATCGCGGAAGACCGAGGCTTGGACTTGGCGGATGCCATCAAAAAGGTGCAAAAAATGACGCCTCCCCGACATCTTATTTGTCATGCCTCTTCCATCGTCGCTCGTCTTCACCCACGAGGTAAGCCGAATGAAGAATTTAATCACGGCACCCGGCCCATAGCTGAAGAAGATGCCCAACTAGCAGTAGGATGTTTGAGCCTCGTGCTAAAAGAAATCGGCTGGGCGAAAACCTAAACGAGTGAACGCCACTTTCACCGCCAAGGCATGGCGCAGCGCAGCCGCCTCCAAAATCATTGGAGTCACCTACGGCCTGCGGTTTGGCCATGCCGGACGCATGTTGGTAAAAGCCGATCAGCATCAATTTGCCGTTAACAGCCAGAGACGCCGCAAGGGGGATAGTGACGTATAGGTGTGCCAGTAGAGACGAAAGAAACGATTCGGCTGCAATTGAAGTGCCGCCTACTTCAATTCTTTTCTGCAAACTTCAAAACTTTCTCTGCAACTCCAGATCTTTCCTGCAATTCTCTAGGCGTGTTCGGCGGGACTACTTCGCGACCGTCGGCACCGTGCCGGCTTTAATCAGGACGAAGTTGTCCGGCTGCAGGTGCTTTTTGAGGGCGGCGTTGACCTGGTCGAGCGTCACGGAGTCGAGCCGCTTGGGATAATCGTCGATCCAGGTGAGCGGGTAGCCGCGGTGGACGGTGGCGAGGATCGTCGAGGCGAGTCCGTCGGTGGTGGCGAGGCCGACCTGGAAGCTGCCGGCGAGGTTGGTCTTGGTGCGGGCGACTTCGTCGGCGGTGACGCCTTTTTGATACCACGCCTTCAACTCGCGGCGGGTGGAGGCGAGGCCTTTTTCAAGCAGTTCGGGGGCGAAGTTGGCGACGATGCGCCAGTCGCCGTCGGCGAAGGTGTCATTGGAGACCTTCGCGCCGATGCCGTAGGTGAGGCCCTCCTGGTCGCGCACGGTGGCCATGAGCCGGCCGGTGAAACCGCTGCCGAGGATGGCGGTGGCGACGCGCAGCGGCAGCGCGTCGGGATCGGTGTAGCGCAGGCCGTCGCTCTGGCCGAAGATCACGCTGACGTTGGGTTTGTCGGCCATGAACACGGTCTGGTCGTGGTCGGCGTCGACGGGTGCGGCGAGGCGCGGGTAGGCGGGGCGCTTCACGCCGCCGGTCCAGCCGGCGAAGGCCTTGGCGACTTCGGCTTGGAGCGCGGGGGCGTCGAGATCGCCGACGGCGACGAGGGTGAGCTCGGCGGGGCCGTAGTATTTGGCGTGGAACGCGCGCAGGTCGGCGACGGTGGCCTTGTTGATCGCGGCGATCAGGTCCTCGGTGGACGGTGCGTGGTTGGGGTGGCCGGGGGGATAGACAGTGGAGGCGAAGGCTTGGTTGGCCCGGTAGCCGGTCTGTTCGAGGGCGCGCTGAAGGTGGCCGGCGGTCTGTTTCTTGAGCTTCGCGAATTCCTCCTCGGAGAACGCGGGCGAGCGCAGTTGCTCGGCGATCAAGCCGACGACGAGGGGGACGTCCCGGCGTAGGCACTTGGCGCTGAAGACGACCATCGTGTCGTCGACGGAGAAGGCGAGTTCGGCGCCCACGGCGTCGAGTTTTTGGGCGATGGCGAACTTGTCCTCGGTGGTCGTGCCCTTGTCCAGCATGCCGCCGACGAGCGAGGCGACGGCGAGGTTGGATTCGGGGGAGAACGAGTCGCCGGCGGGCAGCGAGCCGCGGAGGGTGACGACGTCCTGCACGCCGGTCTTGTAGGCGATGACATCGACGCCGGCGATGGTGGCGCGGGTGACGCCGTCGGCCACGCCGGCCGGGAGGCGCGAGGCGAGGGGCGAGAGGCAGAGGACGGCGACGGACAGCAGTCGGAGGGAGGGGGACGGGAAAGGGATGCGTTTCATGGCGGGTGGGGCGGCGGGATTACTTGGCGTCGGTTTCGGGCGTGGCCACGGGGATGAACCAGCCGGTGGTGCTCTGGTCTTCGTCGAAGTAGTCGTTGGCGACGCGCTTCACGTCGGCGGCGGTGACCTTTTTGACGCCCTCGTCGAGGGTGAGGTAGAGGGTCCAGTCGCCGCTGGCGATGCACTCGTTGAGGTTGCTGGCGATGGCGAAGGCGCCGTCGCGGGCGTAGGCGGAGGCGGCGATCAACTGGTTGACGGCGGAGGCGACCTCGGCGTCGGTGACGCCGTCTTTCTTCAGGCGTTCGATCTCGGCGAGGGCGATCTTCTCGACCTCCTCGTGTTTCGCACCGGGGGCGAGGCTGGCATAAACGGTGGTGAGCGAGGCGTCGTGGAGGGCGCCGACGTCGACGCTCACGCTGGTGGTGAGGTTTTTGTCGGTGAGGGCGCGGTAGAGGCGGCTGTTTTTACCGGAGGTAAGGATGGAGCCGAGCACCTGCAGGACGGGCAGGTCGGGGTGGGTGGCGGCGGGGGTTTTGTAGGCGATGCCGACGACGCCGAGGCGGCCGGCGCGTTTGACGGTGACGCGGCGCGGGCCGGACTGCACGGGCTCCTCGGTGTAGACCTGCGGGATGGGATGCGGGGAGCGGGGGATGGCGCCGTAGTATTTTTTGACGAGGGCGAGGGCGGCGGCGGTCTCGACGTCGCCGATGACGGTGACGGTGGCGTTGTTCGGCCAGTAGAAGGTGTCGTAGAACTCGCGGAGCTTTTCGATGGAGACCTTTTCGATGTCGCTGCGCCAGCCGATCGTCGGGTGGTGGTAGGGGTGGGCGACGTAGGCGGCGGCGTTGATTTCCTTGTCGAGGGCCTGGATGGGGTTGTTTTCGCCGATTTCGAATTCGTTGCGCACGACGGTCATTTCGGGGCGGCGGTCGTCCTCGTGCAGCCAGAGGTTGCGCATGCGGTCGGACTCGATGGCCACGTAGGCGTCGAGGTGGTCCTTGCCGAGGTTGGCGAAGTAGTTGGTGCGGTCGAGCCAGGTGGTGGCGTTGTATTGGGCGCCGACGCGCTCGAGGAGCTGGTCGACGCTGTTGCCCTTGGCGCGGTTGAAGTTTTCGGTGCCCTTGAACATGAGGTGTTCCAGCAGGTGGGTCGCGCCGGTGGTGCCGGTGACCTCGTTGCGCGAGCCGACGCGGTAGGTGACCATGAACGTGGCGACGGGCGCGGAGTGCTCGGGGAGGACGAGGACCTGGAGGCCGTTGGCGTCGAGGGTGTATTCGGAGATGCCGCCCAGGGTTTTGACGTAGGTGAAGCCTTCGACCATGACCGGGGCCGCGGTCGCGGGCGGAGCGGAGTCGGCGGCGCGGAGGCCGGAGGCGGACAGCAGGCAGAGCACGGAGAACAGGGGGCGGAAGGCGGACGGGCCAGGGAAGTTCATGGGAAAGAGTGGATGGGTATGACCACGGGATGCGGGAAAGTTTCCGAATTCCGCGGTTGAATCGAGGTTACATTGGCCGGGAGCGCCGAAACGAGGCGAATAGCGGGCGTTTTTGCGATCATCAGGCGGACGGATAACCGGCGGCCGGTGCGGGAGTCGCATGGTGTTTCGCGGAGAACGGGCCAAGTTCGCAGGTGTTGCGAGCGATACGATATGAACCAGAAAAAACCAACGGGGGAGCGCGAAGCGGGAACGCCTTATCAGGGGAAATCGGGTGTGCAGCGCTGCGGGGATTGGTGCCGGCACTTTGAGGCGTTGGACCCGGATCGCTGGCCGGGCTACGGGCACTGCCTGCATCCGCTGAGTCTGCGCCATGGCGAGGTCTTCAGGGTCGGGCATGAATGCACCGTCGGGGAGGCCCCGATGGATCTGCCGTCCGACTCCGGCTGACGGCGGGCATGTTTGGCCTTTCACGGACCGGCTGGGGCAGTAGGCTTTGCGCATGGAGCCACCCCTCTCGAGCAAGGCGTCCGCGTCACCCCCGGTTGAGCAGCAGCGCCTGGCCGAAGACGCCATCCGTAAGAAAAACTGGAAACGTTGGGGGCCCTATCTGGCCGAGCGCCAGTGGGGCACCGTGCGCGAGGATTATTCGGCGGACGGCGAGGCATGGCATTATTTCACCCACGACCAGTCGCGCAGCCGCGCCTACCGCTGGGGCGAGGACGGACTGCTCGGCATCACCGACCGCGAATGCCGTCTGTGCTTCGCGCTGGCGCTCTGGAACGAGCGCGATCCGATTCTCAAGGAGCGGCTCTTCGGTCTGGCCAACCACGAGGGCAACCACGGCGAGGACGTGAAGGAGGCCTACTTCTACCTCGATGCGACGCCCACGCATTCCTACCTCAAGGCACTTTATAAATACCCGCAGGCGGCCTTCCCCTACGGGCAACTCATCGCGGCCAACCGCGGCCGTTCGCGCGACGAACCCGAATATGAACTGGCGGACACCGGCGTGTTCGACGCCGGCCGCTACTTCGACGTGCTCGTGGAATACGCGAAGGCCGACGCCGACGATCTGCTGATCCGCATCACGCTCGCGAATCGCGGACCCGAGCCGGCGAATCTCCACGTGCTGCCCACGCTGTGGTTTCGCAACACCTGGTCGTGGGGCTGTGCGCACGAGGACGGCTGCGAGACCAAGCCCTCCCTGCGCGCCGTCGATGCGCGCCACGTGGCGTGTGCACACGTCACGCTCGGCGACTTCATGCTGCAGCAGGAGGACGCCGCGCCGCTGCTCTTTACCGAAAACGAGACCAACAACCGCCGGCTCTTCAACAGTCCCAACGCCTCGTCCTGCGCGAAGGACGCGTTTCACGAACGCGTGGTCGGCGGGCGCGCGGACGCCGTCAACACCGCGCAAACCGGCACCAAGTGCGCGGCTCACCACCGGCTCGTGCTCGCGCCGCGCGAGGAACGCGTCATCCGCCTGCGCCTCCATGCCGCCGGGGCGGAGCCGGCGGGCGGCGCGTTCGGGCCGGGATTCGACGCGCTGTTCGTGACGCGACGGGCGGAGGCGGAGGATTTTTACCGCACGCTCCTTCATCATGTGTCGTCGCCCGAGGAGCGTCGTGTCGCCCGCCAAGCCTACGCGGGGTTGCTGTGGTCGAAGCAGTTTTACCACTACGTCGTGAGCGACTGGCAGACGGGCGACGCGAAGATGCCTCCGCCGCCGCCTGCGCGTCTCGAGGGCCGCAACGCCGACTGGGGGCACCTGTTCAACCGCGACGTGCTCTCGATGCCCGACAAGTGGGAGTATCCGTGGTTCGCCGCGTGGGACCTCGCGTTCCACATGATCCCGTTCGCGCGCGTCGATCCCGACTTCGCCAAGCACCAGCTCAACCTCCTGCTGCGCGAGTGGTATATGCATCCGAACGGGCAGATCCCGGCCTACGAATACAATTTTTCCGACGTGAATCCGCCGGTCCACGCGTGGGCCTGCTGGCGCGTTTACAAGATGACGGGCCCGCGCGGCGGACGCGACCGGTTGTTTCTCGCGCGCACGTTCCAGAAGCTCCTGCTCAACTTCACCTGGTGGGTGAACCGCAAGGACCCGCACGGGAAAAACCTGTTCGCGGGCGGCTTTCTCGGGCTCGACAACATCGGCGTCTTCGACCGCTCCAAGCCCATGCCCGGCGGCGGTTCGCTCACCCAGGCCGACGGCACCGCGTGGATGGCGTTCTACTGCTCCACCATGCTGGCGATGGCGCTGGAGCTGGCCCAGGGCGACCCGTCCTACGAGGACATCGCCTCGAAGTTCCTCGAGCACTTCCTCGCGATCGCCGACGCCATGAACAGCCTCGGCGGCTGCGGGCTTTGGAACGAGGAGGACGGTTTTTACTACGATCAGTTTGTGCTGCCCGACGGCCGGTCGACGCCGGTGCGCCTGCGCTCGATCGTCGGCATCGTGCCGCTGTTCGCGATGGAGTTCATCAGCCGGGAGCATCTCGACACGCTGCCGGGCTTTGCCAAACGCACGCGGTGGTTCCTAGAGCACCGTCCCGATCTGGCGGACCAGATTTCCTGCCTCTCGCGCGACGGCTGCGAGACCGGGCAGTTCAGCCTGGCGATCCCGACGCGCGAGCGGTTGGAGCGGGTGCTGCGCTACGTGTTCGACGAAAAAGAGTTTCTTTCGCCGCATGGCGTGCGCTCGCTGTCGCGCATCTATGCGGACAAGCCCTACGTCCTGCGCATCGAGGGCGAGGAGCATTGCGTGAGTTACGTGCCGGGGGACGCCAATTCGGGGATGTTCGGCGGCAATTCCAACTGGCGCGGACCGATCTGGCTCCCCGTCAACTACCTGCTCATCGAGGCGCTGGAGCGTTATCATCATTTCTACGGAGACACGTTCACGATGGAGTTTCCCACGGGCAGCGGGCGCCGGCTGACTCTCGCGGCCATCGCCGCGGAGCTGTCGTGCCGGTTGACCCGGTTGTTTCTGCCGGACGCCTCCGGACACCGGCCGGCGATGGGCGGGGACCCGCGGTTTGCGGCGGACCCGCAGTGGCGCGACCACCTGCTTTTCCACGAGTTTTTTCACGGCGACACCGGCCGCGGACTCGGGGCCAGCCACCAGACCGGGTGGACGGCGTTGGTGGCGCGGTTGATCGACCAATTCCCTGGCAAGCCTTTGGGTGAAACCTTGCCGCCGTTCGCGTTTCGTCCGGCGACGGCGCCTGTTGCAACCGCCGGGCGCAAGGGTTGATGGGGCCGGGGAGGGGGGCGCGAACCGACGGTTGCATCCCGGGTGGGATAGGGGTCATAGTGTCGGCGTGAAAAACGGCCTACCCCGGCCGCTTCCGACACATCTCTTCAACCCCCAAAGAAAGGAGTCTGTCATGTCACCGAAACTACTCCGCTCCTACCTCGACCGGGCGAAGGTCAACTACATGGTGCGCTCGCACCGGCCGGCCTTCAGTTCCTCCCGTGTGGCCGAAGCGACCCACACACCCGGTCGGGAACTCGCCAAGGTCGTGATCCTCTGGGTCGACACCCGCCTGGTCATGGCGGTGCTACCCTCGACGCAGCACATCGATCTCGGCCACCTGCGCGAGCTGACCGGCGCGCGCAACGTCCGCCTCGCCCGCGAGGACGAGTTCGCCGTGCGCTTCGAGCAGTGCGAACTCGGCGCGATGCCGCCGTTCGGCAACCTCTACGACATGGAGGTGTTCGTCGCCGAATCGCTGACGCACGACGAGTTTATCTCGTTCAACGCCTGCACGCACACCGAGATCATGACGATGGCCTACGCCGACTTCGAGCGCCTGGTCCGCCCGACCGTCCTGTCCTTCGCCGAGCCGACGCTGGTGTGAGTTAAACGGATGAATCGTTTCTTACGCATAAAAAACCCGGTTCGCCATGGAGCGAGCCGGGTTTTTTCCGAAATAATCGAAGACCTCGATTAGGGAGTGAATTCAGGGAAGAAGGCGCTGTTTTGATATTTTACCTCACCCATGCGGATATTGAGAGGGGCGGTTCCCGCATAAGTTTTCGACGTTTTCGCGGTGTTGTCGAAGAGGGTGTGTGCCCAGCTACCGGTTCCGGTCAGTCTCATGGCGGTCGGGGCGACAACGCCGGAAACACCGGATGTTTTGCGGAGATTATAGGTGATATAACCGCTGCCATAAGCATTCCATTCACTTCCCGTGCTGTTATATCCCATGCCATCAAGGAGCGCCGACCGTTGCTCTAGCGGAGCGAGATAGAGGGGGTCGTTTGTATATAGGTTGTGGAATTGCAGGGTGAAATATGTGGTCATGGTGCCCGTGACAGCGCTTAGTTGGCTATTGGTGAAGGTTTCGGTTTTGGTGCCAGCGCTATATTTGGGAACAATGCGCATCCCCGTGTCATAGGCGCGCAGCAAGCGGTTTTGCAGGGAGTCGATTTTGGTCAGAAAGATCCAATAGGGAGAGGTCAGAACGCCATCGGCAGACGTTTGGGGAGCTCGCACGGCGGTGAGTTCCCATTGGTCATTCAGGTGCTGTTTAAGATAAGCGATCTTGTCCTCATATAATTGTGCGCCCACAGCATCGTTATTGAGGAGAAGCGTGCGGGAGGATTCGGCATAGTTTTCGAGCACCGTGCGCAAGAGCTGTTGCACAAAGAACGTCTGGTTGCCGTTGCCGCCTGAGTAGGCAATCGGGGTTCCGGTCTCGGTGGTGACGCGGGCCACGGGGTCCGCGGGCACATCAACGAAGCCGGTGGAATCCACGGGCTGGATGACGCGGTTTTTGCCCACACCGGTGATGTTGAATTGCCAGATAATGGTCACCGGCATCGTTTCAAGGTAAGGGGGCGTGGATATGACGGCGAAGGACAGGGAGCTGCCAGCAATGCAAAGCAGGCCGATAAGGGAGAGACGGCGTAAAGAGGAGTTCATCGTAGGATGGTTATGTGATGTTATGGACAGACGCAGGTATCGCGGTTGTTACGGAGTTACGCTTACGCCGGGGCCCACATCCGGGCTGACATCGTATTTCGTGGCAGGGACCAACTTGGCCGCACCGACGGTGATGGTGAGCGTAAACAGACCGGAACTGGGCTGAGAGGGATTGGAGCCTTGGGTAAGCAGTCCGGAGTAACCGCCTTTGGTGGTCACCGAAATTGAGCTGATGCCGTAGAGGAAGAGCTCATAGTCATCGGAGAAGTCTTTGGTCGTGTATCTCACGCTGGCGAAGCCGGCTGTTGCCGAGTCCAAAACCGTATAGCGGTTGGATGTCCCGCTGATAAACGTTGGTGTGTAGGCATACTCCACATGATTAGTGACGGTGCCGGCCGATGAGTAAATATAACGTCCTTGATGTTTTTCAGTGTATTTGGCCACCGATTGATAAACCGACGAGGCGAACTTGCTTGAGGGGATGGCGGTGACGGTAGAGCCCTTGACGGCGTAGAGATAAAAACCGGCGTCCACAAAATCCAGGTCCGCAGGGACGTTGCGCACGGCGACGAGACTCCATCCGGTCGGGGTGCTGTCTGCGATGATGCTGGCGTCAATGAGTTCCTGGATGACTTGCAGATTGGTCAGCCGAACCGTGGTCGGCGTAGTGGTGATCGCGGTCGGGGTGGTGGTGGTGACGGTGCTTTGGATGGTGGCTTGGATGGTGACGGGCGCTTCCGTCAACACATTGACCAGTTGGGCATGAGCACTCAGCGCGGCGCCCAAAAGCGCGGCGGAGGCAAGGAGGAGAGAGCGGTAATTTTTCATAAATAACAGGTTGAATGGGGGACCAGATGTGAATCAGTGGCGAGTTAATAACTGGTAATTGGATGTTAAATTCACTTGCCGATTTTGGCTTCGGGAAGAGACAGGAATTCGATGGTTTCACGAAGCCGGTCGGCTTCGTCACCTTGGGCCTTGGCCAAGGCATCCTTGAGGTAGGGCACGGCATCGGAATGTCCGATTTGGATGAGCGCGTTGAGGGAGGCGGCTCGGACGGTTTCGTCGGCGTGCGTCAGATAGGCGGCGATTTTGGGAATCACCTTGGGATCATAGGTGGTGGCGAGGGTTTGGATGGTGTCGCGCTCGGTTTGATAAGGAAATATCTCGGGAAGCGGTTTGCCGGCCGACAGGCGCACTTGTCCGGGATGAGGGGCGGCGGATGCGCTTTCCTTGGTGGCGGTCGGGGGCGGCAGATCAGGGATGGCCGCCGAGGATGGGGGCGCCACGGCGGGGGGCACTGAAGCGGCGACCTGTGAATCCGCCGATTTGGACGAGGTGGTCGGCTGTTTGCCACAATGGGTCAAAAAATAGGCTGTGATGAGCAGCGCCATGAACAGGACCGTGAGCAGCATCAAACGTAGGGCTGGTTTCATAAGGAAGGTTGGCGGGCAGTGAGTGCAATGGATCGGAAAGCGGGATGGCTGCGATGAGAGGAGTTATTGGGTCGACGTGTTGGCGATTTTTTCGCGCAGGTGGGTGGTGCGGTCGCGGGCCTCGTTGGCGCGCACGGCCATGCCGTAGGCCGCCGGTTCGCCGACGATGAAGACCTTCTTTTTGCCGCGCGTGATCGCGGTGTAGAGCAGGTTGCGCTGGAGCATCATGAAGTGCGCCTTGAGAAGCGGCACGATGACAACGGGGTATTCGCTGCCCTGGCTTTTATGAATGCTGATCGCGTAGGCCGGCGCGAGGTCGCCGAACTCGCCGCGGTCGAAGGTGTGGACGTCGCCGTCGAATTTCGCGGTGAGCGTGCCCGCCTCGGTGTCGACGGAGGCGATCACGCCGATGTCTCCGTTGAAGAGGTTCTTGTCGTAGTTGTTGCGGAGCTGGATGACCTTGTCGCCCGGACGGTATTCGCCGTGCGGTCCGCGCAGGCCCTTGGCGTGCGGGTTGAGCGCGGCCTGGAGCTGGACGTTCAAGTTGCTCACGCCGGCGGTGCCCTTGTGCATCGGCGCGAGGATCTGCACGTCGTTGATCGGATTGAACCAGTGATAGTGCGCGGGGATGAACTCGGTGCAGAGCTGGATGGTTTTCCTGATGCAGTCCTCGGCGGAGTCGGCGACGATGAACGTGAGGTCGGACCAGGCCTGCGCGGCGGCGACTTCGTTGACGGACGGCGGCAGGTTGGGCTCGCCGGCGTTGATGGCGTGCGCGGTCGTCACGATTTGGCTCTGCCCCTTCTGGCGGTAGATGACGTTGAGGCGGGTAACCGGCACCTGCTGCGTTGCGATCAAGTCCTTGAGCACGTTGCCGGCGCCGACGGACGGGAGCTGGTCGATGTCGCCGACGAGAAGCAGGTGGGCGCGGGACGGGACGGCTTGCAGCAGCGCGGCGGCGAGACGCGTGTCGAGCATCGAGGCCTCGTCGACGATGAGAAAGTCGGTGGCGAGCGGAGCGTTTTCGTTGGCGACAAAACCGCCGCCGGCCGGGTCGTATTTGAGCAGGCGGTGGATGGTTGAGGCGAAGCCGCCGGTGGTCTCGGCGAGGCGCTGCGCGGCGCGGCCGGTGGGCGCGGCGAGGTGAACGCGGACTTTTTTCGCCTTCAGGATGTCAACGAGCGCGCGGAGGATCGTGGTGTTGTGCGTGACGATGTAGTCGTCGGTCACGTAGAGGCCTGAGGATGAGTCGACGGAGATGCACGCGCAGGGGGCGCGACCGGCGGGTTCGATGCTCGTGATGCGCAAACGGTGACTGATGCGCTTGCGGGCATTGGGGCGTTTTAAGCGGGCTAGTTTACGGGGAAGGCTGAGGAGGGTTGCGGGCTCGGGATGCTGAAGAATGATGGTGTAGGCGGGGAGGCCGGTGCGTTTTTCGCCACGATGCGTGTAGGTGGGGTATTTGGTTGCTCCGAGCGTGGCGATACAGCCGAGGGACCAGGCGAGGCGTTGGAAATCGCGGGCGAGCCGCAGGCTGCTGGAGCTGAAGGATACGACGCCGTTTTTTTCCACGGTGCCATCAGTATCGAGCAGGCCTCGGATGAGTTGGAGACGTTGTTCGCGTGAGCCGGAAAAGAAGACTTCGGGGATGAATTTTTCGGGTGAGCCGACGTTCAGGCCGAGACTCCGGAGGTAGGCACCGAGTTGGTTGGGCAGGCCGCGTTTGGCGTGAGTGAGCCGGTAGCTGATCGTATCCGTGCCGTGGAGCGTGACGGGTTTGAGCGTGAGGCCGATCGGTGCGATCAGGGACTGGGCTTTTTCACGAATAAACGGGTCGGCGGTCGTGAGTTGAGTGGAGGTTGAAATCGTGCCGTCGCCGATGAGCACACCGATCAAATATGGGTCGCAGAAAAACGGCAGGGCTGGAGTGTCGGGGCAGGCCTCCAGAAGCGGCACGGCGATCCGGTTGCTTTCCGCGCGGTCCTCGGCGATCCGGTTGCGGAGGTAGCTGAGCGGAACGACGCGCCAGTCACGGGAGCGGATTTTTTTCTTTTTGGTGGGGCTCCAGACGGAGACTCGGGTCCAGGCGCGCCAGAGGTGGTCGTCGCAGCACAGTGTGGAGCGGCCGTCTGCAAACGTGACACGGTAGATGTCTTTTTCCCCCTGCGGATAAATGCCTTTGATCGGTGCGACGACACCTTCGGCGGTGATGATACGTGAGCCGGCACGGAGGCTGCCGAGGGGGCGGAAACCTTCTGGAGTGAGCACTTGGGCGGTGAGTGGCTGGGCTTTGCCCGTGCCGGGTCCGCCGGTGAGGATCGAGATTTTGGATACGAGGGCGTTTTTGAGTCCGGCGCGCTGCAGCTCCGCGAAGGTGAAGCCGGCTTTTTGCTCGGCCCACTCGACGGCGGCGTCGGTCTTGATGGGCGGGAGTCCGCTGCCGACCTTGCCGAGGCGGGCGACGGTGGCGGCGATTTTTTGCTCGGCGCGGTCGTTGGCGGGCAGTTGCACGAGCGCGGAGCCGGGCAGGGGATTCTCGACGCCGGCGGGCCAGTGGCGGACGAGCTGTTTCGCCTCCACGAGGGCGTTGAGGCGGGCTTCGAGGAAGCGCGCCTCGGTTTCGAGCAGCGGGGCGGCGTAGTCGATGAGCGCCGCTTCCAGCAGCGCGGTGTGGCCCTCCTCCTGGAGCGTCTCCATCGCGAAGAGCAGGCCGGCGTCGAGGCGGGGCGGGGCGTCGTTGGCGTAGCCGAGGTTGATGGCGATGCGGTCGGCGGTCTTGAACCCGATGCCGTCGATCTCGCGGGCGACCTTGTAGGGTTGCTCGACGAGGATGCGTTTGGCGTCGGCGCCGTATTGGTTGATCAACTTCACGCACTGGCCGGTGGTGACGCCGTAGGTCTGGAGGAAAATGTAGAGCTCGCGGAAGGCGCGCTGGTCGTCCCAGGCCTTCTTGATGGCGGTGGCGCGTTTTTTGCCGATGCCGGGAACGTCGCGGAGCTTGCCCGACTCCTCGCTGAGAATGCGGAAGGTGGCGGTGCCGAAGGCGTCCACGATCTTGTTGGCGTAGACCTTGCCGATGCCCTCGACCAGGCCGGAGCCGAGGTATTTGCGGATGCCGTAGACGCTGGAAGGGAGTTCGGAACGGAAGGCCTCGATCTTGAACTGGTCGCCGTGCTGGGCGTGTTTCGTCCACGTGCCGCGCAGGTGGAGGGTCTCGCCGCATTGGACGCCGGGGAGCGGTCCGGTGATGGTGACCTTGGCGTCCTTGCCCTCGCCGCCGTCGGGGCGGAACTCCGCGATCGTGTAATGATTCTCCTCGTTGAAGAAAATGATGCGTTCGAGAACGCCGGTCAGGGTGTCGGAATTGGCGGGAGAAGCGGCCACGTGCGGCGAAGAAGAACACGGCTTCCGCCGAAAAATCAAACGCGGGGAATTGCCAACTTCAGCGCCGGATGACGGGATGCGGCATGGACCTTTCGGTTTCGGAGTCGTTGCTGCCCACCATCCAGCTCTCGATCACGCCGGTGATTCTGATCACGGGCCTGGGCTCGCTGCTGCTGACCATGACCAACCGCATGGGGCGCATCGTGGACCGCACGCGCATCCTTGCGGGCCAGGCCCGGGCGGCGGCCGGCGGGGAGCGCGACCACATTGAGCACCAGCTGCGCATCATGTATCGCCGGGCCAAGATCGTGCGGCTGGCGGTGACGCTGGGCGCGGCCAGCATGTTCAGCTCGGGCCTGCTGGTGATCGCGATTTTTGCCAACGCCGTGTTCGGCACCCATCTGGCCGAGGTGATCCTGGGGATTTTCGTGATGAGCATCACGCTCCTGCTCGGCGCGCTGGGCGCGTTCCTGCGGGATATTTTCTTATCGCTCAACGCCCTCGGCTTGGAAGTCGAGCGTGCGCTCGACCATCCGCCGACCAAAACCTGACGCGGCGCTCAGGTCAGCTCGGCGTCGCCGAGCGCGGTGAGGTTTTCGTAAACCGCGTCGGCGCCCGCGGCGCGCAACTCCTCGCCGGTGTGCGTGCCGGTGGTCACGGCGAAACAGGGGAAGCCCGCGTTGTGGGCGGCCTGCACGTCCCACGGCGAGTCGCCGACGAGGCAGGTGGTGGCGGCGTCGGCGCCGAGGTGCTTAAGTGCGTGGTCGCTGAACGCCGGCTCGGGTTTGAGCCAGGGCGTGTCTTTTGCGCCGAAGACCTCGCGGAGGAAGGGCGTGAACCCGAGGTGCGCGCACACCGAGCGGGCGGACGGGCCGTGTTTGTTGGTAAACACCGCGCAGGTCACGCCAGCGGCGGTGAGGCGCTCGAGCAGGGCCATCGCGCCGGGCATCGGGTCGGCGCCGGTGAGCATGGTGGCGTCCCAGAACGGGCGGTAGATGGCGAGCGCCTCCGGCAGACGGGCTTCGGGCACGAATTTGAGCATGGCGTTTTCGAGTCCGCCGCCGATGGCGCGCTTCACCTGGTCGTAGGTGGGGGCGGGCAGGCCGAGTTGCGGCAACGTGTGCGCGTAGCTGCGGTGGATCGCCGGGAGGTGATCGAGCAGGGTTCCGTCGAGATCGAAGAGCACGGTGCGAAAACGCATCTGGCCAGCCTACGCGGCGGCGCATTGCGCAAACGACACAAAATTTTCGTTCCTTCGCGGCGCGCGTGTGCTCAACCTGTTTGCGATGTCCGACCCGATTCCCGCTTCGTCCGATCCCCGTGTGCTGCTGCGCACCGACGGCGAGTGGCTGCGGGTCGAGTTGCAGGGCGCGTGGCGGATCACCGAGCGGCGTCCACTGTGGGCCGATCTGCTGGCGGGCTCCGATCCGGCGAAGGTGAAACTCGCGTGGGGCCGGCTGGACGATTGGGACAGCGCGCTGCTGCTCTTTGTCTTCGAGGTCAGGCAATGGTGCCGAACGAAGAATGTCCTTTGCGACCTCTCCGACCTGCCCGACGCGTTGCAGCGGATGCTGCGCCAGCTCGAGGTCGTGAACGAGACCCGCCTGGTCGTGGACCGGTCGCGCGATTTTCTGTCGATGGTGGGCTTCGCCGCGCAGGACGTGTGGGCCAAGACCAAGGAGATCACCACCTTCGTCGGCGAGTGCGTGATCAGCGCGGTCGGGCTGCTCAAGACGCCGCACAAGTTCCGCTGGCGCGACTGCCTCGAGGAGATGCAGCAGTGCGGCGCGATGGCCCTGCCCATCGTGAGCCTCATCAGTCTGCTGGTCGGCCTCATCATGGCCTACCAGTCGGCGGTGCTCATGCGGCAGTTCGGAGCCGACATCTACGTGGCCGACGCCGTGGGTCTGGTCATGGTGCGCGAGATGGGCGCGATGATGACTGCCATCATCCTGGCGGGCCGCACCGGCGCGGCCTTCGCGGCGACGCTGGGCAACATGAAGGCGGGCGAGGAGATCGACGCGCTCCAGACGCTGGGTATCCGTCCGGTGGATTTCCTGGTGATGCCTCGCCTGGTCGCGCTGGCCGTGATGCTGCCGCTGCTCGCCCTCTACGCCAACGGCCTCGGTATCCTCGGTGGCATGGCGGTGTCCCGCGGTCTGCTCAACATTCCTCCGGCCGCCTACTGGGTGGAGACGCAGTCGGCCATCGACCTCTCCGACATCGTGACCGGCCTCGTCAAGGCCTCGGCTTTCGGCTTGCTCGTGGGCCTGGCGGGCTGCCATCGCGGCCTCCGCGCCGACCGCAGTGCGGCGGGCGTGGGCCGGGCGACCACCTCGGCGGTGGTGATGGGTCTGTTGCTCATCATCGTGGCCGACGCGTTGTTCGCCGTGATCTTCAACCTCTTCGGCTGGTAACCCTTCGCGCATGAACGTCTCCGATCCCGATGTTTACGCCCTCGACGCCTCCGGCCTGGAGTGCGGCTACGAGTCGCAGGTGCTCCTGCAGGACGTTTCTTTCCAAGTGAAGCGCGGCGAGATTTTCTTCATCATCGGCGGTTCCGGCTGCGGCAAGAGCACGCTGCTGCGCCACCTGGTGGGACTGAACCAGCCGACGGCCGGCACGGTGAAGTTCTTCGGCGAATGCTTCAACGCCGCCACCGCCGACCGCCAGCGGGAGCTGCTCAAACGCATCGGCGTGCTCTACCAGGGCGGCGCGCTGTGGAGCTCCCTCAATCTCCTCGAAAACGTCATGTTGCCGCTTGAGGAATACACGCCGCTCAACGCCGCCGAGCGCGCCGAGCTCGCCTGTATGAAACTCGCGCAGGTCGGCCTCTCGGGCTACGACAGCTATTATCCGGCGGAGATCAGCGGCGGCATGAAAAAGCGCGCCGGCCTGGCCCGTGCGCTGGCGCTCGATCCGGCCATCGTGTTTTTCGACGAGCCCTCGGCCGGCCTCGACCCGCTCACATCGCGCAAGCTCGACGAACTCATCGTCAATTTGCGCGATCTGCTCGGCATGACCTGTGTGGTGGTTTCACACGAGCTCGCCTCGATCTTCGGCATCGCCGACCGGGTCATCATGCTCGACAAGAGCCTGAAGGGCATCATCGCCGAGGGCGACCCGCGCGTCCTGGCGAAGGAGAGCACCAACCCGCGCGTGCGCGAATTCCTCGGCCGCGGCGAGGACGCCGCCGCGCCTGCCGGCCAAAAGCAGCCTTCCCCTTGATCCCGCTCCCGCCTAACCCTCTTTCACCGTGAAGACCAAAGTCAGTCCCGCCGTCGTCGGTTTGTTTGTGCTGGGCGCGTTCATCCTCGGCCTCGTCGCGCTGTTTTCGTTCGGCGGCATCAACTTTTTTTCCAAGCCGGAGCGCTTCGTCGTGTATTTCGACGAGTCCATCCACGGCCTCGACCTCGGCTCGCCCGTCAAGCTGCGCGGCGTGCGCGTCGGCCGCGTGGTGGACATCAACCTGCGCTACGTGCCCGCCACCAACCACTCGCTTGTGGCCGTCTCCTGCGAGCTCAACCGCAACCTCATCGCCAACGAAAAGGGCGAGCTCATCGACGTCACCCAGAGCGGACAGCTCCAGGGCCTCGTTGACCATGGCTTGCGCGCCCAGCTCGGCGTGATCGGCCTGGCGACCGGCCTGCTCTTTGTGGAGCTCGATTTCCTCGATCCCGCGACCTATCCGGCATCGCCGCGCACCGACATCGTATCGAAATACGTGGAGATGCCCGCCGTGCCCTCGGCCATCTCCGAGTTCCAAGCCAATCTCACCGAGATCCTCAACGACATCAAACGCATCGATTTCGCGGCGCTCTCCCGCGAGGTGCAGGGGCTGATCGTCGACACCCGCAAAAAGATCAACGCGATGGACACCGCCGCGCTCACCGCCGAATGGACCAAGGCCGGCGCCTCGGTGCGCACCCTGGCCGACTCGCCCGAGCTCAAGGAGACCTTCGTCAATCTGAACGCGGCCTCGAAGAAGCTCGACGCCATCCTCGCGGATTATGAGCAAAACGGCCCCAAGGCCGGGGTCCTCGCCACGACTTTGGGCGACGTGCGGGCGACTGTGGAGACGTTCAAGGCCACCGCCGCCAGCGTGCAGAAATTCGTCAACGCCCAGCAGAACCTCGGCGACGACGCCTCGCAGGCGTTCGTGCGCCTCGGTGAAGCTGCCGCCGCCGTGCGCGAACTGGCCGACTTTCTGGAGCGCAACCCGAGCGCACTGCTCTCCGGCCGCAAGGCCCCGCAGGCGCCCGCACAACCGACCAAACCCTAAGCCGCTTCCGCGCCCGCCACGATGATCACCACCGCCCTCCGCCGCTTTTCCGCCCTCTGCGTTCTCTCCTCCGCCGTCCTGGCTTGGTCGGGCTGTTCGCTGCTGCCCGCGCCCAAGTCCGACCCGACGCGTTACTACGTGCTCACCGGCCAGTCGCTGGAGCTGGCTCAGCCGGCCAAGGCCGGTAACGGCCTCGTGCTCGGCGTGAAGCGCATCGAGATCGCGGCCTATCTCAACGGCAAGGACATGGTCGTGCGCGCGGCCGGCAACGAGATCGCCTACCAAAGCTTCGCCCGCTGGGCCGAGCCGCTCACCGTCAGCATGAGCCGCGCGATCTCCGGCCGCCTCGCGAGCGCCGACAAGGTCGCCCGCGTGTATCCCCAGCCGTTCCCCTTCGAGGTCGAGCGCGACTACGACGTGGCGATCCGCGTGTTCCGCTGCGAGGGCGAGCGCAAGACCGACGGCGCGACCGTCGCGAGTTTCTCCGCCCTGGTCGAGGTGACCGAGGCGAAGACCGGGGGCGCGGTGGTGATGCGCAAGGTCTTCGTCGCCTCGCCGGTGAACTGGGACGGCAAGGATTTCGGCGCGCTGGCGGCGGCCCTCAGCGAGGACGTGGCCGCGCTCGGTGCCGAGGTGGTCGCCGCGCTGCCGGCGAAGTGAACCGGTTTCCATCGACTTGTTTTCCATGAAAAAACTCCTGTCCCTGTTCGCGTTGCTGGTGGTTTCGCCGTCGGTCCGGCTGCTGGCGGCCGACGGAGCCGTCGAAGGCTGGCACGCCCGCACCTTCGGCCAGGCGGTTGGCTACATGGTGCTGTTCGCGCTCATCGGCATCCTGCTGGCCATCGCCGGCTACAAGCTGTTCGACCGGTGCACGCCGGGCGACCTGCACCGTGAGATCATCCAGGAGAAAAACCTGGCCGCGGCCGTGATCGGCGGCGCGATCATCCTTGGCGTCTGCGTCATCGTCGCGGCGGCGATGATCGGTTGAGCTTCGCCCCGGCGTGAAGCGCAGCACCCGCATCAGTCTCGTGCTCCTCGGCGGCGTCGCCACCGGGGCGCTGACCGCGTGCGCCCCGGCCGACGGTTCCTCGACGCGCATCAGCTCCGAAAGCGTTTACACGAACGACACCTACATCCCCGGAGTCGGCTACTACCATGCGCCGTTCCGCGCGTTTTATCCGCGGCGCTACAACGATTATGACGCGACGACGCGCCGGTATTATTTCGGCGGCCGCTGGGAGGCGGCGCCCGACCGCAGCGTGATCAATATCTCCGCGCCCACGCCCGAGGCCGCGCGGGCGGCGGAGGCGGCCCGCGACGCGCGGATCGACCGCGGCGGGTTCGGCAGTACCTCGGGTTATCATTCCGGAATCTGGTCCTGATGCGCCGCCACACCTGCGAACCGCGCGCCGGCTGGCGCGACAAGGTCGAGTCCACCGGGCTCACCTACCACACGCACGACACCGGGCCCTACTGGGACGAGTCGGCGTGCTACGAGCTCACCGCGGCCGAGGTGGACCGCCTGGAGACTGCCGCCCGCGCGCTGCACTTTCTCTGCATCGACGCGGCCGAGCAGGTGATCGCGCGCGACTGGTGGGCGCGCCTGGGCATCCCGGCCGCCGCGGTGCCGGCGATCACGCGCTCGTGGGAGCGCGACGATTTCAGCCTCTACGGCCGGTTCGACCTCGCGTTCGACGGACACGGGGCGCCCAAACTGCTCGAATACAACGCCGACACGCCCACCGCGCTGGTCGAGGCGGCCGTCACCCAGTGGTTCTGGTTGCAAGACACGCGGCCCGACGCCGACCAGTTCAACTCGCTGCACGAGCGGCTCATCGCCGCGTGGCGTCGGTGGGGCGGCCAGAGCCTGCACTTTGCCTCGGTGAAGGAGCACACCGAGGACGAGCAGACGGTGCTCTACCTGCGCGACACCTGCGAGCAGGCGGGCGTGGCCACGACGCCGGTCTATATCGAGGATCTCGGCTGGGACCGTACGGAACGCCGCTTCGTCGATCTCGCCCGAAAGCCGGTGGAGCAATGCTTCAAACTTTATCCGTGGGAATGGATGTGGTCCGAGGCCTTCGCGCCGCATCTCGACGCGGATCCGGTGCGCTTCATCGAGCCTGCCTGGAAAATGCTCCTCGGCAACAAAGGCCTGCTGCCCGTGCTCTGGGAGCTGTTTCCCGACCATCCGAATCTGCTGCCCGCCTACGACCGCCCCGAGCCGCTCGGCGGCCGTTACGTGCGCAAACCGAAGCTGAGCCGCGAAGGCGCCAACATCACCTGGGTCGAGGGCGGCGTCGCCCTGGCCGAGACCGAGGGCGCCTACGGCGCGGAGGGCCATGTGTTCCAAGCCATCGGTCCGACGCCGGAGTTCGACGGCAATCATCCGGTGTTCGGCGTGTGGGTCGTGGACCACGAACCCGCTGGGCTGGGCATCCGCGAGGACACGCAACGCATCACCGGCAACCTCAGCCGGTTCATCCCGCATTTCTTCCGCCCCTCATGAGCCGCGCCAATCCCACCGCACTTCGCCTGGGCATGTCGGGCGTGATCGAAGGCCTCCGCTACACCGTGGCCGCGCGCGTCGTGTGCAGCGTCACGCTCGCGGGCGAGACGTATTACTGGAACGAGTTCCGCCTGGTGGCCGGGGCGGACCACGAGGTGACGCTGGTGTTCGAGGAAACCGAGGACGGCCCCACGTGGAAATGGTTCCGCATGTTCGAGCCGGCGCGCACGCCCGCGATCGCCGAGCTCGCATCGAAGCAGGCGCGCGACACGCTCAACCTGGGCGAGGGCCCCGCGCAGGTCACGCTCACCGGCCGGTCGCGGGTGTATTACGCCGAGGGCGACCTGCCCGAGGGCGTGGAGGTCGGCGACGAGGCCGACTACCTCAACCTGGGGCTCGGCGACCGCATGCTGGTCGTGAGCTGGACGGGCGATGAGGTTGAGTATTTCACCGGCCGCGATCTCACGCGCGGCTACATCGAGCGCGTGTTCGGCCTGCCTTCGCCGGTGCGCAGGAAGGACTATGTCGAGTCCATCGACTACACGGCCTGGTTCAAATTCGCCGTCGGCGCCCTGGTGATGCTGGTGTTCGCGGTGAACGCGTTTGACGGATTCAAGCGCAGTCCGGCCGAGCCTCCGCGCTTGCAGCCGGCTCCGCCGGTCCGGCTGGCCAACGGAGCGCACGGCGAGTTGACGCATCGTGTTTTCCGCGTGGCCGGGCACGCGCTGGTGGAGACCGCGAGGGTGAATCAACGCATCGAGGAGCACGAATACGCGCTGGTCGATGCGGCCGGAGCGCCGGCACTGCTGGTCAACGGCTTCACGGGACGGGCGGACCACTGGCTGTTGTTGCGAGCGGTGACCCCGCCGGCGGGCCTCACCGGCTATCAGGCCGCGGGGTTTCACGCGGGCCAGTCGGTGACCGTCGAGCAGGAGGCGTTCGCGGTGACGGCGCTCGTGCTCACGCGGGTGCAGGCGACCGACGGCGAACGGACCGGCGACTGGCGCGCATCGACCCAATACGGCTGGGTGGCGCGCCGCTCCGCCGACTGGCTGATCGCGCGTTGGACGGAAAACGAGATCCGGGTTTACCGCGGCACCGAGATGGCGGATGCCGACGTGCGCGCGGTGCTGGTTTCGAAATGATCAGGCGCCATCGCGAGGAGTGAGCTGTGCGGCCAGCATGGCCTCGTATTCGCGCAGGAGCGCCTCGCGGGAGACGATGGCTTTTTCGCGCAGATCGAGCTCGCGCTGGCGGGCGATCACCGCCTCCTCGCGCTGGCGCAACTGTGCGGGGGCGACGACGGGGAAGGGCGCGTTGCTGGCGGATTTTTCCACGGCCTCCTCCAGCCGGTCGCGGGCCTCGGCCAGGCGCAGGCTCTCGGCTTGGATGCGCTCGGCGGTGGTGACCGAGAGGCGCTCGCGGGCGAGCAGATCGGTGTGGCGTTTGTCGAGGTCGCGGCGCACGTCGGCGAGTTTCCGGCTCGTGGCCTCAAGCGCGCTTTCGCGCAGGGAGACCTCGACCTCGCGCTCGGTGAGGGCCTTGCGCTCGCAGCCGCCGGCCGGGGTGGTGGTTTCAAGCAGCGACCAGATGGCGACCAGCGGGGCGAGTTTGCCGCGCACGAGGCGTCCTCCGCGCGGCCAGGCGGCGCGGAGGTTGCGCATCAGCGCGCGGGCGTTGAGCGCGCCGAAATACAAATCGCCGATGCCCGCGCGCATCGCGCCGACCACCAGCGGTTGCGAGGGCGTGGCCGCAAGCAGGATGGCGCGGCGGAAAATCCCGCGGGTGTTGAACCCGTCGACGATCTTGAGCGCCTCTTTGATGGTCTCCACGTCCATGGCGCGCGTATCGACAATCATCAGGTCGATGCGCGCCGCGTCCAGCCGGCCGGTGCCGTCGCATTCGTCGAGCCGAAGATGACGGATGCGCGGGATGCCGGGGTTGGTGTCGTCGAGAGTGGTGACCAGTGCGAGGTGCATGGAGGGAAATCAGGCGGCCTGCGGAAGGCTTTCGAGGCCTGCGACGGTGCGGGCTGCTTCGAAGAGGGCGTCGATGAGGCGCGGGTCCTGCACGGTGAAATCATCGTCGACCAGGCTCAGCGAACTGAGGCCGGCGGCGGCGGCGATTTCAGAGGGAATGCGCAGGAACACGCGGTAGGCGAGGAGCTGGCCCTGGAGCCCGCCGCCGCCTTTTTCGATGATGGCGTCGAGGATCGGACGGAGTTTGCGACCCGTGCCCGGGCTCGCGGCGGCGGGGGAGGCGGTGCGGGTGAGCTTGAACTCGACGAGGCCGGCGGCGGCGGCACGACGGCGGGCGTCGGCCGTCGCGCTGCGCAGCGTGAAGACGACCTCGGTCACGACGGACGGCTTGGGCGCGGCGGTCAGGCGCACGAGCGGCGGAGTGGGCGCAACGGGCGCGGGCGAAGCGACGACCGCGGTGGCGGGAGCGGCCACCGCAGGGGCCGGAGCCGTCACGGGAGCGGGCATCGGCGCGGGAGGCGCGACGACGCCCGCCGGTGCGACCGGTGCGGCGGCCGGGCTCGCGTTGATGTAATCCTGCCAGCCGAGCACGTGTTTCTGGATGAGCTTGCGGCGGGCGAGGCGGCGCAGGGCGAGCTTGGCGGTTTCGAGATCAAGGCCGGTCTTGTCCACGACCTGCTCGGCGGTGACAGGCTGCTCGGTGAGCGCGAAGACAGCCCAGAGTTCGGGAGGGAGTTTCAGGTCAACGAGGTAGGTCGCGCAATCGGGACTGCGGACGAAGGCGTCGGACAGACGGGCGGCGGGTTTCTTTTTGATGGTGCTCATTTTAGGAGGTGCAGGCGACAAGGAGGAAGCCGTGGTCGCCCTGCCAGCGGAAGGGCAGCTTGAGGCTCATGCGTGGCTGCGGCAGATCGGGAAGCGGATCGTCGTGGCGGGTGGCGAGTGGCGGAGAGAGACGCAGGCGCGGGCCGAAGTGGGCGCGCGCATTTCCCGTGATGACGCTCGTCATCTCGGCGGCGAAATCCCGGCAGGCCTCGTCGTCGTGGCGGGGCTCGCCGATGCGATCGAGCAGGCTGCGCAGCATCGAGTCGGGCAGGCTCACGCCGATCCAGCCGTTGAGACCGCCGGCGACGGGGATGTAGCCGGTGGTGTCGAGGCGGGCGGGCGTGATCCACTCGAGCGTGGGATTGAGCAGCTCGGCGGCGGAGCCGCCGACCGTGGTGAAATAATCGCGCACGATGGCGATGAAAACGCCGAGATCGTGTTCGGGCGCAGAGACGTCGGTGTCTGATTTCATGCGGCGTCCTCCTCGACGCGGGTGAGTGTGACGAGCAGGCGCGAGCGGTGGCCGCGCCAGTCCACCGGGATGATGTAGCAGGGCGCGGAGTCGGAGGATTGCACGTCGGCGGGACGGCCCTTCACGAGGAAGGGCGGGGAGATCATGAAGCCGCCGCCGAGCTGTTCGCGGGCGTGGCCGGCGACGGTGTTGGTGATCTCGCCGACGAGGTCGGCGCGGAGCTGGTCTTCGGCCTTGGCCTCGCCGATGAGGCCGAGGATGGGGTCGATCATCTCGGCGGGCGCGGTGTAGTAAACGCTGCCGCGATACGCGCCGGTGATGCCGATGACGGCGGAGTAGTCGAGGGCGACGGACTCCTGCGGGTCGCGCAGGTAGGGCGTGCCGATGGCGGCGCCGCCGTGCGCGGCGAGGTCGAAGTAGCGCGAGGTGCTGAGGGCGATGATTTTGAGGATGTCGGCTTCCATGGTGTGAGTTCGGGCGGGGTCAGGGAGACATGATGTCGTCGATGGCCTCGAGGAGGCTGTCGGCGGTGACGGGCTTGAGCAGGAAACCCTGCGCACCCTTTTTGATCGCCTCGATGGCGGTGTCGCGGTCGGCGAGGGCGGAGACGATGAGCACGAGGGCGGATTTGTTCCGGGCCTTGATGGCCTCGACGGCGCTGATCCCGTCCATCTCCGGCATGGTGATGTCCATCGTGACAAAGTCGGGCTGGAAGCGGTTGAACTCCTCCAGGGCGACGCGGCCGTTGTTTGCGAAGCGGACCTCGGTGAAGCGAGGGTTGCCGGCGACGGCGCGTTCGACGGCGCGGCGCATGATCAGGGAATCGTCAACGATCAGTAATTTCATACGGTGGCTTCGGTGATTTCGGGAAGGTAGATGGCGAACTCGCAGTGGCGGCCCGGCGCGCTGCGCACCTCGATGGCCCCGCCGGCCTCGTCGATGATGCGGGTCTTGATGATATCCATGCCCATGCCGCGTCCGGCGTCGGGACCGGCGGTCTCGGCGGTGGAGAAGCCCGGCGCGAAGATGCAGCGGGCGATCTCCTCGGGCGAGGCGGTCGCCTCGACGGAGAGGATGCCGGTGAGTTCGGCGCGGCGGCGGATCTTTTCGAGGTCGAGTCCGCGGCCGTCGTCGCGGAAGGCGAAACCGACCAGGCCGTCCGTGGTGCGCGGGAGCGGCCGCACATGGAGGCGGGCGGCGCGGGGCTTGCCGGCGCGTTCGCGGTCGGCGGGCGTCTCCACGCTGTGGGCGAGGGCGTTGCGGGTGAGCTGGATGAGCACGTCGCGCACGAGCTCGCGGCGCTCGCGTCCGAGGATCGGCAGCACGGCGGGGTCGAGTTCGATGGCGGCCTCGCAACCGGTCCTGGCGGAGACCTCGGTGACGAGCGTGCGCAGGCCCTCGGCGACCGGATCGACCGCCGGCGTGGCGGGTTCGGCGGAGGTTGCGGCGGCGGGGGCGGCGCGGCGCAGGTTGCCCAGTTTGCCGCGAAGCTCGGTGAGGTCGGCGAGATCGGCGCGGAGGGACGCCTGGGCGACCACGATGGAGAGGAAGTCGTCGCCGTTGAGGGCGGGGCGGTTGAGGAGGTCGTGGATCTTGCGCTCGAACTCCTCGGTGGTCTTCACGAAGTAGTCGAGGTCGAGGTAGGCGGCGTTGCCCTTGAGATTGTGGATGGCGCGGCGCACGACGTTGAGGCGCTCATGGAGCTGCTCGTTGCGCTGGCCGGAAGGAGCGGCGAAGTCCTCGGCGCGGAGGGCCTCGCTGATGTGGCCGAGCTCGGTCTCGATGAGCTTCACAAAACCGTCGAGGGCCTCGGGGTCCACATGGACGATGCCGAGGAGCATCTCGAGCTGGCGCTCCTTGTGTTTCTCGGTTTCGCGGAGGCGGCGTTCGAGCTCGACCTGGGCGGTGACGTCGCGGACGGCGACGAAGACGCGGGTGACAGTGCCGTTCTCGACGATGCGGCGGAAGGAGAAGCCGAGGTAGCGCGTGACGAAGCCGCCCTCGGGATTGGAGAAGTTGACCTCGATGTCGACGAGCGGGTTGACCTTGAGCACCTGCTTTTCCTTGAGCTGCGAATCGAAGAGCAGTTCGAAGTAGCTCTTGGTGGTGCGGAAGGCCTTTTCGGTCAGCAGGCGCTGGAGGATCGAGAGCAGCGGCCGGCCGGCCAGTTCGGTCTCGCGGAAGATGCGGGTGAGCTCCTGCGAATACTGGGCGCCGATGACGCCCTTCTGGTCGATCAGGAGGAGTCCTTCCTGGATCGTGTCCATGATGCGGTCGGTCTCCTGTTTGGCGGAGGCGATGGCGGCGGTTTTCTGCTCGAGCGTGGCGTTGGCGCCGACGAGGTCGCCGAGGGCGGATTCGGCGCGTTTGCGGGCGAGGCGGGCGCGGTCGCCGAGGTAGAAGCCGGGGACGAGGAAGCAGGCGATGCTGCCGAGCGCGATGAGGATGTTGCGCTGGCCGGTGTAAACGGCGTTGGCGGCGGCGGCGGTGACCTCGGTGCGGTTGGTCAGCTGGTTCATGAGATCGAAGATCTTCACGTTGCGGTCGCGGGCGTAGTCCACGGCGGCGGCGAGCGCGGCGGGCTCGGGGGTCTTGGAGGAGAGGTCGGCGAGACGCTCTTTCAGGGGCAGCCAGAGCTCGAGGGCGTCGCGGAGGATCTGGGATTCCACGGCGTCGGAGGTCTTGGGCATGAGGAACTCCTTGCCGTCGGTGCCGGGGACGGTACCGCCGGCGTCGAAACCGTGAAGCACGGAGTCGAAGATGCCGGCGATCTTGGTCATCTCGGCGCGGGGGGCGTCGCCCTTGGCGCCGGCGAGGATGTCGCGTTCGAGGAAGAGGAGCGCCTTGGTCATGCGCTGGCTGAGGGCGCGCTGGCGGCCGGCGAGGTTGATGCGTTTGTTGCCGATGTCGGACGTCTCGTGAAGGCGGACGGTGGTTTTGTAGATGCCCGCGCCGCAGGCGGCGATGACGAGGGCGAGGAGGGCATAGACGAGCAACGGCGCGAGACGACGCTTGGTCGCTACGGCCGGGGCTGTTGAGGAAGCGGGAGTGGTGTGCGACATGGTGGAATCGGCCGGCAAGTCAGCATCGCGCGTGCTACGCCCCGGATTTCGGCTTAAAAACGGGGGTTCATAGATTTCATCGGAATGATGAGGGAAATTTGTATTGGATTTTTGAATTCATTTTTACAATAGGGTTCGGCGGCCTGCCCACGAGGGAGGAGGGCATGAAAAAGCCCCGGCATTTCCGCCGGGGCCTCGCGAAGGATGCTGCCAATTTTGCAGTCGCGGAGCTTACTTTTTGAGGGCGGTCGCGATGCGGGCGAGGGCCTTTTCGACGTTTTCGCGGCTGTTGAAGGCGCTGATGCGCACGTGGCCTTCTCCACACTTGCCGAAACCGGCGCCGGGGGTGCAGACGACCTGGGCCTCGTTGAGGAGCTTGTCGAAGAACGCCCAGGAGTCGGTGCCGGTGTTGACCCAGATGTAGGGGGCGTTGTCGCCGCCGATGCAGGAGAAGCCGAGCTTCGTCATGGCGGTGCGGATGAGGGCGGCGTTGGCCAGGTAGAAGTCGGTCATAGCCTTCACCTCGGCCTGGCCCTCGGGCGTGTAGATGGCGGCGGCGGCCTTCTGCACGGGGTAGGAGACGCCGTTGAACTTGGTGGTGTGGCGGCGGTTCCAGAGCGCGTGGACGGGGTGGGCGTTGCCTGCGGCGTCGTAGGCGACGAGCTTCTTGGGGACGACGGTGTAGGCGCAGCGGGTGCCGGTGAAGCCGGCGGTCTTGGAGAAGCTGCGGAACTCGATGGCGACCTCGTCGGCGCCGGGGATCTCGTAGATGGAGTGGGGGATCTTCGGATCGCGGATGTAGGCCTCGTAGGCGCTGTCGAAGAGGATGAGGGCCTTGTTGGCCTTGGCGTAGGCGACCCAGGCGGCGAGCTGTTCGCGGGTGGCGACGGCGCCGGTCGGGTTGTTGGGGAAGCAGAGGTAGATCAGGTCGGTGGCGACCGAGGGGATGGCGGGCACGTAGCCGTTGGCCGGGGTGGAATCGAGGTAGGTGATGCCGGCGTAGCGACCGTCGAGGTTGGTGCCGGTGCGGCCGGCCATGACGTTCGTGTCCACATAAACGGGATACACGGGGTCGGGGATGGCGAGTTTCAGGCCCTCGGTGGCGAAGATTTCCTGGATGTTGCCGCAATCGCACTTGGAGCCGTCGGAGACGAAGATCTCGTCGGCCGCGATGGGGCAGCCGCGGGCGGCGTAGTCGTGGGTGGCGATGGCCTCGCGGAGGAAGGCGTAGCCCTGCTCGGGACCGTAGCCCTTGAAGGTGGCGCGCACGGCCATCTCGTCCACGCCGGCGTGGAAGGCCTTCAGCACGGAAGGCGTGAGGGGCTCGGTGACGTCGCCGATGCCGAGGCGGATGACGGGCTTGTCGGGATTGGCCTGGGTGTAGGCCGTCACGCGCTTGGCGATGTCGGAAAACAGGTAGGAGGCCTTCAGCTTCAGGTAGTTTTCGTTGATGCGGATCATGGTAAGAGGTGTTTGAAAATGCGTCTTTACGGGCGAAAAACTTGAATAAGCGGAGCGCGGAAGCTTAGTTCAAGCCTCGCGTTTCCCCGCGCGCCCCTCCGTTTCATGCAAACTATCACGTCGGTTTCCGAGATGCAGTCGCTGGCCGGGCAACTGCGCGCCCAAGGCAAACGCATCGGTCTGGTGCCCACCATGGGCGCGTTGCACGAGGGGCATCTAAGCCTGGTGACGATCGCCAGTGGAATCTCCGATGTCGTGGTGGTGTCGATCTTTGTAAACCCAACGCAGTTCGGTCCGAGCGAGGATTTTTCGAAGTATCCGCGTCCGATCGAGGCCGATCTGGCCGCGTGTGAGGCGGCGGGAGTGGACTATGTGTTCAACCCGTCTCCCGAGGATGTTTATCCCAAGGGTTATTCGACCTACGTCCTTGAAGAACACATCGCCAAGCCCTTGGAGGGCGCCTCGCGTCCGTCGCATTTCCGCGGCGTGACCACGGTGGTGGCGAAGCTCTTTAACATCGTGCGTCCGCACTTCTCCGTTTTCGGCCAGAAGGATGCCCAGCAGGTCGCGGTCATCGCCAAGATGGCGACCGATCTTAATTTCGACGTCGAGATCGTGGTCGCGCCGACCCTCCGCGAGGCCGACGGCCTGGCGATGAGCTCGCGCAACCGCTATCTGACCAACACGCAGCGCGTCGAGGCGCTGGTCATCAGCCGCGCGCTGCGCAAGGCCACCGAGATGGTCGCCGCCGGCGAACGCCGCGTGGACCGCCTTATCGCGGAGGCCACGCACCTCATCGGACAGCAGCGTCGTGTGCGCATCATCTATGTTTCCATCGTGGATCGTCTCACCATGGAGGCCGTGAAAGGCGAAATCACCTCCGGCAAGTGCGTCATGGCCATCGCCGCCTGGGTCGATGAAGTCCGTCTGATCGACAACGAAATCCTGTGAGAGCCCGTTCCTCTTTCGACGTCCTGGTCATCGGCAGCGGCATCGCGGGACTGAGCTTCGCGCTCAAGGCCGCCCGTCTCGGCCATTCGGTCGCGATCCTGACCAAAAAGAACCAGGCCGAGTCCAACACCAACTACGCCCAGGGCGGCATCGCGGTCGTCACCGCCGCGACCGACACCTTCGACAAGCACGTCAAGGACACGCTCGTCGCCGGCGACGGCCTGTGCGACGTGAAGGTTGTCCGCCAGATCGTGCGCGACGGCCCGGCCCGCGTGAACGAACTCGTCCAGATGGGCCTCGAATTCTCCCGCGCCAAATCCGGCGACTACGACCTCGGCCGCGAGGGCGGGCACGGCGAGCGCCGCGTGCTCCACGTGAAGGATGTCACGGGCAAGGCCATCGAGTCCGCGCTCATCAAGGCCCTCTCCGAGGAGCCGCGCATCGCGATGTTCGAGCACATGTTTGCGATCGACGTCATCACCCGGCGCAAGCTCGCCGGCTCCAAGCGCGGCGCCGACCGCGTGCTCGGCGTCCATGCCCTCGACGTCCGCGATGGCCGTGTGATCACCTTCCGCGCGCCCGTTGTGATGTTGTCCACCGGCGGTGCCGGCCAGGCCTACCTTTACACCACCAATCCCGACATCGCGACCGGCGACGGCATCGCCATGGCCTACCGCGCGGGCGTCGAGGTGCGGAACATGGAGTTCATCCAGTTCCACCCCACCGCGCTCTATTCGCCCACCGGAAAACGCTTCCTCATCAGCGAAGCCGTGCGTGGCGAAGGCGCCATCCTGCGCAACGCCGCCGGCGACGCCTTCATGAAGGACTACCATCCCATGGCCGACCTGGCGCCGCGCGACATCGTCGCCCGCGCCATCGACAGCGAGATGAAGAAGAGCGGCGCACCCCACGTGTGGCTCGACATCACGCACCGCAACGAGGCCTTCGTGCGCTCGCGCTTTCCGCAGATCTACGAGACCTGCAAGCAGGAGGGCATCAACATCGCCAAGCAGATGATCCCCGTGGTGCCCGCCGCGCACTACACCTGCGGCGGTGTCGCCACCAACCTCTCCGCCGAAACCTCGCTGCCCGGCCTCTACGCCTGCGGCGAAGTCGCCTGCACCGGCCTGCACGGCGCCAACCGCCTTGCCAGCAACTCGCTGCTCGAGGCCGTGGTCATGGCCCACCGCGGCGCCACCTCGGTCCACCGCTACCTCGGCTCGGTGAAGAAACTCCCCGCTCCCGAAGTGCCCGAGTGGGTGGACCTGGGCGGCGGCGATGTCGATGAACGCGTGGTCATCTCTCACAACTGGGACGAGTTGCGCCGCACCATGTGGGACTACGTGAGCATCATGCGCACGACGCGCCGCCTCGAGCGCGCCCGCACCCGCATCGCCACGCTCACCCGCGAGATCCAGGAATACTACTGGAACTTTTCGGTCGATTCCCGGCTGCTCGAGCTGCGCAACCTCACCCAAGTCGCCGAGCTCATCGTGGCCTGTGCCCTTCAGCGCAAGGAAAGCCGCGGACTCCACGCGATCGCCGATTACCCGAAGACCAAGAAAGCCGCCCGCGATTCCCGCCTGCGCAAAGCCTGAGCGGGCTTCTCCTTGAGCCGGAAGCCGTAAGGCAGGATGTCGCCGATCGGCCGATTCGTTTCGCCGGGGCGTTTTTGCCTCGGTTGGTAGATTTTGATGGAAATCTACCAGAATCTATCATTTCTGGGGGCTATGTCGTCTGCTAATGACCCCCTGTCCCGTATGCTGGAGCTGTCCCATCAGCTCGGCCGTGAAGAGCGCAAGCTCGCCATCCTTGGCGAAGGCAACACCTCCGCCCGCCTCACCGACGGCACGTTTGTCGTGAAGGCCTCCGGCTCGAACCTCGCCACCTTGTCCGAGGCCGGCACCGCCGAGTGCCGCTTCGACAAACTCGTGCCGCTCCTCGCCGCCGAGTCGATGACCGACGCCGCCGTGGACGAGGCGCTCTTCGCCGCCCGCGTCTCGCCCGACGCCAAAAAACCCTCCGTTGAGGCCATCTTCCACGCCTACCTGCTCACGCTGCCCGGCGTGAACTTCGTCGGCCACACGCACGCGATCACGGTCAACCAGATCCTCTGCTCCAACCACGCGCGTTCCTTTGCCACCCACCGCCTCTTCCCCGACGAGATCGTGTGCTGCGGCGTCGAAAGCGTCTTCGTGCCCTACACCGACCCCGGCCTGAAACTCTCGCAGGCGATCAAGGCCGCCACCGAGGACTACATCAAACGCCTCTCCCGCGCCCCGCGCATCATCCTCTTGGAAAACCACGGCCTCATCGCCCTCGGCGCCACGCCCGAAGCCGTCCTTGCCGGCACGCTCATGGCCGCCAAAGCCGCCGAGATCTTTGTGGGCGCCGCCGCCATCGGCGCCGTGCCCCGCTTCCTCACCGCCGCCCAGGTCGAGCGCATCGCCGGCCGCCCCGACGAACATTACCGCCAAAAGGCCTTGGGCCTCTGATTCCGGCGTAGGGCCTCACCTCGCGTGAGGCCGCGCACACCCCCCGACTCACGTCCGCCAAACGAAGCCAGGCCTCACGCAAGGTGAGGCCCTACAAAGCCACCCCGCCGCTCTTCAACTTAAACTTCACACTTCAACTCCTTCCGATCCCCACCATGTCTTCCTACAAATACGTCAACTTCCTCTGGGATGATGCCAAGGCTGCGTCCCTCGATCCCGTCGGCCGCCTCGTCTATCGCTCCAACCTCCTTGGCAGCGACCAACGCATCACCAACACCGGCGGCGGCAACACCTCCTCCAAGCTCGTCGAGATCGACCCGCTCACCGGCCAGAAGGTCGAAGTCCTCTGGGTCAAAGGCTCCGGCGGCGACCTGCGCACCAGCAACCGCGACAACTTCTCCTCGCTCTATCAGGACAAGCTGATCGCCCTCCAGCAGGTCTATGCCGCCAAGGCCAACAAAGGCATCAAGTCCGAGGCCGAGGACGCGATGGTGAACATGTATTTCCACACCACGTTCAACCTCAACCCCCGAGCCTCCTCGATCGACACGCCGCTGCACTCCTTCCTGCCCGGCAAGCACGTCGATCACATGCACCCCAACGCGATCATCGCCATCGCCGCCTCCAAGAACTGCGAAAAGCTCACCCAGGAAATCTTCGGCGGCGACATGGCCTACGTCCCCTGGATGCGCCCCGGCTTCGAGCTCGGCCTCGCCATGCAGGAAGTCGCCCGCAAGCAGCCCTCCGTCAAAGCCATCATGATGGGCCAGCACGGCTTCATCTCCTGGGATGACAACGAGAAGGTCTGCTACACCCGCACCCTCGACCTCATCGAAAAAGCCGCCGCCTACATCGAAGCCAAATACGCCGCCAAGGGTGGCGACGCCAAGGCCTTCGGCGGCGCCAAATACCAATCCCTCGCCCCCGAGGCCCGCGCCACCGCCTTCGCCGCCATCCTCCCCTGGCTCCGCGGCCAGGTCTCCCAGCAGAAACGCTTCATCGGCACCGTGCAGGACGACGAGAAGATCCTCCGCTTCGTCAACTCCAAGGACGCCGCCCGCCTCGCCGAACTCGGCACCTCCTGCCCCGACCACTTCCTGCGCACCAAGATCAAGCCCCTCTACATCGACTGGAATCCCCAGTCCGAGGACGCCGCCGCGCTCAAGAAGAAACTCGCCGCCGGTCTCGACCAATACCGCAAGGACTACGCCGCCTACTACGCCGCCTGCAAACGTGTCAACTCGCCCGCCATCCGCGACGCCAACCCGACCGTCGTCCTCATCCCCGGCCTCGGCATGATCGCCTGGGGCAAGGACAAATCCGAATCCCGCGTCACCGCCGAGTTCTACAACTGCGCCGTCGAAGTCATGCGCGGTGCCGAGGCGATCGACACCTACATCGCCCTCCCGCAGCAGGAAGCCTTCGACATCGAATACTGGCTCCTTGAAGAGGCGAAACTCCAGCGCATGCCCGCCGAGAAGGAACTCGCCCGCCAGACGATCATCGTCGTCGGCGCCGGCTCCGGCATCGGCAAGGAAACCGCCCACCGCCTCGTGAAGGAAGGCGCCCACATCGTGTGCGTTGACCTCAACGAAGCCGCCGCCCAGGCCACCGCCAAGGAGATCGAGGCCAAATACGGCGTCGGCATCGGCGTCGCCGGCACGGGCCTCTCCAACTGCGGCCCCGCCCTCGGACTCGCCGCCAACATCACCGACCGCGCCAGCATCCGCGCGATGCTCGACAAAGTCGCGCTCGCCTACGGCGGCTTCGACAGCATCTGCGTGACCGCCGGCATCTTCGTGCCGAGCGACACCACCGGACACATCCCCGACGACAAGTGGGCGCTCACCTTCAACATCAACGTCACCGGCAGCTACTTCGTCGCCGACGAGGCGTTCAAGACCTGGAAAGAACAAGGCCTCCGCGGCAACTTGGTCCTCACCACCTCCGCCAACGCCGCCGTCGCGAAGAAAGGCTCGCTCGCCTACGACACGTCGAAGGCCGCCGCGAACCACCTCGTGCGCGAACTCGCGATGGAGCTCAGCCCGCTCGTCCGCGTCAACGGCGTCGCCCCCGCGACCGTCGTGCAAGGCTCCGCGATGTTCCCCCGCGATCGCGTGATCGGCTCCCTCGCCAAATACGCGATCCCCTACACGGAAGACGAAGCGACCGACAGCCTCGTGACGAAGCTGGCCCAGTTCTACGCCGACCGCACGCTGACGAAGAGCCCGATCACCCCGGCCGACCAAGCCGAAGCCTACTTCCTCCTCGTGACGAAGCGCCTCAGCAAAACCACCGGCCAGATCGTGACGGTGGACGGCGGCCTGCACGAAGCGTTCCTGCGCTAACGTGTAGGGCCTGACCTCGCGTCAGGCCTTCCGTTTCCTCGTAGCAGCCGAGGTAACGAGGCTGGGTTTGGGAAACCCCCGAACCGCCAGCCTCCTTACGTCGGGTGCTACGAGCAACATCCGCCACCCCTTCCTGCGCTGTTTACGACTCAGCTCAGGTGATACAGGTTGGGAAACCTAAAAAAGGCCGCGCATCCGCAAGGGTGCGCGGCTTTTTTGTGCTCGAGACTTTTCCTCGGGATGGCCGACCTCCGTGTCGGTTCAGTTGCCAACGTTGCGACTTTACCCAAATCGAAACACCGACGTTCGAGACTGCGTCGATCAAGCGCCAGCTTGACTCCGCGTCCACGCCGAGCGTTCAAACAACTCGCACTGCCTCGTCACTTCCCCCATGGTGCTCTTCTTCGTCGCATGATCACCCGCCTGCAAATAACCGGTTTCAAAAACCTAAATGGCGTGGACCTCCACTTTGGTCCCTTCACCTGTAAGGGCGACGATTTTCATGGTCAGTGAATGGGGCTAGTCGCTCTCGAACATATAAAGCCGGTCCGTGATTCGGCTGTAGCGAGGCAGGTAGGGATTTTTCGCCAACTCTTCATCGGAATATTGTTTGAGTGCCGTGGATTGATCGAGAATCACCACACCGACTAGACCCCGCATGCCACTGCCACGATCGATGCGGATGTGCGTGCCTTCAATGCTCACGTGCAACATCGAGCGTGGCCATTGTGCTGCGGCCGGACTGTCCGTTGGCAGGACTGTTTGCAGAAATTTGAGCTCCCTCCGTTCGCGTTCTTCGTGGCTCTCATCCATCGCCAAGTAATCCCACTTCTTAAACAGGCTCGGGTCCGTTTGCTGGGCAGATCGGATGTCATGGGCCAAACTCAAGTAGGCCGGTTCCCCCGCCAATCGTATCCGCATTTTTACCCCCGCCTTGTAGGAGCCAAACAAAGCAGAAACAAACAACGCGGCTATGAGGCCAAAAACAGTAATAAGATGCGGTTTCGGCGAGGGGGCCTTTTTAATGAGCGCTTTGATTGAAAGCACGAACGCGCGGATGACTAAGCCAATGGTGACTAAGTTCAATGCGATGATGGCCGCGAATTCTATCGGGAAAAACAGTTCGCCCGGGTGTCGGAGTGTGAAACCGAGACCGAACCGGTAGGCGTTGAGCACCACTATGCAGGCGAGTCCTATCGCGAATGCCCGGGTGATTTTCATTGCCGGCGATAAACCACAAAGCCCCCGATAACATCAAGGCCAACGAGCCAAAGGGGTCGGGCCGTTGTTTGCTACTTTTGACAAGCCGGCGATGTCAGAGGCAGGCCCTGTCTCTTTGCGGTTCGACGCTCTTACGCATTCGGCGCGAAATGCCGGAGTTTGTCGGGGTTGCACACGATGTAGATCGCCTGAATCCGGTCACCGGTCACTTCGAAGGTAAGTGCATAATCCACCCGGTCGGCGGAGCTGACGACGAAGCCCGGGCTGCCGTTGATGGTCACCAGGCTGGGTTTCACGCCCGCCATGAAACGCGGCCAGATGCCGAGCAGGAACCGGCTCACGTGGTCCGACCCGCGGATGACGCGGCCCGCCGCCTTCACCTTGCCGCCGCCGTCGCTGTAGACGGCGCTTTCGTCCGCGAGCAGGGCCAGCACGTCCTGCACGTTGCCACCGGCGGCGGCGGCGAGGAAGGTTTCGACGAGCTGGCGGGCGCGTTGGCTGGGCTGCGCCTCGGCACGCGGCGCGCCCTGCAGCAGGATCTTGGCGCGGCTCACGATTTGCCGGCAGTTGGCCTCGCCCTTGCCCACGATGGCGGCGATCTCGGCGTAGTCGTAGGCGAAGACTTCGCGCAGGAGATACACTGCGCGCTCCGCGGGCTTGAGCGTCTCCAGCATCAGCATGAAGGCCATGCCCAGCGAATCGGCGAGTTCCGCCGCCTGACCCGGATCGGTGCCGGTGGCGGCCATCAGGGGCTCCGGCAGCCATACGCCGTAGTAGTCTTCACGTTGGCGGCGCGCCGAACGGAGTTGATCGATGCACAGGCGCGTCGTGGCCGACACCAGCCAAGCCTTGGCCGACTGGATGCCGGCGGCGTCCTGCTTTTGCCAGCGCAGCCAGACTTCCTGCACGGCGTCTTCGGCTTCGGACACGCGGCCCAGCATGCGGTAGGCGATGCCGAACAACAGGGGGCGATGCGTGTTGAAGGTTTCGATCACGGTGGGCTGGAGCGGTTGCGGACGTCGCGATGGTGGGGAGGATTTACTTTTTGGCGGCGGAGGCGGCGAGCCAACTTTCATAGCGGATCGCGCCGAGGAGCGGATTCACGCCGGGCCGCATGGTTTGGTCGTCGACCGTGATGTTGCCGAAGTAGCCGGCGGCGGGATCGGTCACGACCGTGCGCGCGTCGCCCGTGGTTTCGAGGAAGCGGCGGACAAAGGCGTCCTGGGGGATGGATTCGGGGCCGGCGAGTTCGACCATGCCGTTGAGGGGAGTGGCGAGCGCGACGTCGGCCACGGCGGTGGAGACGTCGGCGGCGGCGATCGGCTGCATGAGTGCGGCCGGCACGCGGACGGTTGTCCCTTGGGTGGCGACGTAGGCGATGCCGCCGGCGAACTCGAAGAACTGCGTAGCGCGGACGATGGTGTAGGGCAGGGGCGAGGCCTTGATCAGCGACTCCTGCGAGAGCTTGGCGCGGAAATAGCCGTTTTGGGTCATGCGCTCGGTGCCGACGACCGACAGGGCGACGTAGTGGCGCACCCCGGCGACCGCGCTCGCGGCGAGCAGGTTGCGGGTGGATTGCTCGAAGAAGGTGAGCACGGCCTCATCCTCGAAGGAAGGCGAGTTGGCCACGTCGATGACGGTGGTTGCGCCGGCGAGAGCGGCGGCGAGACCTTCACCGGTGACGGCGTTGATGCCCTTGGACGGGGAGGCGGCGACGACGTCATGGCCGAGGCGGCGAAGGTGTTCGACGACGCCCCTGCCGATGAGGCCGGTGCCGCCGATCACGACGATTTTCTGACGAATGCCGGACGAGTTGGAGACGGTAGTTGTGTTCATCACCAATCCAGACGGATCAACGTTGGGGTTTGTGACAGAACGCGAAAAAAACTGTTTTTGCCAAGCGGTCTGCGGCTGGGGGCTAGTTTTTAGTCCGGTATCTTGTCGGGACGAGCCAAGGGGGGGCGGGCCGAAACATGTTAACATTTGGTCCTGCTTGTTGTCCGAACCCTTCGCGCGCTTGGCGTCCTTCGCGAGGCACTCGTTCGGATGTCAGAAAGTCGGTTTGTCGCGGGCAGAGTGCCAGAAGCGGAGAATCATCACCGTGTCGTCGGCGCGCACTTGGTAGAAAATACGAATCGGAGCCAAGATGACTTCCCGCACTTCGCTTTCGTCGAACTCCGGCACCTGTCGGCCGGAGTAGGGGAACTCGGCGGCTTTGGTCGCTTGTTCTAATAGCCGTTGGGCGAATGCCTCGGCGCGTTGCGGAGCGTGATATTGCGCAGATCGGCGCGGGCTCGGGCCGAGATGATCAGTCTTCGGCGACCCACTTCGGAATCTCCTCTTTCAAATCTTCCACGGAATACCCGGGCTCGCGTTCGGCGGACTCAATTCCCTCACGGATGGCAGCAATCACTTCGATCTCTTTGGCCACATCGTGGAGCGATACATCCGACGGCAGATTTTTGAGGATGTAGCGAACGGCCTCGTGCGTGCTCATGCCGACAACGTAGCCGGAGCCGTGCCGCCGGCAAGTGCGGCTTTCCCGAGCCCCTCGCGATACCCTGTCCGGCCCGGCCGACCACCCCGGCGGACTTGTCCGGCGGCATGGCCCGGCAACCGGTGCGCGTGCGTGCGGCCTGATTAGGCTTTGCGCGCGGCGGGGATTTTCTTACCGAAGCTTCTCTTTTGCATGAACAACAGCCTTCCCTCCCGTCCCGCCAAGCCGGCCGCCGAGACTTGGTTTTACTCGACCGCCACCGTCGCGCTGCTTGCGCTGACGGTGATCGGGTTTCAGCTCTTTTATTTTCACGGCATGGCCTATCCGGGTCGTCCGCTCACGCCGCCCATCAAGACGCTGGTCGTCATCCACGCGGCCGCCATGTCGTTGTGGATGATTCTCGCGGTGACGCAGCCGGTCCTCATCGCCCGCGGCAACCGCCGCTTGCACATGACCCTGGGCAAAGTCGGGGCGGTCGTTGCCGTCGCGATGGTGGTGCTCGGAGTGAAGCTCGGCATCGCCTCGTGCCAGGTCGCGCCTCCGGGCCTCATGTATGGTCCGCTCACGCCGAAGCAGTTCATGTCCGTGCCCGTGCTGGACGCGGTGCTGTTCGCGCTGTTCGTGACGGCGGGCGTGTTGTGGCGCAAGCGGCCCGCGGCGCACAAGCCGATGATGTTCCTCGCGACGCTGGCCGCGGTGGCCGCGGCGATCAGCCGCATCGACTGTCTGAACCATGCGTATGCCGGCACCGCGTGGGAACGGTTGTTCGGCGTGTTCTTTTTCTCGGTGGTCGCGGGAGCGGTGTTCCTGATCGTGAAGTGCGTCGTGTTTCGGACGTTCGACCGCTGGTTCGCCGGCGGTTTCGCCGTGCTGGCGCTCTGGTATTGGATGGCGACGCAGATCGCGCCCACGCCGGTCTGGGACGCGATCGCCGGCGTGCTCCTGCGGTAGTTTTATCTCCGCCGCGGGGGATGCTCGACTTGAGATTTGGCGGAGGGCGGGAAACGGTTCCCGCAATGCCGACACCTCGCTGGAAACAAACGAAGCCGGCTACGGGGGCCGCCAAGATCAAGCTCACGCCGGAGTCGATCGAGTGGGCCAAGGCGCGCGCCCGGGCCGCCGGCCGGCGTTGCCCGAACTTGGTGGACAACAGGGCGGCCTCCCGGCGCCAGCAGGAAGCCGCACATCCGGACTCGGATAAAATCCGGCCCTGAGTGGCGGTGGCGTTGCCGTGATCGCTTATTCGAGCGTGGTGATGGCCTGCGAGCGCGAGTTGATTTGAACGGAGGCGATACCGGTCTCGGCGGTGGCCTTGGTGGAATACATCTGGCTGTTGCCGATGATCTCGCCGTTCTGGGCCTTGAGCACAAAGTAGGGTTCGCCGGCGGCGGACACCTTGTGCTCGAAGTTTTTGGCGTCGGGGCCATTGGCCTGCACGGAGGCGATGCCTTCGAGGGCGGACTGCTTTTGTTCGTAAACCTGGCTGGTGAGAATCACCTGGTTGTTCTCCGCCTTGAGGTTGAACATGAACTTGGCGTTGGAGGTCGGACTGATTTGGTAGGACATAATTTAGTGGGGTGGAGGGTGCGAATCATGGGGCAATGGTCCGCGCGAACCTATGGGGTTTAACCCGACCTCAAGCGCGGCGCGTCCCTTCACCAGGCGGGGCGCGACGAGCCAACGGGATCGGGCCGAGGAGTGTTGCATGAGGAGCAGACCAGCCTGACGGATGCGGAATCGGACCGCACGTTTCGGATCCGCCCCGTTGTCCGAACCCTTCGCGCCCTTGGTGCCCCTCGCGCGACCCTGTCCGGCGCGAACCCCACGGCGCACTTGCCCGGTGACATGAATGCCTCAGCCACGAGCAGATGAAAACCATCGCCGGGCAGCGTTACACGCGCTTCGACGAAAACCGTCGTGCCGCGCGAAGCGCTCGAAGCTGCCTGCTGATGCCGGCGCGTTGACGAAAGCGCTGTCTGCGGACGCGAGTGGTTACAATCCGGTCAGGTCCGCCGGCAGGATTACCTGGACTTTCGGGCTGAAGAACACGTCCGAGATGACCTGGTTGCCGTTGTGCGTGCGGTAGAGATCGAACCAGGCCCAGAGCGGCGCGCGTTCGTAATACATAACCAAATACACGCGGGTGACGCGCGGCGTGATGGCGGCGGTGCGCATGACCTCGCCACTCTCGAAGAGTCCGAAGGTGGCGTCGGCCTGTTTGAGCGCGGCCAGTTCGCTGCGCAGCAGAGTGGCCCGGTCGAGCAGGGAGTTTTGCAGCCAGATCTGCAGGGCGGTGTTGAGCCCGCTCTGGGCGTAGGCGCTGAGCCCCTGGTTGATCAGCTCGGGGACGGGCGTCTTGGGCTGGGCCAGCGCGGACGCAGGTTGCCCGAGGAGGAACGCACCGAGGACGAGGAGGGCGAGCGGGGTTTTCATGGGGTGGAGAAAGCGGTGTCGGGCCTGATCAGCGTGTGCTGACGATGGCGGCGGACACGGCGAGAATCACCAGCGTGATCATCAATCCGAGCAACACCCATGTGATGCCGGTGGGCTTGTAGTGCGGATGGTGGGTCGCGGTGCCAGTCTCTTGGAGGTAGATGGGGCCAAGGCCGGCCTCCGGTTCTTGCGCGGGATGCGACGCGGTGGCCTTTGGAAATGCGGATTCGCAGGGAAGCGCGGTCTCTCTGACCTGCGTGAAACTCTCAGGAAACACCTGGGCAACCGCGCGCCAGTCCGACCATCCGTCTCGCTTGCACAACGTGTCGGCGCTGACAGCGCCTTGCGCGATCATCGATTGAAGTGCTTCGTCGGAGACGGGGCCTTCTTGAATTCCCTCGGCGACAAGTTGGTAGGGCATGGTGAAGAGGAGGTCATCATGAAGTCATGTTGCAGTTCATGCGCCAGCAAATTGCAGCATTTGCGTAGTGGTCGGTCTTCGGGGGGGTGATCGGGCGGCATCCCCAACCTTCAAATTTATAATGACTTGCTTGTTTTTGGTGCCGGCATGGGTGGGCGACTGGATCCGGCTCTTTTTTTGGTGAAGACGGTCCATTCCGGCGTTTGGTGGAGGTGTGGGAGTTGCCGGCGGATGTGACGGCGGTGGCCGCGAAAAAGGCGCGACCGGTGAGGGTCGCGCCTTGGTTGCGGAAGCGAGCGAGCTCGCGGCCTGTCGAAGCTCAGGCTTCGAGCTGGGGGCGGGTGGCCTCGGGCCAGTCGATGTGGAAGAACTTGCCGCGGGGCTTGTCGGTGCGCTCGTAGGTGTGCGCGCCGAAGTAGTCGCGCTGGGCCTGGAGCAGGTTGGCCGGCAGGCGGGCCGAGCGGTAGCCGTCGTAGTAGCTGAGGGCCGACGAGAAGGTCGGGACGCTGATGCCGTTCTCGACCGCGAGGCTGATCACCTTGCGCCAGTTGGCCTGGGCCTTCTGGATCGTCTTATTGAAGTATTGGTCGAGGAGGAGGTTTGCCAGCTTCGGGTTGCGGGCGTAGGCCTCGGTGATCTTCTGGAGGAAGGCCGCGCGGATGATGCAGCCGCCGCGGAAGATCTGGGCGATCTGGCCGAAGTTGAGTTTCCAGCCGTATTCACCCTGCGCGGTGCGCATGAGCTGGAAGCCCTGCGCGTAGGAGCAGATCTTCGAGCAGTAGAGGGCGTCGTGGATGGCGGCGATGAGCTCCTTCTTCTTGGCGGGGGAGACCTTCTTGATCTTCGGGCCCTTGAGGACCTTGGAGGCGGCCACGCGCTCGTCCTTGATGGCGGAGAGGCAGCGGGCGAAGACGGACTCGGCGACGGTCGGGGCCGGCACGCCCATGTCGAGGGCGTTGACGGAGGTCCATTTGCCCGTGCCCTTCTGGCCGGCGGTGTCGAGGACGATGTCAACGAAGGGCTTCTTCGTGACCGGGTCCTTCTGCTTGAGGATGTCGGCGGTGATTTCGATCAGGAAGCTGTCGAGGGCACCCTTGTTCCAGGTGGAGAAGATTTCGCCCATCTCGGCGGGCTTGAGGCCGAGGAGGCCGGACATGAGGGAGTAGGCCTCACAGATCATCTGCATGTCGCCATACTCGATGCCGTTGTGAACCATCTTCACGTAGTGACCGGCGCCGTTTTCACCGATGTAGGTGGTGCAGGGCACGCCGCCCTTGACGGGCTTGCCGGGCTTGGCGCCCATGAGGGGCTTGCCGGTCTTCTTGTCCACTTTGGCGGCGATGGCCTTCCAGATGGGCTCGAGGTGCTTGAAGGCGGCCTTGTCGCCGCCGGGCATGAGGGACGGGCCGAAACGCGCGCCTTCTTCGCCGCCGGACACGCCGGAGCCGATGAAGAGGAAGCCCTTTTCCTTGAGGGCCTTTTCGCGGCGGATGGTATCGGTCCAGAGGGCGTTGCCGCCGTCGATGATGATGTCACCGGGCTCGAACACGGAGGTGAGGCCGTCGATCACGGCGTCGGTGGGCTTGCCGGCCTGGACGAGGATGATGGCCTTGCGGGGCTTGGAGAGGGAGGCGGCGAATTCTTCGAGGGTCTTGGTGCCGACGACACCGCCGGGGGTGTTTGGGTTTTCGGAGACGAACTTGTCGGTCTTCTCGACCGTGCGGTTGTAAACCGAGATCTGGAAGCCGTGGTCGGCGATGTTGAGGGCGAGGTTCTGACCCATCACGGCGAGGCCGATGAGTCCGATGTCGGAGTGCGTCTTGGGCATGGTGTGAAAAGGAAAACTACTGGGGCATGGTAGCCCAAAGACCAATCCCAATTTTGGAGAGATACGTTCATTATCAGCACAAACCCGACTCATGGCGGGGTGGCTGACGGGCGCAGGCGCGCGGGATTCGCCGGCCCGGGGCGTCAGGGGAGCAGGGGTTTCTTCTCCTTTTCGGCCTGTTTTTCGGCCGTCGGGAAGAACTTGGCGATCGGATCGATGATCGGCGTCAGGAATTTGGGCTCGTTGCGGGAGTAGATCCAGTTGAACCCAACGATGCTCATCACCACGAAGATGATCACCGCCAGCAGAACTTTGTTCATCTCCGCCGCCTTGCGGATGATGAAGAGGGCCACCACGAAAATCAGCAGGAAGAGCGCGACGTTGATCCAGACCTTCATCGGGACGGCCTGCATTTTTTCGAGCGCGGTGGCTGCTAGAAGGAGCATGACCACAGAATAATCCCGGACGGCGATTAGACGAGTCGAAAGGAGGAGGGAGTGTTGATTGACAGATTTTTATAGCATGACGGAGCCGGGCGGTTGCGGGGCGCCTCCGGCGTTGCCACGGCGGGGATTCGTCCGCACGTTGCGGGCAACATGGATCAAACGCCGCGCCCCTCCGTGCGACCGCAGTTGAAAAAGCCCAGCTACCCGATCAGCGCGGGGCTGCGCGCCTACTTGAAGCGCTACCGGCGAGAGCGGGAGCTGCCGGTGACCTATGACCGGTTGCGCCGGTTCGCCGACTCGGTCCCGCTCAATGACGCCAAGGGCAAGTCCACGCTCTGGGAAAGCGTGTTCTACGATGCTTTGGAGATGGAGTCGCTGCAGGAGGACTTGAAGCGCGTCTATGCGCTCATCCGTGTCGATGGAGACCTGTCGGTGATGAAGCACCTCTACATCGACCGCATCGACTTCTGCGCGTTCGGCAACTCCACGCCGTTCCGCATCCGGATCGTCAACGCCTACAACGACAATCCCGATTACTTCTACATCAAGCGGGGCGACGCCTCGCGCATCTACGGACTGGAGCTCGAGCACCTGCTCTCACCCAACCGCCTCAACTACCTCACCTGCGGCCACACGCTCGTTGAGGAACACATCGCCGGCATCCCCGGCAACGAGTTCATCGACCGCTGGCTGGGCAGCCCGGAGATCAGCCCCATCCGTCTCGCGAAGGAACTGGTGAAGTTCAACGAGCGCTGCTTCGTGCGGCTGCTGGGCGACATGCGCAGCTACAATTTCGTCGTGGTGCTCACGCCCGACTTCGAGGGCGCGCAGGTGCGCATCCGCGCGATGGACTTTGACCAGCAGAGCTACGAGGGACGGATGAACCTGTATCGTCCGCAATTCTTCAAGGGCAACCAGCCGCTGGCGTTGTTCTGCACGAAACACCTCCGGCTGGAGACGGCGCAGCAATACCAGCGCGAGGAGCAGGTTCTCATTTTGCAGCGCGCGGCGATCATCGAGGACCGCCTCTCGCAACTGCTGGCCGCGATGTCGGCGGACACGATTTCAACGACGGAGAACGTGCACGAGTTGCGCGCGTCGCTGGCCGAGCACTACGGACGCTCCGAATACCTGGGATGCGAATCGATGGGCGAGTTGCTGCGCGAGAACCTGGAGTCGATCCGCCGCAACGTGGCGGCGATGCTCCCCGGCAAGCCGCAGCGACTGGACGGCGAGCGGGAGGCGTGAACGACGCCGGGCACTCGGGTGCCGGGAAATGGTCACGGCCAACATGCGGGCTTTACCTCGGACGCGGGTGCGTGTTTCTCGTTGGAGACGCCGCTGGCTTTTTGCGGCGGCTGGTAAAGTCAGGCATCGTTCGCAGGTTTTGGACCCCACAAGTTGGCGGTTTTCCGGTGTTTTTGCTCTCACGTGGCCAACGTCGGACACCACGAGATGGCGCATTTTAAAAATATCCAATAAGTCGTGTCGTCTTTTCCAAAGGTGCCCGCCGCGTGCTGCTCGCGAAAGATACGACACGTCTAAGTGTCCAAAATTAAAATAGGACAACTTGTGCGGACCGGCGGGGATACCACCTGATCGAGACCTTAGAAACGCTAGTGCCATTCGATCTTCGGATTGCTGTCGTTCAACCAGCTTGCGGACTCGTTACCAGCACTGAGCACTGCGGAATTAGTACTCACCGAGGCAATAGGAGTTCAAAAGCGCAGGGAACACGAGTTTGAGGACACGTATCGGGCGGCAAAAATGCGCGGCATCACCAACGTATCTTGGCCAGCTTATGCTTCCTTTTTTCTATTCTGGCCAACTTGTGGTTCCAACAAGGCGAAGCTCTTTGAATCCCACGTAGGAGATCCGGCAGTGCTTTCCCGAGCTGAGTCGCGCACTTGGCCAGCGGTATGTCCAAAACCAGAAACTCATCGCGGACTGTAAGCGGCAGCAATACTGCGCCATGCTTCAAACCATGGCGCGCCACCTTCACGCGCAGGGCATCGTGCCGAACCACAAGACGCTGCAGCATTACGTGGATTCTCCGGGCAAGTTGCGCTGCGACTACGCTATCGAAGCGCTACGACAGGTTCGCGAAGAGTTGGGCTATTACTCCTTGGATCAACAGTTCCTGCTCGATGTATGAGCAGGCTGCTCAGGAATAACGGGCTGATGCCTGGCGGAGAACGACGCTCCTTTGCTGTTGAGCTGGCTTAGGCAAGTCCGCAACGTCTGCCGGTTCTTTGGATTTTTCGGGCCTATAGCTCAATGGTTAGAGCAGAGGACTTTCACGGGTCGGCGGCGGGGAAACCCGCCGTTAGTCAGGTGTAAATTCGGTGAACGGCCTATCCGCAAGGATGACCCAACGCCGAGCCAAGCCCGCACACAGGTGCGGTAAGGTGTAGAGACCATAATCACCCACCTAAGCCGACGGCGGTATGGTGAAGGCATGGTCCAGACCACGCACGGATTCCGTCATGGACGGCCGTCGGCGAAAGCCGAAGTGGTAAGCATAATCCTTTGGTTCTGGGTTCAAGTCCCAGTGGGCCCACCAATTTACTGAGCGGACCTAGTTGGTATTTAGCTGCCTCAAAAGCACCATAATACCCTTTGATTCGGGATCGGCATGGATGCTTCTGATTGCCTGCAAGTGAACTCTGCCTAGATTCAACTCGGTCCAGTCTTCCTCACCGTCCTCATAGGCAAGTCCGCTCAAGACGGCGTAAAGTTTCGATTCCTCCGGCACGGATTTATGCCGTGGGATGAAGGTCTGCCACTTGGGTGAACCGAATTGGTAATCCACGCGCAATTTGCGGAGTGGTCCGGGAAGGCCGAAATCGAATTCAGGACCAGCATTTTTTTGCTGAGCCGGTTTTAGACGTTCAGAAATCCAAACCAAGCAGCACGCTCCATCGAATAGATCCACCATGCGCCTTAAGGCAGCCTCAGGTGAGGCGTTGAATTGCCGCGACAATTCGTCCGCCGTAAAAATGTCTGGTGCACGCCCTGCGGAGGCCGCAGCGAATTCATCGACGGGCATCAGGAGTTCGCCCGCACCGATGTGACACAGTTGTTCTAACTCAGCGTGAATTGGATCGTGTTCTTGATCCTGCCGGCGGTGCTGAGTCTGCTCAAAGCAGTCGGGAAAAAAGGTGTGCGCGATTTCATGGCAGATTGAAAAACGACGGCGCGTTTCCGGTGCACCGCTGGCGTATCTGGGTCAACGCATGGTTGGATAAACACGGCGGATGTATTAAATTTATATCTTGTTTTGTTGCATGGTGATCGATGGCCGCGGGCGGGACGCCTCCAAACGGTGCTATAATCGCGTCGTTCTTTTTCGGTATCTCAGCCTAAGCCGTCGCCGCTTCCTCGGTGCCGGCGCGGGGGACCCAAATTCCGCAGCGCTCTCTCGCTGCGGACGGGGCGAACGGCCATGGGCGACCATGGACAAGGTGACCTTCCAGCACCAAGCCCGTCAGCTAACCTCGTCGGCCATTGGAAGGGTGATCCCCTAGGGCCCGCAGGTGCGGTGTCTCCACGGTCTCCCTCATCTCATCGCGCCTGTTAGCGGCGACCGGGAAGACCGGCGTCGCGCAGGTGCACGTTTGGAGACAGTCCATGAACTCATTGATGGTTTCGTCATTCGGTGTCGCGAGCCTGCTCGCGCACCTGCTCTGCGTCGGCGCGGGCCTCGTGCTCGCGGGTATCGCCCTCAAGGCCCGTCCCGCCGCCCGGCTCGTTTGCGGTGTCGTCGCGGCGATCTTGTTGGTGGCTCCGTTCGTCCTTGCTGAAACGTGGATGGAGCAGGCCGGCCTCGGCGTGCTGATGCTGATGTTTGCCCCCTTGCTCATGGGCATGGTCATCATCCGCGAGGACCAGGTCGGCGTGGTGATCAAAAAGTTCGCCCGTCGCAACCTGCCGGCCGGCGAGATCATCGCGCTCAACGGCGAGGCCGGCTACCAGGCCGACACCCTGCCGCCTGGCGTCTATTTCGGGTATGGATTTTGGCAATACACCATCGCTAAGTCCCCGATCATCGTGGTTCCGCCCAGCGAGATCGCCCTCGTGGTCGCCGCCGCCGGCGCTCCGATCCCCGCCGAACGCATCCTCGGCCAGGTGGTGGATTGCGACAACTTCCAGGACGCCCGTCGTTTCCTCACGGGCGGCGGTGAAAAGGGCCGCCAACTCGGTCTGCTCACTGCCGGTTCCTATCGTATCAACCCCGCGTTGTTCCAGGTCGTCACGGCCTATAACGCCGGACATCACGGTGTGGATGCCGACGACCTGCGCGTTTACCGCGTCAAATCCGACATGGTCGGCATCGTCACCGCCCTGGACGGCCGTCCCATCGAGGGCGGCGAGATCGCCGGTCCGGTCGTGCCCGGACACGACAACTTCCAAAACGCGCAGGCCTTCCTCGCCGCCGGCGGCCGCCGCGGTCTGCAGGAGCAGGTGCTGCTCTCCGGCTCGTGGAATCTCAACCCGTGGTTCGTGCAGGTCGAGCAGGTGCCGATGCTTAGCATCCCCATCGGCAGCGTCGGCGTGGTCATCTCCTTCGTCGGTCTCGCCCACGAGGACGTGAGCGGGGTGGAGTTCAAGCACGGCGATCTCGTCAACGTCGGCCACAAGGGCGTGTGGGTCACGCCGCTCAATCCCGGCAAGCACCCGGTCAACACCCGCATCATGCGCGTCGAACTCGTTCCCACCACCAACATCGTCCTCAACTGGGCCAACCGCACCGAGGCGCACCACTACGATGATAAACTCAACTCGATCACCGTGCGCTCGAAGGACGGCTTCGCGTTCAACCTCGACGTCTCGCAGATCATCCACGTCGGCGCGCTCGACGCCCCGAAGGTCATCTCGCGCATCGGCTCCATGCAGAACCTCGTGGACCACGCGCTCCAGCCCGTCGTCGGCAATTACTTCCGCAACTCGGCGCAGCACCACACCGTGCTCGACTTCCTCAACGCCCGCAGCGACCGCCAGACCGAGGCTGCCGGACACATCCGTGCGGCGCTCGCCGCCTACGACGTGCAGGCCATCGACACGCTCATCGGCGACATCACGCCGCCGGCCGAGCTCATGAAGACCCAGACCGACCGCAAAATCGCCGAGGAGGAAAAGAAAACCTACGAGATCCAGGAAGCCGCGCAGTGCCAGCGCCAGGAACTCGTGCGCGCCACCGCGCTGGCCAACATCCAGCAGCAGATGGTGGACGCCGACCAGGGCGTGCGCATCGCCGAGCTCCACGCGCAGTCCGCCATCAAGAAGGCCTCCGGCGAGGCCGAGTCCACCAAGTTGCGCGCGCTCGGCGAGGCCGACGCGATCCGCGCCACCGGTAACGCCAAGGCCGAGGCCTACCGCGCCGGTGTCGAGTCGCTCGGCGCGCAAAGCTACACCGTGATGCAGCTCATGCAGACGGTCGGCGAGCGGGGCGTGCGCATCGTGCCCGACGTGTCCGTCACCGGTTCGCAGGGCGGGCAGGGGTTGCTCGACTCCATGCTCGCTTTGCTGGTGAAGGAGAAAAACCACGACCAGGCCGCCTGAGCACGTCGGGGTGGATCAAGGCCGCGCGCCGTCCGTCCGGGCGGCGCGCGTTTTGTCCGTTGGCTTTTGAAACTCAAAATATACTTAACACATATCTTTTATGGATGATCCCATGGCTTGGATTCCCGTCGCATGCGTCTTCACGGTGGTGGTTTTAGTGATGCTGGCGCAATTGCACTTCCGGCGTAAGGCGCATGCCTTTATGGCCGCCACGGCCTCGCGATTGGGCTTCGAGTTTGTCCCGGCGAAGGGCTGGCGGGGGAGTGCTCGCGTGACCGGCGGCCTGCACGGAAAACAAATCGAGTTTTTCAATTACTCCACCGGCTCGGGCAAATCGCGCAAGTATTGGTCGGCCGTGAGCGCGGCCGCGCCCGCCCGGGGCACGCTGACGTTTTCGCTGTGCCGGCGGAATTTCGGGACCAAGCTCCGCTCGTTTTTTGGGGCGAAGTCGATCCGGGTGGGGGACGCGGCGTTTGACGCCCGCTGGTTTGTCCAGACCAACCAGCCGGACTTTCTGCGGGCCGCGCTGATCCCGGAGCTGCGGCAGGCGCTCGACGCGGCGTTCGCCCGCGGGCTGAAGGGCGGCACGTTCAAGCTGGAGGCCGGCGTGGTGCGGTATGCCGAGCAAGGTTCATTCAATGAAGAGCGGTGCCGGCGCTACGAGGCCTTGCTGCCCCTGATGTGCGATCTCGCGGGGGTGGCCGGCATCGCGGCCGCAATGTAACGCGACACCCGGCCGCGGGGGTTGACAGCATCGGCCGGCGCACGGAAAAATCTTCCTTTTATGAAACGAGTCAGCGCCGCGTTGTTTTTCCTGAGCCTGAGCCTTTCGTCCGCCTGGTCGCAGACCGCCGGTGGCGCGGCTTCCGATCCCTCGGTGACCACGGAGGCCGCCGCCGCGACCGCCTCCGGAGCCGCGGCCAATGCGCGCGTGCCCGATTTTCTCGAGCAACTCGTGGACACGCTGCTCGGGCTGTTCAACGTGCGCAGCTCGGGCAACACCTGGCAGCATTACGCCATCTCGGCGGCGATCCTGGTCGGCTTCTATCTGCTCCGCCATGTGGTCACGCACTGGATCTTCGGTTTCCTCAAGAAGCTGGCGTCGAAGACCAAGACCACGTTCGACGACAAACTCTTCCCCGCGCTCGAGTCGCCGGTGTCGACGTTCATCGCGCTCCTCGGCGTGTTTGCAGCGTTGAAGGTCCTGAAGCTGTCCGAGGCGAGCGACGGCATTTTGCGGATATCCATGACCGTGGCGTTCTCGCTCTGCTTCTTCTGGGCGCTGCTGCGGGCCTTGAGCGCGTTCCTCGACCACCTCAGCGAGATCGCCCGCGAGCGTCAGTCGGGCGTGGCCGCGTTCATGCCGTGGATCAAGAAAACGCTGGTCGTCATCTTTGTGATCCTGGGCGTGCTGATGACGGCGCAGAGCCTCGGGGCCGACGTGAAGGCGTTCCTCGCCGGTCTCGGCATCGGCGGTCTCGCCTTCGCCCTCGCGGCGCAGGACACCATCGCCAACCTCTTCGGCTCGGTCGTGGTGGCCATCGACCAGCCGTTCAAGCTCGGTGAAACCGTCAAGATCGGCGCGAACCAGGGCGTGGTGGAGGACATCGGCCTGCGCTCCACCAAGCTCCGCGCGGTGGACAAGTCCCTCATCGTGCTGCCCAACAAGACGGTCGCCTCCGAGGTCATCACCAACCTCGCGCGTTTCACCCAGCGCCGGGTCGAGCAGGTCATCGGCCTCACCTACGACACGCCGGCCGACAAGCTCGAGGCGATCGTCGAGGAGTTCCGCCAGATCATCCTGGCGGAGGCCGAAATCGATCCGACGTCGGTCATGGTGTATTTCCGCGACTACAGCGCGTCGTCGCTCGACATCTGGCTGGTCTACGTGGCGCGCGACGCCGACTTCCAGAAATCCATGCGGCTGCGGCAGCGCATCAACCTCGCGCTCATGCGCGCGGTGCAGGCGCGCGGCCTCGCGTTCGCCTTCCCCACGCAGACGCTTGAGTTGGGCGAGAGCGCCGCGAAGCTCCTCGCGGCTCGCAAGTCCGGCCAGTCCTGAGACCTTCCTTTCCTTAAACCTTTCGTCGAAACCGTCGCCCTCTTTTCCGGATGCCTCCCCAAACCCAGGTTAAGGGTGAAATCGCCTCGCTGATCGCCCGCAAGGATCTGCCCGCGCTCAAAAAATACCTCCAGCCCTGGCATCCGTCCGACCTTGCGCCGGTGCTGGCCGAGCTGCCGGTCGAGTCGCTGGCCTCGCTGTTCCGCTGCACCAACCACGACCTGGCCGCCGCGACCTTCGGCTACCTGCCGGTGGGCGCGCAGAAAAAGCTCCTCCGCATGCTCAGCCAGCAGCAGGCCGCGGAGTTGCTCAACGCGCTGCCGCCCGACGACCGCACGGCGTTCATCGACAGCCTGCCGCTCGACGTGGCGATGCAGATGCTGTCGCTGCTTTCCCCCGAGGAGCGCAAGGTCGCCCAGGACCTGCTCGCCTATCCGCCGGAGAGCGTCGGCCGCATGATGACGCTGGACTTCATCGCGGTGCGTCCGGACTGGTCCGTGGCGCAGGCGCTGGATTACATCCGCGAGCACGGCTACGATCGCGAGACGCTCAACGTCATCTACGTGGTGGACGACCACGGGCGGCTGATCGACGACGTACGCGTGCGCCGTTTCCTGCTGGCCTCGCCCGGGGCGCAGGTGCGCGAGCTGATGGACGGCAACGTGCCCAGCCTCGCCGCGACCGACGACCGCGCCCATGCGCTCGACCTGTTTCGCAAATTCGACCGCATCGCGCTGCCCGTGGCCGACGAGGGCGGCAAGTTGATCGGCCTGGTCACGGTGGACGACATCCTCGACGTGGCCGACGCCGAGGCGACCGAGGACATCCAGAAGCTCGGCGGTAGCGAGGCGCTCGACGAGCCCTACATCACCATCGCGCTGTCCCGCATGGTGAAGAAACGTGCGAGCTGGCTGATCGTGCTGTTCCTCGGCGAGATGCTCACCGCCACGGCGATGAGCTTTTTCGAAGGGGAGATCGAAAAGGCCGTGGTGCTCGCGCTGTTCGTGCCGCTGGTCATCAGCTCGGGCGGCAACGCCGGTTCCCAGGCGGCCACGCTGGTCATCCGTGCGCTGGCGCTGGGCGAGTTCACCCTCGGCCAGTGGTGGCGGGTGATGCGTCGCGAACTCGCGGTGGGCTTGGCGCTGGGCCTCATCCTCGGGGCGGTCGGTTTCCTGCGCATCGCGATCTGGTCGATGTTTTCCAACATCTACGGCCCCCACTGGATGCTGGTGGCGCTCACGGTCGGCGTGGCGCTGGTCGGCATCGTGCTCTGGGGCTCATTGATGGGCTCGATGCTTCCGCTGATCCTGAAACGGCTGGGCTTCGACCCGGCGACCTCCAGTGCGCCGTTCGTGGCCACGTTGGTGGACGTGACCGGATTGGTGATCTATTTTACCGTCGCCTACGCCTTCCTGAACGGGGTGATGCTGTAACCGGCGGGGTTTCGTGGCGTCGCTTGACGTGACCGGTGGGTGCCGGTTTATTAACTCCTCTGGTATGCCCCTCCGCTTCCCCTTTTCCCTGACTCTCGGGTTGTGTCTCGCCGCCACCGGTGCGTCCGCCGCGGTGGCGCTCGACGGGCTGGCTACGGATTCCCCTTTTGTGCCCAAGCCGGCCGACAATGCCGCGCCCGTGGCCACCGAGGCGGCGACCGTCGAGTTTCGCGGGTTGATCTCCACCAAGGAGGGCGTGCTTTTTGGTCTCTACGACCGCACGCGCAACACCGGCGCCTGGGTCCGCCAAAACGACGCCGGCGCCGATTTCAAAGTTCGCGCCTACGACGCCGCCAACGACATGGTGACGGTCGAGTATCAGGGGCAGAAACTCACGCTGCCGCTGTCCACATCCAAGATCGGCGCGGCCGCTCCGTCGGCGGTGGTGCCGGTGGCCTCGGCTGCGCCCGCACCGGGCGCTCCGCCGGTGGCGGCGGTGCCGGGCGCGCGTCCCAACGACCAGCAGCGGCTTGAGTCCGTCGCGGCCGAGGTGCGCCGCCGTCGCGCCTTGCGGCAGGCGGCCGCGAGCGGCACGCCGACGCCCGCTCCCGTCCAGTCCTCCGGCGCCGGCAGGTGAGCGCGGCGAAGGCCTGGGCGCACGGACTCTTGTCGTTGAAAAAGCACTACATCGCGCCGCCTGCGCGTTTTGTGCGCGCGCGGGCGCCTTGAAGCGTGCACGGCGAATTGCGCAAGTTTTAAATTTCTCCTAGGTAAAAGCCGAATTTACCTCTGAAAATAGGCATTGCTTTCGGTCGGCACGGGCGTAATTCCAGAATCCGCTATGGCAAAAAAAACCGCTCGCAAACCCAACGCTGCATTCCTTAAGCCCGTTCAGCCCGATGCCGTCCTTTCGGTGATCGTTGGTTCGAAACCCCTCCCCCGCACCGAGCTCACCAAGAAGCTCTGGGATTACATCAAGAAGAACAACCTGCAGGACAAGAAGGTCCGCACGCAGATCAACGCCGACGACAAGCTCAAGCCCGTGCTCAACGGCAAGAAGTCCGTCAGCATGTTCGAGCTCACCAAGCTCGTCTCCGGCCACCTCGTCAAGTAAGGTCCGGTCTTCCTTCAGTTTACAAGCCGCACCGGGTTTTTCCCGAGGCGGCTTTTTTTACGCCCCTTCGCGTGGGAGCGGGAAAGGCGGATGTCGTTACAATACCAGCGCGTCCTCGATGGACTTGGCGGCGGTCTTGAGGATTTGCAGGCGGGCGTGGCGTTTGTCGTCAGCGGGGATGAGATGCCAGGGCGCGGCGGGCGTGTCGGTGAGGGCGAGCATGTCGCCCACGGCGATCTCGTAGGCGTGCCACTTGCGGCGGTTGCGCCAGTCCTCGGCGTTGATCTTGTGGCGCTTGTAAACGGTGTCCTCGCGCTCGCGGAAGCGTTTCAACTGCTCGTCCCGGCTCACGTGCATCCAGAATTTGATGACGATGGTGCCGTGCTCGGCGAGCTGCTGCTCGAAGTCGTTCATCTCCCCGTAGGCGCGGCGCCACTCGGCCTCGGTGCAAAAGCCCTCGAGGCGCTCGACGAGCACGCGGCCATACCAGGAGCGGTCGTAGATGGTGACGAGGCCGGCGCGCGGCACGTGGCGCCAGAAGCGCCAGAGGTAGTGGTGGGCCTTTTCCTCGTCGGTGGGCTTGGCCACGGGGATCACGCGGTAGTCCTGCGCGTCGATCGCGCTGGTGAGGCGGCGGATGGCGCCGCCCTTGCCGGCGGCGTCCCAGCCCTCGAACACAAACACGACGGAGCGGTGCGCGGCCTGGGCGGCGCGGGTGGCGCGATTGAGACGGCCGAGCCATTTCTCGCGCTTGGCCTCGTAGTCGGCGGAGGAGAGTTTCTGGTCGAGCGGCAGCGCGAGCAGGCGGGCGAGGCCCGCGGGCTTGAGCGACTTCGGAGCTACGGGATGCGGGGGCTTGGGTTTGGCGCGTTCGATCCGTTTGAGATGCGCGTCGAGCTTGCTCACGACGAGTTTGGCCACGGCGAGGTTGCGCGCGCGCGGATCGGCCGCGTCGATCACGGTCCACCGCGCGCCGGGGCGGTCGGTGGACTCGCGCAGGCGGGCGGCCGCGCGGGCGAGGCGGTCGTGCAACCGGTGGTGGCGGCGGGCCTCGTCGGTCACGCGCCAGGCGGTGTCGGGGTTGGCGGCGAGTTCGGCGAGGCGGCGTTTCTGGTCGGTCTTCGAGAGATGCAGCCAGATCTTGATGATCAGGGTGCCGTCGTCGGAGAGCAGTTTTTCAAAGTGGCGGATGTGCTCGAGGTGGCGGGGGACCGGCGCGGGCGGACGTCCCTCGCCGGCCTGCGCGCGAAGCAGTTCGGTATACCAGGAGCCGGCGAAAATCCCGAGGCGACCGTGGCCCGGGAGGCAGCGCCAGAAGCGCCACATGGGGGGGCGTTCGCGCTCTTCGTCGGACGGCTCGCGGAAGGCCACGGTCTCGACGCCGCGCGGATCGAGCCAGCCGCTGAGGGTGTTGATGACCTCGCCGCGACCGCCGCCTTCCTCGCCGGCCAGGATGAGCAGGACTTTGGACGGCGCGGTTTTCAGGCGGACCTGGAGACGCACGAGTTGCTCGCGAAGGGCGGGGACGCGCGTTTCGTAAAGTTTTTTGCTGAGCCGATGGTCGGGGCGCGCGTTGGCCATGGGCCCAAAGAAGAGCAGCAGGCGCCGCGGGGTGTCGAGACGTGTTTGGCCGGCGGCGTGACGATCACGAAAAACGAGTGGCTCCCAGGCCATTAGGGTGCATACTGTGGGCAGTAGGAAACCGCATGAGGGCGGCTGAGTCGTTAAACCTCAAACCCCGAAGCTGCTATGAACACGATGACGATCACGGTGGAATTGGTCTGTTACGCGGTGATGGCGGGCCTGCTGGGCGCAGGCGCGATGTGGGCGGCGATGCGGCTGATCGAGCGCGCCGGGCCGCCGACGGGAGGCATGGTGGTGGCGGTGGGGAGTCTGCTCACGCGAAAGCGCGAGAATGCCCTGCCCACGGGCATTCTGGTGTATCTGGTCTCGGCCGGTGTGTTCGGACTGATTTACACCCTGCTCATGATCCGTCTGGGCATGACGGCGTGGCCGCACTCCTTTTTCACGGGCGCGGGCTTCGGGTTGTTTCACGGACTGGTGGTCAGCCTCGGGCTGACTTGGATCGTGTCGGACAACCATCCGCTGGAGGAATTCCGCAACGTGACGCCGATCATCTTCCTGTCGCATTTCGCCGGCCACATCGTGTTCGGCGGAGTGGTCGGCGTGGTGATCGCCATTTCTCCGCTGTGATTTGAGCGGCAAGGTTATCCTGTTACCCAATTTCGAAGTCCGGTGCGGTCACTGTCGTTGTGAGCAGGCCAAAAAAAGATCCCCTGGGGAAACCCAGGGGATCTTGAATCTAACCTTCGGGGGATGAGGTTATTTGGCGGAAAATTGATAAATCGTGGTGCTCTTAAACGTCTCGCCCGGGCGGAGGACGGTGGAGGGGAAGTCGGACTGGTTGGGCGAGTCGGGGAAATGTTGGGTCTCCAAGCAGAGGCCGGAATACTGGGGATACTTGGCGCCCTTCTTGCCGTTCAGGGTGCTGTCGAGGAAGTTGCCCGAGTAGAACTGGATGGCCGGCTCGGTGGTGAGGATGGTCATCAGGCGACCGGACGTAGGTTCGTAGAGGGAGCCGATCACGACGGGCTGGGCGGTCTTGCCCTTATCGAGGATGAAGTTGTGGTCATAGCCGATCGGTGTTCCGCCGGTCTGCATGAGGCGGTCGCCGATGCGGTGCGGGGTGACGAAGTCGAAGGGCGTGCCTTTGACCGGGCGTTTTTCGCCGGTGGGAATGAGGGCGTCGCTGACCGGGGTATAGCGGCTGGAATCGAGCTGGAGGATGTGGTCGCGGATGTCTCCGTGATTCTGACCGGCCAGATCGAAGTAGGTGTGGTTGGTGACGTTGATGACCGTCGCCTTGTCCGTGGTGGCCTTGAAGTCGATGCGCAGCTCGTTGCTGTTCGTGAAGGTGTAGGTGACCTCCAGGTCGAGGTTGCCGGGGTAGCCCTGGTCGCCGTCGGGGCTGTGCAGGGTGAAGCGCACGGCCTGTTTGCCGAGCTGTTCGCCCTTCCAGACCAGCTTGTCGAAGCCCTTGATGCCGCCGTGCAGGTGGTTTTCGCCATTGTTGATGGTCAGCTGGTAGTCTTTGCCATCGAGGGTGAATTTGCCCTTGGCGATGCGGTTGGCGTAGCGGCCGGCGATGGCGCCCATGAAGGGGTTGCCCTTGCCAGTGAAGCCTTCGAGGTTGTCGAAACCGAGGGCGACGTCGGCGAGTTTGCCGTCGCGGTCGGGCACGATCAGATCGACGACTGCCGCACCATACTCGGTGAGCGAGACGGACGCCCCGGAGGCGTTGGTGAGGGTGAAGAGGTGGACCTCGTTACCGTTAAGTTGACCGAAGCTGGACATGGTGGCGGTGGGGCTGGGCTTTTTAGCGCAGGGGCAGTGGCAGGCGGTGGTGACGAGCAAGGCGCTGGTGAGGGCGCTGGCGAGAAGCAGTCGGGGCAGGGTCTTTTTCATAGGTTGGGTAAGATTGGGGGAAACACGTTCAGCAGTTGCCGCCGGGTTGTCCGTAGTAGGCGCCGGGACCGTGCTTGCGTTTGAAGTGTTTGTTCAGGAGCTCGGCCTCGATGGTGTGGAGCTTCGGTTCGAGCTGCAGCGACATGAGGGCCATGTGGGCGATGCACTCGGTGGCGACGGCGACTTCGACGGCTTTGGCGACCGTCTTGCCCCAGGTGAACGGGGCGTGGCGGTTGACGAGCACGGCGGGGTAGTCGGCGGGGTCGAAGTTGCCCTGGAGGAAACGTTCGACGATCACGTTGCCCGTTTCCCACTCGTAGGCGCCGCCGCCGATCTCGGCGGGGGTCATTTTGCGGGTGACGGGGACGTTGCCGAAAAAGTAGTCGGCGTGCGTGGTGCCGAAGATGGGTATCTCGCGGCCGGCCTGGGCGAATGCCGTGGCGTGCGACGAGTGCGTGTGGACGACGCCGCCGATTTCGGGGAACGCGAGGAAGAGGCGACGGTGCGTGGGCGTGTCGGACGAGGGGCGGAACGTGCCTTCGACCTGTTTGCCTTCGAGGTCGATGAGGACCATGTCGGCGGGCTTGAGGTCAACGTAGGCGACGCCGGAGGGCTTGATCGCGAAGATGCCCTTGGCGCGGTCGATGGCAGAGGCGTTGCCGAAGGTGAGATTGATCAGGCCGTGCTTGGGCAGGGCGATGTTGGCCTCGTAGGCTTCACGTTTGAGTTCTTCGAGCATGGGGAGAGGAAAAGGAGTGAGAGGCGGAAGGGGTAGGCTGAGGCTTCGGCACAGGCTTACCCGCGGGTTCCGGTCATCAGGCTATGCAGCCATTGGCGATGTGGGCCGGGACCAAATGCCATGGATGGAAATTGAGACGATCCGTGGCAGGCGGAGGAGTATCCATCATGGTCCAACATTGGACTAATAATAAGGCAGCGCCTGCAAAGCAGACGCTGCCTTCGGGGCGGATAGGGGGAGCTTATTTGTGCGGCTTGCGCTTGTTTTTGAAAAGACAAGCAGCTCCAAAGATCGCCAGAACGATACCCCAGTAGAGGTTCACATTATAACCAAGCGAGCGTTGTGTGTAGATTACGGGGTCGGCGATCAGGGTGCCATAGCCTGCAATCAGCAGGCCGGTGATCAGGAAGAACCAGCCCATGGGGACTTTGATATCGAGATTCATGATTGAGGGTATTTTTTACCAGAAGAGCACATTGAGAGCTGTGGCTGCCGCCAAGACGACTACACCCAGCGCCATGGGGTGTCTATACCACACTTTTGAGTCCTCCTTCGGTTTTGCCGTGAGGGAATAAACCAGGCCGACCAATTGCGAATCTTGTTTATTACGCGCGGTGGACAGTGAAACCACGATGGTGACCGTCAAGCAGGCGCTGAAAGCCCAAATGGCGGTCCAGAAGTTCTGGGCCATTTCGCTGGGATAAACATGCACGGGCGCCTTTGAGAAAAGGTGCGACAGCCAAGCGCCTTTAAAGCCCCAGTTGCAACCCACTGGAATGCACAGACCGTGATGAATCGCGGCCGCCGTGGTGCCGGAAAGCAATCCAAAGAAAGCGCCATGGCCGTTGCCTCGTTTCCAGAACATGCCCAACAGGAATGTGGCCAGGAGAGGAGAGTTTACGAAGGCGAATATCAGCTGCAGCATATCCATGATATTCGAGAACTGGGCCGCGACATAGGCTGCGGCCATGCTGAATACGATGCCGAACACGGTGGCCATTTTGCCCATCCAAAGGTAGTGCTTATCCGAAGCGCCTTTTTTGATGTAGCTTTGATAAATGTCGTAAGTCCACACGGTGTTGAACGCGGTCACGTTGCCGGCCATGCCGGACATAAACGAAGCCATCATCGCGGTCAGACCAAGTCCGAGCATACCATTGGGAAGAAAATGCGCCAGAAGGTAGGGGACGGTCATGTTATAATCGATACCCTCCGCATTCCTCGGCAGTTCAAAGCCGCTGCCCGCGGTGTGAGACAAGGCCAGGGCAATCATACCGGGAATGATAATAATAAAAGGGATCAGCATCTTGGGGATAGCCGCGATGATGGGGGTGCGGCGAGCTGCAGCCATGGATTCCGCCGCCATTGCGCGCTGAACGACCAAGAAATCCGTGCACCAGTAGCCGAACGAAACCACGAAGCCGAGGCCCATGGCCACGCCGATCCATTCCAACCCCATGGCGTTGTGCGCGGGGGCGTCGGTATATTTCCAGGACGAGGTGTAGGAACCTGCGGACAAGCCGTTGTTGACCGCGATTTCGTTCAGTTTGGTAACCAGACCCTGCCATCCGCCGATTTTTTTAATCGCCAGGAACGAGAGCGGGATAAAGCCCAGGACGATCAAGAAGAACTGGATGACTTCATTGTAAATCGCGCTGGTCAGTCCGCCCATGAAGATGTAGGTCAATACAATAGCACCGGAAATCAGGATACTTACGTGAAAGTTCCAGCCGATGAGCACTTCCAGCAGTTTGGCCAAGGCAAACATGGAAATGCCGGAGGAGAAAACGGTCATTACCGCGAATGAAACCGCATTAAAGGCGCAGGTTTTTTCATCAAAACGGAAACGCAGGAACTCGGGCACCGACCGAGCTTTGGAGCCGTAATAAAAGGGCATCATAAAAATGCCGACGAACACCATGGCGGGAATGGCTCCGATCCAGTAGAAATGCGCAGTCATGATGCCGTATTTGGCACCCGAGGCGGCCATACCCATCACTTCTTGGGCGCCGAGATTGGCGCCGATAAAGCCCAATGCGCAAACCCAAGAAGGCAGGGACTTTCCGGATTCGAAAAAGTCCTTCGAGTCGTGGATTTGTTTTTTCAGGACATATCCGATTCCGACTACAAAGCCGAAATAGATGATCAGAATCAGATAATCTATCCAGTTTATATCAAGGAGCTTGGTGGGGGTGAGCTCCGCTAAAGCGAGTAGCGACATAGGTTGGGGAATCATTGCGTGAACAGTTAACTTTATTTGCGAATTGGGAACTAAATTTTGCTGGGGATGGAGTCCGCTGGGTCTATCGGACGGCCGGGGCGCACAAAAACGGGGGGGCGGAATAGGTCCTATGGGGCCTTGGGACTCATAGGACCTATGGTTTGAGGATCGCTCAGGCGCGGAAGCCGTTTTCGAGGTGGTAGAACACCTCGTTGTTACGGAGGTCCTGCTTGAGCTGGGCGAGCTTCGTGTCGGCGTTGATGTGGACGGTCTCGATACCGGCGATGGTCGCGAAGTCTTCGAGCATCTCGGAGGTGACCGAGTAGCTATAGCCGGTGTGGTGGGCGCCGCCGGCGTAGATCCACGAGGCGCAGGCGGTCTTGAAGTCGGGCTTGCACTCCCAGACGGCGCGGGCGACGGGGAGCTTGTCCATCTTCGGCACCTTGACGGCGACGACTTCGTTGATGAGGAGACGGAAGCGGTTGCCGAGGTGCACGAGGGAGGCGTTGAGGGCCTCGCCGGTGGGCGCGTCGAACACGAAGCGCACGGGGTCTTCCTTGCCGCCGATGCCGAGCGGGTGGATTTCGACCTTGGGCTTGCCGGAGGCGATGGTCGGGCAGATTTCGAGCATGTGCGAACCGAGGACCTGGTGGCCCTTGGGGGACATGTGGTAGGTGTAGTCCTCCATGAAGGAGGTGCCGCCGGGAAGGCCGTGGCCCATGACCTTCATCGCGCGGACGAGCGCGGAGGTCTTCCAGTCGCCTTCGCCGCCGAAGCCGTAGCCGGCCGCCATGAGGCGCTGCGTGGCCATGCCGGGGAGCTGCTTGAGGCCGTGGAGGTCTTCGAAGGTGTCGGTGAAACCCTTCGCGCCGATCTCGGTGAGCATGGCGGAGAGGCCGAGTTCGAGGCGGGCGCTGTAGCGCAGCTCTTCGTGACGGGCGCCGGCCTTCTTGAGGGCGGGGGTGACGGAGTAGAGTTTTTCGTAGGAGGCGCAGAGCTCGGTGATGGCCTTGTCGGAGACCGCGTTGACCTTGGCGACGAGATCGCCGACGCCGTAGCCGTTGACCTCGAAGCCGAACTTGATCTCGGAGGCGACCTTGTCGCCTTCGGTGACGGCGACATAGCGCATGTTGTCGCCGAAGCGGGCGAACTTGGCGCCCTGCCAATCGTGCCAGGCATGGGTGGCGCGCATCCAGGCGGAGATGCGGTCTTGCACCTCGGTGTCGGACCAGTGGCCGACGACGACCTTGCGGCCGAGGCGGAGGCGCGTGTGGATGAACCCGGCCTCGCGGTCGCCGTGGGCGGCCTGGTTGAGATTCATGAAGTCCATGTCGATCGTGGACCAGGGCAGGTCGCGATTGAACTGGGTGTGGAGGTGGAGGAACGGCTTCTTGAGCGTGGTCAGGCCGCGGATCCACATCTTGGACGGCGAGAAGGTGTGCATCCAGAGGACGAGACCGGCGCAGTTGGCGTCGGAGTTGGCTTCGATGCAGACCTTGCTGATTTCCTCGGGCGTGGTGAGGAGGGCCTTGAACTTCAGGGGAAGGGCGAGGCGCTTGGATTTCACGAGACCGTCAACGACGGCCTGGGCGTTGGCGGCGACCTGCTTGAGCGGGCCGGGGCCGTAGAGATGCTGCGAACCGCAGACGAACCAGATTTCGGGAGTGGAGAGGTTTACGAGGGACATGGGAAAAGAAGTAGTGGGTAGCGAGTAGCGGGTAGTGAGTAGCCGGAACCGGAGGGTTAGGCGTGGGCGGCTTGTTTGATCGCGAGGAGGTCTTTCATGACATTCGAGAGATCGGCGGATTTGTTGACGCCGCCGAAGCTGTCGTGGAGCTGGCGATACAAGGCGTAGAGCTGGTTGTAGACCTTCTGGCTCGGGGCCTTGGGCTTGTAGGCGACGCCGGCCTTGAGGCGGGTCATCTTCTTCTGCGCGATGGCGAAGTTGGGATGGGCGCCCGCCAAGACGGCGGCGGAGACGGCCGAGCCGAGCGCGCAGGCCTGCGACGAGCCGGCGACGAGCATGGTGCAACCGGTGACGTCGGCGTAGATCTGCATGAGCATCGGGTTTTTCTCCGCGATGCCGCCGGCGCACACGACGCGGTCGATGGGCACACCGTATTCCTTGAGGCGCTCGATGATGGCGCGGGCGCCGAAGGCGGTGGCCTCGATCAAGGCGCGGTAGATTTCCGCCTTGGTGGTGTAGAGCGTCTGGCCGACGAGCAGGCCGGTGAGGAGCTGGTCCACGAGGATGGTGCGGTTGCCGTTGTTCCAGTCGAGGGCGAGCAGGCCGGACTGGCCGGGCTTCAGCTTGGCGGCCTCGGCGGTGAGGATGGCGTGGAGTTTCACGTCGGCGAGAACGCCTTCGACATACCACTTGAAGATGTCGCCGACGGCGGACTGGCCGGCTTCGACGCCGTAGTAGCCGGGGAGGATGGCGCCCTTGACGATGCCGCAGATGCCGGGGATGTCGGCGATGGGCTTGTCGGCCGCGACCACGCCGCAATCGCAGGTGGAGGTGCCGATGACCTTGACGAGCGTGCCCTCGGTGACGCCGGATCCGATCGCGCCGTAGTGGACGTCCATTTCGCCGATGGCGATGGGGATGCCGGCGGGCAGGCCGAGCTTCTTGGCCCATTCGGCGCAGAGCGTGCCGGCGGCCACGGTGGCGTCGTGCGCGGTGTCGTAGAGGCGGTCGCGCAGGTCGGCGAGCGCGGGGTCGAGTTGGGCGAGGAACTCCTTGTCGGGCAGACCGCCCCAGTCGGCGGCGTAGAGAGCCTTGTGACCGGCGCAGCAGACGCCGCGTTTGACGGCCTTCGGGTCCTTGATGCCGGCGAGCACGGAGGGAATCCAGTCGGCGAGCTCGACCCAGGAATAGGCGGCATTGAAAACGGCGGGGGCGGTGCGTTTGCAGTGGAGGATCTTCGACCAGAACCACTCGGAGGAGTAGGTGTTGCCGCACTTGGCGATGAACTGCGGGCGGATCTTCGCGGCGAGCGCGGTGATCTCGGCGGCTTCCTTCACGCTGGTGTGGTCCTTCCAGAGCCAGCAGTGGGCGGCGAGGTTCTTGGCCCACTTTTTCTGGAGGGCGAGCGCGGTGTTGGTGGCGTCCACCGGGATGGGGCTGGAGCCGGTGCTGTCCACGCCGAGGCCGACGACCTGGCGGGCGTCGAAACCCTTGGTCTTTTTCGCCTGGGCGAGGGCGAGCTTGATGGATTTTTCGAGGCCGAGCAGATGATCGGCGGGATTTTGCCGCGCGAGGTGGTGGTCCTTGGGATCAAGGAGCACGCCTTGGGTGCCGCTGGGATAGTTGACCACGCCGGTGCCGAGTTCGGTGCCGTCCTTGGTGCGGACGACGAGGGCGCGGACGGAGTTGGTGCCGTAATCAATGCCGATGGTGAACATGATGGAAGAAGGGTAGGGGGCGGGGGAAACGCGAAGAATCAGACCAATTTATACACTGGTAAATGAGCATTTCACATTACAGTAATGTTGAATGGCGCGCGTCACCATGTCGTCGATTGCGGGGCGGGCGGGGGTTTCCAAGAACACCGTCTCGCTGGCGTTGCGGCATGATCCGCAGATCCCGGTGGCGACGCGGGAGCGCATCGAGCGGATCGCGGCCGAGCTGGGCTACGCGAAAAATCCCGTGGTGGCGCAGCTCATGACGGAACTGCGCAAGGCGAAGCCGACGGAGTATCGACGGACGTTCGCCCTCCTCAACGCGAACCTCGATGCGAAGGCGTTCACGAAACATCCGACGATCCCGGCGTATGTCGCGGGCTGCCGGCGGCGGGCGGCGCAGCAGGGGTATGCGTTGGACGAATTCTGGCTGCACGATCCGGAGCTCTACGGAGAACAACTCAACCGCATCCTGCGCACGCGGGGGATTCGCGGCGTGATCGTGGTGGGACTGATGAACGAAAACCGGCTGCCGCCGCGCTTTTCGGTGACATGGCAACGCCACGCGGTGGTCGTGACCGGCGTGCGCACGCACGAACCGACGCTGTCGTTTGCCTGCGTGGATCATCATGCGCTGGTGCAGGAGGCGATGGAGCAGGCGCGGCGTCACGGCTACCGGCGGCCGGCGCTGGTGCTGGCGGAGGGGATCGACCAACTGGTCGAGGGACGGTTCAGCGCGGGGTTTTGGAGCGGACAACAGGCGCTGGCCGAGGCGGAACGCGTGCCGGGATTTTACGCGGTGGAGGCGGCGCGCGCGGAGCCGGCGCGGTTTCACGCGTGGTTTCGCGAGCACCGGCCGGATGTGATTTTCACGCTGCACACGGTGGTGCGCGAGTGGCTGGCGGATATCGGCGTGCAGGCTCCGCGTGACGTGGGGCTGATCCAGTTGGAGCGCCGCCGCGGCTGCGAAGACTGGGCGGGCATGGACCAGCACAACGATCTCACCGGCGAGGCGGCGGTCGATATGCTGGTGAGCCTGCTGCACAACAACGAGGCGGGCGTGCCGGCGTTTCCGCGGGCGACGCTGGTCGGCGGCTCGTGGACGGAGGGCGTCACGGTAAAGTGAAGGGGCGTTGACGCGGTGCGGCGGGGCGGTCAACTCGGCTGCCATGAATAACCTTCCCGAAACCGATCTGACCTTCCTGCGCGACCTGGTGAAAGCCTCCCGCCAAAAGCCGCATCGCGTGGACTGGGTGGATCGCGACGGCACCGAGCGCACGACGGTGTTGAGCCCGGCCGAGGCCGTGCAGCTCAACAAGCTCGCGCATGCGCTGAAGATCTCGAAGAGCGAGGCGATGCGTCAGGCCGCGCACATTCCGGTTAAGAAATAACCGCCGCACCCGCCGCCGCGATCAGGCGCGCGGGGCGAACTGCGGGTGGCCTTCGATGCTGGCCGCGAACGCGGTGCGGTCGGCTCCCGGCAGGTTTTTGGGAAACTGGGTGTCGCTGCGTCTCCAGCGGGCGAGCCAGGCGTCGCCGAGCAACGCGGGTTGTAGCGGGTGATGTTTCGCGGCGTCGAGGCGCGTGAAGGCGAGCGTGGTGGTGGCCTTGGGGCCGGTGCCGGCGCCTTCGCCGACGGACCAGCCGGCGTTGAGCATCGCGGCGCGCACGGCGGTGCCGGCGGAGTAGGTGTAGAGTTCGGCGGACTTGGGCGCGCAGTGTTTAAAGATGCGCGCGAAGACCTCGGGCGTCCACAGGCCGGTGTCCGTCTTGGAAGAGAACGGATCGAAGTAGATGAGGTCGGGAACGGCGGAGGTTTCGAGGAACTGCAGGAAGTCGCCGACGTGGAGCTCCCAGTTGAGGAGGCCGGAGGTGTGCGACCAGCGGGAGTTTTTCAACAACTCATAGGGTGCGCGGTGGCGGAGGTGCGGGAAGGCGCCGGCGTCCTTGGTGGCGAGGGCGAGCGGGTGCAGGTCGCACTCGAAGCTCACGATGCGCAGCGGGCGCAGCACGCTGCCGCCGCGCTCGGCGAACTCGCGTTCGAAGCACTGCACGGCGGCCATGGCGTTGGACGCGGCGCCGAGGCCGACATCCCAAATGACCAGCTCGGCGTTGTCGTCGTCGGAGCGTTTGAGCAGGCGCGCGCCCAGGCAGGACTGGTCGATGTAGAGCTTCTGCGCCTCGTCGCTCGGGGAGCTGACGGAGTGCATGACCTCGCCGGAGCTGATCTGCTTGATGCTGGAGGATCCCGAGGGGTTGGTGACGATCTCGTAGTCGCCGAGTTTTTTGGACGGCTTGACGCGGGTTTTCTTCGGAGGGACGGGCGGGCTGTCCTCGTCCACGCGGACGAGTTCGAGGCGTTTGCGCTCGTAGTATTCGCGGAAGGTGCCGGCGAGGATGTGCTCGCGGATCTCGCGCATGAGGCGGTGATAAAACGCGATGTTGTGGATGCCGAGCAGGTGCCAGCCGAGGTATTCGCTGGTTTTGGCGAGGTGGTGCAGGTAGGCGCGCTCGTAGTTGCGGCAGCAATGGCAGTCGCATTTGGCGTCGAGGGGGCCGTCCTGGAACTTATAGGCGGTGCGCTGCATGTGCAGGCGACCGTGGGAGGTGAACACGGTGCCGCGCTGGGCGAGTTGCGACGGGATGATGCAGTCGAACATGTCCACGCCGCGGTGCACGGCCTCGAGGATGTCGATGGGCGTGCCGACGCCCATGAGGTAGCGCGGGAGGTTTTCGGGGAGGTGTTCGGTGACGATGCCGGTGAACTCGTAGCGCTCGGCGTGGGTTTCGCCGACGGCGAGTCCGCCGATGGCGAGGCCGTCGAAGGGCAGTTCGCGGAGGAAGGCGGCGCTTTGTTTGCGGAGCTCGGGGTGGCAGGCGCCCTGCACGATGCCGAACATGGCCTGGGGGGAGTCGCCGCGGGCATTGAGCGAGCGGACGGCCCAGCGGTGGGTGAGCTGCATGGCGGCCTCGGCCTGGTCGTAGGGCGCGGTGGACGGGATGCACTGGTCGAGCACCATCATGATGTCGCTGCCGATGGCCTTCTGCGTCTCGATGCTGACCTCGGGAGAGAGCAGGATGGTGGTGCCGTCCACATAACTCTTAAATTTCGCTCCCTCTTCGTTCATACGACGTTCGCTGGGGAGGGAGAAAATCTGAAAACCGCCCGAGTCGGTGAGCACGGGGCGGTCCCACTTCATGAAACGATGGATGCCGCCGAATTTTTTGAACACCTCGGGACCCGGCCGCAGGAGCAGGTGGTAGGTGTTGGCGAGAAGCACATTGGAGCCGGCGGCGCGGAGGGTTTCGGCGGTCTGGGATTTGACCGTGGCCTGGGTGCCGACGGGCATGAAGATGGGGGTCTGCACTTCGCCATGGAGCGTCATGAAGCGGGCCGCACGGGCGCGGGAGCCGGGGGCGGTTTTTTCCAGGGTGAAGTTGAGACGGGACATGGTGGCGTTGGGCGAACCGGCGAGTAAGGGGAAGTTTTGGCCCGGTGCGAAGTTCTTTGTGCGAGGGGTGGTCGCGGGGCTTGAAGTGCGCGGAGGTCTGGTGCGGACTGTCCGCCATGAAGATCAAATCGGCCGAATTCGAGAAAAGCGCCCAGAACCTGGCGGGGTCGCCACGGTGGACGCTGCCGGAGTTTGCCTTCATCGGCCGGTCCAACGTGGGCAAGTCATCGCTCATCAACCTGCTGACCGAACGCAATGCGCTGGCGAAGGCGTCCGTCACGCCGGGCAAGACGAAGCTGATCAATTTTTTCCGCATCAACACCAACTGGTGCCTCGTCGACCTGCCCGGCTACGGTTTCGCCAAGGTCGCCCGCGAGGAACGCGCCGACTTCAACGTGGCGGTGGCCGACTACATCGAGAAGCGCGAGGTGCTGGTGCATCTCTTCGTGCTGATCGACTCGCGCCACACGCCGCAGAACATCGACGTCGAGTTCCTGCGCTGGCTGGCGAGCGTGGACGTGGCGTTTTCGCTGGTCTTTACGAAGACGGACAAGGTGTCCGCCCCGACCGTTCATTCGAACATCGCCCTCTTCAAGAAGACCATCGCCGAGTTCCTGCCCCAACTGCCGGTGATTTTTGCGGTGTCGTCGGTGAAGAAGAACGGCCGCGACGAGTTGCTGGCGTTCGTCGATACGGAGCTCACGAAACAGAAGCTGAAGGCCAAGGGCCTTTGATTGGCGCGAGGCGGGTTGCGAATAACCCGTTTACCTTCGCCCTTGAAATGCCGCGGGGGGCGGCACGAAGATGTCCGCTTTTTCGACGAATGAGCCTTTCCGTTTCCACGCGTCCCCTGTCCCTGGTTCCGTTTATCGCCGCCGATGCCGGGTTGCTCGCCACGGCGCTGCTGATCGCATGGCGCACGCCTGACGCACTGGCGGGCGGCGCGCTGCTGGGCGTGGTCGTCTGCGTCGTGCTGGGTGCGGTGCTGGCGGTGCTGCCGTTTGTGCTCAACGACGCCCACGCGCGCGAAAAGGCGCTCGCCGAGCGCCAGCGCGAGCTGGCGGAGCTCGTCACCCACTCGACCGCCACGGCTTCGCGCTGGGGCACGCAGTGGGCCGCCGCGGCCATGGGTCTCGAAGATGCCGCCAGCCTGGCGAGCCGCAGCATCGCCTCCGCCGAGCAACTGCCCGCCGTGTTTCAGGCCAAGGCGGAGGCCTTCACCGAAACGCTGGGCCGGGTCGAACGCGAGGCGCACGCCCGCGCCGAGTCGGCCGCGAAGCAGGAAGCCGTGCTGACCGAGCGCGCGGAGCAAATCGGAGCGACCGCGGCCGCGTTGCAGCAGACGCTGGCCGAGTTCGCCCGCGTGGAGGCCGGCTTGCGCGAGCAACGCGCGGCCATTATGGCGGCGTTGACCGAGTTTCCGACTGCCGCTGCGCAGGCCCGCGCCGCGCGGGCGGAGTTGGACGAGCGCCTGGCTGCCGCGCCCGCGCAGGTCGAGGCGCAGGTGTCGCGTTGTGTGGGCGAGGCCGAGGCTCGTCTCGGTGCCACCGCGGCGGCGTTGACGGCCCGTCTGGCCGAGGTGGAGGCGACGCTCGGATTCTTTTTGACGCAACTGGAGCGCGCGGCGGCCGTGCCGGTTGCTCCCGTTGTGCCTGCACCTGCGGTCGTATCCGCGCCGGAACCGGTCGCGGTGGCGGTCGAGCCGGTTGCGGCCGCCGCGGTGGTGGCGCCGGTTGAGGAAAAAAAGGCGGCGCGCAGCGAGATCATCATGGACCCGTTTTTGATTCCCGATGACGGCTACGCGAGTCTCGCCGAGGCGATGGACACGGGCCGGGCGTGATGCGGTCCGAAGCCGTAAAAACGCATGGCCTTGCGGGCGCGGCCCGGTAGGTTTCCGCGCGTGTCCGACTCCCTCACGCTCAAGCCCATCGGGTTCATCCGCACCGAAAAACGGGTGAAATTTCAGGCGCGCCACCAGCCCGTCGATGGCGAGGAGGAGTGCAACCTGCTGGAGCTGCTGCCGGGCTCGAACTTCGAGCAGGCGCTGAAGGATCTCGAAGGCTTCGACCGCGTGTGGCTGCTGTGGTGGTTCCATCGCAACGAAACCTGGCGGCCGCTGGTGCTGCCGCCGCGCGGACCGTCGAAGCGCCGCGGAGTCTTCGCGACGCGTTCGCCCCACCGGCCCAATCCGCTCGGGATGACGCCGGTGCGATTGCTCGGCGTCGAGGGCCGCACGCTGCGGCTCGGGGCATGCGATCTGGTGGACGGAACGCCGGTGTTTGACGTGAAACCCTACGTGCCGGCCTATGACTCTTTTCCGGACGCGAAAGCGGGCTGGATCGCCGACGCGGACACCTGGGCGGATGAGCCGCCGAAGTTCGGCGTGGTGTTTTCCCCGTTGGCCGAGGAGCAGGCGCGATGGTTGCGCGAGATGCACGGCGTGAATTTCACGGCGCGGCTGACGGAGCTGTTGTCACGCGATCCGTCGCCGCACCGCACCCGGCGCATCCGCAAGCGCCCGTCGGGCGGCTTTGAGATCGGCTGCGGCGCGTGGCGAGCGGCTTTCGTCGTGGAGGGAGACGGCGTGACGGTGACCGCGCTGGAGACGGGTTATCCGCTGCGGTTTCTCACCCGCGAAGGCTACGAAGCCGTGCCGGATCGCGAGGCGCAGATGGCGTTTCTTGCGCGGTGGCCGGAGGCTCCGGCCACCGCGAGTTCCTAGCGGAGCCTCAGGCTTTGCCGAGGCAGCACTGCTTGTATTTCTTGCCGCTGCCGCAGGGGCACGGGTCGTTGCGGCCGACCTTGGGGGAGGACTTCACCGGCGCGGGGCCCTGGCGGAGGGTGCGGGCGAAGATCCAGTCGCCGTTGATGCGCTGGAACTCGGATTTTTCCTGGAGCTGGCCCTCGGCGCCGTTGTCGGCCTTGAAATACGCGGTGAACTCGACGTTGGACACGTTGGGTTTCACCTCGGGCTCGTGGGCGTGGATGACGAGGCGCGTCCAGGGAAGCGGAGCGACATCGGCCTCCTCGACGTAGGGGTGTTTCGAGGACGGCAGGTAGGTGTAGTGCAGAAACTCGTTGGCGTTGGCGACGTGCGCGGTGAAGCGGGCGCGCATGAGCTGTTCGGCGGTCGCGGCCTTGCGTTTGCCGGTGATGATCGGCTCGCAGCAGGCGGAGAAATCAAGACCGCTGCCGCAGGAGCAGGGCTGACCGGAGACGGGTTTCGGGAGGGCGGTGAGGGACATGGGCGTTTAAAACCGGACAACAAGCCGCCTGCGCGGGGAAAAGGCGAGACGGAAGGCGGGACAGGCCGAGGGCCGCCAACGCCAAGGCCCATGGTCGGTCGGCTCAGAAGCCCGCGTTGACCTCGCGCTGACGGCCGGGCTCGAGCGTGAGTGTGCCGAGGCCGTGGCATTCGATCTGGTCGTTCTTGTAGAGCTTTACGGTGACCGGAGCGGTGGCGTCGGGGGTTTCCCAGCGCCATTTGCCGATGGAAACGAACTGGAGGGGCACGCCTTTTTCCCAGGAGAGGCCGGGGCCTTTGCCGCGAATGTAGAGCTTGTTGCCGATGCCGATGTAGGCGGTGGCGACCAGGCGGGTGAAACCGTCGGAGGTGACGAAGGATTCGGGTTCGCTGAGAGCCTCGGCGATCAAGCCCAGATCCATGCCGGGGTCTTCAACCGGCCGGGTTTTGCGGGTGCGGGCGGGCTTGGCCGTCTCGGGTTCGGCGACGGGCACGTCGGCGGCCGCGGGCTCGGCGGGGGTGAAGGCGGGTTCTTCGATGGCGGCGACCGGCTCGGGCGCGGGTGGCTCGGCAGGGGGAGCGGATTGCTCCGCGACCGGCGCAGGGGCGGGAGGCGGAGGAGGCGCGGGTTCGGCGGCTGCCTCCGCGGGTGCAGCGACGGGGGCAGACGGGGTGACCTCCTCGATGACGGTGACGTGGCGTGATTTGCGGGGAGCGGGCGCCGCTGTCGGCGCAGGCGCGGGAGGCGGGGGCAAGTCGGTTGGGCGGGAGGCTGCGGTGGCGACGAAGGCGTCGAGTTGTCCGGCGGCGCGGGTGAGCGCGGCGGAGAGGTCTTTTTCGAGAGAGCCGAGTTGGTCGGTCTTGGCCTTCGTCGCGGATTCGAGGCGGGCGAGGCTGCGGGAAAGGTTTTCGGCGGCGGCTTCCAGTTGGGCGACGTCGGCCTTGACCGTGGCGTGCGCGGCGGTGGCGGCACCGTCGATCTGTTTGGCGAGCGTCTCGATGCGTTCCTGGAGTTTGGCGGGGAGCTGGCCGAGGGCGTCGAGGTGATGCTTGGAGGATTCGGCGATGCCGTTGAGGCCGGCGGCGACGATGCCGAGCTGTTCGGCAGAGTCGGCGGTGGTGCGGGCGAGGGCGGCGATCTGGTTTTGCCGGTCGGTGAGCTCGGCGTCCTGGCGGCGCGCGTAGTTGGCGAGGAAAGGGATCACGGCCAGCGTGGAGCCGACGATGACGCAGACCGCGATGGCGAGGAGCGGGCCCGGAGTGATGGGGCTGGCGCTGCGGTAGCCGATGAAGAAAGCCGTGGCGATGAGGACCAGATCGCCGGCGATAAAGGGAAACGTGGGCAGTTTCGGAGCCTCTTCGGGATGATTCATAGGGGGAGCGTCCGCGACGGGAGTTTTGTGCGGCGTGCGCGCGGTATTCTCAAGACGGAAAGGGACCATCCGATGCCGCGTCGCGGGATTTTTGGGTTTCCGTCGGAACGGCAGGGGTTAAGCTGTCGATACAGCCGATGAACTTCACGCATTTCATGCGGATCGAACGGGAGGAGGGTGGGCGGACCCGGCATTACGTTGTTCATACCGTCGAGCCCAAGTTTTCGCTGGAGATCATCCCCGACGACGCGGCGCCGGACCACGTGGGCAAGGGCACCATCAAGGCGCTGCGCATGCCCAACTCCTGGGCGGGCAACTATGCGCAATGCGCCAAGCTGATCGCGGCGGCACAGGAGTTTTTCAACCGCTCGTTCGCCGAGCCGGCTCCGAAGGGGGAGACGCGGCGGTTTCAGACGTAGGGTGATATACAGGGCTAGATCACGACAGGGAACCGTTCGGCGATCAGCGTGATGAGGCGGGCCCACTCGGCGGGGGCGAGATCGTCCTTGCGGCCGGGGGCGATCTGGCGGTGGTCGGTCATGCAGGCGGGCGTCCAACGGTGGCGCGCCCAGCGCGGGGCCAGCCAGTCGAGGGCGCTGGCGAGTTGCGCGTCGGTCAGCGGCGCGGTCCGGGTGTCGCCGGCGAACGAGACGCCGAGCAGGAAGTCGTTGCACCGCTCGCGTCCGTGGAAACTGGATACGCCGGCGTGCCAGGCGACGTGTTCGTCGGCGACCAGGCGGGCGCGCGCGCCGTCGGGGGCGATGAGCACGTGGTAGCTCACCTGGCTCTCGGGCCGGAGCATGTGCGCGATGGTGGCGTGGAAATCCAGCACGCTGTGGTGGAAGCACACGCCGAGGCGTTCGTGCGCGGGCGAGGCGGAGAAGTTGGGCGAGGGGTGGCTGTGCTCGGGGAAGGTCATGGCCGCGGGATCACAGCGCGCGCCAGGCGCCGCCGATGAGCGAGATGATCATGCCGATACGCACCGCGCCCTCGAGGGTGAGGATGACGAGGATCCACTTGAGGCCGGAGTTTCGGCGGAGCGAGTAGCCGAGCAGCGTGACGATCAGCATGCACACGACCTGGGGGCGGCCCTCTCTGGGGATGAGCAGGAGGATCATCCAGATCCAGTAGCAGACGATGCCGGCGCCCCAGGCGAAGGAAAGCAGTTCGCCCGGGCCGCGCTCGCGGGGATCGGAGCCGCTTTCGATCTGCTTGATGCCGAGGTGGCGCTCCGCGACCACGAGCTGCCAGACCTCGAACACGAGGCAGAGGGGCGCGAGGTAGAGGAGAACGGGGATGTCCATGCCGGCGTTTACGGGATGATGGCGGGCCGCATGCGCGAGCCAACGTCGAAAACGGCGGCGCGCGGCGTCAGTTCGACGCGGGCACGAGGCGGGCGACGCGGTCGGGCAGCAGCACGTAGAGGTTGCCGTCGGGGCCGTCGGCCACGTCGCGCAGGCGGCCGAGTCCCTTGAAGATGATCTCCTGGTCGACGACCTTGCCGTCTTTTCCGATCTCGAGGCGGCGCAGTTCCTGGGCGGCGAGCGAGGTGATGAAGAGGTGGTTTTTCCACTTGGGGAAACGGTCGCCGGTGTAGAACGCCATGCCGCAGGGGGCGATCGAGGGAATCCAGTAGGTGACCGGCGGCTCGACGTCGGGGCGGCCGGTGACGTCGGTCATGGGCGTGCCGTTGTAGTTCATGCCGAAGGTGGCCTCGGGCCAGCCGTAGTTGCGGCCGCGTTGGATGAGGTTGAGCTCGTCACCGCCGCGCGGGCCGTGCTCGTGCTCCCAGAGTTCGCCGGTGGCGGGATTGAGGCGCAGGCCCTGGGGATTGCGGTGGCCGTAGCTCCAGATGGTCGGATCGGCGCCGGGAGTGTGGACGAAGGGGTTGTCCTCGGGGACGCGTCCGTCGTCGTATACACGATGGATTTTGCCGTTGGGCAGTTTCACATCCTGGGCGTTGGGGCCCTGGCCGCGTTCGCCGATGGAGAAGTAGAGGAAGCCGGCGCGGTCGAACGCGAGACGGCCGCCGAAGTGGACGCCGCCGGCGGGGCGGAACGTCTCGGGCGGGGCGCGGAAGATCACCTGCTGGTCGGTCCAGGCGTTGTCCTTCAGGCGGCCGCGGACGACGGTGGTCATGGAGGCGGTGGTTCTGCCCTCGGCATTTTTCAGCGGGTCGGAAAACGCGAGGTAGATCCAGCCGTTGCGGGCGTAATCGGGGTGCAGGACCACGTCGAAGAGGCCGGCCTGGCCGCCGGTGTCGACCGCGGGAACACCGTTGACGGGCTGTTCGACGAGCACGCCCTTGTCGGCGACGCGCAGCGTGCCGCGCTTTTCAGTGATGAGCAGGCGTCCGTCGGGGAGGAAGGCGAGGGCCCACGGTTCGCGGAGGCCGGCGACGGCGGTCTCGACTCGATAGGAGTGCAGTTTGCTGGAGGCGACGGCGTTCTCGGCGGGCAGGGGAGGCGGGGTGCGGCGTTCGGCGGCGTGGCCGGCCAGCTCGCGGATGTAAACCACGAGCCCGCGGATTTCCTTGTCCGACACGGCCGCGCCGAAGGGGGGCATGCCGGCGGCCGGATAGCCGTTGCGGATGGCGGTGCCGATGCTGGCTTCGTCGGAGCCGTGAATCCAGACCTCGTCGACCAGCGACGGGCCGGAGCCTCCCTCCAGGTTGAGGCCGTGGCAGCCGGCGCAGAACTCGGCGACGATCTTGCGCGAATCGCGTGCGGGCTGCTGGGCCGGGGCGGATGAGGCGAGCAGGACCAGGGTCGCCAAGAGGGGGAGGATTCTCACGTGGTGCAAAAGAGGGGGCTCGGATGAATGAAAACATGGTGCCCGGGGCGGGACTCGAACCCGCACGACCTTACGATCAAGAGATTTTAAGTCTCTGGTGTCTACCATTCCACCACCCGGGCGGGCGGCACATGCGGGCCGAGTGAAGGTGGGCGCACCGGCGCGGTCAACGCTGCGGCGCGACGATTAACTTGGGATTGAGCGCGGCGGGGAACCGGTGGAGGTTTTGGTTTTCGCATCCTTCCATCATGAATCTGCTTACCACCTCTCTCGGGCGCCTGCGCGTCATCGGGTTTCTCGAAGGCGTTTCCTTTCTCGTGCTGCTGGGCGTCGCCATGCCGTTGAAATACATCTGGCATGAACCCCTGGCGGTGCGCGTCACGGGCATGGCGCATGGCGTGTTGTTCCTGGCCTACCTCGCGGCCACGTTGCAGGTCATGCTGGAGCTCGGGTGGACCCGGAAGCGCGCCGTGCTGGTGGCCGTCGCGAGTCTGGTGCCGTGCGGGACGTTTTACGCCGAGGTGAAATGGCTCCGGGAGGCCGGCCGCGCGGCTCAGGCGCGGGGCTGAGCGGCCGGAACCGGTGCGGGTGCGCGGCGGGCGGCCCGGGCTTTGACGGCGGCTGAGATCGGGAGGCGGATGCAGCCGTGGTAAACCCCGAGAAACACGAGGATGCCGGCAATGGCGTAAACCGCACCTTCGGCGGTCGTGGGCACTGCGGGGCGGTAGATGTCGAGGGTCGCCCCGAAAATGGAGCGATCCAAATGCGCGAAAAATACGAAGGGTTTTTCCCATGCCGAAGCGTTGCGTAGGGCGGCCTCGGCCGACGCGAGCTCGTTCACGCGGTCCATGGCGTGCTGCATGACGCCGCCGAGCGGGGCGATGGCCTGGTCGGCGTTGGCGGAGGTGCGCTCGATGTATTCGGGCAGCTTGAGATGGATTTTGGCCGCCACGGCTTCGAACTCGGCCAACTGGCGGCGGGCCTCGTCGAGGCGTCCGCCGAGGCGTTGCAGGTATTGCTGGATGAACTCGGGCAACTGGCAGAACGCCACCGCGCCGAGCACGCAGAGCACGCGGTCCAGCAGGCCTTCGCCTGCTCGAAAAACCGGTCGGAGAGGTGCGGTCCAGTTCATGGCCGCCGAGGCTCGCGCGCCCGCGGGTCGAGTGCAAGCGCGCGGGCGGAAGTCGCTAGCCCAGCGGGATGTCCTTCGGCAACCGGTCCAGGTCGAGCGTGACGCCGGACTTTTTCAAGGTGCGCAGGAGCGGCGTCTCGTAGATGTCGCCGAGGGCCTCGATGGGGAACACCGCGTCGATGCGGTCGGAGTCCGTGGCGTAGCCGATGGCGTCGGCGAGCTCGATGAGGTCGTCCTCGGTGAAATGTTCCTCCAGCACGGAGCCCCGAATCTCTTCCGAGGTGAGCGCGGCCCAGGGGGCCTCGTCCGCATCGGGATCGCCCTGGGTGAGGCGGACGGTCCCGTGCAGGCCGGCGGCGGCGATGCGCGAGGACGCGTGATGGAGGGTGAGCCAGGCGGCGGCGATATGCGCGAGTGCGGCCTGGCGAAGGATCGTGGGACGGGAGGCAAGCAAGGCAGAGAGCTTCATGACGATGTCTTTCCGTCTGGGTGCCCGTGCACCGGGTTGATGTGCGGAGGAATCCGCTCCAGCCCGCATGTCCGTGAGCGACACGCCGGTGAAGCGGCTGACTGTCAACTGCGCCGGCGGCACGTTTTCACGCGACGCCGACCGAACGATCTCGAACAAGTCAGAGTATGTCCGCGCGCCGCCGCGATGCAAGCGGGCGCACGGACATAATGCGCCGCCGGCGGTTTATTTCCACGCGCGGATGACGGCGCCGAGACGGGCCATGCCCTCCTTGATGCGGGATTCGGTGGCGTTGCTGAAGTTGAGGCGGAGGGTGTTGCGCACCGGTTCGCCGACCCAGAACGGGGCTCCGGGCACGAAGGCGACTTTTTCGCGGGCGGCGGCGTGGAGCAGCTCGGTCGTGTCGATGGCCGCGGGCAGCGTGACCCAGAGGAACAGGCCGCCGTCGGGGCGCGTCCACGTGCAGCCGGCGGGGAGTTCGCGGGCGAGTGCGGCGAGCATCACTTCGCGACGGCGGGCATAGACGGCGCGCAGGGTGGCGACGTGGGAATCGAGCAGGCCGGGCTGGCTCACGTAATGATGCACCAGCCGTTGGGTGAAGGACGACGTGTGCAGGTCGGCGGCCTGCTTGGCGGTGGTGAGTTTTTCACGCATCGCGCGGTCGGCGACGACCAGCCAGGCGACGCGGAGGCCGGGGGCGAGGATCTTGCTGGAGGTGCCAAGGTAGAGGCAGTCGCGGGCGCCGGGGAAGGTGCCGAGGGCGGGCAGGGCGGGGCCGGAGAAACGCAGGGCGCCGTAGGGATCGTCCTCGAGGACGGGCACGCCGAAGCGCGCGGCGATCCGCACGATCTCGGCGCGGCGCACGGCGGACAGGGTCACGCCGGTCGGATTCTGGTAGTTGGGGATCAGATACAGCAGTTTCGGCCGGACCGGGGAGGACTGGAGAAAGGAAAGGAGGGCGGTGGGCTGCAGGCCGTGTTCGTCGGAGGCGAGGCCGACGGCGCGGGCCTCGTAGGCCTGGAACGCCTGGAGCGCGCCGAGGTAGGCGGGGTTTTCGGTCACGACGAGGTCGCCCGGGTCGAGGAGAACCTTGGCCACGAGATCGAGGGCCTGTTGGGAGCCGTGGGTGATGACGACTTGGTCGGGCGTGGCGGCGAGGCCCACGGTGGCGGCGAGGTGGGCGCAGACCCATTCGCGCAGGGGAAGATGTCCTTCGGTGACTCCATATTGGAGCGCGGCGGGTCCGTCGGTGGCGAGCACGGCCTGGGCGGCCTGCGCGACGGCGTCGACGGGAAAGAGTTCGGGCGCGGGGAGTCCGCCGGCGAAGGAGATGACGTCGGGGGAGGCGGTGACCTTGAGGATTTCGCGGATGGCGCTGGGTTTGAGCGCGGCGGTGCGCGCGGCGAAGCGGTAGACGGAGGGGGCGGAGGAGGTCACGGCGGGAAGGACGTCGGCGGTCGGGTTCACGGGCGGTCGAAGTTGAAGAAGGTGAGGTCGCGGAGGGGGGCGGGTTCGGGCGTGGCGAGGAGGTCGGGATGGGCGTTGAGCAGGAGCATGTCGTGCTGGGCGGGCCGGCGCGGCGTGTCTTGGAACGGACGCGTGATCCCTTGTCGGGTCTCGCGGTTTAAATTGAGCGGCTGCTGGAAACGCAGCGCGCCCGTGAGGTGGATCAGGTTCATGGCGGGTGTGGGTGGGTTGTTGACCACCCCCTCGCGGGCCACCGGACAGGGCACAAAAAAAGCCCCCTCCGGTATGGCACCGGAGGGGGCGAAAGTGTTGTTCGCTCAGGCCCCTCTCGGCGCGTGCATAACGGACACGACGACGACTGCGACTACGGAGGAGTAGGCGGAGGCTTTGGAAGCGGGCGTCGTGTTGCGGAGGTTCATTGAGACTCGGGCAAAGAGGCGTGGAAACGGGCGCGGGTCAAGCCCGCGTTCGCTTTGACTCAGGCGGCGCGGGCGGCGGCGCGGCGGTTTTTCACGGCTTCGTCGGCCTTGCGGTCGAGCCAGCGGATGAAGGCGAAGCGCGGCTGGGGGCTCGCGAATTCGTCGGCGTGGACCTGTTCGCCGTGGGTGTAGAGCGTCTCGGGATCAACGTAGGTGCCGAGAATGAAATCAACGAGGGGCAGGCCGAAAATGCCGGAGATGCCCTCGTTGCAGCGGATGTCGGCGTGGTGGCGCAGGTGGAAGGCGTAGGCCTTGCGCCAGATGCGGCCGTAGCGCGGGTGCTCGATCAGGCGGTCCCAGGTGTCCTGCGGCCAGTGTTCGACGGCGTGGATGAGCTCGTAGAGCGAGAGGGAGAAGGCGACGGCGAAATAGCCGGCGAGAAACACCGGGGCGGCGGGGAGCAGCCACTGGGCGAGGGCGAGGAGCGGGGTGATCACCAGGGCGAACACCAGCAGCGAATACCACGGGAAGTAGGAGGCCTCGTGCTGTTTCTCCTCTTCGATGGGGAAGGAGTTGCGGGCGATGTGCTCGTTTTGGGCGGCAAGATCGTTGTCGATCAGGCCGGGGACCTCGGCATTGCTGACCTTCGAGCGGTGGTAGCCGATGTGGGTGAGCGCGTGGTGGCGGGTGTGCTGCTTGTAGAAGTAGCTGAGCAGCGGAACCAGCGGGGCGTGCAGGATGTAGCGGTGGAAGAAGTATTCGAAGATGCCGGCGACGGCATGTACGGCGGTGAAGACGATGGCGAACGCCAGCCAGCCGGCGGCGAGCTGGGCACGCCAGACGCTCGGGAATACGAGCGCGAGGACGGCGAAAAGGCCGGCGAGTGACAGGATGATCGTGGCGATGAAGAGCCACGGGGAGAATTTCTCCTCGTGCTTACCCTCGTGGGAGTGGTCGGACATGGTGGCGGCGGTGAATGAGGGTGGAGGTGACAGTTTAAAGGGTCAGAGCATCAGCAAACGCCGCCGACGACTAGCGCAATCTCTGGCGCAAGCGGTATGCGGTGTGGGGCGGACGGTCCCGGTGCGGGTCTCCGACCTGCGGCGGGCGGGGGCGCGGGCGGCGGTTACTTGTCGCCGCTGAAGATTTTCTTGAGGCTCTCGCCGGCTTTTTTGGCGGCGCCCGAGATGGCGTCGCTGGTGGCGGCACCGGAAGCACCGCCGACATTGAGGACGGAGTCGGCGACGGCCTTGGTGATGTTGGCGAGGATGCTGGGCATGACCTTGACGACGAGCTGGTCGGCGGTGATGCCGCCCTCCTTGGTGCCAAGGTCCGTGAGCACGAGCGGGGGCATCGGCATGGTGATGGCGGTGGGGCCGACGCCAAGGGTGACCTTGGCGTTTTGCAGGCGGAAACTCTTCACCTCGAACTTGAGCGGCTTGCCCTCCTTGGTCGCGGGCTGTTCGGACGGTTTCCCCTCGGATGCTCCGATGTTCTTTTCGATGTTTTTGAGCAGGTCCTTGATGTTGCTGCTGACGATCTTGGTCTCGTAGACGAACTCGGGGCCGTCGATGAGCACGTCTTTGACGACGATGTGGTCGCCGATCAGCGAGCCGGGGACGATGCTTACGTGGACCTTGGCGAAGGAGAATGCCTTGTCGCTTTTCCATCCCTCGGGGTTGCCCACGAAGAGGCCGCTGAGGGTGCCGGAGCCGGTGAGCGGGGAGATCGTGGCGCTTTCGAGCGTGACCTTGGTGCCGGTAATCTTGGGGGCGAAGGTGTTGACGCCCTTGGTGACGATGGCGCCCAGGAAAAACGAGGCGACGATGCCGCCGATGACCACCAATGCGAACAGGCAGCCGAGGATGATCAGGAGTTTTTTCATGTTGGGGATGCGCCGAGCCTGGTCCGGGCCGGCGGCAACGGCAAGCCCGCCGGCCCGGCGACGGAGGATTGTGGCGGGGCGCGCAAGGAATGCGCAGCAATTGCCAACCCGGGGTTGGTCGCGCAGCATGCCTTGGGGGCATAGTGAGCCTCTCGCATGAGCCTACCCTTTCCCTCTCTTTCCGCCGACGAGGCCGCGTCCTTGCTCAAGGACCGCGACATGGTCGGCTTCAGTTCGTTCACCGCCGCCGGCGCGCCCAAGGCCGTGGCCAAGGCCATCGCCGCCCGCGCCCGCGCCGAACACGCGGCCGGCCGCCCCTTTAAGATCGGTGTCATCACCGGCGCGTCCACCGGACCGTCGCTCGACGGCGAACTGGCCCGGGCCGAGGCCGTGTATTTGCGCACGCCCTTTCAATCCGATCCCGACCTCCGCCGTGCGATCAACGCCGGCACCGTGCAATTCGTGGACATGCACCTCTCCGGTGTGGCGCAGGCCGTGCGCACCGGGGTGTTTGGCAAGGTCAACTGGGCCATCATCGAGGCCTGCGACCTCGCGCCTGATGGCTCGGTCACACTCACTTCGTCGGTGGGCGTCTCGCCCACGCTCGCGCGCTGCGCGGATAAGGTGATCATTGAAATCAACCGCACGCATCCGACCGAGTTGCGCGGGTTGCACGACCTTTACGAGCCGGCCGATCCTCCCTTCCGCCAACCGGTGCCGATCCTGCGTCCCTCGGACCGCATCGGCCAGCCGGTCATGCGCATCGATCCGCAGAAAATCGTCGGTGTCGTCGAATCGCGCCTCAACGACGAGGTCTCCGCGTTCTCCGAGGTGAGCGACGTCACCCGCCGCATCGGCGCCAACGTCGCCGAGTTCCTCGCCGGCGAACGCCGGGCGGGCCGACTGCCGGCCGATTTCCTGCCGGTGCAAAGCGGCGTCGGCGACATCGCCAACGCCGTGCTCGGCGCCATGGGCACGCACCCCGACATCCCGGTGTTCGAGATGTATTCCGAGGTGCTCCAGGATTCCGTTTTCGCACTGATGCGCAGCGGCAAGATCAGGTTCGCCAGCAGCGTCGCCATCACCGCCACGCGCCCGCAGCAGGAGGAAATTTACAAGAACCTCGATTTCTACCGCCGCCGCCTCGTGCTGCGTCCGCAGGAGATCACCAACCATCCCGAGGTCATCCGCCGCCTCGGCGTCATCGCGATCAACACCGCGCTGGAGGCCGACGTGTTCGGCAACGTCAACAGCACCCACGTCCTCGGCCGCAGCATGATGAACGGCATCGGCGGCTCCGGCGATTTCACGCGCAACGGCTGGCTGTCCATCTTCACCTGCCCGTCCACGCAAAAGGGCGGCAAGATCAGCACCATCGTTCCGCAGGTGAGCCATGTGGACCACAGCGAACATTCGGTGAGCGTGATCGTCACCGAGCACGGCGTGGCCGACCTGCGCGGCAAGTCCCCCCACGAACGCGCCCTCTTGGTCACGAACAACTGCGCCGACCCCGAATATCGCGACGTGTTGCGCGCCTACTTTGAGGCGGCCAAGGACGGTCACACGCCCCAGACGCTCAGCCGCGCCTTCTCGCTCCACGAGCAGTTCCTGCTCACCGGCGACATGCGCGGCGCGGTGTTGGTCTGACCGGACGCGGTCCGGCCGGCGGTAAGTTTTACCTTGTCAGCGCGGAGACGCGGCCCTGCCTTGGCCGCAGCCGTCAACTTTCTCCGCGCTCCCTCATGGCCAACGCTTACACCGAAGACTCGATCAAGACCCTTTCGCCGCTCGAACACATCCGGCTGCGCCCCGGCATGTATATCGGGCGCCTTGGCAACGGCTCCAACGCCGAGGACGGCATCTACGTCCTCCTCAAGGAGACGATCGATAACTCCATCGACGAGTTCACGATGGGCCACGGCAAGAAGATCGAGATCGAGCTCACCGACCGCACCCTGCGCGTGCGCGACTACGGCCGCGGCATCCCGCTCGGCAAACTCGTGGACTGCGTGTCGATCATCAACACCGGCGCCAAATACGACAGCGAGACCTTCCAGAAATCCGTCGGCTTGAACGGCGTCGGCCAGAAGGCCGTCAACGCGCTCTCCATCTACTTTTCCGCCCAGGCCGTCCGCGAGGGCGAGACCCGCATCGTCGAATTCGAGCAGGGCAAGCTCCGCAAGGATCACAAGACGCACAAGACCACCGAGAAGAACGGCACCATCATCGCCTTCACGCCCGACGAGGCGCTCTTCGGCAAAGATTTCAAGTTCCGCACCGAGTTCATCGAGGAGATGCTCTGGAACTACGCCTACCTGAACCGCGGCCTCACGCTCATCTTCAACGGCAAGGCCTACAAATCCGAGAACGGCCTCAAGGATCTCCTCACCAAGAAGCTTACCGGCGAGCCGCTCTACCCGATGGCCCACCTCGAGGCCGAGGACATCGAGGTCGCGATCACCCACGGCGCCCACTACGGCGAGGAATACTACTCCTTCGTCAACGGCCAGCACACCACCATGGGCGGCACCCACCTCGCCGCCTTCCGCGAGGCCTTCGTCGCCACCATCCGTAATTTCTTCAAAAAGGAATACGACGCCGCCGACATCCGCCAGTCGATCATCGCCGCCGTTTCCGTGCGCGTGCAGGAGCCCGTCTTCGAGTCGCAGACCAAGACCAAGCTCGGCTCCACCGACCTCGGCCCGAAAGGCCCGACGATCCGCCAGTTCATCGGCGGTTTCCTCCAGCAGCACCTCGACAACTGGCTCCACCGCAACCCCGAGGCGGCCGACGCGATGAAGCGCAAGATCGAGGACAGCGAGCGCGAGCGCAAAGAGCTCTCCGGCATCCGCAATCTCGCCCGCGAGCGCGCGAAGAAGGCCTCGCTCCACAACCGCAAGCTCCGCGATTGCCGCGTGCATCTCGATTCGAAGGACAAACGCGCCGAGGACAGCTCGTTGTTCATCGTCGAGGGTGACTCCGCCGCCGGTTCGCTCACCTCGTGCCGCGACGTGCAGACGCAGGCCGTCTTTGCGTTGAAGGGCAAACCGCTCAACACCTTCGGTCTCACCAAAAAGGTCATCTACGAAAACGAAGAATTCCACCTCCTCCAGAGCGCCCTCAACATCGAGGACGGCATGGACGGCCTGCGCTACAACAAGGTCATTATCGCGACCGACGCCGACGTGGACGGCATGCACATCCGCCTGCTGCTGCTCTCGTTCATCCTCCAGTTTTTCCCCGAGCTCATCACGCAGGGCCACCTCTTCATCCTGGAGACGCCTCTCTTCCGCGTGCGCAACAAGAAGGAAACGCGCTACTGCTACAGCGAAGCCGAGAAACAGGCCGCGCTCATGAAGCTCGGCCAGAGCGCCGAGATCACGCGCTTCAAAGGCTTGGGCGAAGTGAGCCCGGCCGAGTTCAAGGATTTCATCGGCGAAAACATGCGCGCCGAAAAGGTCACCCTCGACCGCCTGCACGATGTCGAAGGCCTGCTCACGTTCTACATGGGCAAAAACACGCCCGACCGTCAGGACTTCATCATCGGCAACCTGAAGGTCGAAAAAGACCTGGTGGAGGCCTGATCCGACCATCGTCCGGCGTTTGCATGAGGGTAGGGCGGGCCCGACGGGCCCGCCGAGAGTCGTGCGGTTATCGCCAGGCCGACACCGCGCACCGGAGTGGTCGCGCCCTGCCCTTCGGAGGGGGGAGATTTCCGAGAAAAGCCTATCCGGGGAACGCGTGCGGCGATCATTTTCGGGCTGCTGTCCCCGGTGAAAACGATTTCGGGCCGGTCGATTCCAAGCACGCTTACCGGATTTTCCCCTCGGGGGATTTCCCGGGGGGCTGCCGCAAGCCTAAATTCGGACAAAAATTAATAGAGGGTATGAGATAACCGGTTGACGGGATTTCCGTGAAATCCCATGGGTTGTGTCATGTTCGGTGGGTGACCACTACGGGTTGTGGTTAGTAACGCGTCGGTAAGTTCCAGCAACAAAGGTTCGCTCGGGGCACTTTTGCGTTAAAAACGACTCTGAGTGCAGGCCATTCCCCGGGCCGCAGCCTCCCTCTTTCGCGTTTATACTCCCGTCCTTCTTCTCCTCATTCCCATGCAGAAATCGTTTCAAGTCGGTGCCAAGACGTTCGTCCTCGACCAGGAAAAAGCCGAAGCCGCTTTTGCCGCCAAGAAGGTCATCAACGGTCGCGAGACCATGACCTTCAACCTGCTCCCGCTCAAATATCAGTGGGCCTACGATCTCTACCGCACGATGAAGGCGAACCACTGGGAGCCCGAGGACGTTCCCATGGGCAAGGACATCGAGCAGTGGCGCGACACCAAGCTCGTTTCCGACGTCGAGCGCTGGATCATCCGCATGGGCATCGGCTATTTCTCCGCCGCCGAGGGCATTGTCGGCGACAACATCCAGCACGTCGTCCGCGAGCTCGTCACCGCTCCCGAGCTGAAGCTCGTGCTCGGCCGCCATGCCCACGAGGAGAACATCCACGCCGATTCCCTTCTCTACATGATCAGCTCCCTCGGCATCAACCCGCACGAGTGCGAGGCCATGTTCGAGGACGTCCAGACGATCGTTAAGAAAAACGAGTTCGTCGTTAAAAACTCCCGCAACCTCCGCCGCGACCTCGATCTCACCCAGGCCGAGAACAAGCGGCTCCTCGCGAAGAACATCTTCCTCTTCGGCCAGTGCATGGAGGGCACCCAGTTCTACGGCCTCTTCGGCATGATTCTGTCGCTCTACCGCCAGAACAAGTTCCCCGGCATCGGCCAGATGTTCCGCTACACCCTCCGCGACGAGTCCAACCACATCGAGGTGTTCCGCAATCTGTTCATGGATCTCATCGAGGAAAACCGCGAGATCTGGACCACCGAGTTCAAGGAAGAGCTCCGCGCCACCATGGCCGAGGCCGTGCAACTCGAGAAGGACTTCATCCGCGACTGTCTCCCGGTGAACGCCGTCGGTCTCGCGATCGACGAGTTCCTTACCTACATCGACTACATCGCCGACCGCCGCCTCGAAGGCGTGGGCCTTACCCCGCTCAACGCCGGCATCAAGAACCCGCTGCCCTGGCTCGCCGAGATGATGGACATCAAGAAGGAGCAAAACTTCTTCGAGGGTCGCGTCACCGAATACCAGAAGTCGTCCGCCCTCACCAACACCTCCGACGACGACCTTTGATCGCCGCCGTTCGCGCTTCTTTTTAACGCTTCTAACCCCCTCGTTTCGTATTCGCCTTCGCACTACTTCGTGCGGAGGCGAAAAAATTCGGTCATTCGCTCCAACCCCGCGAATCTGGCCTTTTTTCAGCTAAGCCTTCGTTCTCCCGGCCGCCGCACCCGGCCGGCTTTTCCATTCATTTACACACCAGGTCCCACCGATGAACCCGTCTCTCTCCCACGATCTCGCCCTCAAACGCGCCACTCACTCCGCCGACAACAAACCCGCCTTCGCCTGGCGCGACGCCGTCCTCTCCGACACCCCGCTGCTCCCTTCGATCATCCTCCTCGCTCCGCAGGGCGAGACGCGCTTCGACCTCGGCGAGATCGCCGACACCCTCGGCAAGGCCATCACCAACGTCCACCTCGCCCGCGGTGAGACCGCCAACATCTTCACCGCCGAGGCGCGCGCCTTCGTGGGCCGCATCGTGAAGGAGGTCGCCGCCAACCTCGCCGCCGAGGCCCTCCGCAAGTCCCCCCTGCGCATCTCGCTCAACGACCTCTACGAGCTCATCGAGAAGACCCTCGTGGACAACAACGCCTACGACGTCGCCAAGAGCCTCCTGCTCAACCGCAGCCGCAAGCTCCTCACGCCCGCCCCCCACGCCACCGGCTCCGTCCGCGTCATCCGCCGCAACAAGCAGGTCGTTCCCTTCATCCCGCAGAAGGTCGAGATCGCCATCCGCAAGGCCTTCCTCTCGCTCCACCGCGACTCCACCCCCGCCGTCGCCATCACCGAGGCCGCCGCCGCCCGCGTCAACGCCTCCAAGCAATCCTTCGTCCACATCGAGGAGATCCAGGACATCGTGCAGGAAGAGCTCATGAAGGCCGGCCACTTCAAGGTCGCCGAGGCCTACATCCTCTACCGCGCCCATCGCAACGAAGAGCGCTCCGGCGCCGCCGACTCCGGCTCTCAGTTCTCAGCTCTCAACTCTCAGCTCGCCGCGTCCGCGGCTCCGACGCAGCCCACCATGACTGTCGTCAAACTCGCCGACGGCTCCACCACGCTCTGGGACCGCGCCGACCTGAAGGCCCGCATCGCCTTCGCCTCCATCGGCCTCGACCTCTGCCTCACCACCGACGAGATCGAAGCCGAGCTCCTCCGCTCCGTTTTCGACGAGATCGCCAAGAAGGACCTCGACCAGACCATCATCCTCAACTCGAAGACCCTCATCGAGCGCGACGCCGACTTCGCCAAGTTCGCCGGCCGCATCCAGCTCACCTACATCTACGAGGAAGTCCTCGGCTGGGACATCGTGAAGGACGGCATCGCCAAGCTGAAGAGCTTCCACGTCGCCGCCTTCAAGGCCTACCTCGCCCACGGCGCCGCCATCAAGCGCCTCAACCCGAAGCTCCTCGAGTTCAACCTCGAGAAACTCGCCGCCGTCCTCGACCCCACCGCCGACCTCGAACTCGACTTCCTCGGCGTCCAGACGCTCTACGATCGTTACCTGATCATCGACAAAACCGTAAAACCCTCCCGCCGCCTCGAGACGCCCCAGTTCTTCTGGATCCGCGTCGCCATGGGCCTCTTCATCGACGAGCCCGGCGACCGCGAGGCCAAGGTCACCGGCCTCTACGAGCTCTATAAGAGCCGCCGCTTCTGCAGCAGCACGCCGACCCTCTTCAACTCCGGCACGCTCCACTCGCAGCTCTCGTCCTGCTACCTCTACTACGTGGACGACAGCCTCGAAGGCATCATGTATCGCGGCATCGCCGAAAACGCCCAGCTCTCCAAGTGGGCCGGCGGCCTCGGCGGCTCCTGGACCGCGGTCCGCGGCACCGGCGCCCACATCGGCGGCACCAACGGCGAATCCCAGGGCGTCATCCCGTTCCTGAAGCTCCACAACGACCAGCTCGTCGCCGTCAACCAGGGCGGCAAGCGCAAGGGCTCCGGCTGTGCCTACCTCGAGTCCTGGCACAACGACATTTTTGAGTTCCTCGAGCTCCGCAAGAACACCGGTGACGACCGCCGTCGCACCCACGACATGAACACGGCGAACTGGATTCCCGACCTCTTCATGAAACGCATGGAGGCCCGCGCCCAGTGGACCCTCTTCCGCGCCAACGAAACCAAGGACCTCCACGAGCTCTACGGCAAAAAGTTCGAGGAAGCCTACCTCCGCTACGAGAAACTCGCCGAGGAAGGCAAAATCTACGGCCAGAAGATCGAAGCCCTCGAACTCTGGAAGAAAATGCTCTCGATGCTCTTCGAGACCGGCCACCCCTGGATCACCTTCAAGGACGCCTGCAACCTCCGCTCCCCGCAGGACCACGTCGGCGTCATCCACTCCTCGAATCTCTGCACCGAGATCACCCTCAACACGTCCAACGACGAGACCGCCGTCTGCAACCTCGGCTCCGTCATCCTCGAGAACCACCTCCTCCCCGACGGCCAGATCGACCACAAGAAGCTCCGCGAGACCATCCAGACCGCCGTGCGCGCCCTGGACAACGTCATCGACATCAACTTCTACCCGACCAAGGCCGCCGAGACCTCCAACCGCCGCCACCGCCCCATCGGCCTCGGCGTCATGGGTCTCGCCCACGCCCTCTACCTCCGCGGACACGCCTTCGCCTCCCCCGAAGCCGTCGAGTTCAACGACGAGGCCATGGAGGCCATCGCCTACTACGCCTACGAAGCCAGCTCCGACCTCGCCGCCGAACGCGGCACCTACAGCAGCTACAAAGGCTCCAAGTGGGACCGCGGCCTCCTCCCGCAGGACACCATCGACATCCTGGAGAACGAACGCGGCGTCCCCGTCGAAGTTCCCCGCGGCGGCCGCATGGACTGGACGCCCCTCCGCGCCAAGATCGCCAAGCACGGCATGCGCAACAGCAACGTCCTCGCCATCGCGCCCACCGCCACGATCTCCAACATCACGGCCACCTCGCCCTGCATCGAGCCCACCTACAAGAACCTCTTCGTCAAATCCAACCTCTCCGGCGAGTTCATCGTCCTGAATTACTTCCTCGTGAAGGACCTCAAGGCCCGCGGACTCTGGAACCAGGAGATGATCGACAATCTCAAGTATTTCGACGGCGACCTGAAGGACATCGACGCCGTCCCCGCCGACCTGAAAGCGAAATACCTGACCGCCTTCGACATCGACTTCAAGTGGGTGATCGAAGCCGCCGCCCGCCGCCAGAAGTGGATCGACCAGTCCCAGTCGGTGAACCTCTGGCTGAAGACGCCCGACCTGAAGACCCTGTCGCACATGTATCGCCAGGCCTGGCACACGGGCCTCAAGACGACCTACTACCTCCGCACCCTCGGCGCCTCCAACATCGAGAAGGCGACGGTCGCGGTGAAGAAGGAAGTCCGCGGCGCGGTGAAAGAAGGCCAGTCCGGCGGCCAAAACAGCGGCGACGCCGGCGGCAGCCACTCCGGAACTCAGGTTTCAGGTCTCAGCCCTCAGGTTTCTGAAAAGAAGACCTATACCGCAGCCGAAAAGACCGCCTGCTCGATCGAAGCCATGCGTAATGGTGGAGAGTGCGAGGCCTGCCAATAACCATTAAACGAAAAGCCCCGGTCGAAAGACCGGGGCTTTTTAGTAACCACGCCAAAAGTAAAGAAGTTGAGGCCTGATTCCATTTCTGCGCGCCTATTATGTTTGATGCAACCGACCCAGATACTTTTCCCGCCTTAAGCGAATTATGTAAGCTCGTTCGGGAATCCAAAAAACCAATAGTTTTTTGGATTGGAGCAGGTGCAAGTGCGTGGGCGGGACTGTCGCTATGGAAAGATTTGGCTGATTTATGTTATCAGGAGTTTTCGCGTCATGAAAAAACATTTGATAAAGATAGAGCGGGAAAACTTCTGTTTGAATTGAATCTTCCGGAGTTTTTCTCTCACTGTAAAAAAATAAATGAAGGACGATTTAATCGTTTTATGCATGCAAAACTATGCATGCCTAAATCTGAAAGTGCTGTATATGCCCGATTTATTGCTGCATTGAAAAGGCTTGGTTCGTCAATGTTGGTTACAACCAATGTAGATGAACTATTGGAGCGCAGTCTTGGGGTTCAAACGCTTGTTGGTTCTAGCCTGGGGTTGGTTCCTGATCTTATATTTAAAAAAGAAGCGTTTGTCGCTAAATTACATGGGACTATTGGAGACGTGTCATCATTGGTTTTTACTACGGATGATTATACTAGGGTGTTGAGTTCTCCGTTGTATTTAGATTTAATCAATCAGGTGCTTTCTATAGCAACCGTAGTTTTTATTGGTTATAGTTTGACGGACGAATATGTCGTTCAATCTCTTGCTCGTGTCCAGGACTTAAAATCGGTTTTTGGTTCGGGGCCTCATTTCGTTTGTGCAAGCGGGCAGATTGCTGGCCTTCCTGCCAGTGTGCGGCGTATAAAGTATACTCCGACACCGCATAAAGATCATCGAACGGCCATTCAGGTTATTGAGGAGATGTCGTTAGATTCTTCGCCTCTTTACTTAGCTAAAGAAGGTTTAAACCGGATCGTGGACTTGAAGAGTGCTCATATGCTTGCAGATTGCACTCCTGCGGGGATCTGGTCGAGCTCACAGCGAGTTGTTGCAACCAAAGAGGATAAGACTGGAGAGATTGTTTTTTTTCACGGTCACGGTCTAAATCAAAGTGAAATGCCGTATAATGTTTCGACGGCGATGCATGATTTAGTGGTTGGACTTTTATGTTTTGATCATGTCTACGTGCCTCTTACATTTCTTGGTCGAGTGCATGATTTGGTTGGAGCCTCTCGATTTGAGTTATTAATTCGCGCGGATGTATTTAGATTTGTTCGATTCGATGCAACTGAAGCCGTTGTATTTCAATCAGGTGCTGATGAGGCCATTGGTAGTTTGGCATCCATATCATTTCCTCCGCTGGGGCCGGATAAAACAAGAGTTACCAATCTGGACGTGATCAGGAGGGAGATACGGGCTTCCCCAGGAAGAGAGCAGGAAGCGGAATTGCTTTTTTCACTTATAGAGTCTAAAACGGTAGAGGCTCGAGATGAAACGCCTATTCCTGTCTTAGTGAGGGGGCTGTTGTTGAGGCCTTCTGTAAGAAATTTGATAGGCATGAGCGGTGGCACAAAATCTGCCGACGTTCCCGAATGGCTGAAGTTTCCTATATTGCGCCTGGCTGGTGTGGTGCGTTTAGGGAGTGTATGTCAGCGTTTAAATCTTTGCTCTGTTAAGTTTGGAGTTGGCAACGATCAATTGGCTGGGCCGGTCTTTTCGACGGCGGCTGGAAGGGTATATGCTGAAAGTGTCGCAAGCTATATAATTGCTGGGAACTTTAAAACTGATGTGGGTGGTTATATTAATGCTACCCCCTCTGCTCTGGACGCTGTGCTAAGATTCAGGGAAACGAGGCAGGGTGAGAGTTTGCGATTGGAGATTTTACAAAGACTGTCTGCATCGGATGGGGGTGATGTTGTGGCATCAATTAATGCAGGTCTTAACGAAATTGTGCCACCTGCCGTTCTGGAGGCTAGTCGCGAAAGTTTTACGAACCTGTGTTTAGAAGAAGGTAGGGGGAAATATCCCGCAGTATGGATAGACGCAAACTATAGCACTACAGCCCTTGGCTTGTGGAAAACCCGAGCTTCCGAGCGTTTTGTTGAATATTGTAAAGAGCACAAGATTTCCGCCTATGATAAATGTCCCTGTGGGAGTGGGGAAAAGGTGAAATTTTGCTGCAGCGAGGCATTGGCGGCAAAATTTTAAAAGCCAAGCCGGGTATGATCCGGGGACCTAGGTGACAAGTAGTCCGGGGACGTAGGTTACACTTTGGGGAGCCCAAGTCGAAGGGGTCGCCCAAGTCGAAGGGGTCAGGCCGAAACATGTTAACATTTGAGGCGTGACGGGAGCGGCGGAGTGGGATTGGGATGGGGAATGGCAAGAAAACTGCGGATCGAGCACGAGGGAGCGCTGTATCACGTGATCAACCGGGGGAATTACCGGAGGGACGTGTTTGAGTCGGCGGGGACGGCGCAGGCGTTTGAGGAGACGTTGTGGGAGGCGTGCGCGATGCATGGGTGGAGGTTGCACGCACATGTGGTGATGCGGAATCACTACCACCTAGCGTTGGAGACACCGCAGGCGAATCTGGTGGCGGGGATGCATTGGCTGCAGAGCACGTTTTCGACACGGTTCAACCGGTTCCGGCAGGAGCGCGGGCATCTGTTTCAGGGG